>JGI24703J35330_11748788_pt1 | contig 36448 bp, 28 predicted proteins | sample TergutNt197P1_FD_35330 | JGI IMG/M metagenome (IMG submission 35330)
TCGATGTTGTTGACCCCAGTATCCACGGCGCACCTCCCACTTTCCAATGCCAACAATGCACAGGCATCATGTTTCCTGCTGACATGAAAAACACTTAGGGCGTGTTGCCACTACGCGAATGGCACGATTTTTGAGGCAAATTTTCGTCTGTTTTCGTCGCTTCCGCCGCCTCGACCTAGCGGGTCGCAAGAAGGAAGCGGCGGAAACAGGCGGAAATTTGACCAAAAAGCGTGCCATTTGCGTAGTGGCAACACGCCCTAAACCGCTACGGCATCGGCGTAATTTCCAGCGACCGCCCCGCAGGAACATTATCGCGATTCGTAATATTATTTGTGGCGACGATATGGTCGATGGCGCGCGTTTCGTCAACCCCGGGGAAATAGCGGCGCGCGATGCGCCAAAGGCTTTCGCCGGCTTGGACGACGTGGGTTGTCGGAAGCGTTGCCGCGCCGGGAGTTGTTCCGGACGGCGTTGTCGTGTCGGCTTCGCCCGGGCCTGTTATGCCGTTTTCGGGCGGCGGCGGCGCGTACGGGTCAATTCCGTGGTCGCGCAACATATTTAAATAGTAGTCGCGTTGCGTCCGCGCTTCGTTCCGTTCGCCAACGACTTGTGAGAATTGGGCTTCCGATTCCTGTCTAATGGAAGTAACTTCGCCTAAAGCCAAATAAAGGTCGTTTTCCGCTTCGCGAAGATTCCCGCGCGAGGCAACAAGTTGCCACGTCAAAAACGCGACAATTCCAAGCATAAATATCGCCGTTCCCGCCATAATAAAACGAAGCGGACTAATCGGCTCGGCACTGTTCGGGTCGTTTCTCATGCGATTTGTGCGGACATCGGCGCGACCGCCGCGAACAGGGCGATTCGTATTACGCGGAGGCGAAAACAGCTCGCCGGCGTTGTATCTGCGGCGGAAGGACTCCATATCTTCTTCGGATTGCGGCTCTTCGCCCGGAGGCATATTTTGCGGCACGCCGGAGTGCACGGGATGTTCAACGTTTACGCGAACCGCAGGATTCGGCGCGGGATTTCTGCGACGCGCGCGTTCGCGGCCGGGGCGTTCAGGCGGAGCATCGGGCGTTTCACCGTGAAGCATTCTGTTTGTTGCCGATTCGCGCCGACGCGGACGTTCGGGCTCTTCATGCTCGGGGGGAGGCGGCGGCGGAGAGATTTCCAGAGGGTGCGCGGGCGGTTTAAATTTTTCACGACTTTTTGTGGGATTGCGGTCCGGGTTTCTGTTCGCACTTCTTTCAGGACTGCGGTCCGGACTGCGGTCCGGACTTCTATCCGGATTCCCGGCCGAATTTCGCGTGGGGCTTCTGTCGGGGCTGCGGTCGAACCCGGAAACAAACGCGCTTTTTACGGGAGTCGGCGCGTCGGAACTTTCTGCTGCCGACTCGTCTTCGTCTCCTTCGTCGTTATCGAAAAGCCGTTTTACGGCGGCGCGTGAAAGCTCCTCGCTGTAAAAAGCATTTTTATCTTCACCCGAATCGGGCATATTTTCGTTTTTATTCATAATCGGATGCTCCCCTATCATAAATTAAGGTAATTTTAGTTGTTTTGCAAAAAACTGTCAATATCACGCAAAAATTGCGCTTGCCAAAAATTAACGACATAAAAAAAAGAAGCGTGCAAATAATAGACTCATAAGGCGAAAGCCAATAAATATAAAAGGAGAAACAAAAATGACAAACACGAATTCTTCAGTACCTCAAGCACGTGAAGCCCTTAACAAATTCAAATACGAAGTTGCCAACGAAATCGGCGTACCCTTAAAACAAGGCTACAACGGCGACCTCACGTCCGCACAAGCCGGTTATGTTGGCGGATACATGGTTAAAAAAATGATTGAAGCACAAGAACGCCAAATGGCGGGCAACTAGGTAAGAAATAAAAAATTGCATCGTCCGGTTATATCGGACGATGCAATTTTTTTTGTGGACCGGGAAACTGCTTCCGGCTTCGAGAGAATGCGTCGCCGCCGACACGTGTCCCCGGTGGCGCGGGAAACGTTCGCTTCGCTCACTGCGCCCGTAGTGCCCACCGCGCGCTTGGCGCGCTTTTTTGTTTGCACATTAGTCTTTTTCTTTGAGGTCGCGAACAGCTTTTACGATGTTGACGATGCAAGCGAGTTCTTCTTCGTTGAAGTCCGAAATAAGGCTGTCCAATTTTTCACGAACATGCTTTTTTTGCGGCTTTTCGTTTGCGTCTGATTCTACGAAAAACTGGTCGGTCGGGACGTTAAAAATTTTCGACAGTTTAAATAAATTAAACGCCGACGCACCTCTGTCGCCGCGCTCGATAAGCCCGACAGAGCTGGGTGTGTGTCCCAAAAGGCTCGCAAGCTCATCGGTCGTAATGTTGCGAGCGATTCGCTCTCTGCGAATGTTGGTGCCTACTAAGGCACGCATCTCTGCTTTATTGATAATCTCACCCCCACAAATTAGATTTTTTTTCCGTACGTTTTTTGATTGTAGCATGGGTAGCCGAAAACATCAAGCGACAATATTTACTATGTTTTGACAATTTGTTATGATGAAATAAATTTGTTGTGTGGGGGTATGCGGATGGACACTGTTTCGGCTGTTCGGGGGCGTATTTTACGCCTTTGCGGCGAGCGAAACATCACAATAGACAAGCTGGCCTCCAACGCAGGGTTGCCTCCCTCGTCCGTAAAAAATATTATTTACGGACGAAGCAAAGACCCGAAAATAACCACGATTAAAAAAATTTGCGACGGGTTTGACATGACATTGTACGAATTTTTTGCTTTTGAAGAGTTTCAATGAAAGCGCGCTTGGCGCGCTTTTTTTGTACGCCGGGAAACTACTCCCGGCTTCGAGGGAATGTGTCGCCCTTGACACATGTCCCCGGTTTCCAAAGCGCGCTTGGCGCGCTTTTTTTGTACGCCGGGAAACTGCTCCCGGCTTCGAGGGAATGTGTCGCCCTTGACACATGTCCCCGGTTTCCAATGCGCGCTTGGCGCGCTTTTTTTGTGCGCCGGGAAACTGCTCCCGGCTTCGAGGGAATGTGTCGCCCTTGACACATGTCCCCGGTTTCCAAAGCGCGCTTGGCGCGCTTTTTTTGTGTGCGCAAAAAAGAGTCGGCGAGTGACACTCGCCGACTCTTTTTTTTTGCGAGGAAAATGAAAATAAAAAAACGCTTAAAACTCGTTTTTTTATTGCATTTTCGCACGATACTTTGATATACTGTTAAAAAGGCGGTTTTTTGGTGCGTAGGTTTCTTACAGCGGTTGTATTTTTTTTGCTTTTTTGGGGAAGTCTTGATGTTTTTGCCCAGCCCCTTGCGGACTCCCCTTCGGCGATTCTCGTTGAGCAAACGACGGGTCGCGTGCTTTACGCGCGAAACGAGCGGGAACGCCGCTACCCCGCGGGCTTGACGAACATGCTTACCGCGCTTGTGGCAATCGAACATCTCGCGCCGGGCGATGATTTAATCGTCGGCTCGGAAATCCGCGGGATGCCGTCGGGCTTTGGCGCGGGCGTGCATTCCGAGGGTGAAATTATTTCGGTGCAAACGCTGTTAAATTCGCTGTTGGTGCGTTCGTCGGGCGAGGCGGCGCGGGTTTTGGCGATTAATACGGTGCGCCAAGCCGGAGGCCGCAGAAATATCCCTTATAATGAAGCGGAACATGCTTTCGCCGCCATGATGAACGAAAAAGCGCGCGGGCTTGGTGCGCAGGGTTCGAATTTTGCAAACCCCTTCGGTTCGCACGCCGATAATCACTTCACAACGGCGTACGATTTGGCGGTTATCACGCGCGCATTTATGGACAACCCGATTTTGGCAGAAATCGCAGGCACTCGCGAATACGAAACGCAGCACGAAACTTGGACAAACGCAAACCAAATGCTCCCCCGCGCACCCATGGGCTATGCGTATATGACGGGCGCAATGGCGGGGTTTACGACGCCTGCCGGGCATGTTCTCGCAGGCGCGGCATACGACACGCATCTCTCTCTCGGGTTTGTTACAATCGTGCTTGGCGGAACCGACGCGGAACGCTGGCAGGACACGCGCCGCCTTATGGACCACGGGTTTAACAATTTCCGCTTTCGCGAAATCGCCCGCGAGGGCGAAGTGCTTGAAACCGTTTTAATCGAAAATCCGCGCTTGGGCGATTCCGAAATGCTTGAAATAATCGCGACAGCGTCATATACCGCGCTTTTAAGCCGCTTCGAGTACGACGAGCTTGCGCGGGTAATCACGTTTGACCCGATGTTATATGAACGACATGAATATGAAGAACCAATCGTCCTTCGCGCGCCGATTGAATACGGCGAGGCGGTCGGCACGGTTTCATATATATTGAACGGCGAGGTGTTGTTTGAGTCGGCGATTTTGCCGTCACGCGAGGTAATTCCGCGCACTTTTGACAGCGATATGGACTATTATCTCGCCATCTTTTTCGAAAATGTTTTTACGAGACGCGCACTGCCGTACTGGTTCGGGATTTTCGGCGTGGCGTTCGGGATTTTCGGCATTGTTCTGGCGGTTAAGGCACATAGCCGCGTAAGCCGAAAAGCCGTGCGCACCTCAAGCCGAAGCAAATACGGTCGTTATTAAAATAAGGGGGGATTAAGCATGAAAAATCTAAGAAAGGAACGCGGGCGACCCATTTTAAATGGCGATTTATACGCTCGGCGAATGGCGAAAAAATTATGCCAAAAAGTATGACAGGGTTCGGACGCGGAGAATGCACGATGCACAACAGAAAGTTCAGGATAGAAATGAAATCGGTAAACCACAGGTTTAGTGATTTTTCAATAAGAACACCGCGCTTCCTCGCACCCTTCGAGGAGCGAATCCGCGCCCGAATTTCAAAGGACATTGTGCGCGGAAAAACCGATATGTGGATAAACTTCGAAAGTTTCGCGGAGGACGATATGAAAATCCACATAAATTCGGTCTATGCCGACGCGTATATGAAAGTCATATGGGATTTAAGCAAACGGTACGGCATAGGCGACCCCGACACCGTCGCGCTGGAGCTTTTGGCAAAAACGCCCGACGTTATCGTGCATGAAAAATACGACGATGTAATGGATTTGGACTCGGCGGACGAGATATGGGCAGGGCTTTCCGACGCATTAGAAAAAACCCTTGCGCAGTTTAACCACATGCGCGAAACCGAAGGCGAGGCCCTCATCCGCGATATAAGCGAAAATTATATACGCGCCAAAGAGATTGTTAAGGAAATTCGCAAGCAGGCACCCCGCGCGTCGGAACAATACGCAGAACGGCTAAAAGAGCGGGTAAACGAATTGATGGACAAGTTTGGCGACACCGCCGACGACTCGAGGCTTTTAACCGAAATCGCCCTCCTTGCCGACAAAACCGACATAAACGAAGAAATGGCGCGCCTGGAAAGCCATTTGAGCCAACTTTCGGAAATGATACACGAAAACGGCGCGATAGGCCGCAAAATGGACTTCCTCGCGCAAGAGCTTAATCGCGAGGCAAACACAATCGGCTCGAAATCGCACGACGTGCAGCTTACACGCTCCGTCGTCGAGTTGAAAAGTCTAATCGAAAAAATTCGGGAGCAAGTCCAAAACATCGAATGATATTTTAATCGAATGATACTTTAATCGAATGATATTTTAATTGAATGATATTTTAATCGACACTTTAGGAGAGGTGCAAAAGATGGGTTCAAAACTGATTAACGTCGGATTTGGCAACACTGTCCCCGCAGGAAGAATTATCGCGATTGTCGGCAATGATTCCCTGCCGGTTAAGCGAAATATAGGCGAAGCGAAGGAGAAGCACATGCTTGTTGACGCGACCCAAGGGCGAAAAACCCGCGCCGTAGTTTATACCGACAGCGGGCATCTTGTTCTGTCCGCACTGCAACCCGAAACAATCGCGAATCGTTTTGAAACAAGCAACGACGCCGTCAGCGGCGAGATTTAAAAAATGCCGCCCTTAGTGGAAGCAGGAATGCTGGTGATAATTTCGGGGCCGTCGGGGTCGGGCAAGGGGACGGTTGTAAAGCGTTTGAGTCCGGAAAACGGCTACGCGCTAAGTATTTCCGTCACAACGCGCTCGCCGCGCGTTGGCGAAGAACACGGTCGCGATTATTTTTTCGCGACGGAAGACGAGTTTAAAAAAATGCGCGCGGAAAACGAGCTGCTTGAACACGCCGCATACGTCGGAAATTTTTACGGCACGCCGCGAGCTTACGTCGAGGAGCAAATCGAAAACGGCAAAATCGTTGTGCTTGAAATCGACGTTTACGGCGCGTTGCAAGTTAAGGAAAAATTCCCGTCGGCAATTTTAATTTTTCTTATCCCGCCGTCACTCCCCGAGCTTTCCGCACGGCTTAACAATCGCGGAACCGAAGACGCCGTTACAATCGACCGCCGCCTTAAAAAAGCCCTCGAAGAATTGCCCCTTATAAATCGCTACAATTACCTCGTTATCAACGACGACGTACCCGACGCGGTTAATAAAATAAACAGCATCGTAACGGCGGAGCGATTAAAACCTGCGCGTTCGGCAAAAATTATTGAAGAATTCATAGCCAGTAAACCGGTAAACCGGAACGCAAAGGAGTCTTGAAATGATGACCATGCAAACTCGAAAGGAGAAATTTTAACATGCTTACACCGTCCTATTCGCAACTTATGGAGACAATCCAAGAGGGTGAAAAACTCGACAGCCGCGTCACAAGCCGCTACACCGTTGTTCTTGCGGCGGCAAAGCGCGCGCGGCAAATAACCGATGGCGCGAATCCGCTAACCTACGCACCGACGGACCGCGCCGTTTCTATTGCCGTAAAAGAAATGAGCGAAGGCAAACTTCGCATAAAAATTCAGGACAGCCTCTTGGATGAAGACTACATCCGCCTGAAAAAAGACCCCTTCCGCTACCGCACAGCAGTCTCCAAGGACGATTTGCGCGAAGATTTGAAAGAGGACTACATGCCCATTTCGTACGATATGGACGCAGACGACGACCGCGGCGAAATTTTCCCGACGGAGGAATCGGAAGAAACCGCGCCCGTCGCAAAAGACGTGGACGATTTGGATATATACGAAGATACAGGCGATGACGCGGACGATGATACCGATATTGCAGATGTTGCCGAGTAATTTTGCACTTATTTGCGTTGATATTTTGCACGGCGATGTTGACCGTTTATTTTTTTACAAAATTCCGGCGGGGCTTGAAATTTCCGTCGGTCAACGCGTGCGCGTGCCGTTTGGGTTGGGCGATTCGATTAAAATCGGCTATGTAATGGAAGTTACACAAACGCCGACGGATGATATCGCGCCGGAAAAAGTCAAAGAAATACACAGTCGGCTCGACGATTTTCCCGTTCTTACGCTGGAAACAATCGAGCTTGCGTTTTGGATGCAAAAAAAATATTACACAACGCTTGCGGCGTGTGTACGCGCGATTGTTCCCGGCTCGAAAAGCGACGGGAAATTTCCTGTCGCGCGGAAAAAGCCGAAATTTTCGGAAATTACGCCGGTCGACATCACTTTGACCGACGAGCAAGAACACGCCGTTTCGCAAATTCTTCAAGCCGTTTCGGTTTCGGCTTCGGCTTCGGTTCCGCCTGACGGAGAACGCGGGACTGCCGACACAGATTCACGCTGTTTGACCTTTTCCTCGTCTGAAAAAGTATCAGAGCGCGCTCGACGCGCTATTTTACTGCATGGAGTAACGGGCAGCGGAAAAACCGAAGTTTACTTACACGCAATCGAAAAAATTTTGGCCGAGGGGCGGCAGGCAATCGTTCTTGTTCCCGAAATCGCGCTTACGCCGCAAATGGTCGCGCTTTTTTCCGCGCGATTCGGCAGTGCCGTCGCCGTAACGCACAGCCGCCTCACCCAAGCCGAACGCTTTCAAATTTGGAAAATGGCACTATCCTCCGAAATTTCGCTTGTAATCGGGCCGCGTTCCGCCGTTTTCGCGCCGTTTCCGCGCCTCGGACTCATCGTTATCGACGAGGAACACGAACATACCTACCATTCCGAAACCGCCCCAAAATACGACGCCCGCGAAGTCGCCTTAAAACGCGCGGAAATTTGCGACGCCGCCGTTGTTTTGGGTTCGGCCACGCCAAGTCTTGAAAGCTATTTTAAGGCGCGGGAAAAATTGATGATGTTGGTGCCACTAACCGCAAGGATTAATAAAACCTTGCCGGAAATCCATATCGTTGACATGCGAAACGAGATGCGGCGGGGGAATGCGTCGATTTTTTCGCAAAGTTTTTCGGACGCGCTTGCGGAAACTTTGGCGGCGGGTCGGCAGGCGATTTTATTTTTGAATCGGAGGGGGCATTCGTCGTTTGTTAGCTGTCGGTGGTGCGGGCATGTTATGGGGTGCGAAAGTTGCAGGGTTAATCATACATATCATGCGGACAAAGGGCGGCTTTTGTGCCATTATTGCGGCAAGGGGACGGCGATGCCCGCGCGGTGTCCGATTTGCGAGTCCGAGCATATAAAGAAGTATGGGACGGGGACGCAGAAGGTCGAGGCGGAAATCACCGAGCTTTTCCCCGACGTGAAAGTCCTGCGCATGGACATGGACACCACGCGCGGCAAGCATGGTCACGCGAAAATTTTGGACGCGTTTCGCGCGGGCGAGGCGCAGATTTTAATCGGCACACAAATGGTCGCTAAGGGGCTGGATTTTCCGAACGTTACGCTCGTTGGCGTAATCGCGGCGGATATGTCGCTTCATACCGGCGATTTTCGCGCAGGAGAGCATACGTTTCAAATTTTAACGCAGGTGGCGGGACGCGCGGGACGGCGCGCCAAGCGCGAAATGGACGCCACGGGCGCAGTGAGCGAAGCGAACGTTTCCCGCGCCGCCAAGGGCGCAGTGAGTTCCCGCGCTACCGAGGACTCATGTGTGCAGTCCGGGCATTCTATCGAAGCCGGAAGTGAAGCCGGAAGCCATGAAAAAAGATACCAAGGAAAAGTCTTCATCCAAACTTTTAATCCCGAGCATTACGCAATCGCCCTCGCCGAAAAAGGCGATTACGAAAAATTTTTTGCACATGAAATCGCGTTGCGCGAGGCTATGATTTATCCGCCGTTTTCGCATGTTTTTTCGGTAATGCTTACCGGGACGCAGGAGCGCGAGGTTGTCGCGGCGTTGCAAACGCTTGCCGCAATTATGGAATATGTTGCAAAGCGCGACGGGAAGGAACGTTTTGAATTAATGGGGCTTTCACCCGCTTTTGTTTCGATGATAAAGAAACAATTCCGTTGGAAACTTCTTGTAAAATCGCGCGAGGAAGCCACGCTCGTCGCATTTGTGTTATATTGTATAAAAAAATTAAAGCAGAGCAATCCGCTTAAAAATATGACTTTGCACCTCACACTTAACCCTATAATGATGGAATAAAATAATTCACGCGAGAGACAGCGGGCGAATGTGTCCGTTGCGAAAATCGGTAATCGTGTGACGAAAAAATGGAGTAAAATAATTCACGCGGAAGACAGCGGGCGAACGTGCCTGTTGCGAAAATCGGTAATCGTGTGACGAAAAAATGGAGTGACATTGATGGCCCTCAGGACGGTTCGCAGGGAAGGCGACGAGATTTTAAAAAAGAAATGCAAGCCGGTAAAAGACATAAACCCGGCAATTATTCAACTTTTGGACGACATGAAGCAAACGATTCGCGAGCTTGACGCCGTTGGCGTTGCCGCACCGCAAATCGGGATGCTTAAGCGTGTCGTTGTTGTTGAATTCGAGGATGAATTATACGAAATGATAAATCCGGAAATAATTGAGTCGGAGGGCGACCAAAAATGTAACGAAGCGTGCTTGTCGGTTCCGGGGCGTTGTGGCGACGTTGTGCGGCCGTTTAACGCCAAAATTAAGGCGACGAATCGCGAGGGCGCGGAATATATAATCGAAGCCGACGATTTTTTATCCTCGATAATGTGCCACGAACTTGACCACCTCGACGGCGTGCTTTTTATTGACAAAGCGACGAATATTCAAATGATTAACGAGGAGCAAATGCGGGCGCGGAAACGCGCGCGGAAGAAGCGAATACAGGAGCGAAAATTGAAGCGGCAGGGGGTTTACGCAGGAGGACGGCGGCGGTGAAAATTATTTTTATGGGGACGCCGACATTTGCGGCGGAGTCGCTTGACGCGATTTTGAAATCGTCGCACGAAGTTGTCGCGGTTTGCACGCAACCCGACAGACCCGCAGGGCGCGGGCATAAACTTACGGCAAGCCCGGTGAAGGAGCTTGCGGCGGCGCATGGTTTGCCGATTTTTCAGCCGGAAACCCTGCGATTTTCCGACGAGAACGCGAAAAAAGTCCGCGAGGAACTCGAGGAGTTCGGCGCGGATATTTTTGTTGTCGCGGCGTATGGCTTACTGCTTCCGAAGGGCGTCTTGACTATGCCGCCGCTGGGTTGCGTGAATGTTCACGCCTCATTGCTCCCAAAATATCGCGGTGCGTCGCCGATTCACGCGGCGATTTTAAACGGCGACGCGGCGACGGGGATTACCATAATCCACATGGACGCGGGGCTTGATACCGGTGATATGATTTTGCAAAAACGGCTTGAAATCGGGGCGGACGAGCGGTTTGCGGAACTGCATGACCGCATGGCTGTTTTGGGCGCGGAGGCGATTTGCGAGGCGTTGGCGCAGCTTGAAAACGGAACGGCGGCACGGGTTGTGCAGGACAACGCGCTCGCAAGCCACGCGCCGAAACTGCAAAAATCTGACGGACGGATTGATTGGTCGGATTCAAGCGAGAAAATTTTTAATCAGGTGCGCGCGCTTGCGTGTTTTACGCAACGGGACGGGCAGGTCATTAAAATTTGGGATGTTGAAAAATCGACCGATGACAGTTTTCGGGAGCAGTTTCCCGGCGTATCAAAAAAATTTTCTCCCGGAGAAATTATTTCAGCAGAAAAAGGCCTGCTCGTTAAAACCGGCGACGGTGCGATTCGCATAACCGAGCTTCAAGCCGTTGGCAAAAAAAGAATGCCTGCGTCGGATTTTTTGCGCGGGCAGAGGGTTGGTGTGTCGGACAGGTTTAGATGGGTTTGATATACAAAAATCAAACAGAAATAAAGGAAATGCTGGTAAGTGAAAGACAGGCATCAGTACGCACAGTCTAGGGCAAGTGACGCACTGCACCGGGTACACATGTCGGTGGCGACGCGTTCCCGCGAAGCCGGAAGAAGTTTACTCGCCCATAAAAATCGAGTCGGCGAGTGTCACTCGCCGACTCGATTTTGAAAAAAAATTTTTTTAAAAAAGCGCGCCAAGCGCGCATTGGGCACCGGGGGCATATGTCGCGGGCGACGCATTCCCTCGAAGCCGGGAGCAATTTCCTTGCCCATAAAAAAAACGCGCATACGCGCGTTTTTACAGTTTTCAAAAATCAATCCAACCCCGGAATCGGTACGGTATGAACAAACGGCGACGGTGTGTCGTCGGCTCCGGACGCTTCGCCGCCGGGGGTGCCGAGACCTTGCCACGGCGGAAGCGTCGGTATCGGCGCGGGGGTTGGTGTAGGCAGAAGGGGCGTAAAGGGTTCAATGAACGGGCCGGGCGGGGGCGTTGTTTGGGGCGATGGGAATCCGTCGGGGATACCCGGAATTTCGACATTGTGTACGACGTTTCCGTCGGGGGAAGTTGGCGCGCCCGCGCCCGGGCCCTGAACAAACATGCCAAGCTCGGGGTCAAAAATCATCGGATTCTGCCATAAATCGCCCACATTTACCCCGCCGCAATTACACACTATTCCCCGCAAAACATCGCCGGGGAAGTGCATGTGGCGGTCGCGAATCGTTCCCTCGAGATGGTCAACAGACCACGGGCGAACAAGCCCGACGCGCGTTACGACTGTCCCGTAGGGGTATTCGCGGTTGCATCCCGGGCCGGCAAGTCGTCCGTGAACACTGCAATATGTGTGGCGTTGATGCACGTTGCAGGTTTGCGAGGGGACCATGCCGGGGGCGAAAATTTCGTTGCGCACGCGGTCGCCGCGCGGGTCGATGCGGCAAAGCTCGCTCGGCAAATGCCCGGAGTCGAGGCAAACCGCCGCGGAAACTATGCCCGGCGGGCGCGTAAACATAGCCGGCGACAAGTCCATATGAATCTCTTCCATTATTGTGCGCCATAACGGCGTGTGGAACTGGTTTGTTCCGCGAGCCATGGGCTGATTATTATCGTTGCCGAGCCAAATTGCCGCCGTAAAATACGGCGTGTAACCCGTGAAACCGAGGTCGGCGTTGTTTTGCGATGTTCCGGTTTTTCCCGCAAGCCCCATTTGCCCGCGAAGCCCCGACGCCGCCGTCCAGTTTGCGCGCCCGCCTGTCGCGCCTGCCCGCGTCATGGTGTCCTGCATTGTGCTGGTCAAAAGATATGCCGTTGTGTCGCGCAAAACGCGTTGGGGATTATGATAATTTTCAAGCAAAATATTGCCCTCGTGGTCAAGCACCGTTGTGTAAAGCACGGGGCGGTTGAATTCGCCGCCGTTCGCAATTGTCGCATACGCGCCCGCGAGTTCGATTAAATACATACCCCGCGTCATTCCGCCCAAAACAATCGCGGCCCCGTCGTGCGGATGAAGCGTCGAAACGCCCATAAGCTCAAGGTAGCGTATCATTGTCGTGACGCCCGCAGGGCCGGGAACAACCGTCGGGTCTGCCCCCGCGCGCGCGGAAACAACGTTGCCGGACGCATAAATCGCATTTCGCGCCGTTGTCAGCCCGCGGAAAACCCTGCCGCCGTCCCAGTGATTTCGCGGTTGCCAGCCCCGCCCGCCCGGATTCGGCAGGTAGAACGGGATATCATCAATGACCGTCGAGGGTTGCATCATGCCAAGCTCAAAAAGCGGCGCGAACGGCACAAGCGGCTTCATTTGACTGCCGGGGGAGCGCGTCGACTGGGTTGCGCGGTTAAGTGCGCGGTTGCCCAGCGACTCACCGCGAACGCCTCGAATCGCAACAACGTGTCCGGTGTGGTGGTCGATTAAAACGAACGCGCCTTGGGGTTGCGGCACTTTAAACAGGCGGTATTCTACGATTTCGTCGGCGTGTGTGAGATGCTGCTCGTGCAAACGTTCGATAAACGCATCGACTTCCTCCAAGTTTGCAACGGAATGCGGCGGAAAATCCTCTCTGCGCCGCAGTTGCGTAATCGTATTGTAAACCGTCATCGAATATCGCACTTCAATCGAAAAGCCTACGTTCGGCCAAAGCGATTCGTCCAAAAAGGCGCGGTCAACAATTTCCTGAAGGTGCATATCCTGCACGGAATTTATCGTTATCCCGGTTTCGAAAATTCTGCGGTCTGCCTCCGCCCCGGTGATTCCGAGCCGTTCAATCATGTCAACGCGAACCTGCGCCAAAAGTGCGGAGGTGTAGCAGTCGAAACGCGCGATTATATCGCGGATATCGCCTGCGGCGGTTCGATAAATCGTGTCGTAAACAAGACCAAGCATAATCGGCTCGCCGTCCTCGTCGTACATCGGCTCGAAGGTGTAGGGGTCGATGACCTGCCGCGCCGCGATGGCTTCTTCGTATTCCTCCGTCGTGATTAAGCCGTTGCGTTCGTACATATTATACAAAACGAGCTGCGCGCGCCGCCAGTTATCGTGGGGGCGGGTGTCGGGGGGGAAGCGCGAAGGATTTTGCGTAATCGCCGCGATTACGGCGGATTGCGCGATTGAAAGCTCGCTTACATCGAGGCCGAAGTAAAACTGCGCCGCCGCCTGCACGCCGTAGTTCGACCGCCCCAAATTTATCATATTCAAATACGACTGCATGATAAAATATTTCGCTTCCATATGCGGGTCTTCGTAGCCGTACCGTTCAAACGCCTCCGTAAGCTCCCGTTCGAAGTTCACGGCAAGATGCTGTTCCTGTAGCTTTGTAATGATATCGTTGTCGATTTCAAGCATGTTTTTAATTAACTGTTGCGTAATTGTGCTTGCGCCTTCGGTTTGGCGACCGGGCTGGGTCGCGACCCAAACGGCGCGGGCAATTCCGCGGGGGTCAATGCCATTGTGTTCGAAAAATCGTTCGTCTTCGATTGCGATAAAAGCGTAAATCAAATGGCGCGGCATCTCGTCGATACGCACAAATTCGCGGTTCATGCCCCTGTGAAGCGTTTCGCGAACTTCCCCCGTTCTTGCGCAAACTATATGCGAGGAAAGTTCCATGCCGTCTTGTATGCTTCCGCCCGTCATATGGGGGTCAATCGCGCGAGGTGAAACAGGTCCGAGCGAGCTGAAATCAAGGTCCGGCGCGCCTTCAAGTATCCCGATGTAAACGCCGATTCCCGCGCCCGCGCCCGCAAACACAGCAATCATCAGCAGCGACAGCGCAACACGCAAAAAAAGCAAGCCGAATTTGTTCCGAACACGCATGGTATGCGGTTCGCGCTTGCGCTTTTTATTTCCCGGTTGTGAGTAGTCCATGAAATTTTTTCTCCTTGAATTGGCGAGCAATTGGTGAGCGTTAACAGAATTTTAACATACTTTTTGGCAAACTACAATACGGACGGATGGGGGGAATTCCACGCGGAATTCCACGCCAAAAAAAGGTGAATTGAAATTGTAAAAAATCGAGTCGGCGAGTGACACTCGCCGACTCGATTTTTTTTGCGCAGTTTTATGGCAAAAAAAGCGCGCACTGCGCGCACCACGGGCGCAGTGCGCGAAGCGAACGTTTCCTGCGCCACTGTAGACAAGTGCCGGAGGCGACACATTCCCTCGAAGCCGGGAACAGTTGCCCGGCGTATAAAAAAATGATGATGTTAGTGCCACTAACATCATCATTTCGCATGGGGTACACAAATCAAGGTGGGTGCATCGGGTTTCCAACCGCCACCACGAGGCATCTGCGCCCCTTGTTCGCCTTCATTCGCCTTCATTCGCCTTCAATGGTTCATACTTTTTCCGCTCAAAAAATTGGAATTCGCCCCTCCGTCACACGTCCGCTTTTCACTTGTTTCGTAAGGGCGAATTTCAATTTTTGAGAGTGGAAAAAGTATCATTCGCTTTTAGCGGCTGTCCATCCAGTCGTCCGCCATTTCAAGAAGCGTAATCGGCGTAACAGTTCCCGCCGCGAACGCGCGAGCCATAGCAAAAATCACGTCGCGGTCGTCGGTTATGCCGTGCGTTTCTTCGCTTTCTTGAGGGTCAGGAAACTGCTCCCGGCTTCGAGGGAATGCGTCGCCGCCGACACATGTTCCCGGTGTCCAATGCGCGCCTGGCGCGCTTTCTTGAGGCATCCCGTCGGGCGCGCGGGATGCGTTGGCTTCGCTCGCGTCCGACGGGGTGCGTTTTTCGACGCGCAGGGCGTAGTATTCATCCCCGTCGTCGTTTAAGTAAGTTTGTACGATGTAGCTTAAAATCCACGTTTCTCCGGTTTCGGTGCTGATTTTTTCGTTCGAAACCATCTCATTTTTTTGCGCATTCGCAACCATTTATCCCGTCCCCTTTTCTGCTCATCTGTACACAATTAGTCTACATCAAGGGCTCGGAGGTTGCCATCCACAATTAGTAACATTTGCCAAATTTCGAGGATATTTTTTACAATTTTTTCAAATTTTTTTCAGAGCGTCGGCTTGGCTTTTCATCTCGCTTGCGGATTGGAGCGTTGCCGATGTAATGGCGGCGCCGCCTGTTAATCGGGCGAGTTCGCGGATTGTACCGTCGGTGCAAAGGGGGGCAACGCTTGTGATTGTGCGGCCCGTTCGCTCGGCTTTTTCGATTAGGAAGTGCGTGTCCGCCATTGCAGCGATTTGTGGCAAATGTGTGATACATAAAATTTGTCGCGTGCGTGAAACCGCCGCCAGTTTTTCTGCTACTTGTTGCGCCGTTCTGCCCGACACGCCTGTGTCAACCTCGTCGAAAATTACGGTGGGCACGCGGTCCGACATTATCGTTTTTATAGCGAGCATGATGCGCGACATTTCGCCGCCGCTGGCGATTTTTCGCAGGGGTTTGGCGGGTTCGCCCGGGTTCGGCGAAATCATAAACTCGATTTCGTCGTTGCCGTCAGCCGCGAACACGGTTTTTTGCTTGATTTGAATAAAAAGCTCCGCGTGTTGCATTCCGAGGTCGCGTAAAATTTCGGTGATTTCGGCGGAAAGTCGGGCGGCGTGGGCGGTGCGAATCGCGTTCATTGTTGCGCAAACCGCTGTTATTTCCGCGGAAATTTCCTTGCGACGCGCGCGGATTTTTCGCGCTTCGACTTCGGCGTTCTCAACGCTGTCCAGCTTTTGCGCCAAATCGTCTCGCTTCATTAGAATAGTCTCGACCGTTGCGCCGTATTTTTTTTTCAGCCTGTAAATCGTGTCGAGGCGCGTTTCCATTGCGTCGAGGGCGTGCGGGTCGGCGTCGAGTTCGCCTTCATAATCGCGAAAATCTCGCCCGATTTCGCGGATTACTGCGTTTACGTCAACCAAAGCGGTATGTAAATGTTCCTTCGACGGGTCAATCCGCGCGATTTCCGCGGCAAGCGCGACTGCTTTCGCGGTGGCGTCGGCGGCGGGCATACTCGGGCGTCCCTCAAAAAACCCCGCATAAAGCAGGGCCACAATGTCCGACGTGTTCCGACTCAAACGCTCGAGCCCCGCAAGCCTGTCCCGCTTTGCCGTAAGCGCGTCCTCTTCTCCCGGCTTCAGCGCGGCGGCTTCGATTTCGTTTAGCTGGAACCGCCAAATTTCAAGCTGTTCCGCGCTTGTTCCCGCTTCGATTTTTTTAAGCTCGCGCGTGGCCTCTTTATAGCGCGACAAATGTCCCGCGAGGGCGGTTTTCATCTCCGCCAGTTCATCTCCGCAGAAATAATCCAGCATTTCAAGCTGTTTCGCCGGGTCGAGAAGGCTTTGATGCTCGTGTTGGCCGTGCAATTCAACAAGCAACTCCGCCGCGCTTTTTAACACGCCGACGGTAACGGTGCGGCCATTTATACGGCAAGTTGACTTGCCTGTGTCAGCCTGCATCGCGCGCGAAAGCATGAGTTGCCCGCCGTCGAGTTCTATCCCCAACGCAATAAGCCCCTGTTTTAAAGCAGCGGAAGCAGAATCCGGCTTCGAGAGCACGCGAGGCACCCGACACATGTTATCGGTGTCAAAAATACCTTCGACGCTGGCGGAGGGTGCGCCTGTGCGGATTAGGTCGCGGGAGGTTCGTCCGCCGAGCAAAAAATTTATGGAGTCAACAACAATGGATTTTCCCGCGCCGGTTTCGCCCGAAAGCACGTTAAGCCCGGGCGCGAACGCTACTTCGACCTCGTCGATAAGCGCGACGTTTTTTATACGTAAATTCACTATCATGCGAGTCGCCTCGACAATTCCGCCGCCTCCGCCTCGGTTCGCACGACGCAAAAAACGGTATCGTCGCCCGCGACGGTTCCCAAAATTTCCTCATATTTCATAGCGTCAAGCGCGACCGCAACCGCCATCGCCATGCCGCCAAGCGTTTTCAAAACAAGCATGTTTCCCGCAAAATCCACATCGATAAGCCCCTCGCGGAACACTCGCGTAAGCGGATTTACTTCCGTTCCGTCGGGAGCCACATATTTTTTGCCCGCGGGCTTAATAAGCCCAATCTCGCGAATATCGCGGCTTACGGTAGCTTGGGTTGCCGCAAATCCCGCCGCAATAAGCTCCGCCGTAAGCTCCTCTTGCGTGAAAATATTTTTTGTGCGAACAAGGTCAAGAATTGCGTGTTGACGCGATTGTTTCATGTTTTTTGCCCCTTCCGATAATTTCGAGTATAGCACAAAATAAATCGCGGGTTCAAATGTTCTCGCTTGTTCGCTGATGAAAAATCTTGCTTGCGTACAAATATTGTTGCTTTTGTTCATGCTGTTGAATTGCAATTATGCCGACATACTCTATTTCCGGACAGTTCCTTAGGATAACGTGATGAACCGAACCGCAGGCTTGATTTTTTGGCGTTTATGGGTATCCTGAACTCCCGAAATATTCATAATTGCCGAAACCCATTAGTGTCCCCATCCCCCGTGCGAATATAATGAAACAAAAACTGTTGCGCGATGCCGGAAAAATTTTTTATTTCCGGAGGGAAGCCCTTGGGGAACCAGCGCGACATTGCGCGGCGAATCCAAACGTCGGCGGGATAGCGTTCGACGCGACCGAATCCGTAAAGCAAAACACATTCCGCAACCTTCGGCCCGACGCCGCGAATTTTTTGCAAAACTTCGCACAGCTCGTCGGATGAAAAATTTTCACACGCGTGCAAGTCGATTTCGCCGCTTGCCACGCGCCTCGCCGCGTCCAGTACATATCCCGCGCGATAGCCCAAGCGCAGGGGCGCAAGGTCGACTTCGCTCAACCCGGCAAGTTTTTCGGGCGTGGGAAAATCGAAATAGTGCATGGCTTCGAGAGAACGCTCCGCCACGTGTCCGCAGTTTCCACCGTGCGCTTGGCGCACCCCGAAATTTTCGCACAATGCCTCCACCATTTTTTTTATGCGCGGAATATTTGCGTTTTGGCTCAAAATAAACGAAACCAACGTTTCCCACGAATTTTGGCGCAAAAGCCGCAAACCCGGCGAAAATTCCACCGCATTTTTCAGATGCTCGCTGCACTCCGAAAAAAGCGCGCGTAAATTTCCGTAATCCCGCTCGATGTCAAAGTAATTTTTCCATATTTTTTCAAACTCATCCTCCGAAACATCATGCAAAATCACTTCGCCGTTTGCGCGCGAAATTTCCAGCCGCCGCCCCTGCGCAATGCCGACAAAGAGTTCTCGGTTTTGAGCGCACGCGTCGCCACTTGCCCCCGGTTTCCACAGTGCGCTTGGCGCACACCAGCGAAACGCCTGCCCACAGTCAAGCGTTTGCGCAAGGTCAAAATCGATGCCCTTTAATATGTAATTCACACTTTTCACCATTCGCTGAACGCACAAATCGCCATTAAAAATCGGACGCCCGCGTTCCTCTTGTTCATTTTTCACACTTCTCACCCCTTGCATTTTATCACAAACAGCAAGAAAAAAAGCGCGCCAAGCGCGCAGTGGACACCGGGGAAATATGTCTGCGGCGACGCGTTCCCTCGAAGCCGGAAGCAGTTTCCCGGCGTATGAAAAAGCGCGCCAAGCGCGCAGTGGACACCGGGGAAATATGTCTGCGGCGACGCGTTCCCTCGAAGCCGGAAGCAGTTTCCCGGCGTATGAAAAAATCGAGTCGGCGAGTGTCACTCGCCGACTCGATTTTTTTGGCGCAGCTTTATGGCAAAAAAGCGCGCCAAGCGCGCAGTGGACATCGGGGACACGTGTCGGCGGCGGCGCGTTCCCTCGAAGCCGGGAGCAGTTTCCCGGCGTAGTGCAAAAACAGGGCGTGTTCCCTACATGGGAACACGCCCTGTCTTACATTAACGCCCTCAATCACCCCTACGGCGCAACCAAATCAAACGTAACTTCAATAGAGTGAATCCGCACCCCCGCATAATTCGCAAGCAACCGCGGGTTTGCGTTCGCATCTTCATCTTGGAAAACGCGCGCTCCCGCAGGAATGCCCGCAACCCAGCCATTGTACAAATTCACACGGGTTGTATTTCCGTCGTCGCTTGTCGTGAATGGAACGCCGATTTGCTCGGCTTCGTTGCCGTTTACCAAAATGGATGTGATGTTTACATAATATCCCGGAAACAGCGACTCGCCGTTGAAAATCCCAAGCGCGGAGAAGGTAATTCCATTCGCGCCGCCACCGGGTACGCCTCCGAAGTTCAGTCCAACGGTGTAAGTCCCTTCGCCCGTAATTTCAACGTCGGCAGCGACAACGCCGCTTGTTATGCTTTCCGGCCGATAATCGTCGCCAACGCTGTATTGCACCGACCAATCCGTGCTTGTGAACATAATCCACGCAACCGCCATGTCGTCGGGAATTATCGTAACGGGGCGATTACGCGCCATTTCCATCGTATTTTCCATGCTTTCGCGCGCTGCCGCAATTATATCGGCGGTAGTCAGGCCTTCGCGGGCTTCGACGCTTCGGCTTTGGAAAAGCTCCAAAATATCCGGCTCGGTAAGGGTTCGCGTGAAACGCCTGTCGAACATTCCGCCGGCTCCCCTGTCCCATAAAATCGGCGAAAAACCGTGATAATCGCTTAAATCCAAGAAATTCGTAAAAAATTTCAGCCTGTCGGGCCCCTCGTTATCCAAGACGCCCCATTCGCCCAAAACTATGCCGTAACCCTGCTCGGTGAAAAAAGTCAAACGGCCCAGCAAATCATTCATTTCCTCGACTTCCGTTACTGTCCCCCAGTGGTCCACGCCGGAAACGTCGCCCGTAAAACTCCACGGGGTGTAGTAATGAACGCTTAGTAAAATTCGGCCGCGCGGGTCTGTGGGCAGCTCAAAGCGCGGGTCCAGGGTCATCATAACGTCGGTGTTATAGCCCTTCATCAGCAAAAAACGGTCGGGATTGTACCCGCCCTGCGAACGAATCAGGTCAACAAAAACTTGGGACAAATATGTGAGAAGCTGATAATTTTCCGTTACGGAGAAAATTCCGCCGGGACTGAAAGCGGTTGCGTCGTTAAAACGACTGCCCCATTCCTCGTTGGACGGCTCCAAAATAAGGCGCATGTCGTAATCGGCAAAATGCTCGCCGATTTGCGTCCACATCGCAACGAACATTTCATGCGCAAAATCTCGCCGTTCCTCCTCGGGATGCCCGAACATGCTCCACCATCCGTGGTCCCAATGCGCGTTAATAATAACGAACATGTCCTCGTTCAAAGCGTAATTTACGATTTGTTCAACGCGCTCGAGGTAGTCGATGCCTATTGTAAGGTCGCCGTTTTCGAAGTCCATCGCGTTTGTCCACGCAACGGGAATTCGCAGGGTGTTAAAGCCCGCGTCGCGCATTCCCGTAATCATTTCCTGCGTCGTAACGGGGTTGCCCCACATTGTTTCGTAAACGGAAGTGTGTTGATTCGGCACACGATTCGCGGAATTCACCGCTTCCATCGTATTGCCCAAATTTATTCCGTTGCCCAAAAGCCGCGCCATCTCAAGAGATGTTACATACGCGAGACTTTCGCAAGGCGGCGGCTGAACCCGCTCGCTATCCTGCGTGCCGCCCGAATCGGCTGTCGGCGTCGCGTCATTCGAAGCATTATTCGAAGCATTATTCGAAGCACCGGTCGCAACGCCATCCGCAACATCGGTCGCAACATCATTCGAAGCGTCATCCCCTGCGCCCTCCGGACTTTCCTCCGGCGCATCTTCAAAAACGGGCGAGGCCGGGTACTCATACCCGGCCTCATCCGTCCCGCCGCAAGCGGCAAAAAACAACATCCCCACAGCGGCAAAAATTAAAATTTCAAAATATTTTCTCATTTTTTCGTCATTCGCTGAACGTACAAATTTCTAATGGAATTCGTCGCCCGCGTTCCTTTTTTCGATTTTTAACCCTTTTTCGTCATTCGCTGAACGCACAAATTCCTGATGAAATTCGTCGCCCGCGTTCCTTTCGCCGATTTTTCACCCTTAGTCCTTTTTCTTCATCACGAAGAACACAATGCCACCAACAACCGCAAGTGCCACAACAATCAGGACAATTACGAGTACCGCGTTACCGCCGTCATCCGCTGCAGGAGCGGGAGCGGGTGTGGGCGCAGGGGTAGCGTCGGGGGTTTCATCGGGAGTTTCATCAACGACGTCTTCGGTGATGTCCTCGGTAATGGGAACAGGGTCAATTTGAACGGGTTCTTCTTCTGGTTCGTCAACATCTGCGGGTTCTTCAACGTCGTCGGGTTCTTCCCCGTTTTCATCCGCTTCCTCGCCGTTTTCATCTTCTTCCGGCTCGTCCTCGGGTTCATCTTCGGGTTCGTCCTCGGGTTCATCTTCGGGTTCGTCCTCGGGTTCATCTTCCGGCTCATCTTCGGGTTCGTCCGGCTCGGGCTCGGGCGCGGCGGCTCCGCCAAAGGGATTGGCTGCGCCGGCTTCCGTTATCGCCATACGTACTTCAATTCTGCCGAAAGACCCGATACCGCCGTCGGTCAAAGAACCATAAACCGGTCCCGCAAGCGGCATATCTTCTTCGGCCCAATAATTCGTAAGCGAAACGCGAATGCCGCCGTCGTAAGCGATACCTACGGCATCGGCATTAAAACTGACGGGGCTGCCGTCAATGGTAATGCTTTCAATAAACGCATCGTAATTTTCAACATAAGCCATGTTCGCCACGCGTATATCGGTTTGAATAACAAAGGCATAACCCCATCCCGCATGAACATGCGCCCAAGTCGAGCCGCCCGCGTCCAAAACAACGGTAAACGGTTCGCCCGTGGTGAAGGCTGTGCTTTGATTTTCATGCGTTTGCCACTCGGGAAAATAATACTCGGGATGCATCATTGTTCCGCCGAAAAAAGCGTTTCCGCCTTCTTCAACAACTGCAAAAGCAGGCACGGCAAGCATCGAGCCAAAAATGGTCAACGCGATCAAAACAGCAAAAATGTTCTTTTTCATGTGATTCATCACCTTTCAGATTTTTAGCGACCTAAAAACTGGTCAAGCATAGCTTGATGTGAGCCGCGATGCGCTTCGACTGCCTCGATGGGTGTGGCGTATTGGTTGAACAGATAAATCGAGACGTCGTTCATAATCGCGGTATATGCTGTTCCGCCAACACGAAGCATCCATCCGAAGTCAAATCTTCCGTTCTCGCCGATATCATGAAGCATACGCCAAACGTCTTCCTCGTGACGGAAAGTGCTCATCGGCCAGTTAACGCTGTCTTGGAAATGACGCCATTGACCGTCGGGACCGGGCCAAGCGTGCAACTCTTCCATTACCATAAACACAGCTTCAGGGTCTTCAACACCAACGGGAATCGCAAGCCCTCCCGGCCAGCCCTGGAACCATGTACCGCCGGAAGTATTCGCGGGGCCGTGCGGCCACGGAATAATGTGATAATCAAATGCGATATCGCCCGAAGACCATGTCATAGCCGGCCAAAAAACGCTGTTTCCTTCTTGGAACGACCAGAAATTCCGTCCCCAGTCGCCGATTTCCGCGCCGATAACAGGGTTGTAGAACCAAAGGCGTTCGCGGAAAATAAGGTCAACAAGCTCTAAAGCCTCGATTGTATTCGGGTGAGCCATGCCGAAATTATAATTATCGTCAACGAGTATGCCGTCGTTTGCGGCGATGAGGCTCCAAATTAATTCGCCGTGATTTCCTGCCATACCGAAATGCCCGGGAACATCACTTGCGCGACGCATGATATAAAGGAAATTTTCCCAATTCCACTCGCCCGAGTTGTAAAGCGCGACAGGGTCGGGCAAGCCGAGGCTGCGAATAAGGTCCATGTTTACGCCAACACCAACGCCGGTTGCGTTATACATATGCGTATTAAATGTCCAGTAATTATCGTTGAAGAAAACACCCGGTGTCGAGTGTATTTGCGCCCCAAGGGTGTCCGATGTAGGCGGCGCAATCGAGCCGAGAGGCATAATCAAATTACCCGTAACCGACGAGAAAACCATATGCCCCGGCATGTGCATAATGTCAATGTTTGGCGTACCCGCCGCCGCGCTTGCAGTAAGCATAGGCACAACTTCGCCGTATCCGAAAACTACTTCCTCAAATTCGACGTTCCAATCCTCGCGGATGCGTTGGGCATTTTCCCAAATAAGCATCGCCGCTTCAAAGTCTTCCGTTTCTGCGGGGTCAGGCTCTTCAAAGAGGTATGTTGACAAATAGCCCGCCCAGTAGTTGCCCACGCGAATTACGCGCCCGCCCAAATCACGCGGCGGATGAATTCCGCGATGCGCCCCGATAGCCTCCAAGTCGGCGGAGCCATCGTCGCCTCCAACAGATGCGTCGCCATTTTCCACAGTCGGCGGTGCATCGATTCCGGCATCGTCCCCGTTCTCACAAGCGCAAGCCGTAAGCCCAAGCGCGAGAACAAGAAGCATCACCGAAACAATTAAAATTCGTTTCATTTTATTTCCTCCTTTATTTTTTTATTTATCCTACTATTCCGCTGCGCTCCAAGCCTTCTACAAAGTAGCGTTGCAGGAACAGGTAGATTACCATAATCGGCAAAATCGCCAAAACAACTCCAGCAAAAACAACGAGCTGTTCAAGCGCGGGGTCATTTATATTTTCCAATTGCGCGAACGTCGAACCAACGCCGCCAATCATAGCCGCCATCAAGTTGTTTCCGGGGTTAAGCATAGAGCTGTAGAACGTATCGTTGTAATGCCAAACAAACGAGAACAATAAAACCGTAACAATAGCGGGCGTCGCGTTCGGCATCATAACCTTTATAAATGTGCCGAAGAAACCCGCGCCGTCAATCAACGCCGCCTCTTCAATTTCCTTTGGAAGCCCCCGGAAAAACTGCCGGAAAATATAGATATACAGCCCCGAGCGAAGCCCAAGCCCCGTAAGCGTCAAAAAAAGAAGTGGCCAATGCGACCCCAAAAGGTTAAAATCCAGCCCCAAAAAGAACCTGAAATTCACAAACATCGGCACAATGTATACCTGAACAGGCACAACAATTGTAATGATGACCATCGCGAAAATAAAATTCCTGCCGGGGAAATTAAACCGAGCAAACCCATAGCCCACAAGCGACGCAATAACAACGTGCAAAAGTGCGAACGACACCGAAAAGCCCATGGTTCTCGCCAAAGTCCCGGAAAAAATCGTACCGCCCAAAATATCGAAACTTACATCCGTAAACGGAATCGAAATAGTAATATCGTTACCCGTTAAAAAATTCATATGCGTCATTGCGTGTCCGTAATGTTCAAGGGTCGGCTCGTTCGGCAAAAGAAAAACCATCGGATTGATAATATCCCGCGGCGACATAATAGAATTCGCCACAATGCCGATAAGCGGGCTGAGAATTACATAGCACACCCCGATTACAATAATTGCCATGCAAATGCCCAAAATAAAGCCTTTGACTTTATTTTGCCACTTCTGCATCGTGTTTTCATAATTTTCAGCGTTAAACCATTTTAATCTTTGCAATTTTTGAGTCACGATTATCACCCGTTCACATAAAATACATACTTTGAAACAATCCAGCCAACAAGCAAGAGGAACATACAAGCAACAAGCCCGCTGACAATTGACATCGCGGACGAAATCCCGAATTGTTGCATTTCAAAGAAGAAACTCGTAGCGGTTTCAACAACGGGACTGTGCGAATAAAGGTCAACGATGGTGTAAACCACGTTAGTCAAAATTAACGGACTGACCATCGGGAACGTAATTTTCCAAAATGTTTCATACCCCGTCGCGCCTTCAATTTGCGCAACTTCGTACATTTCGGCGGGAATTGCCTGTAACGCCGCCAGGAAAATCAAAATTTGCACGCCCGACATCCTCAAAATTTCGTTCAATCGGAAAATCGAGTCCACAATAAACCCGACCAAATCATCGGGAAGCCCAAAGTCGCCCAAAATAAACGTAATCGCCTCGGGCGAAAAACCTGCCATCTCCGCCATAACATCGGGAGGAACATTAGTCCGCCCACCCATCATCATGCTCATACTAAGCTCAAGCGCGGTCAAAATCGCGGGCGTAGCCATGATTACCGGCACAAAGAAAATCATACGCACGAAACTGCGCCCGATAAAATGCCGATTCAAAATCATCGCCATAAACAAACTGAAAAAAATAATCAGCGGAACATACCAAACCATATCGATTAGCGACTCAATAAGCTCGCGGTTAAACGTGCCGTGCTGAAACAGCACAAATTGGAAATTCTCAAGCCCAACGCCGTCCATTACAAGCCCCCCGACCTCCGGCACAATCCGAACGTCGTTAAAGCTGTAAATCACGGCCTGAACCATGTTAAGCAGAAAAAAACCAACCAAACCGATAAGGAAGGGCAAAATAAATAAATAGCCCGCAATCGCTTGTTTTTTCCGCATGGTTAAGCCCTTTCGCTCCCCTGTCATACGCTACCCCCGTTTCTCACATAGAACCCTTCGGCCTCGATGAAGACATCCCCGTTTTCGAAGGGTTCGCGTGTATGATTTACATAAATTCGCGTGCCGTCTTCAAAAACGGTAACCGTAACCTGCGCCGTTCCCGTTACGCCGATTTCCCCGCCCTGCAAAATAATAAAATCGTCGATGCGAACGGAGCGAAGGTTTCTGTAGATATCATTGAAAATGCGATAATGTTCAATCGCGGCTTCCATCCAGTTTGTATACTGCGTGGAATAGAAGCGTTCGTGCGGTGAAAATTGCGCGTGACGCGTGGGTTGCGCGGAAAGTATATAGCGCGGCGACGCGCCCGTTGCAAGCGAGTTCAGCAAAACGATTTCCGGGCTGTAATTCTCACGCATATTCGCGGGCGTTCCGGCAAATTCAATAAACCCGTGAACAACCATCGAGTAAAACGGGACTTCGTAATCAATAATTTTAAACATATCCGCTTCCGTCGGAACGTCAACCAAGTGTGACGCAAACGCGAAGGAGTAATCATTACCGCCGGATACAACAAGGCTGGGAATTTGCGCATTAATGCGGCCCATTTGCTCCATAGCAATCAAACGGGAATGTTCGCGGTCAACGGCGTCTCGGCGATACATGCTTTCCGTCATAACGCTTCCGAGGTCCGTAAGCATCAAGCCGTCAAGCCCTGCACGCCTTTCGAAATTCGGCAGGAAGTCGTCAACGTGAAACGGCAACGCCGCAGGATGCACCATCAAATGCCACCCATTCCGATGCATCGAAAAACGCGTACTTAACGAATCCCGCGCGCTTTGCGACATAAAGCCGACAAATCCCGCAGGGTCTCGCGCACCTTCAAAGGTGGAATTAAAATTGCGCGAAAACCAGTTCGTAAATTGGAAATTTACCGCGGGATGAAGTCCACCGTAATTCGCTTGCAATCGAGAATTTAAATTTCGAAGCTCGGCGGCATTGCCCACATCATCAATAATATTTACATTTCGAGCAACGTCGTGATTAATTCCACGGTTAAACCAGCCGTGAAGCTGCATCTGAATCGTATCGACTCCGTTTTCATTTAAAATATCAACGAAACGATTCGCGTCCGCAATTGTAGTCATGGCTTCCGTTGACATGTACGGCGTTCCCAAAATATGACGCTGGATGTCAATCCCGCCGATTATATCCAAATAAAACGAACGGTCACGGTTTCCGACAAGCGGCGTAAGCACGCCTTGGCTTACAAGAAAATCCTGATAAGCGCGCGCCATTTCGCCGACCCCGGGATTATCACCCGCGATGAAATGATACATTACCGCGATGTCGCCGGTGAACGGATATGTTTGGATAATCGTTAAATCCGACGTGGTTGTGCCGGGTATGGCAGACATGCTTAAAATCGTGGAATCGCGTAAGGTAAAGCGGAACCACGCGTTGTTATACGAATTTGTACGCCCCGCAACGTCGGCAACAACCGTCGTAAGTGCTTGGCCGCTGTAAACGTGCGCAAGCATTGCCGCGCCTTCGTTTTGAATTCCGAAAACCGGCAACCGTGCGGCCTGCGTAACTTGCGGCCGCATATTGCTCATTAAATAATCAAACCCATACATCGGGGCTTCAAACATAGCTTCTCTGTGCTTGCCGTTGTTAAAATTAATTATTCCGCCGGAGCCGCTCGGGACAAGGATAAATCCTTCGTCGTCGGAACCGCCCGCACCGAAAAACGGCAACAAGTCAAGTTGGAAAATATTTGAGTCATCGCCGACAACCTCAATCTCCCTAAGCGGAATATTCACCTTCAACGCGTCATCAACAAGCACAAATTCCATGACAATCAGAAAAAAATTCCTGTCCAGTTCAAGTTCAATTCCGGCGGCGGCATTGTCCGCGACCAGTTCTTCGTAGGTGTATCCGATGTCCTCGAAGATGCGTATCATTCTGGCACTTTCGATATGGTTGTCGCGAATCGCGCCCGACATTTGCATAAAACCTTCATAGTCGCGCGATTCAAACCAAAAACGCCTGACACGTTGCCATTCCTCGGGGTCAACATACGGCAAAACACGGGTGTTAAACCGCTCGATTTCCATGAAAAACGGAACTGCGTCAATCCCCATATTCATATCCCCGACTTGGTATTCGATTCTCAAGCCGTTGTCAATCGAAAAAATTTCAAACTGGTATTCATGCGCAATGGAGTCGTCATAAAGCCAGCGGGTGTGTGACCTCCGGAGATTATCGAAAAATCCGAACCCCAAATTAGACCGCATAACGTTTTGCTGGAACGGTATCGCGATGGGGTCATGGCTTGTTCCGGGCGGGGCTGAATGCCAAGTATGGCTGTTGCGCCTGTCGTAAACGGCGATTATCGTCGTGTAGGGGTCAACGTAAAGCTCCAAAAATTCGGACTGCGCGGCTTGAACCATCCCCGGCACACTTGTCCCGCCCATTGGCGTAAACGCTCGCGATTCCCCCAAATCAAACGTACGCGTAAGATGCGAAAAATCGTACGCGTTAAAACTGTTTACATAAATAATGTACGCCGTAACGCCAAGGGCAATAACCAAAACAAAGATAAGCCGATTTCGCCACGCCCTAATGGTCTGCTTGCTGATTCGTTCTTTTTTCACAGCCGTCACCCCCTAAAAATTATTTCGTCGTAAACACTCTGTATAAACATGAGAACTTGGAACAGCAAAGTAGAAAGCATCGTAAGCAAAAACACGATTACAATAAGCGCGACAAACGTAAGAAACATCGTGATTATGGCTTTAGTCGCCGTATAATTGTGAACCGTTACAAGCCCGATAAACGCAAGGAACAGAAAATACGCCATCCCCACGCTCAAAAGCATAAAATAAAACCCGGTTTCCTCGTACGCCAAAACATTACTTAAAAGCGTGGCAGGTATCATCGTAAGCACCAAAGGCGTCATCGCATAACACACGGCCATAAAAATTTCCTTTAATTTTCCCTCGCCGTCCGTGAGCGACGTCACAGACCAGTTCGCGACGCAAAACAGAACCAACATGCTTGTAAGCGTTGTAAAATCCATCAAGCTGTTCAGTGCCAAGGGATTGTGCGGGGTAACAATGCTGGCGGTATATTGCGCCATAAAAGAATACGATATGCAAACCACAAGAAAATTGAATGCGGCAATCCACAATCGCCCCTCTTTTTCGAATTTCATGGCGCGAAATCCATCGAAGGGATGGATTAAAATATACAAGGGAAGGCCATAGAAAGTTAATATTTTTTTCAGCGCGCTCATCAGTCCTCATCCTCCGCTGTTTGATAGCCCTTTACTTTTACCAAAATTCTTAAACCTGCAACGATAGCGATTAAAACAATGCCGACAGTTAAAACAGCGGGCAACGCTTCGTGCATCACGTCGATGCGGTGCCGCCTGAAGGCTATGGAATAATGCTGCATATCCATGCCTCTGTACAAATAATACATAGCGGCAACATTATCGCCCGACGCAAGCATGGAACGTCCTATTCCCGCCCACGCAAGCGCGAAATTTTCGTCAAGCGAGACAAGCCTGCGCCAGTAATGCACTGCGTCTTCCTCGTCACCCCTGTGGCGCGCGGCTATTGCGGAATTAACAAGTCGCCCGTATTCGGTAGGCTCGAAATACACGACGCGTCCGCGCCCTGCATCCAAAATCATAATGTTTTCGCCAAGCATTTCAATTGCGACGGGGCGGTTTGTCATTCCGTGAAGCGTGCCTATGCCGGAAAAAACGTAAAGCAAATTACCCTCCGCATCGTACGTATACACACGCCCGCGTGTGGAGTCCAGTGTGGAAAATTTTCCGTAGGGACGCGCGATTATATCAATAAACTGCGAAGGCCCGGTAAGCCAGCCGCCGGCGGGACGGAACCACTGGTCGCCGTCAATGCCGACATTGTCGTTAAAATTTTCGATTACATTGCCGCCACGCGGGTTCAAGCGCATGACTTGGTCGTTTGTTCCCCACGGTTGGATGTTTGTTGTTAAAACAAATCCGTAAGAGTCCAATGCCATGCTTTGAAATTCCGTTGGGATAATGCGCGCTTGTATGGCGCGTTGCTCTCGGGTTTGAAAATTTCGCCAAAGCAGTTCGAGCGGGCTTGCGTTTACGGGAATCGAGCCGAAGTATCCCAAGAAGTCACCCTCGGGCGAAAACATCATCATTCCCTCGTATACGCGCTGGACAATAACAAGCACACGCCCGCTTCTGCCCACTAAGACTTGCTCGGGCAAGAACGCGAAATCGTCTTCAAGTTCCTCGACATCAGGCTCGGTAATTTGCCTTAAAAAATTGCCGTTACCGTCCAAAACCACGATTCTGTGGTTATTCGTGTCGGCGATATATTTGTGTCCGCTTGGGGTTACGAAAATGCTGTTGGGGTTACTGAAGGAATCCGCCTCGCCGTCGCGAGTAAATGCATCGATAACGCGAATCAAATTTAGCTGATTGTCAAAACCGATGATGCGATTGTTGCCTCTGTCCACGATGTAAATTATTGTTTCGCACGGCGCGACGTGTATATCCGAAGGCTCGTTAAATTCGCCCAAAGTCGGGCAGATGTCGCTTGCCACAAATGTGCGCACGGGAACATACGCCGCAGGAGCGGGTACGAGCCTGCCCCAGTAATCATAGGTGTAGCCTTGATACGGCGTGTCTGCCGCAACCGGCACCGCCAAAATTACAGCGGCAAGCAAAAACAACGAAATTGCTAAAATTCGCTTCATGCCAATGCCCCTTTTTTTAGAAATTTGCATCCGGCTTCGAGAGAATGTGACGCATGTGACACATTCCCTCGGTACCCATCGCGCGCTTGGCGCGCTAGTCTTTCATTCCGGACGTTGTAAGCGTTTCAATCATTTGGCTTTGCGCGATTATGAAAAACGTAACGGGTATTATCATCATTAAGAACATTACGGCCGCGCTTTCACCGGCGCGGGCGATGCCGCCGCCCGCGATTTGACCCATCGCGAAGGAAAGCGGTTTAAGCTCCTCGCTTCGTATAAATATGCCGCCGGTTGTCGCCCATAATCCTTGAAATTGCAGGATAATAAGCGTAAGCCACGCGGGCTTTACGTTCGGCATTACGATTGACCAATAAATTCTGTACTCCGACGCACCGTCGATTCGCGCGGATTCAACCAGCGAGTCGGGAATTTGCTCCATGAATTGCTTCATTAAATACAACCCAAGCGGCGCGGAAAACGCGGGCAAAATAATCGCCCAATACGTGTCAATCAGCCCCAGCGATGAAATTATTATAAAGTTCGGAATCGACGTTACAACGGCGGCAAACATTAGGGAAAGCACCACCATTGAAAACATCATTTTTCTGCCGGGCAATTCCACTTTAGCAAGCGCGTACGCCGCCGAAGACGCAAACATTAAATGCCCAAGCGTTCCGCCCAAGGTAATTATAAGCGTATTAACGGCGTAACGCGAAAAAGGCACCCACGTCGCCTGCATCGATACGAACAAGTCCGAAAAATTGCTTAGGGTCGGATTTCGTACGACGATTTGCGGCGGGAAAAGGAACAGCTCATCCAGCGGTTTTAACGCGTTACTTACTGTCAAAAACAGCGGGAAGCCCATGAATACGGCAAGGAGCCCCATGAAAATAAACAGCACAACGGTTCCGCCCGTTGAGCGGTTTAGCCGCTTCGTGCGCTTGGCAAGTTTGCCGATTTTTTTTCCATGCTCGTCATAAATATATTGCGGCTTGGGAAATTTTTTTCTGAAAGAAGTCTTTAATGCGGCAACCATTCTATGTTCCCACCCTTCGCAAAAGATGCTGAACCGTCTTGTTCGTGGTTATCATCATAATGAACAAAATCGTGGCGATTGCCGAAGCGAATCCCATTTCGAAGCGTATCCAGCCAAAGTCCATCATGTGTGTGACGATGGTTTCGCCGGCGTAGTTTACGCTGGGAAGCCCCGCGAGAGTCGTTGAAATTTCCGCAACGTTGAAGGACGTCGTGATTTGCATAACCGCACCGAACATTAACTGCGGCTTCATGGACGGAAGCGTGATAAACCAAAGTTCCTGCCAGCGGTTTTGAATCCCGTCAACCGCGGCGGCTTCGTACATTGATTTATCCACGGTTTGAAGGCCCGCGATAAACGCCAAAAAGCCCACGCCCAGCGAAAGCCATAATTGCACCAGCAGAAGGAGCGGCAAAATATAATCGGGGTCGCGGAAGAAGTTTATCGGGTCGGTTTCAAGCCCCCAGCGCAACAAAAATCCGTTCACCAAGCCATAGCGGTCGCCCGATAAAAAGAAGCCCCATATGAAAAATACATTGCCCGAAATCGACGGCGCGTAAAAAATTACCGTCATTACGGCGCGAAGTTTGGGCCTCATTTCATTTATAATCCACGCGAGACCAAAACACAGGACATACGAAAGCGGACCCGTTACAACCGCAAAAATAAGCGTGTTTTGCAGGGCAATCATAAATACTTCGTTTTCCAAAAACAAACGAATGTAGTTTTCCCAGCCGACAAACTGCGGCGGCTGCAGCATATTAAAGCTGGTAAAACTGAGCGCGATTGCCATAAGAACCGGCAGTACCGTAAACGCGAAAAACAGAATGAAATACGGCGCAAGAAGCGTATAGCCTTGCCTTGTGCGTTTCATTCGAACCCAAGTGGACGCTTTGCGCGGTTTTGTATTATTCAAGTTTAACACCCCTTTTTGCCATTGTTATTCTATCCCAAATTCCCGACGTTTTGCGCGCAGTTCGTCGTTTATGCGGCGCGTTGCGTCGGTTAAGGCGTCGCGGGGGCTCATGTTTACGCTGTCAAGCTCCACCACGGTGAAAAACGCATTACGCACTTGACGCGGCGTGAAATATCCGCCCGGTACCTCGGGAATGCCTCTTACATGTTCAAATTGCGCAAGAAGTTGCCTGTAGTCTTGAACGGGCCACGGCATTTGGCCAAAGGCCTCGAGATTCGCGGTTGGGTGACGCGCCGCCGAACCCATCAGGGATTCCATTTCGCGACCGAAGCGCGTTTGCGTTTCCGCAGAGGTCCACCACTTCATAAATTCCCAAGCGGCATCGGGGTCGCTTACTTCATCAAGCATCATTACGCCGGAACCTCCGGCGGCAACGGCGCGATTTATCGAGTCGTCGGGCTGAACCGTTCCGGGGACGGGCCTAAAGCCCCACAGGCCCCGAATTTCCGGCGCGAAAACGTGAAGCATATTATAGAAGGAATAGTCCACAATCGCCAGCGGCATTTCGCCTTGACGGAAGCGGTTGGGGAAGTCAAATTCTCTGTCGAGGTCGTATTCCGTGAAAAAGCGGGTGAATTCGCGAAAGGCGTTAAGGGCGACGCCGCTGTCTAAGGTCGAAAGGGAGCCGTCTTCATTATAGAATTCTCCGCCGGCTTGATACAGGAACATCGCAAAAGCCCCGAGGGGCTGGTCCCCAACCAAAATTCCGAAGTCCATGTGATTTATCGCCAAGGTTTCGATGGCGATACTTACTTCGGCCCATGTCTCCGGCGGCTCGAGGTCGATTTCATTCAAAATATCCCTGCGGTAAAACAGCATCGGGAACGTTATCGTTTCGGGCAGGGCGTAAACAGCTCCGCCAAAGGAGTACGGAACCATTGCTGCCGGCGGGAAACGTTGCGTCACTTCTTCAAAGTCCGCAAAAGTCGTGAGGTCGCGAATCGCGCCGCGCACACCAAAGTCCATCGGCACATTGTTGCCCACGGTCAGCGCGACGTCGGGGCCCTGCCCCGTTACGGTCGCGGGCAGAAGCGTTCCCATATCCACAAGCATCAGCGTGACGTCGATGCCCGTATGCGGGGTAAATGTTTCGTCAATCATATTGCGAATAATATTCGCTTGGTCGCGACCCGTGCCGACCCATACTTCTATGCCGACTCCTGCGCCTATCGTGTTGTAATCTATAATGAAGGACCAAATCAGCGAAAGGATTTCGTGCCAAATTTGACGCCACCATCTCGACCCGTTGTCCGGTTCGGGCGCGTCGTGGGGGAGGATATAAATTGCGTCAACGGAAAGCATTTGTTCGCGCACGATTATTAGCCATGTGCCGAGGGAGCCGACGCCTTGTCTGTATTGCGACAAACGATTCGGCACTTCTTCGACGTCGTTGTACAGAATTGCCAAAACCGTCGAAAGGTTGCGAATCATAGAGTCTCTGTCGCCGCGCCCGACTGCCATTTCCGAAAGGCCTTCGAACACGCGGTCCAGCCTTTCGCGTTCGTCGCGCAGGGCTTGCTCGAGGTGCGGCAGGCGGCGGCCGATTTGGTAATCACGGGCGGATTCGGGAGCGGTTCCCGTTATCATTACGATTTGGCGATACAACGAGTTTAAGTGAAGCATGGATTCTTGAATTTCGCGGACGTATTCGGCATATCCGCCCAGCACCGCCTCCATACGAATTGTATGCGTTCCGGCGGGCAGCCAAAACATGAAGGGGTTGTCGTTATTATCGCTTAAAGTGTCCACTCGCCAGCCGTTATCGAACCCGAAGGCGATGGCTTCCATTTCGGAGAAGGGAACTTCGCCGTTTATCGAGATGCGGCGGAAGGAATTCGCGCCTCTGTGGTAGTGTTGGCGTACGTTTAGGGCGATATTGTACAGCCCGTCCGTCGGGACTTCGAAGTCCCATTCAATCCATGCGCCCGGCTCGGACCACGCGCTTCCGCCGATTGAGTTTACGCGTATGTAACGCGCGCTGTAGGGGTAGACGCCGGGGCCGGAATTATCGGCTTGCGGCGCGAGAAGCGGCGAAGATTTGCGGGCCGCGTCCTGCCCTTCGATGCGAATTACTTCGACTTGCGAGACGCTTGGGCGCGCAAGCGCGGCTTGGGCGGCGGAAACTTCCGCGTAGGGACGCACCTCCGGTGCTTGATGCACGCGAATTTGACGAATCACCATCGGTTCGCGCTGTGAAAAGAAACCGATTGTGTTTCGCCCTGCCTGAAAGTAAAATGAAAGCGGCTCGTTAAACGAGCCCATATTGTCGCGAATTAAAGCCTCGTTCCATGAATGTTCTTCCACTTGAACGGGGCGACGGTCGTTGCCTTGCTCGTCGCGTTGGATATAGTCCAGTTGGTTTACCCAGATGCGCGGGAGTTCGACGGGATTCGCCTCTATGAAGGGCTTTTCGCCGTTGATAACAACAGCGCGTTGGATGCCCGAACTTCTTCCCGCGACGGTGTAGTACAGCACGGAAATATTGTAAAGTCCGGCTTCGGACACGTAGAAATCCCATTCGATTAAGCCTGTTTCGTCCGTCCAAACCGACGTGCCGGGCATATCCTCAAAATTTTCGCCGTCGAAGTTTTCAAAATAATACATATCCATACCCGCGACAACGGAAAAATCTCCCGCTTCTATTATATACTCGGCGTCGGGACGCGGGGTGGCTCGGTGAGTTTCCCTGAATTCCTCAAAACTGTCGTGGACTCCGAAGGCGTTTAGCATGGCGAGGTGGTATTGCATTATTTCGGCTTCGGTTTGGGCTTCCGGTCGGGCTTCGGTTTCCGCTCGGACTTCGGTCGGCGCGATTGGGGCTATGCCCGAAAACACAAAAGTAAATGCTAAAAAAAAGCACAACAATTTTCGTGCGCTTATCTTCATTTTCATCATCCTTTCCCCACGTGTTCCCCATCTTAATATGAAACATATAAAAATACAAGATTATTTATGTTTTTTTTATATTGAATCAATAGAAGCAATTTGCGTCGATTTGCGGAGTCAATTTGCGGAACAATCCGAAACACCGCGCACAATCCGCGGCAGACCTGCGTAATCGCTTGAAATTTCTACATCGCTGAAGCCCTCGTCGCGCAGTAAATCCGCAACTTCGACCGGTCCGATTTCGAAAAACAACGCCCCGCCTTCGCGCAGGGCATTTTTTGCTTGGGGGATTAAACGGCGATAGAGGTCGAGTCCGTCGGGGCCGCCGTTTAGGGCGAGATGTGGCTCGTGGTCGCGGACGGAGGGGGATAGGGTTTGCATTTCGGCGGCGGTGATGTATGGCGGGTTTGAGATGATTATGTCGAATTTTTCGTCGGCGGAAGGCATGTTCGGCTTCGAAGGCATGTGTCTTTTTTGTGGGCCGGGAAATTGCTTCCGGCTTCGAGGGAATGTGCCGACTTCGACACATGTCCCCGGTGTCCAGTGCGCGCTTGGCGCGCTTTTTTGAAAAATGTTATCGCTTATGAGGTCGGATTCGATAAATTTCACGCGCGCGGAAAGCCCCAGTTTTTCCGCATTTTTTTTCGCAAGCGCGAGGGCGTCGGGGGAAATGTCGGTTGCGGTGATTTCGGCGCGGTCGCCCAAAACATGCGCAAGTGCGAGGGCGATACAGCCGCTTCCGGTGCAAACGTCGAGTATGCGCAGGGGTGTGTTTTTTTGTGCGTGAAAATCGAGTCGGCGAGTGTGACTCGCCGACTCGATTTTATTTTTGGCAGGGAAACTGCTTCCGGCTTCGAGGGAACGCGGCGATTCCGACACATGTCC
>JGI24703J35330_11748787_pt1 | contig 36351 bp, 26 predicted proteins | sample TergutNt197P1_FD_35330 | JGI IMG/M metagenome (IMG submission 35330)
CATCTTCTTCCTTTGCTAACCTTTTGTAGCGGTTGAACTCGGGATTGCTACGCATTAATTCATCAATTAAATCTTCCATCACACCATGAGCAGAATCTGATAAGTTTTTGCTGTTCCATTGCCTTTTATCATCTGGTAATAGATATTCCAATCTGGATAGAAGTGCCAATGCTTGTTCATTTTCTGTCTGATGTAATTCGTTTTTAACGCTTTGTCGCATCGTATTTCGTAACTCTGATATTTGGGCTAGTTGATTGGTGCGATCAAATATATGAGTGGCAAATACAGACTTCATGGCTTCCAACGTTGATTCTTTTCGCATTCCTCGTGCTTGCAATTCTCCTTGAAATTCAATCATTCGTCGGGTGTTCTTTTCTTCAACAGTGGCGTAATGGATATGAAAGTTTTTCGTGTTGTAGTGAATTTCACCAACGGTGATCCCTGTCATCATTAAACCCTCACGCTTGTACATTTCCCGAAACATCTTCCGTGACGCTTCAATCAAAGGCTCTCGGTTAAGCTCATTGGTGTATGGATTATAAACACCTGCGAGTATCAAAGCTTCGGTTGAGAAAGAAATAATATCTCGGTACATCACTGAACCATTTTCTTGGGCTTGCTGAAATTTCTTCTTGTACGATTTAATGTCATCGCTGCTTAAATCATCGTTATAGAAGTCAAACATACCTGTCTTCAATTCTTCCTTTAAATCAGTCTGGTATGTTGAGTTTATCATTCCCTGTAAAGCCTGTTCGATGTCATTGTTTTCATATTTTTTAAGCAGTGCTAAACTTTTAACTTCATCAGGTGCTAATTTCTCTTTTTTCTCAAGGGCAGTTTTTCGCTTCATGTAATCAAGATATTTAAAATACTGCTCTTGACTAATGTTTAACTTGGCGTTTTCAAATTGATACTGATCGTCTTTGCTTTTTTTCTTCACGTCATTTGCTTTAACATCTTCTCTGGTAATGTAGTCAATAAAGCCTCCATACTGCAACGTCTGATTAACTCTAAAATCTGCTTTTAAAATGAAATAGGGTGACTTAACGGTTCTCATAGTTACTCACCCACAGATTCAATGTCAAACATTTTATTAAACTCTATGTCAAACTGCTCACGCTCTAATTGTTCCAAGTAAGATTCATCAAAGGGTTTAGATGTTGTTTCCAATTTGTCTTTAAATTCGACTGGCATAACAGGACGATCACCTAGACCAGTTCGCCTTTCATTAATAATTGTCTCGACGTATTTGAGTGACTGCCAATAGAGTAAGACATTTTCATTACGAACGTGTTTGTCACCCACATTAAGTGATGGGGTGTTGGCAATAAGTGAACATAGTAGGTTTAAAATAATGGATACGTCTTTGCTCATGGCATTTAATTTAACGTCGCTTGTTTTGGGTTGTTCAATGGTCATAAGCCTTTCATAATAATCTAGTATGATGAAGCGCACGACCTTACTGGTGCTTTTAAGTTCTCCCAAATTTTTAAACTCAATAATCTTATCTAAAATCTCCTCATGTTCAGTATTCAAAAATAAATTGTGTCGCTCTGCTTTGCTTTTTATAATCATTAAACCATCTCCTCATTTACATCATCACCGTGAACAATTAAGCCAATTAGCCGATTAGTGACTGCTTTATCGTCACGGATAACCTCGGTCAATAAGTCTAGTTTTTCATTGATTAGGTCTAGGCTATCATCAAGGGTTAAATTGTCACGAAGCTGTTTTTCTAACATTAAATTGATGTATTCATTACGTGTTATTTTTCGTTGTGAAATCTTTGATAACTCACTTGCCTTGCGATCAAGAAATGCTACAACTTCTTCTTTCACATTTGATACTTTGATTGTTTTCATTTATTCATCCTTTCGTTCTTTAGAATATAAGGTAGGAGGGATAAAGATAGAGCATAAGGGAAACCCAGTAACACTCCCCATTTGGGAAGTGCTAAATAGGCTGTGCCTATTGGGTTTCATATACTCTTTTTGTAAGTCCCTCTCACTTTGTAAAACTGCCATTAATAGCCACCTGTTTCAGGCTTAACTACCATTAGAACCTTTATAACGATCACCGAACTGTCACCAACTACTACCGAGGTTTTGGCACTTTTTCCAACTTTTCCACTTTTCAAAGATCATTTTTGCTTCTGCAACACTCTGTTGAAGCTAATGGTTCATCAACCATACTCTGCTAATCTATCCATTAATGCGTACACGTCTGCTCGCTTATAGAACACTGTTTTATCTTTCGGGTCAATCTTAACTCGCTTCAAACCCTGTGCTTCGAGTTTCTTAAAGTAAGCATAATTGACCCCTAACTCCGCCATGATCTCTTTTTGTTGAACATATGGCGGTCTAGTATAATGATTTTCTAGCGTTGTAAGGATACGCTTTGCACACTGGTCAATTAAGTTATTGACTAAGGTTTCTTCCACTTCCTTTGACAATAAATTAATAGTTATCTCCTCCTCGTTTGTATGACTTATGTTGCGTTGTAACATTTAACGTTACTCGTGATACTGCGAATAAAACCCAAACTCTTGCTTTGACTGGCATATTTTACTCGTAATCTTGAACCAACCAATTCATAAGACGTTCAAAGATGGCACGCTGTGTTGTGTATTCACCTCGCTCAATGCGCCGATAGGTTAGCTCTGAAACCTTTAATATCCTGGACGCTTGTTTCTTGGTCAGGTTCTCTTTGGCTCTTTTAATTCTCATGGCTTTAGCAGTATCATTGTTAACTAACATTCCGCACCTCCTAACTCATAACGTTACAAAAGAAAAGTCAAGCCTTTTATAACAATTAATGTTATTTCTGTTGACTTCAATAACGAAATAGGATATAATACTTGTACGGAGGTTGTTAAACATGAATAGACTAAAAGAATTAAGAAATTCAAAAAACCTATCTTTGGCAGCTCTAGCCGAGGAGCTTTCAAACGATGAAGAAGTAAAAATGAATTCCATGCAGTTAAGCCGATATGAGAGAGGTGAGAACAACCCAAAGGCTGAAACGTGGCAACACATTGCCAACTATTTTGATGTATCAGTTCCTTATCTAATGGGCTATGAGGAGAACATGACAGCTGATGGCTTGGACAGTTGGCTAGAGAAATCCATCGAAAAAATGGCTGATGGATTAAAAGAAAAGTTCAAGGTCGTGCAAGATCAGGGCGAGGATAAATACCAAATGTATGTGGATTTGATTGAAAAAGACAGTCAAGAAAACCTAGTTAAAAATCAGCTACAGCTATTAATCGAGAGATATAAAGAAACTGGCGAGTTCCATGTTTTCGAAAAATGGAAAGAGTTAGTTGTTGCTTCTGAGCATGAAAACAATGAATTTGAAGCACGAGAAGTTAAAAGCCTAGTGGAAGTCATTCAAAATTATCATAGCAAAATATCAGCTTCCAACATGAAAATACTGATTGAGTTCCATGAAACCATGTTTGAAGTTAGACGTGATCAATTTGAACTTGATGACCTAGAAACAGAAAGTCTAGTACATCATTACGCATCAATTCTTCGCATTAAAGAACAATCCTAAATTAATTTAACTAAACAAAAAACCTCACTCTTACGCTTTGACTGGCAATAAGAAAGCGAGGTAACAAATGAAAAAATTACCATTATCAAAAATTAAAAAAAGAATAGGAAAAAAGAAAGTCAGTTATCATTATAACGCAAGTTTTGGGGTATGTTCGCTTACAGGTGAACGCTCCAAAAAGAATTTGACCGCTGATTCACCAAAAGAAATACAATCTCTTTATGAAGAGTGGTATCTGTTTTACCATACCAATGGAAAAACATTGCTAAATCGTGACGAATTCAATCTTCTTAAAAGCAATGAAATCCAGACCTTTGATGATTTAATTTCCTTGTGGCTTGAAAATCTAAATATTAAACCTGCGACCGTCAATGGTTACAGATCTAGGGCTAGGCGTCACATATCCCCCTATATCGGAAAGTATAAAATCAACAAACTTGAACTAAATGATCTCCAAAGAGTGGTTGACAAAATCACCAAAGAACTCGCTCTTAAATGCGATATTTGGGAGCGTGTCATATATGATTATGCAAATCTATTTAAGTTTGGAGCAAAGCGCAAGCTTATCCCTGATAACTTGATGCTGAAAGTTGATTATGATATAAAGAAAACAAAAAAGTATCTCGATTCCTTAAAGTTAGAAACGGACGATGATGAAACGATCAAAGTATATGATGAAGGGCAACTCAAAAAGATATTTATGACGGTCGATGACTATTCAAAAAATAATAGTTATCAAGCCCCATGTTTTACTATCTATATCAAAATGCTTATATATTCAGGATTCCGACCATCCGAAGCACTTGCTGTGACTTGGGACGATGTGAATTTCAAACAGAATACAATCCGTATCAATAAAACGGTAACTGATGATGACAAGTCAATCGGTTCACCTAAAAACCCAAGTAGCAAACGGACTGTCAGAATGAGTGTTTCGTTTATGAAAGAGTTACTGAAATTTAAACATAACCAACAGCTATTTTATTGGCAAGTAACAGAAAAAAACACTAAACCAGAATATGTGTTTACCAACATGAAAACCATCGTGCAACAGAAAGGCAAAGAATGGTACACTGCCAAAAATTTCAGAAACATATGGAAAGGCATTTGCAAACGGCATGATATACCATATTTTGCTGGTAGTCCATTACATTGCTTCAGACATACTCATGCAACGACACAGCTACTAAATAGTAAACACAGCTTCGAAGTCAAGTTTAAAATCGTCTCTAAACGACTTGGACATTCTAGCGTGCATGAAACGATAAAGACTTATCACCATTTATTTCCAGAACAAAAATCTAGCTTCGATGAGGATTTTGACTTGTACATGGACGAGTTGATATCAGTAAAAAGTACAGGGTAATGATTTTGGGAACAAAATACGGGAACAAAATTAAAATACCAATACTTTCATCGCACGAAAGCACTGGTATTACGGCGTTTTAGCCTTTTATATTCTTATTTGTACCTATTCATTAACCAGCTGGGCACCTCAGCGTTGTCGCGCCTTTCTTGTGACGTTTGGTTATCTTGTTGTGCTTGAGGATTATTTACTGATGCCGATGATGAACCATTCGGCACACCAGCAGACTTGTGCCCAATTAATACCTCATTGTTAGTTTTAGCATGTGTTTCATCAAAACCTGTGGCTATTATTGTAATAATGATATCATCTCCCAAATCAGGGTTAATGGTCGCACCATAAATGATATTAATTTCGGTTGTTGAAGCTTCACGAATTGCTGCTAATGCTTCATTAACTTCAAATAACGACATTTCCATCCCACCAGAAATATTGATAATAGCATCTGTTGCACCATCAATGTCATTTTCAAGTAGCGGTGAGAAAATTGCTTTCTTAGCTGCTTCAACAGCACGGTTTTCTCCTGTTGCATAGCCGATACCTATGATAGCTGCACCTTTATCTTCCATAACTGTTCTAACATCAGCAAAATCAAGATTAATAAGCCCAGGAACGGCGATAATTTCAGAAATCCCTTGCACACCCATTCTTAAAACATTATCAGCCTCTCGGAAGGCTTCAAGCATCGGTGTAGCTCGATCTACAATCTGGAGTAAACGATCGTTTGATACCGAAATCAACGTATCAACATTCTCTTTTAATAATTCAACCCCTTTGCTAGCGAAGTCACTGCGCCGTTTCCCTTCGAACGAGAACGGGCGGGTAATAATTCCAACTGTTAAAGCGCCAGCTTCTTTTGCGACTTTAGCAATAACTGGTGCAGCACCTGTTCCAGTTCCACCTCCCATCCCACAAGTCACAAAAACCATGTCAGCTCCCTTTAACATTTCTTTGATTTCACCTAAGCTCTCCTCTGCAGCAGCTTGACCAACCTCTGGATTCCCTCCCGCTCCTAATCCGCGAGTCAATTCGCTTCCAATTTGGAATTTCTTTTCTGCATTGGATAAATTTAATGCCTGTGCGTCTGTGTTTACAACAACAAATTCCACACTCTGCACATCGTTTTCGATCATGCGGTTAACAGCATTACTACCGCCACCCCCTACACCTACGACTACAATTCGTGGTGCATATACAAATTCTCCATATCCGAAGTCCATCTTAGATCCTCCTACCTTTAGTAATTCCATTATTATTTTTATGCTTCTTCTTCATTTTCGTTGAATATCTTATCAAGAAATCTGACAAGTACGCCACTGCTCCCTAATTTTTCATCAATATAATCATCTGAAAAATCGTCATCCAAATCATTTATATCTTCTCCCACAATTTTTACCTTTGCAGTAGTACTATCTGCAATTGGGCTACCCACTATTGAGCTACCTACTGTAGGAATCCTAATCGTTGCTTCCTCTTCGACACCAACATATTCTATCTTTGGATGCGGCTTGGACTTGGCCGCCGCATTAGGTACTGACATGCCAGCAATGGCCTCTTTTAATGATTGAGGCTTTATGATATCATCTGAAGGCACTGATGACATTGTTGGTGAAATCTTTTCATTAAGGGGTATGAAGTTGTTCAAAATATCAGCTTCAAGTATTTCTTCTTCATCAACTGGTATCTCTTTTTCCTCTACACTTTTTTCTTCTACCTTTGAGCCGAGTAACAAGTTCAATTCATGAGCAAAGATTGCTACGCCAACTAATCCGAAAAACTTCGAATCTCTAACACCCAGCATCGTCGGTCGTTGCAAAACTAGGTTTTTTTGCGACGCAAATACAGTTTTCAACGCGTAGATAATATTTGGTAGTTCAGCCATCCCGCCTGCGAGAGAGTAATGATATTCTTCCTCTTTTAATCTCAAGTTTCCTGTTATGTGATCCCTCACTGCAGCAAATAGTTTTACTGTCCAATCTGTGATGATACTGTTTATCATTCCGCGAGTGATGTAGTTCATTTCTTTTTGAGTATGGTCAATGTAAATTACTTGATTATCCATTACATCAGCTTCATGGATGAGGATTTTGCCATATTTGACTTTTAATTCATCAGCCACTTTCTCGGAAATCTTAAATTTTTCAGCAATTGCACGTGAGATGTCGCGCCCGCCAATGGATGATGAACGCGAATGTATTATTTTACCATCATTCACGACTGTAACTGTTGTCACAGTGTGACCAATATTGATGTGACAAGTTCTCGCAAATGTCTCTGGTGTTGTTAAGGTTAGTAGCGTTTCAGAAATGCTACCTACAGCAATTTCCTCAACTCTAAAGCCTGCACTTTCAACTACATGCACCAAATTTGATACTAGTGTTGTCGGTGCCAAAATACGCTGTGCTTCAATTCCCATGTTCATACCTGTTAATCCTCGCGGATTTTGAACGACTTGACTTTCATCAATTCTAAATATCCGTGGAATTAGTCCGACTGGGAGATATGCATCAGCATGGGGCTGTTCCATGACTTGGCGAAATAGATAGCGAACATCTTTACTGCCAACTTGATGATTCACATCTAGATTAATTTTTCCCGCTACTGATTCAACCGCAACAGAAATGGGCGGCAAAGACAAAGTCAGTTTTTTTAAAGGTTTCTTTAAGTCTGATTCTGCCTGTTCTTTTATTTTTTTTATTTGATCGACCAATTTATCAAAGTTAGTAATTTGCCCTCGTTCTATTCCCATTGATTTTATCGTTTTTTGACTTAACACAAACAAACGTTCTTCACGAATATGACATACTAATAACTTGATTTCATAATTACCTATGTCGATACAGGTATATACATTATTTTCCAAACGAATCACTCCAGTTGCATCTGGATTTGTTGATAATTTCTTGACCTTACCATTGTACTATATTTGGCATACAAAAGAAAGAGGTTTTTTCAAAAAATTTGCATTTTTCCACACTTTTTCCACAAAAGTTGCCCATTTTTTCCACAAATACTGTGGAAAACTCATTCATGTGGTTGAAAAAGCACTCCCACATCTAAATGGAGAATCCCCATTTGATCTTCCTCTTCTCTTAAATTCAAACCTTCTAAATAAAATAAATATAAATTTAATTGCTCAGCCATGGTATGTGTTGTAACTTTAACCGTATTCCCATCGATCATAGATAAGGAAAATCGATAGCCATCACCATACAGAGGAGCATGCTCTATCATCTGAATCAATCCTCGTATCTCAGGATCAACTCTCATTAATTGTCTGACGAAAAGATTCGGAACTTCATCCTCTACTTCTTTTTCAGTTAGACCGTGAATCATCATCTCATCACAATTTGCCCGCATCCCTACATTCTCATGGAGCATCTCACCATCGGTTAGAATATGAAATAATTCTCCCTCTATTTTTGCACAGGCACCAACCTCATATTCAAAGACTTCAATTCGAATTCTGTTAATCCAAGATCTAGAAACATTTACACTTTCTACAACCGGATGGACTTCAATATCTGATTGAATTGTAGACAGTCGAATGCGAATAAATAATTCATCTTCTTCAATATCGATTAGTGAGATCAACTCGGATCTTGTTAATGTGTGTAATCCTTCAAAGTCTATGAATGCAAGTCTGCTCATTGGAGTTGTAAAATAAAAAACTATTAGAATTGACAACAGAATAAATAGAGAAAAAAGAGCACGCTTAAAGCGCACTCTTGGCCTAACTTCCAAAAGCACTTCCTCATTGGGTAACACAACAATTTTTTTTCTATTTGGCTGTTTTTTTTTCGACATAAGCTAACTCCAATTAAAAAACTCGACTTCTTGATATAGGGTTATGTTTTCTTTTTCGAGGACCGTTTTTCTCACAAGTTCAATAACATCTGCAATATCTTGCGCTGTTGCTTTTCCTGCATTAACTACAAAATTTGTGTGTTTTTCTGAAACCTTCGCACCACCAATTGTATAGCCACGTAAGCCAGCATTAGCGATGAGTTCCCACGCTGCATATCCTTCCGGATTCCTAAAGGTACTTCCAGCTGAAGGCAACTCTAATGGTTGTGAAGTGATTCTTTTTTCTTTTCTTTTTTTCATGGTTGCGAGAATCTGCTCAGCATTTCCTACTTCTAATTGCAAGACTGCTTCAACGATGACCCAGTCTGGCTTTCTCTGGAAGATTGATTTTCGGTAAGCAAATTCTAAAGCGTCTTTATCCAACCAAATCAATTCATTTTCCTCGTTTAAAATCTGGACTTTAACAAGTACATCACTAATTTCCTTTTTGTACGCACCGGCGTTCATGAAGACTGCTCCACCAATAGTACCAGGGATATCAGATAAAAATTCTATCCCCGCCAAACCCAGTCTTGCCGCGTGGCGCGCTAATCTTAAATCGGACATACCTGCACCAACGGTTACAAGTGTACCGTCAATCTTTAGCTTATTCATCGCTTTGTCTGTTTGAATCACAACTCCCTCATAGACATGATCTGAGGCAAGTATATTAGAACCTTTTCCTAAAATTTTATAATCTAGGCTCATTTCACGGATAATTTTCATCATTTTCACAAAGGCTTCTTTGTCATTTGGTTGAACAAACACACGCGCAGGACCACCTACGCACAAGGTTGTATGTTTTGCTAAAGGTTCAAACTCAGCAATCTTTCCTAATTTTGCACCTAAAACGGCCACAATAAACTTTTCAAACATCCTTAATCACCACTAATTAATTCATCAATCACGCTCAAAATTCGCGTGCTTGCATCTGGAATCCCCAGATTCTTTGTTGCCACTTTCATCAACATCAAGCGCTCATCATCATTTAAGATTCGCACTATTTCGTCATGTAAAACCTCCCCTGTTAAATCACGTTCTAAAATAAGAACCCCACCACCGTGATCAGTCACGCTACGAGCATTAAATTCTTGATGATTCTCTGCCACATAAGGCGATGGTATCAAAATACTTGGCACACCTAAAGCTGTAATTTCTGATAAGAAAGTTGCACCCGAACGCCCAACAAACAGCTCAATACTAACAAGATATCTAGGCATATCCGAAATGAAGGGCATTATTTTGACATTTTTGAATTTCTCAACATCAACAAGCTGCTTCATTACTGACTCATAATGAACTTCGCCTGTCACAAAAATCACTTCAAAATCAGCTTCTTCATAGGTCTTTATCATAGAAATAAAGGCGTCATTAATCGGACGCGCACCGCGGCTTCCCCCGCTAATCAACACCGTTTTTTTACGTGAATTCAGCCCGAGAGCAGTTTTCCCCAATTTAAGGGTTGTTGAAACTTCACTTGCTCTTGGATTTCCTGTTAATACTACTTTTTCAGTTGGAAAATATTTCTTTGCTTCTTCAAAGCAAACCATAATTCCATCGACATAGCGCGCTAAGAATTTGTTAGTTATTCCAGGTAAGCTATTTTGTTCATGGATTAATGTTTTATATTTTAGCTTTGTTGCCGCGTAAACAACCGGCCCACATACGTAACCACCTGTACCGATCACAATATCAGGATTAAATTCTTTGATAAGTCTCTTTGATGCACCAATAGCGGTTAGAAATCGGCAAGCTGTTTTGAAATTTTCTAATGATAAACTTCGACGAATGCCTGAAACTCGCACTGATTTAAATTTCAAGCTTGCTGCTGGAACGATTTTCGCTTCTAAGCCGTCTGGAGTTCCAATATATAAAAATGTCGCATCAGGATCTTTTTCCTTAATCGCCTTGATCATTGACAAGGCTGGATAAATATGCCCGCCTGTTCCGCCACCTGTTAATAAAACTCGCACCACGTTCACCAACCTTAAGCAATTAACTTCATCCAGTCTAAAACTACACTAACAACTAAAGTAAAAAAGCACGAATCAGCATTTGAAAGTGAAGTTTTAGGGTTTATGATGGATTAGTTCATTATATCATATTTCAAGCAGAATAAACAGCCCTAATTTTCAATTCTAATGCGCGTAAGCTCAACATATATTAATATATCGACTTAAGTGGAGGGCAAAGCCATGAATCAAAAACAACCATCTATCGATTTTCTTATTTTAATTCTAACCACAACATTAACCGTTATCGGCTTAATTTTCGTACTTTCTTCATCATATGTTTGGGCAAACCATCGTTTTAATGATCCGTTCTACTTTTTTAAGCGCCAGCTCCTATTTGCGAATATTGGCTTCATTGGGATGATTGTTGTTTCCAAGATCAATTATAAATCATACCAAAAACATGCTACCTTGCTTTTGATCATTAGTTTTATCATGCTAATTCTCGTCTTAATCCCTGGTATTGGATTAGTCCGTGGTGGTGCTAGGAGTTGGATTGGGATTGGAGCTTTTTCCTTACAACCCTCAGAATTTATGAAACTCTCGTTGATTATTTTCCTCGCTAAATTTATGGCTGATTCTCCTGATGAAGCTAAAACTTTCAAACATGGCGTCTTACCTCTGCTAGGTGTTATTCTGGTTGTCTTCGGATTGATTATGTTACAACCTGATTTCGGTTCAGGTATGGTAATTACCGCAACAGGTGTACTAATGTTATTTCTTTGTGGAGTGCCATTTAAATATTTCCTTTCTTTCCTAGGCGCTGGTATTTTAGGCGTCGCTGGGCTAATTATGAGCGCGCCTTATCGATTAGCCCGAATCACTTCTTATTTGGATCCGTTGGCTGATCCCCAAGGGAGTGGGTTTCAAATTCTTCAATCCCTTTATGCCATTACCCCTGGCGGCTTGCTCGGGCATGGTGTCGGCGAAAGTATTCAAAAACATTTCTATCTACCCGAACCACAGACCGATTTTATCTTTGCTATCATCGCCGAGGAAATCGGGTTTATTGGAGCGACTTTTGTCCTCCTGTTATTTATATGCTTCTTCCTCCGACTTGGGTACATCGCCTTAAAAATTAATGACCTATTTGCCAAGTATGTCATCTTAGGTATCATGTCCGTCCTATGTGTGCAGGTCATGATCAATGTCGGAGTAGTTATTGGACTATTGCCCGTCACTGGCATCACTTTACCGTTTATGAGTTATGGCGGCTCCTCCTTATCTATCACCCTTTTGTCGATTGGTATCGTTTTAAATATCAGTCGACATACTGAATCAATCAATCATTAAAAGGCGGGTTTCTATGAAAAAATTTTTAGTTGTCACAACCATAGTTATCGGACTATTCCTACTTTTTATCCCACTAATCCGCGCCAATCGAAATCGTATTCATTTTCCTGAGCCCCGTTACGACATTACCATTATACTTGACGCAGGGCATGGTGGACGTGACGGGGGTGCTTCTAGCAAGGACGGTCTTGTAGAGCGAGACTTAGTTTTTGAAATCACTCTGATGGTTGAGGAAAGCTTGCGCTTGCAAGGTTTTAATGTCATTATGACGCGCATTGATGATGAAGATTTGGCTAGTGAGAATGCCCAAAATCGTAAGAAGGAAGATCTGGCGCGGAGGGTTGAGATATTAAATAATACTGAGGATGCTATCGCTGTGTCTATTCATGCTAATGCCATCGGGAATACGCGCTGGTCTGGGGCGCAGGTTTTTTATGATGCGAAGGCTCTTGAAAATAAGGAATTAGCCACGCATATTATGACGGCGATGCGTAATCATATTGAGGGATTAACACGTGAACAACGTCCAATTTCTAATATTTATATTTTACGCAACTCGCAAATCCCTACTGCCCTTGTGGAGGTTGGTTTCTTGTCCAATCCCTCTGAAGCAAGGCTTTTGGCTGATTCAGAATATCAGCAATTGATAGCATACGCAATTTTCGAAGGGATTTTGACTTATATCGAATTTATACACACACCAACACCTATTTTGACTGAGGTTGATGACAAATAAAGAATTAACTCGCAACACTTAGTTGATGAAAACGGATAAACCCCGCTCAAAATGGTTGACAAACAGAAGAAAAATTGGTTTACTTAGGTTATTCGAGATTTAGGAGGTTACTTGATGAAGCTGAGTAAGGATGGTTTGAAGTTGGTTTATGAGGGAAAAACAAAGGATGTTTATGCGTTTACAACTGGAGAAATTCTACTTTACACGAAAGATGAGACAACTGGTTGGTGGAAGTCAGATGAAGCAGGAACACGCTATTTCGAGGAGGATCCAGGCGGAAATGAGGTTGGACCTGCTGTTGCTGGGATGGGTCAAAAAAATCTGATTGCAAGCGAGTATTATTTTAAGAAGTTTCATGAAGTAGGTATTCCAAATCATTTTATCGGCTGTGATGTGGATGAGAATTTGATGCTCGTTCATGTCGGAAAAACATTCGATCAAGGATTTGAGGCAATAATCCGCTTTTATGCGATGGGCAGTTTGTTGCGTAGATTCCCAGATGATTACACCGAGGGAGCGCCAACACCTGATTTTTTTGAGACAACATTAAAAAGCGATGCTGATAATGATCCGCCGATTACGAAGGATGAACTGGTCACGCTAGGAATTTTAACTGCACTGCAGTATGAACAAATGAAGAGAATTTGCCGCGAGGCAGCGATGCTTATTGATAATGATTTGAAAGAAGAAGGATTAACATTAGTAGATATCAAGTTTGAAATTGGCAGTGTTGATGGAGAAATGGTGCTAATAGATGAGGTGTCAGCTGGATGTATGCGCGTAGCTCGGAAAGAAGTTTTAGCAAGTAATGTTTTAAAAGAGGAAGAGCTAGCTGATATTTTAGTAACCCGAGCAAAAAGAGCAAAACTTGTCGAAGCATTGCTTGTAAATAGGGATAGTTGTTGTTTTTGATGATATGCAAAAAGATGAGGCTGTATTTCACTACGGTCTCATCTTTTTGTATAGTCACTATTTTTTCGTCACAGAGTAGGCATCGCCCTCAACCTCAATGCGATAAACCTCCCCTTTATACACAATTGATAACTTAATGCGCTGAATTTGCTTTGGCAATTTCGGATTCAGCGTGAAGCCATTTTCTTCAAAACGCAAATCGCAAAATCCGTATAAAATACTTAGCATTGTCCCCCCCATTGAGGCTGTATGAAGGCCATCTTTCGTATTCCCATGCAGGTTATCCAAGTCACACCTAGCATTTTCCATAAAATATTGATAACTTTTTTCTAAATTCCCAACCCGATGATACACAACCGAAAATGCGGAGTAGGAAAGCGATGAATCGTGGGTTGTCACTTCGTCATAATATTCAACTGATCGACGCACAACATCTAAGCTTTCAGCTTCAGGAAATAGCATTAACGCCATGATGGCATCTGCCTGTTTACTAACTTGGTAGCGATAAATTACCAGTGGATGGTAATGAAGCAGCAGCGGAAATTTCCCCTCATTCCAGAAGGGCCATTTTTCTTTATTGAGAAAATCTCGATCTTGTGCAATGATACCGAGCTCTTCGCTAAATGGCTTTTCCATAATTTCTGAGTAGTGTTTTAATTCATCAAGCTCTGTTTGCGTAATGGACAATTTTTCGATTAGCTTATTAAAGCGTTGCTCGTCTGTTAATTTTAAAATGTCTGCTAATTTGTAAACCCATGCGAACTGGTTGGCTATTAAGATATTTGTGTAGTAGTTGTCGTTAACAATCACGGTATATTCATCGGGTCCAGTAACACCATCGATGTGGAATTTGCCATTTTTTTCATAGCCAATGTCGGCAAATAGGCGGGCAGTTTCAAGGATGACTTCGTAGCCACCGTCAAAGAAGAGTTCGGTGTCACCTGTTGATTGATAGTACCTGATAAAGGCGTACGCTATATCGCCATTAATGTGATGTTGGGCGAATCCCGCTTCGAAAAATGGGGAGGTTTCTACGCCTGAAATGGTGCGCCACGGGTATAAAATCCCTTTTGTATAACCTACCATTTCACGGTTTTCTCTTGCTTTAGGTATGGTGTTGATTCGAAATTGCAACATTTGCTTCGCTAAATCTGGCGCTGTATGCAAGAATGTTGGGTAGATATACATTTCTGTATCCCAAAAGTAATGACCTTCGTAGCCAGAGCCGGAGAGCCCTTTGGCGGCAATGCTGTTATAACCACTAGTACCAAGGGATGACAATAAGGAATAGGTGCCAAAATTGACACTTTCTTCTAAATCATCAGTCGCTTCGATTTCAACTTTTGCGACGTCCCAGAATTTTTGTAAGTATTCCCGTTGCATACTTTGGAGTTCTCCGAATTCTAAATCCATGCCATCTAATATCGCTTCATTTAACCCGTAGCTGAATGTTTTCGTGAAGGTTTCTCCAGTCAAAATATGCCTAGCGATGATTTTATCATCTAGCACTTTCGCGTCGGTTCTTTTTTCGCTAAAAAGCCATGAACACGTGCCTATTAGTCCCGAATTAGGTGCTTTGAAGTAGATGGTTTGTGAAAATAGATCTAGGTCTACTATTTCAATTTTTTGAATGTCATGGCTCATGCGCGGGTCATTTTTATCGATGGTTTTTACAGGAAAATAATTGAGATGCGTTTCTAATGTAATCTCTTCGTCATGATTTATTTTTTCGAATTGATACTGCATTGTAAATAGATTTTTATGAACAAAGCTGGCTAATCTAATGATGGTTATTTTCGTTTTCCGACCGTTTGGCGATGTCCAAATGAGTTCGCGAACGGTCTGCCCTAATCCCATGTCCAAGTACCTTGACGAATTAGAAACTTCTCCTTGATCAATACGGAAGGGCTCGTCGCCAATGTTGATTAGAGTGGTTTGACCGTCGACGACGCTGATCATCGTTTCCCCTGTTTCAGTAAAGCCGTGGAATTTTTCAGGATAGTGGATTTTTTTTGTTTCATAAAAGCCGTTGATATAGGTTTCTCGGTTGGTTTTGAAATGATCGTAGTAAGCTTCTTCTAAATTGCCGCGAACACCTAGATGCCCGTTTCCGTTGAAAAGGAGACTTTCAGCTTTCTCCAAAGTGTCAAAGTGATAGTCGTTTAGATATATACGCATGTTTTATCCTCCATTTTTTTAAAAGTGGCAACCCGTTCTATGAGGAATGCCACTTGAAATATTAAATTGTTACGTCTAAAATTTTCTTTTCTTCGTCAATTTGAATCCACTGATGCGAAGGCTGCTTGTTTTGGTTGAAGTTGAAGGTTAATAAATAGCCTTCAGTTAATCTAAATCGATCCATGTAGCTTAATAGTTGATCATAGGCTTGTTCATGTCTTTTTTGACTGTGCCAGATTTTTAATTCAATCATAAATTGCTTATTTTTGAAAGTTACGATCACGTCTGTTTGTTTGCCATCTGCTGACTGGCTTTCGATGTATGAGAAGCCATTGCCGTTTATAACTGGACTGATGAACATTAAAAATAGTAATCGCCCTTCTCGTTCAATAAATGCTGCATCTTTTTCGCTGTAGTGTTTGTGGAAATATTGAGCGAATTTTTCCATGCATGTTTCCATGTTGAGTTGGCCGTTTTCGATGATGCCCTCATTGTTAATAAGCAAGTCTGGCGTTTGGTGAATTTTTTTCCTTCTCATTTGAATTGTAAAATAATCAGTTAGGCAGATCTCGAAAATTTTGTTCGCTATTTGTGTTCTTCCATTTACTCTATCAAGATAACCGTATCGCACACCTAATTTTATGACCTCATCATCAGGAGAATATGACCATTTGGTACCGATAATGACCATGTTATAAAGCAAGTCAGACAACGCTTGATTTGCAGTTAAATTTTTCGTCAACGAATCAAACAACGGGCTTCCTTCTGTTAAAATAAGTTTTACGGCTCGTCTTATTCCAGTATCAGTCCAATTCTTATCTAACAATTCATCAATATATTTACAAATTCCCGATACTAAAACGGGATAACCGCTAGTATAATCATGAATTTCAGTTGCAATTTGACGAATGTCCATACCTGTTGCATGGTCGTTTTCGTAGCTTTCTAACATACCACAGATTTCATCAACAGAAAAGGACATGTCTACTGGAAACTGAGTTGCGATGTTCCAGGGTGAGTTATATTGACTTGTTTCAGCCTGAGTCGGCGTGTGATCGCCGGCTTGCATCATTCTAAGCTTAATGTTCCTAATGTCGTAAACACCTGCTAAAATGACGCTATGGAAAGTGAAATCCTTCTTATTTTTTCGTGCCAAAAATTTCTTTCTCAACATGCTCAGAAAGTCGACAAAAACGAAATGATTACTAGCATTATCAACTTCATCAATCATCAACACATACTGGTTTTGACTTTGCTGGCAAATTTTCATGATATGCCGGCTTAAAGATGCAAAACTATCCACTGCATCATTTTTCCATTTCGATACTTCTGATTGATCTTCACCACTCATTTCCAGCGCATCTTGAATTAACTGCAAAAATTCATGACAAAACTTACTTTCATTTCCAAATATCATCTGTCCGATACCTTCAAAACTAATGGAAATCACCGTGTACTCGTCCGCTAAAAAACACTCCAATTGATGAAGCGTTGTGGTTTTTCCGTATTGGCGACCACGATTTATGATAAAATATGCTTTGTCATCTACTAGCTTTTTAATTTCTATGAGCTTGTTGGTGATGTCTACCATGTAATCCTCTTCAAACGTACATGTTCCGGTCACATTAAATTTTCTCATTTTTCCACCTACTTTAACCGTTATTTCTTGTGTTAATATCATTCTACCACATCCCTGCCGAAATTGCTAGACATTTTTAACAACACAAAAGTAAAATAGTGTTAGTAGGTTGTGATTTACTATCTAGCCCAAATTTTTCACAACATCAATGGTTAATTCAGCTGTTGAAGCTAAAATGATTTTCGCATGATTTAATCCAATACCTGTCCCGATGGCGATGGCATACATACCTGCGTCATTAATGGCTGTCACACCTGCTGATGCGTCTTCAACACCCATACACTTTTGGGGGTTGACCCCGAGAAATTCAGCTGCTTTTAAAAATACTTCTGGATCTGGTTTCGAATTTACGACTTTAGCAGCATCAACAATGTGATCGAAATAGTCATTTAATCCCAATGAGTCGGTGACAGCAAAGGCATTTTTTGAAGCTGATGCCATGGCGATTTTATAGCCTTCTGCTCGCAAATCTTTTAAAAATTGCTCAATTCCAGGTAAGATGTCTTTCGGAGACACATTTTGAATCAGGTCGACATAATGGTCGTTTTTCTTTGTCGCTAAAGCTTCTTTTTCCTCTTGAGTAAAATCATTTTGGCGATTTCCTAAAGCTAAAATGCGGTCTAGCGAATCCGTTCGACTCACACCTTTTAAAGTCTCGTTAAATTCACGGTCGAAAGGAATACCTAATTCCTCGCCCAATTGTTTCCAAGCTAAATAATGATACTCTGCAGTGTCTGTGATGACACCATCTAAGTCGAAAATGACTGCTTCAAATTTTTTCATTGTATTGATTCTCCTTTTTCATCACTGTCCATAAAGGATCTATGTCGTAGCCCATAAACATCATCATTATATCATGCCAGTCGTTAAGATTGTAAGCCGCATCTTTACAAGTTTTTTTACGTTTGCAAGCTTGTGTTATTCGTGAGTGGTGTTTTTAAATTTTTCGCTAACTTTCTCAATTTTTTTAATGAATAAGTGACTAATAAACATGACCCATGTGAGTGTTAAACTGCCGACAAAAAAGATAAAAACACCTGGCATCATGAGGGTTGCCAAATAAATCACCAATAAGCCCAAAAGAAGGGCGATGTATAAATGAAGTTGCCCCAAACTGTAGAAAAACAACTTCCCTAATTGTTTAAATGTGTACGCATTCTCTATTGTCATGGAAAAGAGCAATGAACTTCCTAGCATGATGAATACAAAAATGATGAGCCACACTAGGCTGAATATCGAGTCAAGTTGGCGCCAGAACATCACATTGCTTGCCGCTACAAGGTTGATAAAAAAGAAGAAATACCCTACCCGTTGAGACTTCCAAAAATTTGCTTTGTAGGTATCAATGAACATCTTTCCTACGTGAAATCCAGGTTCATTAACAAGACGCTTTGCGGTAATGATGGTAGCGAAACAAGCAGGAAAAAAGCCGAGCACAACGCCACCGACTATAATTCCTGCTATGAATAAAAGGTTCAAAAACGCAAAATACATGACCCATTCAAAAAGGTCCATTATCTTCGAAAAAATCATATGATCTCATCAGCTCCAAGAAATTCCCAATCTTTTTCTTTTGTAACAACCTCCACACGATAGCCATCTGCTGAGGTTTCAGCCCCAATAGCTTCTCGCGTCACAAACACATCGATTGAATTCTGTCCAATTTTTAGATTTTTAACACTCGCTTCAGGCCAATCAGTCGGCAGCTGTGGTTTAATTGTAACGGTTTTAGTTGCAGCATCTGGTGCAATACCTAAAAATCCTGTGATGATCGGGCTTAACATGCCATAAGAAGTCCAAGCCTGAACAAAACAACCATAATCCGGTGACATTTCTGAAATAGAACCCGGTAAATACATGCCATACGTCTTCATGATGCGTTTAATTTGATCGTAGGCTTCATCAGTTTTTCCATAAGCCAAGTTGGTATTTATCAAGCTTGCTGTTGAAATGGTCATCATTCTTGTTTGCTCAAGTCCTGAAACATACATGCCATACTCGCCTACATATTCCTCACTATTAAGCCTTTTTAACGCGCATTCTGCCTGCTCAGGTGAGGCTAATTTCATTTCTAGTGGTAAGTTTACAACCCAGTTTTTGAAACACCATGCTGTGTCTTCATCGCTTTTAGTTAAGCCTTTTTCTTTCAACGTTGTCTTCAAATTTTCGTAGTAAGGGACTAAATGAGCATTTTTAGACTGATGGTTTTCAACTTGCCAAATGAAATCGTCGAGTTTTTCATAAAGAATACTTGCTGGAATGCGGATATCTGCAAACATGCCTTCTTCTTCAAGCCACATTTCTGTCACAATTTTACGGGCTAACGCCACAGATTTAGCTTTGTAATCGGCAGAAAGTTCGGCTTCGTCAAAGAGGTCGGCCATAGAAGAAGCGTGTTTTAAAGCCATTGCTGTGAAGACTGCTGTGTCGATGAGTTCTCCGTTGAGTCCTTTGACTTCCATAATGCCATATCCTTCAGGAAAGAGGTCGCCATCTTCGTCCATTTCTTCTAAGAGCCACGTGATTCCCATTTTGACTAGTTCGTAGTGTTTTTCAAGCCATTCCTTGTTGCCTGTCCATTTGTAGAGTTCGTATAAACAATAGATGAAGTGGGCTGTTTCTTGCGTATTTCCAGGATTAGAGACATGACCAAAAGTGTTAGCTTCATGAATGATTCGACCATTTTTATTATGTTCTAATGACAATTTCGCAACTGTGTCTAGGGTGTCTTCTGCTAGTTTGTGGAAACCTACTGGAATACAACCTGCTAATGCGTAGGCTGAATCGCAACCAAACCACCAGACGTATTCAGGATTGCCTGCTGTTAAGCCACATCCGATACCTGGAACATCTGTTGTTAACCATTCCATATGACATCTCACCCAAGCGTATTGTTTGATGAGTTCCACATCTGGCAAATTGATGTCAGCAATGTCTAAAATACTTTGATAATGGGCGCTTTTCTCTTCAAATAGTCGATCAGCATCAGCAAGTTGCTTCATGGTTTCTGCTACTTCATAGTGGGATTTAATACTTCCTGCTACTTTGAAAAAGACATCTTTCGCCTCACTTGGCGCCAAATTTAGATTAAAATTCCATTCGCCACTGACGCCATCGCCGTAAGTTTGATCAAAGCCTTTAATTTGCCCCATATTATTCCGAACATTCACACCTTCAACGCCCATGTAAGCATACCATCTTTGGCGCTCATTTTCCACAAGGATATGTTCATTTCCACCGTAGCTTCTCGCTTGATCTTTCCCTGGGAAAATACCTCGCTCATCAGAAAACCAGACTGGGCTTAAATCTGCCCGTGCTACGAGCCTTGCTGTAACGGGTAACGGTTGATCGGTTTTATTTTCAAAGGTATATTTTACAATGACGCCTGGTAAATTCTCTGGTACAAATTGCATACGAGTCACTGTTATTTCAGGTAAGTTGTAAAGATGGGTATTGTAAAAGGCATGATTTGTGAAAACATCTGCTTTTTCTAACCACTGTTTCGGACCATGATTGACACTTATTTCTAACCAGAAACCATCTAGTAATTTGATCGGGTGTGTCCATACGCCGCCCATTTCGTTTTGTACATGATGACCGAAAGCAGGGAAGCTACCGTCTTGTGCCCCGATGATCTGAGCTCTTGTACCAGGGGTTAAGCATAAGTTTTTTCCTGGATTTTGAAGTTGTTCTTTTAAATCTGTTATATTCATTGTAATCACCATTTACCCTTTCACGCCTGAGGAGACAGAAATTCCTTCGATAAAGTACTTTTGCCCTAGGAAAAAGATAATAAGAGATGGCAACATAGAGACTAAAGAGGCAACCATCAGGAAATTCCACTGGACATGATGTTGACCTCGAAAAAAGTTAATCCCTAAGGCGAGGGTAAAGGTTTCATGACGATTTAAATAAATAAGTGGTCCCATAAAATCATTCCATGCACCGTTGAACTGAAAAATGGCAACTGTTGTCAACGCTGGTAACATTAATGGTAACATAATCCGAACTAAAATTCCAAGTGTTCCAAGTCCGTCAATTTTTGCAGCATCCTCAAGTTCAGTTGGTAGTCCCATAAAAAATTGTCGTAACAAGAAAATAAAGAAGGCATTTCCGAAAAACGCTGGTACAATCAATGGGCGAAACGTGTTGACCCAACCTAAATCTCTAAAAATAATAAATAATGGGATCATTGTAACTGTAGATGGTAACATCATCGTTGCCAACATAACCATAAACAAAACATTGCGACCTTTCGCATGAAAACGGGCAAAACCATAAGCAACTAATGTATTAGATAATAATGCTCCAACAATCGTTGAAAAAGTAATAATGATTGTATTCATTGTCCAACGGCCGAAAGGTAACGTCGAAAAAGTTTCAATATAATTATGCCATTGCGGAACGGCTGGCCACCATACGCCGGCATGTTCTACCTCAATGTTCGTCATTAAAGAAACTGAAATCATCCAAACAAGCGGAAAGAGCATGACAACTGCACCAAGCGTTAGCATTACATAAACAAATATTTTCCATAACAAATTAGCTTTTTTCATACTTTTATTTCCTTTCACTCTCGTAATGCACCCAAAATGCAGATGATTTAAACGTAATTAGGGTGAAAATCATGATAATAACAAACAAAACCCACGCTAAGGCAGAGGCATATCCCATTCGAAAATCCGAAAAAGCATGTCGCCATAAATAGAAATTAAATAGTAGTGTTGAATTTCTCGGACCACCACCAGTCATAACAAATGCTTGTCCAAAAGCTTGTAGAGCACCGATAATCCCCATAATTAAATTAAAGAAAATCGTTGGAGAAATCGATGGTAATGTTACATAACGAAACTTTTGAAATCTATTTGCGCCGTCAAGATCTGCAGCCTCATACAAACTTTCTGAAACACCCATCAAACCAGCTAGCCAGATAATAATCGTTCCACCTATATTCCAAAGACTCATTATAATCAAAGATGGCAATGCCCAGCGATCGTCAAAAATCCAACCGGGACCTTCGATTCCAAATAGAGCTAAAAATTGATTCAAAAGCCCAACTTGAGGATTAAAAATAAACATCCATAAAACCATAACTGCCACACCAGATACAACTACAGGGATATAGTAAATTGTTCTAAAAACCCTTAATCCTTTTTTAATCTGATTGAGCAATGATGCAACCATTAATGAGACTACCAAACCTAAAGGTACAGATACAAACGCAAAGGTAAATGTTACTCGCAATGCCTGAAAAAACAGCGGATCATTTGTAAATGCCCGTACATAGTTATCAAAACCAATCCAAATCGGATCTGATAATAAATCCCAATGATGTAAACTCACCCAAAATGAAATCACCATCGGACCAATGACAAACCACAAAAAGCCAATTAACCAAGGTGAAATTAATAAATAAAACGTAATAGCCTCTCTGCTTTTAGCCTTTTTTGAAGTCTTTGCTTTTAGAGGTAAACCTTCTTTCATCATTTTGTTCATTCTCCCTTTGAATAGGAAAGAGGAGTGCATGCTTAAATAAAGCAATACCATCTCCTCATCCCTTTTAATTCATGAATCGCATTTCTTCTTCTAATTCTTCTTGACCACGCTCTGCAGCCTCTTGTAATAATTCACGTATATTAGCTGAGCCATCTGGTGTTAAATGGATTTCTTCTAATACCGATTCAAATTGTCTACCTGCTGTTGAACCATATGCTGGATTCAAACGCTCTGGGAACATACGCATTACCTCAACCATCTCAAGGAATGCTCCAACATGAGGAATATCTGGTTGTCCTACTGCTTGTGATGCTGGGATATAAGCAGTTAAAGCATGTTGTGCCATAATGCGTTGCCCTTCAGTTGTTAAATAGTTTAGGAATAACCATGCCTCTTCTTGATTAGGAGACCCTGACCACATACCGTATCCTGCATAAGCAATTGTTCCGAATTGACCCTCTGGACCGCTTGGAAGCATTACTGTTCCGAAATTCATTCCAGCTTCTACAAATTGATTTGCAGACCAAATACCATGAACATTCATTGCTGCTTGTTCTGAAAGGAATAAATTTACTCCTTGGAAGGCCTGTAATTCAACTGATGATGGTACAACCCCGTCAATATTAATTAATTGATTAAGGAATTCTAATCCTGCAATCGTTCCCTCACTATCCATATAACCTAATACAGTGCTACCGTCTGGACTTACAACATCACCACCAAATGCATAAACAAGTGGCAATACCCATCGTTTTCCTCCAGCCCATGCTGAACCCCAACGATCTTCAGTTGTTAATGCAAGTGCAGTCTCTCTAAAGTCTTCCCAAGTCCAATCGTTAGTTGGAAAATCAACTCCCGCTTCTTCGAAGATATCACGGTTATAGTAAACAACTATTGTAGAGAAATCTTTTGGTAAAGTATAAATTCCATCACCAATTCGCCCGATATCAAGCATCGGTCCAAAGAAATCATCTAAATTCATCGGATTGTCTCCATTAATAAACGGCGTCAGATCTGCAAAAGCACCACGACTTTGAAACATTGCAACATCTCCATCACCAATTTGGAATAAATCAGGTGCATCATTTGCTGCAAGTTGCGTTAATAGCCTTTCACCAAATCCATCTGGTACACTTTCAATGATAACAGTGATGTGTGGATATAATTCCATGAAATCCGCTGCGATCTCCTCTTTTCTCTCAAGACCACCACCTGAGTCCCATGTCCCGATTCTAATTGTAACTTGATCAAGCACCTCGTCTGCTGGATCATCCTCTGCCTCAGTATTAGCTTCAGTTGCCGCTTCTGTTGTAACAGGTGTTGTTTCTGCTACTTCTGGCTCATCATTGCCACATGCAACAAGAAAAACCAATAGCATAGCAAATACTGCTAATTTCAACCAAATCATTTTTTTCATTTTGTACACCTCTTCTATTTTTTTCCGAAAAGCGGTTTCCCGCTCTGCGTATGTTTCATTATATCCCAAAACGTTTCGGGTGTCAAGTATTTTTTTAAAATTTGCTTTTTTTTTTGATTAATGCTACAATAAGAACATCGACAAATTTCAGAAAGGGTAGATAACATGGCAACATTAAAAGATATCTCAAAAGCAACAGGGTTCTCTATTACAACTGTCTCTCGTGCATTAAACAATTACGATGATGTCAGCGAAGAAACTAAACAAAAAATTAATAGTACTGCTCAAAAATTGAAATATAGTCCCAATGTCGTTGCTCAGAATTTAGTAATGAAGACCTCTAAAACAATCGGCCTCATGGTTAGCAGTCTAAAAAGAGAGAATAAGAATAATTTGGTTTTTGAAACACTATGTGGCGTCTACGATACGCTTGAAGCTTTGGATTATGAGTTCATCCTCCTTAGCACTTCTAGTGCCAAACAAAAAAACCAAACGTTTGAACAAATTTGTTCCCAGCGACAACTTGCAGGAGTTATTATTCAAGGGTTAAAAATCAGTGATCCCTATTTAGAAGAAGCCAGAAACAGTAGTATCCCCTGTGTTTTGATCGATATTCCTGTTTCGGGCGAAAAAATGAGTTTTGTGACCTCAAATCAGAAAGAAAGTATCAAAAATGCCATAAAATACTTACATAGATTGAGTCATCGTCAAATCGCTTATGTGAACGGAACTAAAGATGCACATGTTAGCACGGAAAGAAAACAAGGCTATGAAGAAGCTCTTACAGCAGTTGGATTAGATATTAATCCCGATTATATAATTCAAGGAGATTTCGATGAGGATATTACGCGAAAAGCCATTACTTCATTTTTAATCAACCATCCAGAAGTAACTGCCATCCTTTGTGCGAGTGATATTATGGCATTAGGTGTACTTGATGCTGCAAAAAATCTTGATATAAAAGTACCTGAGCAGGTTTCAGTTATTGGTTTTGACAACATCTTGCTAACAGAATATACCACTCCCACACTAACAACCATAGCGCAAGCACCTTATGAAATGGCAACCGAAGCCGCTAAGTTATTAATTGATTTAATTGAAGAACCAGATGGAGAAAAAATGCCCAAAATTATCCAAAATGAACTTCTAATTAGAAAATCAACCTCCTCTATTACGATAACCAAATAAATTTGACCGAGAAATAATCGGTCAATATTTTTTTGAATTTTTTGAATTTTTTGCAATTTTCTCTTGCTTTTCCAAAACGTTTCGGTTAAAATATCAATAACACGTACATCTCATTCAAAAGAAAGAATGTCATGCAAGTTTTATTTTAGGAGGCTAGATTTATGTCACTATCAACCAATGTAACATCAATGAAGTATAATAAAGGAGAAGGTGCTTATAAGAATTGGGTCGTCACTGAAGAAAAATTCGATCCAAAATTTTTAGGTAAGTGCGAAGCAATTTTTTCCCTAGGAAATGGCTATATAGGACAACGCGCAGCGACCGAGGAACGTTACACAAATGAAGTTAGAAATTTATTTGTAGCCGGAACATTCAACAAGTTTTCCGAAAATGAAGTCACTGAATTACCAAATGCTGCTGACGTATTATGGATGGATATTTATTTAAATGGTGAATTATTCAACCTGAAAGATGGGAAAATCCATGAATATCAGCGTTATTTAAATTTAAAAGATGCACAACTTGTTCGTAGAATCAAATGGGAATCACCCCTTGGTGAACTGTTCGAACTTAAATTTTTGCGCTTTATTTCTCTAGCAGATCGACACGTCATCGTGAACCGAGTAGTTGCAACACCGTTATCAGGAGTTGCTTGCGTTTCTTTAACATCTGGAATTAATGGGCAAATGACCAATAGCGGTGCACAGCATTTTATCGAGGGCGAACGTCGTTTGTATGATGGAACTTATATGCAACTTGTTCAAACAACTAGCGAAGCAGAAATCGATTTTGTCTTTAATTCGACACACCGCTTTAAATTAGCCAGCGCACCGATTGAAGCTCCAGCTGCCTTAATTGAGATGGAACGTCGCACTATTTTTATGAACTACCAACCTGTTAAAGTCGCTCAAAATGAAGAATTTGTAGTTACTAAATTTTCAACCGTCCACACTTCACGTGATAATGACCTGCCTTTTGCAACTTATGATTTAGAAAAATTACGCGAATATTCATTAAATCACATCAAAGAAATTAGCGATATCGGTCATTGTGCTTTATTTGAACTCCACAAAAAAGCATGGGATGACTTAGTCTGGTCAAAAGCACCGATTACCATCACCTCAGACAACGAATTCGATCAATTAGCAATCCGTTTCGCGCAATATCATCTGACAGTTATGACACCAGCACATGATAATCGAATGAATATCGGCGCTAAAGGGTTATCAGGAGAGGGTTATAAAGGCCATACCTTCTGGGATACAGAGATTTTCATATTACCTTACTTCATTTATCAAAAACCAGATGTAGCACGATCATTGCTTGAATACCGCTACAATACATTGCCAGGGGCGCATAAGAAAGCTCAAGGAAATGGTCTCAAAGGTGCTCAGTTCCCGTGGGAATCAGCTTGGATGGATGATGGAGAGGTAACACCTGTCTGGGGTGCTGCTGATATTATCACTGGAAAAGCAACAAAAATCTGGACAGGGTTCATTGAACTTCACATCACCTCAGACGTAGCCTTTGCTACATGGCAGTATTATCAGATTACAAAAGACCAAGATTTCATGGATAAATTTGGCTATGAGCTTATTTTGGACACCGCAACATTCTGGGCGTCACGCTTAGAATGGAATGAAAAGGCAAGCGAATACCACATCAATAATGTCATCGGTCCAGATGAATATAAAGAGCACATCAACAACAACGCCTTCACCAATTATACTGCCCAATGGAACATAAAAATCGCGATGGCTTACTACGAAGAATTAAAACAAAATAAACCAACTATCTTCGCCAAATTAGATGAAAAATTAGATTTAACTACCACTTACAACATTTGGGAACAGAAAGTAGATAAAATCTATTTACCACAACCTCGCAAAGAAGATTTAGTCATCCCACAAGACGACACCTATTTGACGCTTCCTGAAATTGACTTAACCAAGTACAGAAATCAAGAAAATGTCGGATCCATTTATAAAGACTATAACCAAGAACAAATCATCAGTATGCAAGTTTCAAAGCAAGCTGACATCATGGTTCTCTTCTACTTACTGGAAGATTTATTTGATTCAGACGTCAAAAAAGCGAATTGGGAATACTACGAACCAAAAACACTACACGATTCTTCTCTGTCCTTATCAACCCACTGTATTCTAGCTAGTGATATGGGTGATTTAGAGATGGCTTACAGCTTATTCCGTAAGGCAACAGAAATTGATTTAGGACCAAATATGAAAACAAGCGACGCCGGTATTCACTCCGCATCACTCGGTGGAATTTGGCAATGTATCGTTAATGGTTTTGGTGGCGTGCGAATGCTAAATGGCGAACTTCGCATTTCACCTAAGCTTCCTGATGCCTGGTCAAAGCTAGAATTTCAAATCAATTGGCAAAGAGATTTATTAAAAATTAACATCACAAAAGACACACTCACGATTCACAAAGCGACGACTGTCAATGAAAAAGTCAATTTAACCATTTTCAACGAACCTTACAGCTTGATTGACACGTTGACCATTTCGCTAAAATAGTTTCTATAAAAAAGGCAAAAAGATGATACACTCATACCTAGTGGTCATCTTTTTCGCATTTCACATTTGAAATTTAACTTCAAATTACACATATTCAATAAACTGCCCTGCATTCATAAAATAAACTTTCGCCACCACTGCTTTGCCTGGATAAATACCCTTCATAGCTTGAAGATAGTACTTCATTTGAACATCATAGCGCCGCCTGAGTTCGGTCTGCTGTACAGCAAAATTTTGCACACGGTCTGTTTTGTAATCAACAATCCAAACCTCATCTTCAAATTCAGCGAGCAAATCGACAATCCCCTGTAGCATCGCTTTTGACTCTTCAGACTTACCAACATCAATTAGCATCGTAAACGGCAATTCTTTTCGAATAACCCTCGCCTTCAACAATTGTTGATATAAATCACTTTTAGTGAAGTCGCAAACATTTTTTAAATTAACACTCTCTGCCAATTTTTCTTGAATAATATTTGTTTCAACCAATTCCAATCGCAAATTTACTAACGTTTCAAATGTATGCCCTGTTTCTATTGAAAGATGCTGCATAAACTGGTGGAATGCTGTTCCGACTTCAGTTGCTTTGACACCATTTTGAATGAATGATGGACGATCATAAACGGGAGCTTCTATTAATTCGGCAATTCCTTTATATAACGGGACAGTCTCTTCAATTTTTCGCTGCGTCACTGATTGCTTTGCAATAATTTCGGTCAATTCTGCACGGTTATATGTTATAGCGAAAGCTTTTTGGAAGTCAATTTCAATTGGCGCTTTTTCCTCTACAATACGCTTCATAAAGGTAATTCCTTTGATGTCGACATCACTTATGATTTTAACGTCCCAATTATTTCTTTCATCCTCACTGTGAATTACGATCGGAAGAACCCAATCCATATAACTGGTAGCTGATCGCTTAGCTATATCAGCTGTAAAATCAGTAGCTTTAAGTTTTTCGATGACTTTCGCACCTTTGACAACCCCAGTCAAAATGAGTTTTGATTCTGCGCGGGTTAAAGCAACATAAAGTAGACGCATTTCTTCCGCTAACATTTCTTCGTGGATTTTGGCCGCAATAAGGCGAGCAGGGAGTGTTTTTTGTTTGAGCCTTAGCATCGGATCGATATAGCGCAAACCTAGTCCATAATCCTTATGGATGATGCAATCACCTGATTCATCGCGCCTGTCAAATGCACGATCAAGACTAGCGAGAAAAACGAGTGGGAATTCTAGTCCTTTTGATTTATGGATGGTCATGATTTTTAATCCTGGTGTCGTATTGGCGATTTTGGCGCTTGGGATTTCTTTTTCTAAGAAATCCAAATAATCAAGGCGACGGAGAAAAGGATAGAGACCTCTTGTTGTTTGTTGCTGATAATCATGAGCTATTTGAACAAACAAGTCGAGGTTTGCTTGCTTTGTAATTCCAGCTGATAGGCCCAAAACAAAGTAATAATAACCGGTCTCTTCATAAATAGTTTGAAGAAGATCAGGAATGGTTATTAGATTTGCGCTTAGGCGCCACTTGTTTAGACGCGTTAGGAAGGTTGTTACTTTGGCTTTTAAAACTTCATCATTACCGGTCTTGTTGTAGATTTTTAGGCTTTGGTAGAAATATTCGCTTCTTTGGTGGATGCGAATTTGGGAGAGATCTTGCTCTGTGAAGCCAAAAATCGGACTTCTAAGAGTCGCAACAAGGGGAATGTCTTGATATGGGTTGTCGATCGTCTGGAGGGTTGAGCGAATTGTGAGAATCTCGATTTCTTTTAGGAGATTCCCCGCAGTTTCAATATCAACAGGGATATTGTAAGTTTCGTTAAGAATTTTGTAGAAAATTTCAGCATTGGTCATGGAACGAAGAAGAATGGTTATATCGCTTGGTCTTAGAAGGCGGAGTGCTTTGCTTTCATTATCCCAGATCAGTTGCTCATCTTCAAGCATAGTACAGATTTTGTTACCGATAAAGTGAGCTTCGATTTTTGCTTTTTTAAGTTCTGGATCATTGATATCCTCGCTAATTTCAGCCTCGTTTAGAATGTAAAGACAGGGCTGGTTGATTTTATGATCGTCATCACCGATTTTACCTAATTCCAACTCAGCATCTTCATTGTAGTGAATTTTACCGACAGTTTCATTCATAAGATTACGGAAAATGTGGTTGGTAGCATCGATAACTTGTTTACTTGAACGATAGTTTTTCATTAAGTCAATTTTGCAGTTTTGTGAATTGAGCGAAACATTTTTTTTAAAAAAAGTATCGTATTTTTGCTTAAAAATACTCGGATCAGCGCCTCGAAAGCGATAAATAGCTTGTTTGATATCTCCAACCATAAAAACGGGGATTTGTGGTGTAAGACTATCAGCCAACAAACGAACGATAACTTCTTGCATCGGATTGGTATCTTGATATTCATCAATCATAATTTCTCTAAAACCAGAAGCGATTTCGACAAGGATATCTTGGTTTTCAGTGAGAATCCTCAGCGTGAGATGCTCCAAATCTGAGAAGTCGACTTTTGATAATTGGCGCTTCTCATCTGTGAATTGCTCATGGAATTTGATCAGGTATTTTTTGAGAATTTGGATCACTTGCAATCCATGTTCAAAGTGGATTTGATGGCTTTTAACGGTATAAGCAAAATACTTATCACGGATGGTTTCAATGGTTTTCTTCGCTTTTTCCCACTCATCCTTAGCGATTTTATGAGCTGTTTCTTCCCAATATTCCTTAGCAATTTTGGTGTTTCTAGCTGGAAATTTACCAAAATCAAACACCCCAAGCATCAAACGGATCCCTTCATAGCTTTCCTTATTTCCGATCTCATCAATAGCAGCTACATCTTGTGAGAATTTATCTAAATAGGCATGCTCACGATAAGATTTTTCAGCCATTTCCCGTGCTTGTCCAAGTTGCCCTTTAGCCAAAGCGAGCATCTCTTTTATCAACAGACGCATTTCTTGATAATAAGCCCAATCTTCAATTTTTTCACCCATTTGGTACAACCCCACCAAAGAGCTCAGCCATTCTTCTATATCGGGTTTCTCGATGGTTTTTTTGTATAATATTGTAAAAAGGGCTTTAAACTTAGCATCACTTCGGTCGGTTCCAAATACGTCACTTAAAAATTTAAAATCAACTTGGTCATAGTGGTTATCCATAAAGTTTTCAAGGCTTTCTGAAAGAAGAAGTGTGGATTCGAGGTCGTCGATAATATTAGTGGTAGCATCTAGACCTGCAAGGTAATAGTAGGTATTGATGACTTTTGTGCAAAAACCATGGAAAGTGGAGATGTTGGCGTAAGGAAGTTTGTAAACTTGATCTTCGAGATGCGTTTTAAGAGTGGGATCGGTCGTTTCTGCAAGTTTTTTATTGAGGGCTTTACGAAGTTTTTCAAGCATTTCTTTTGATGCGAGGTTAGTAAAGGTGACAATCAAAAATTCGTCAATATGAGCTTCTTGAGCGATAATTTTACGCATCAAACGTTCGATTAGGACAGTGGATTTCCCTGACCCAGCACCTGCAGAGATCAGAATATTATCATTCTTGGCCTCAATTGCGAGTTCTTGAGTGGGATTAAATTTGGTTGCCATAAGTTTTCAGCTCCTTGAAATTGGGGTTCTCGTTTTTGACAATTAACTGCTTTACACATTTCAAATTTCAGAGGCGCTCTTTGATTTTGGCTAGTGCGTCTTCTGGTTTTAGATTATCTAAGTATTTAGGGACTTCATCAAATTTGCAGATCGCTTTGTATCCACACCACTTACACGGATCACTATCGCCATGGATAGTCGGGTTGATAGCGACCTCGCCCGCAGCCATTTTAGTGACGGCTTCTTCAATAATTTTGCTCGTGAATTTGCGAAGATCAGTAAAATCGCTTGGCTCAAGAATTTTTGACCAATCTTTACGAATTCCCTTTGCTGTTTTATGGAGAGGAATCGTGTCACTTCCACCTGTTTCAAGAGTTGTATCGCTCAACGTTAGGATGTCGTGGTCGTTGGGGAGGTAGCCACTCATTTTATATGAAGCTGTTTGGTTAGTACGAAGATAATCTGTTATGTTTCGCGTTAATATCTCAGTGTCATCCTCAGTGTAGGGGTTATGCAAATGAAAGTAAAGCGATCCAGCATTTTCAACCTGCTGATTCGATTTCTCGGTGAGCCAATTTATAGCAACATCAAGGTAAGTTAACAGTTGAAGACTTTGCCCATATAAAACGGAGTCAAGTTTTAAATCTTGAGATCTCGATTTATAGTCAACGATCCGCGCAAAGGATTTACTCTCAAATGTAGCAATGTCTACACGATCTATAATTCCTTTTAGAGACCAGTTGATATCCCCAATTTTTTTCGGGGTGGTTTTGATCCAATTTCTAGGATTTTGAGAAGAAGCAAGCTCGCGACTAAACTTAAGTTCGAAAAAAGAGCCTTTAAATTTACTTTTTCCACTTTGATGCGCGATAGCGGTGATCGAACTGATGACGACATTGGTGAGTTTAATTTTTATAGCTTGCATGCGCTTATTAGAATTAAGAATAGTGAAGTCACCACTATTTCTAACCACTATGTCGACGGCTTCCGTAGCTAGAGTTTTGATATGAGCGGCGGTGAGGTCGGCGAAGTTGCGATTTTCTTTTTGGAGCTTTTTAGAGATATATTCAATCGCAGCATGATAGAGATTTCCAATATCGGCGACGGTAATTTCGAAAAGATCGCGTTCTTTTAAGCGTAGACCATAAGTCATAAAATGGGCGAATTGACATTTATTAAAGCCTTCGACACGAGATACACTGGCTTCGATGTCGGTGGTATAGAGATCTTTTGCTTGGAGACGTGTCAAATTTTGAGCTTGGTTTTTATGACCTAAAGCCTGGGTGATGATAGCATATTTAACAGGGTCAGTCCGGTTGTAGAAGTCAGTGATTACTTGGTAGTCATGTTGGTTGTCAGAGTTGATTTTAAGAAGAGTTTGAGTAAACATCGCTTCTGGAGTTGTTAGGTAATGATGTGGATCGAGATCATGATTGATGATTGTTGGAATCGGCGCAAGAGGAAACATCTCTTTTATATGATTGAAGATATAAGAAGGCTGAGCATCTTTTTCTGTGATACAGGAAAAGGTGAGCGTCTTCTTGGCTCCTGCTAAGTTCGTATAGAGACTGAATATTTCATCTTTTTGGGTCTTTATTAGGCTCGGAGCTAAATTGATTTCTAATTCGTTTAGAATAAGGCGCTCTCTTTCACTCAAAAGGCTTGCCTCAACCGGGGCAGCTGGAATGAAACCATCGTTTAGCCCGATGATAAAAGCGTGGTCGATTCCGTAGGTAGAAGGATCGCTGAAATTAGTTGCTAATTGGTACCGTGAGCGGGTGACATCACCAATTTGAACAGCGTTTAAGGTAGCTGGCACAGTGGCATAGGTTAGTTGTTCTAGACCTGCTTTGAAAATTCGGGCAAAGTCTTCTGCAATGATTGTAGTGGTACTTGCAACTTCGACAATTTGCTCTAGGATTGATAGTAGTTTTGTCCATACTTGCTCGTGCTGTTTCTTTTCTTGACTATTGCCCCTTTCTTCAGCAGTTTTCGTTAAAAGTTCGAGCTTTTTGGGAATTTCTAAGTTCTCAAGAAAGGTGAAGATGGCGGTTGCAAGCACAATGGCTGTCGTGCCATCTTTAAGGGCGATTTCCAAATCAAGAAGTGGCCTGATAAGAAGATTTTTTGTCGCATTAATTCGGTCTTGCGTTTCAAGATGCTCATCTATTTGGTGTTGCTTGTTATGAGGTCCAAAATACCAAATCCCCCCAGAGCGCCAATCATCCCTTCTGATATTTCTTGACAATACATAATTTTCAAGTTCATCAACCACTTCAAGATGAGTAATCACTGCTTGCGCATAAGAGGCCGTAGTGGAAAATTTTTTAACATCAACAAAAAGGCTTGTTTTGAAAATTTCAAACAACGTATCATTACGCCATCCTGAATCAAAAATATCGAATATTTTGTGGAGAATGTTGATTATAGGATGGCTCATCATAGTGTCTTTATAGTCAAGAAAATAGGGAATCCCGTGTTTAGTGAAGATTTGTTCATATAGCGCTTGATCTGTTTGGGGGGCAAAGGTGTAGATTGCAATGTTAGAATAGTCGGCTTGTTCATGAAAAGCAAGGTGATGGATGCGTCTGGCAACTTCTTCAATTTCTTCGCGTCGGGTTGCGGTTTGGAAAAAGGTTATTTCAGCAGGGTTATGCTCGAATTTGTCACCTTTGTCCATGAAGTTTTGCTCTAAGTGGATAAGGCTCGCTCCTTTTGGAGGTGGTGATTGGGCAAGGATTTGTTCAGTCGCAGAGTCTAAAATTTCTCTTAAGCTTGCATAAGTCACATCCGTTGTCTCCCAAAGAATCGTTTTATTGCTTTGGGTTTCTTTAGATTCAGTGGTTAAAAGAATGGTTAAGCTTTTTGCTAGTTCTCCTAGTTTTTGGATAATTGCTAGCTCTTGTGGGTTGAAGTGGTGATAACCATCAATATAGATGTCTGCTTGCCTGATAATGTCACTTTTTTCAATTGTTTCAATTAGGAAGGAAAAGTAATCTTCTGTTGTTAAGTATTGTGCCAAGGTGATGGCATTAAATTCGTCATAAAGGTTCGCGAGTAAAGCAATTTTCTTTTTTGTCTGCGAGGTTAAGGCAGAGGTGTTTGATTTTTTTAAAGAGGATAGTTTTTCTTTTAGAAGTTCTGTGTCTAGCTGATGGCTTTTAAATTCTGAGAATAGCTCGTCCATTTTTTGGATAAATCCCGGTTTTTTGATGTGATTTTTGAAAATTCCTAACTCTTCTTCTTTTTCAAGCATGATTTTTTGCAAGAGCATCGCTTTTCCGACTTCATCGAGGTGCAATCGCGATAAACCTCCCACTTCTTGCATGATACGATGGGCGAGGCGATTAAAGCTTAAGGCATTGGCACGAATCATACTGCCAGCCGAATTCATGCGAAGGAGTTGATATTCTGTGTGGAAAGTCATTTGTTCAGGGGTGATGATAAAAATAGGCGTCCCTGTCGGATCTTCATGACATTTTTTCTTGATCTCATTTAAAATCTGATAGGTTTTCCCCGTTCCTGTTCGACCTAGTATGAATTTGATTTTATTCATTGTTCCGACTCCTTTTTGAAGACTTCTTTTACACAAAAACTCTCCTAGATAATTGCAAAATGGCCTAAAATGCACAACATTTGCCCAAAATCTCGATTTGTTGAGCTTTTTGGGGCACGATTCTCTGGTTTGACGTGGATTTTAATCAACAAATCGCCTTTTTCGCAATTTGTTGAGCTTTTTGGGGCATAATCCTCTATTTTGACGTGCATTTTAATCAACAAATCGCCTTTTTTGCAATTTGTTGAGCTTTTTGGGTAATAATACTCTATTTTGACGTGCATTTTAATCAACAAATCGCCTTTTTCGCAATTTGTTGAGCTTTATAGGGAATGATCCTCTGGTTTGAGGCGGATTTTAATCAACAAATCGCCTTTTTGCAATTTGTTGAGCTTTTTCACCACTTAAACCCTGCTTTTCGCAATTGCATAAAAAACTCTCCATCCAAGCAGAGAGCTTTACGAAACATGTTAAACGTTAATTTCAAGAATTTTTCGCGGATTTTTGACAATCACTGCCGTGTGTTGATTATACCACACATTATGCAAAAATGATATGTTTTTGAATTTGGTTTGAAATTTTTACCTCAATTTTGCTAAGGAGGTTTTTAGAGGATTTCGCAAACACACACTGATTCGAAAATATAAAGCTTAAAATTGTCGTTCACCGTATTAAAATAGTCATTAGCTGCGCAATTTAGTAATGATCTACTGCAGATGCTCATTCCTTCCATTGAAAACAAAATTCAAAATTGTCATTCACTGTATCAAAATAGTCATTAACCGCACGTTTCGGTAATAATCTACTGCAGACGCTCTTTTCTTCCATTGAAAAAAAAACTTAAAATTGCCATTCACTGTATCAAAATAGTCATTAACTGCACATTTCAGTAATGATCTACTGTAGATGCACATTCCTTATATTGAAAACAAAATTCAAAATTGTCATTCACCGTACTAAAATAGTCGTTAACTGCACAATCTAGTAATGATCTACTGTAGACGCTCTTTTCTTCCATTGAAA
>JGI24703J35330_11748786_pt1 | contig 36172 bp, 32 predicted proteins | sample TergutNt197P1_FD_35330 | JGI IMG/M metagenome (IMG submission 35330)
CCGCGCGCACCCATAGGTGCGTAAGGCTTTTTGCCGACGCAGTTATCGGGCAAAAAGACAAGTAAGATTGTAACTTTATTTCCTTACGTTCCCTTAGGGGTTAATAGCAATTTACGCACTTATACACTGGCTTTACATATCTGCACTTTAGTACTACAAAACATAAGCCATGTTCGCCTGATTTCTTGCCGTTATTATAGCATGAGTGAAACGATATTCAAATTATTGTTCTCACAAGACACTTGATAGGGGTGCAACCATATGAAAATGTCTTAGAAATTCTTTGCAATCGCCGAATAGTCTGATATACTCTCATAAAAGGCGTTTATTGGGCTGTTATGAGGTATATTGTGCGAAGGGTTTTTTTATATGCTAGGAAACTGAGCTTATTACACAAGGGTGATGATTCGCACCAGCGCACCTTGGCGCACCGAAGGTGTGCCTTGTTATTGATAATTATCTTTGTTTTTCTGTTTTCGGTTCCGACATATGGCAGGGTTCAGGTTGACTCGCCATCGTTTATTCTGATGGAGTCAAGCACGGGAAGGATTTTGTATTCGCGGAACGAAAGAGAGCGGCGATACCCCGCAAGCCTTACAAAAATGCTGACTGCTCTGGTGGCGGTTGAAGAGCTTAGGCTTGACGATGTAGTTGAAGTCGGGCAGGAAATACGCGGAATGCCCGCCGGGTTTGCCACGAATGTTCACGCGGAGGGCGACGAAATTACTGTGCGGACTCTGCTGTATTCGCTGCTTGTGCGCTCGGCAAATGAGACCGGGCGAATCTTGGCACTAACTACCGTTCGCAGTCGCGAGGGACGAAGAAATATTCCTTATGAGCAAGCAGAGCAAACCTTTGCGGCACTTATGAACGAAAAAGCACAGTCTCTCGGCGCGAGGGGAACGCATTTTACAAATCCATTCGGGGCGCATTCGGACAATCATTTTACCACTGCATATGACCTTGCGATTATCACGCGGGCATTTATGGCTCACCCGCTTCTTTCGGAAATAGCGGGAACTCGTGTTTTTGAAAATGAAGATTTTTCTTGGACAAATACGAACCAACTTTTACCACACGCACCTCACGGACATCCATATATTACCGGCGCGAAGGCGGGATTTACCACACCCGCCGGGCATATTTTGGCAAGTTCGGCGTACAATGATGGGCTTGGGCTTGTTGCTGTTGTGCTTGGCGGCACAGACGCGGCAAGGTGGCAAGACACCCGCCGCCTTATAGATTATGGATTCAATAATTACCGCTTTCGCGAAATCGCAGCAGAAGGCGAAATTATAAAAACCGTTTTAGTGGAAAATCCGCGTCTGGGCGATAGCGATACACTGGATATTGCTCTGGGCGAAAGCGTCACTGTGCTGTTAAACCGCGAAGAATACGCCGCTTTAACCATGGAATTCACATTTGACGCACTGCTTTATACAGAGGAAGCCACCTTTCGCGCTCCTATAGAGGAAGGAATGGTTATCGGGACGGTTTTCTATGTGTCAAACGGCATCACATGGTTCGAGTCGCCTGTTTTTGCAACGCGAAATGTCGAAGAGCGCACCTTCGACAGCGATATGGACTATTATTTAGCCGCAATCTTTACAAATATCTTTACACGCCGCGCTCTGCCTTACTGGTTTGGCTTTGTCGGAACAGGTTTTGGAATATTCGGCATAGCTTTGGCTATCAGTGCGCATCGCAGGGTAAGCAGGAAGGCCGTCTGGAATTCTGATAAATTCAAAAGCAGATACAGTCGGTATAAGTAGTTCCAAAAAAACGCGTAGAAGCATCGCGATTTTTTGGGAACTGACAATGAAGTCTTTTTTTCCTAACGGAAAAAAACCGTTCGCAAAAAACGCGTAGAAGCACCGCGATTTTTTGCGAACTGACATAGGGGGAGCAATACCATGCTAAAGAGTATGACAGGGTATGGTCGTGGTGAGTGTACACACAACGACAGGAAATTCAGGATTGAGTTAAAATCGGTAAATCACCGCTTTAGTGATTACACGATTAAAGTGCCGCGTTTTTTGAATCCGTTTGAAGACCGTATCAGGCGGCGACTAATGAAAGCGATAGTGCGCGGCAAGGTAGATGTATGGGCAAGTTTTGAAAGTTTTACGCCCGAAGACATAACGGTGCAGGTAAACACAGTATACGCCGACGCTTACATGGATGCGTTTTTAAAGCTTAGTACGCGCTATAGTCTTGGGGATGTTCCTATAGACAAAGTGTTGGACTTGCTTGCAAAGCTTCCTGATGTAATAGTTTCCGACCGTTTTGAAAACGCCATGAGTTCTGACACTGTTAAGGACGAAATTTGGGAAGGCATTTCAGACGCTTTAGAGCAAGCGATTATTCAGTATAATAAAATGCGGGAAACGGAAGGCAGGGCACTGGCTAATGATATTAGCGAAAAATACGTAGCCGCCTGCGGTATAGTAAAAGGAATCCGCGAAAGAGTGCCGCAAGCGATGGACGAAAGCGAAAAGCGACTCAGGGAACGCATTGGGGGCTTGGTAAAAAGCTTTGGCACACAGGCAGACCAAGGGCGGCTTTTGACAGAAATCGCCGTTTTAGCGGACAAGTCTGACATAAACGAGGAAATGACCCGCCTTGAAAGCCATTTCGAGCAGCTTTCATCAATGCTTGTGGAGGGTGGAGCGATAGGGCGGAAAATGGACTTTCTTATGCAAGAATTAAACCGCGAAGCAAACACAATCGGCTCAAAATCATCTGATATTTTGCTTACGAAATTCGTAGTGGAACTCAAATCTGTAGTAGAAAAAATGCGCGAACAAATTCAAAATATAGAATAAAGGGGCGATGGTATGGCATCTTACAAACTAATTAATGTAGGTTTTGGCAATACTGTACCTGCGGGCAGGATTATAGCGGTTGTGGGGAACGACTCACTTCCCGTAAAGCGCAGTGTGGGCGAAGCAAAAGAGAAGCATATGCTTATAGATGCCACTCAAGGGCGAAAAACCCGCGCAGTAATCTATACCGACAGCGGGCATCTTGTGCTATCCGCATTGCAACCGGAAACAATCGCAGGCCGCTTTGATTCTGACAATGGCGTGAACGCGGGCGAAGCGTAGTACAATGAATGGGATGCTTGTAATAATTTCCGGGCCGTCGGGTTCGGGAAAGGGTACGGTTGTAAAACGCCTAAGCCCCGAAAACGGTTACGCGCTCAGTATCTCTGTAACTACGCGCAAGCCACGCGACGGCGAACTTAACGGACGCGATTATTTTTTTACAACAGAAGAGGATTTTCATAAAATGCGTGAAGAAAATGACCTGCTGGAACATGCGTTCTTTGTAGGCAATTACTACGGCACGCCGCGCAGGTATGTAGAAGAGCAAATAAAGCAAGGCAAAATCGTGGTTTTGGAAATAGAAGTTGAAGGCGCGTTGCAGGTTAAAAAGAAGTTTCCGTCTGCCGTATTAATCTTCCTTATGCCGCCGTCTTTTGAAGAGCTTGCGGGGAGGCTTACGAATCGCGGCACAGAAGACGCAGTAACAATAGAAGAACGCCTTAAAAAAACCCTAGACGAAGTTCCGCTTATAAACAATTACAATTATCTTGTAATAAACGACGTTGTGCCGAAGGCAGTGGCAAAAATCGACGCAATAGTCGCGGCAGAGCGCATGAAACCCGCTCGCTCCGAAGAAATAATCAAAAAATTCTTAGACAGTCAAAAGGAGATTTTATGCTGACCCCATCTTATTCCGAACTAATGGACGTAATGAAGCAAGGTGAAAAACTGGACAGTCGCGTAACAAGCCGCTATACAGTGGTGCTTGCGGCGGCAAAAAGAGCACGCCAGCTTACCGACGGAACATCCCCGCTAACCTACGCGCCCACAGACCGAGCGGTTTCTATCGCGGTAAAGGAAATGCAGGAAGGCAAGCTGCGTATAAAAGTGCAAAGCGACTTAATCGACGGAAGCCACGAACGCTTGCTTTCCGACAGAATGAAATATCGCGGAGTAACTGCATTATCAAAAGACGACCTTCGCGAAGATTTAAAACAAGACTACGCACCAACGCCATATGACATAGACGACGAAACCTATAGAAACGACCATTTTGCCGCGGAAGAAACAGCCGTAGCCGCCGTAGCCGAAAAAGAGGACGACTTTGGCTTATACGAAGACGACACCGACGAGCCGCTTATGGAATCGGAAGAAAGTGAATAACTTCGCTTTAGTATGCGTAGATATTTTGCACAGCGAGGTAGACCGCCTCTTTCACTATAAAATCCCCGAAGGGCTTTTTGTGGAAGCGGGAATGCGGGTGCGCGTACCTTTCGGCAAAGGCAATGGCATAAAAATCGGATATGTAATAGAAATTTCCGATTCTGCAAGTACCGAAATTTCCGAGTCGAAATTAAAAGAAATCCACAGCACCTGCGATGAATTTCCCGTTCTTACAAAGGAAACAATCGCCCTCGCGCTATGGATGAAGGAAAAATATTATACAACCCTAGCCGCATGTATTCGTGCAATTACGCCCGGCGCGAAATCAGACGGACGCTTTCCAATGCCCAGACGCAGTGTTTTGGTACGAAGCTTCCCAGCCCCGATAGAATCAGGCTTAACCCTAACTTCGGAGCAGGAAAAAGCCGTGCTTAAAATCAAAGAAATCATTTCACATGAACCCACTCCACTTTTACTGCACGGCGTAACAGGCAGCGGAAAAACCGAGGTCTATCTGAATGTAATCGAAGAAATCCTCACAAAGGGGCAACAAGCCATTGTCCTTGTGCCTGAAATCGCGCTTACGCCACAAATGGTGAAGCTTTTTTCTGCGCGGTTTGGCGCGGCGGTTGCCGTCACCCATAGCCGCCTAACCGCCGGAGAGCGTTTTCTAATATGGAAAAAAGCTTTAGACGGCGATATTCAGCTTGTTATAGGGCCGCGCTCGGCTGTTTTCGCGCCGTTTTCGCGTCTTGGGTTAATCGTAATCGACGAAGAGCATGAACATACCTATCATTCAGAAACTTCCCCAAAGTACGACACGCGGGAAGTTGCAATTAAACGTGCAAAGCTGTGCGGCGGAGTGGTAGTGATGGGGTCTGCCACCCCCGCCTTAGAGAGTTTTTTTAAAGCGCGAAAGGGCGAATACGCCCTCGCAAGCTTAACCCAGCGCGTTAACAAAACCCTGCCTGAAATCCACGTGGTAGATATGCGCATGGAACTAAAGCGCGGCAACACATCCATTTTTGCACATTCTTTTCAAGACGCACTAAAAGAGACGCTGGATTCCGACAAGCAAGCCATTCTGTTTTTAAACAGGCGCGGATATTCGTCGTTTATTTCCTGTCGGTGGTGCGGGCATGTTATGAGCTGTGATTCTTGTCGGGTAAATCATACATATCATGCGGTTCAAAAGCGGCTACTGTGCCATTATTGCGGCAAAGGGGTTTCAATGCCCGAAAAGTGCCCCACTTGCGGCTCGGAGCATATCAAGAAATACGGCACCGGCACTCAAAAAGTAGAGGAAGAAATAAGCACGCTTTTCCCCGAAGCAAAAATCCTCAGAATGGACATGGATACAACAAAGGGCAAATCCGGACATGCTAAAATTCTGGATGCATTTCGCAAGGGCGACGCACAAATTCTAATCGGTACGCAAATGGTAGCCAAAGGGCTGGATTTTCCCCGCGTAACAATGGTGGGCGTGGTAGCGGCAGATATGTCACTGCACGCAGGGGACTTTCGCGCAGGTGAGCATACTTTCCAAATACTTATGCAAGTGGCGGGCAGGGCAGGCAGGGCAGACTTTGGCGGAAAAGTATTTATCCAAACCTATAATCCCGAACACTACGCCATCAGCCTTGCAGAAAAAAGCGATTACGAAAACTTCTTCACATATGAAATGTCTCTGCGCGAAGCAATGAACTATCCCCCATATTCCCATGTATTTTCGGTAATGCTTACAGGGCCCGTGGAGCGCGAAGTCATTGAAGCATTACGCAAACTTTGGGCTATAATGGATTATTGCAACAAAAAAGACGGCAAGAACCGCTTTGAACTAATCGGGCTTTCTCCCGCATTCGTGTCTATGGTGAAGAAGCAGTTCAGGTGGAAATTGCTTGTAAAATCGCAAGAAGAAGCACCACTTGTCTCATTTGTGTTATATTGTATAAGAAAGCTAAAAGAAAACGACCCGCTAAAAAATTTAACCATAAACCTAACACTTAACCCAATCATGATGGAGTGAACCAAATGGCAAAGCGAATAGTTCGCAAAGAAGGCGACGATATTTTAAAAAAGAAATGCAAGCCGGTAAAAGAAATAAATCCTTCGATAATAGAGCTTTTGGACGATATGAAACAAACCCTTAGAGAGCTGGACGCAGTGGGCATAGCCGCGCCACAAATAGGCACGCTTAAAAGAATTTGTGTAATAGAGTTCGAGGACGAATTATATGAAATGATAAACCCGGAAATAATTAACGAAGAAGGCAACCAACGTTGCAACGAGGCATGTCTATCCGTACCGGGCAGATGCGGCGATGTAGAGCGTCCATTTAACATAGTCGTAAAAGCCCTAAACCGCGAAGGCAAAGAGTACGAAGTAAAAGCGGATGATTTCTTAACATCGGTAATGTGTCACGAAATCGACCATTTAGACGGCGTACTTTTCATAGAAAAAGCGCGAAACATACAGATGATAAATGAAGAGCAAATGCGCGCAAGAAAACGCGCCCGCAAAAAGCGCATCCAAGAGCGCAAGCTCCAACGCCAAGGAGTATACAGAGGAGGCAGACGCTAAAATGAAGGTAGTCTTTATGGGAACGCCCGCATTCGCAGTACCCGCCCTTAACGCGCTAATTTCCCAACACGAAGTGCTTGCGGTATGCACCCAGCCGGACCGCCCCGCGGGCAGAGGACATAAATTGCAACCCTCCCCCATAAAAGAAGCCGCCCTCGCCCACAATCTCCCCATTTTACAGCCCAAGACCCTACGCCTTTCCGAATCAAAAGAAATCCGCGAAGAACTAAAAAGTTTCGGCGCGGATATTTTTATTGTGGCGGCATATGGTCTGCTTTTGCCCAAGGGGATTTTAAACATGCCACCCAAGGGTTGTATAAATATTCACGCCTCTTTACTGCCGAAATATCGCGGAGCATCACCCATTCATTCAGCCATTTTAAACGGCGACCGCGAAACAGGCATCACCATAATGCACATGGACATAGGGCTGGACACAGGCGATATGATTTTGCAAAAAAAAATCGCAATATCCCCCGACGATAACTTGCAGTCTCTTCACGACAAAATGGCACAGCTCGGTAGCGAAGCAATCCTCGAAGCACTTTCACAAATCGAAAACAAAACAGCCCAAAGAATCCCCCAAAATGAACAAGAAGCAACCCACGCCCCCCTAATAAAAAAATCCGACGGAATAATCAACTGGAATAATCCGTCGGAAAAAATAATCAACCAAACCCGCGCCCTAAACCCATGGCCCGGATGCTTCACCACACACAACGACCAGCCCCTCAAAATATGGTGCAAAGAATCAAGCTTTGCCGAAAATACAAAATCACCGGGAACTGTTCTTTCCACCACCAAAAACCTAATCATCAAAACCGCCGACGGCTGTGTAAGCATTACCGAAATACAAGCTCTGGGCAAAAAAAGAATGCCCTGCGCAGATTTCCTTCGAGGTTATAAAATTCAAATCGGTGATGTTTTTTCTTAAATAGAAATTTGGCATTTGGACGCGACAATTGCCCACTTGTCACCGGTAATGCAAATACTGTACAATGCTTGCAAAGGAGTGATTTCTTTGACATCAAATACAATTACCGCCCGCGTGGACGAAATGGAGGACGGCAATCGCACTCGCTTAATTTGCGATAAGCTGGAAGAATCCCTTGTCGTTGCCGCTGACCCCTCCGCCCCACGCTTCACCCATGATGAAATTTTCACACCACTGAGAAAAAAGTATGGATACGACGTATAAACTTTCATATATTTCAACATTCCATGCGGACGTAGCTCAGGTAGTGGCTGCGTTGGACGAATCGCCGCGTAAAGCTGCACGCATTTTTTTCAAGCTGGATAAAATTCTGGCGAATCTGGTGCTGTTGCCGGAGATGTTTCCAGTGTATGAGGACTTCCCAATTTTCCGCAAAATAGTTATCGAGGATTACATAGTTTTCTATACATTTGATAGACTTTCAGGATTGGTTGAAGTTCATCGGCTGTTGTATGGCGGGATGGATTTGCCTGTGGAGTTGGAAAAGTAGGGAGCGACACCCAAGTTTGAATTTTACTCATACCTCAATGCTTCAATAGGGTCTAGTTTAGCGGCTTTGCGTGCAGGGTAAACGCCGAAAACGATACCTATTAGGCTGGATGCAATAACGGTGGCAATCACTGTGGGGATATTAACGGCGGGGGTGAGGTTTATGATGCCGCCGAGCGCGAATCCGCCATAATAGCCCAAAATTATGCCTATAATACCGCCCGAAGCGGTTAAAATCATAGCTTCAACAAGGAATTGGAATTGAATATTACCATCGGTCGCGCCGAGGGATTTGCGAATCCCGATTTCGCGGGTGCGCTCTGTTACGGTAACGAGCATGATATTCATAACACCGATTCCGCCCACCGCCAGCGAAATAAAGGCGACAAGGGCAACAAAACCCGTAATCATGCCGAGAAGGTCATTAACCATATCAATTTGGCTCATGACGGTTGTCACCTGATAGCGGTCTTCATTGTCGTGGAAAACGGACAAAAGACGTGCAATTTCCATAGCGATTTCGTCTAAGCGGTCTAAATCTTCTGCAATGACTAAAAGCTGGTCAACAACGTTTTCTGTATTGAATAGCCTTTGGAAATAAGTAATTGGAATATACGCAGTAGTAGGCATTCCAAACATTCCTGCCATTGGGTCAGAATTTCTGAAAACGCCTATTACGGTTAGGTCAACCGTTCCGAACCAAAACGTAGTGCGAATGGTTTCGCCCACTACATCTGTTCGCCCAAAAATATCCCGCGCAAGGGAAGAGTCGATTACAACCACGGGCGCGTTTCGCTCAACATCCAAATTAGCCAAGAAACGTCCAAACCTTACATCAACATTTTGGGCTTGCCGAAAATGCTCGTCCGCACCGATAACAGTAAGCTGTGTGGTTTCGGCAGGGTTTCTCAGCTGAACCCTGGCGTTCGCGCCGGAAGCGGCAGAAACAACAGATACATCGGGATGGGTAGAAAGAAACTCCGCGCTGTCCAGCGTAAGCCTGTCGCGGCGCGTCATGGGATTAGCAGGATTATGGCGCACGTTTACAATAAGCGTACCCGCGCCGAAATCCGCGAACATTTCGTTCATGCTGTTTTGAACGCCCTGCCCAATGGAGGTTATCATTATAACTGCCGAAATGCCAATAATTATGCCAAGCATAGTCAAAATAGAGCGCATACGATTTGCCAAAACCGAATGCGCCGACGATGTTATGCTTTCAAAAATATTCATGTAATCATTCCTTCGTGACAGTGGGGTTTAAAACAGGTTCGTCAGAAACTATGCGACCGTCTTTGAATGCGACGATTCTGTTGGTGTGATTAGCGATATCGGGTTCGTGCGTTACCATGACAATGGTTACGCCTTCGCGGTTTAAGCGTTGAAAAATCCCCATAATTTCTTCCCCGCTTCGGCTATCCAGATTTCCCGTGGGTTCGTCTGCAAGCAGAATCGCAGGGTTGTTTACCAAGGCGCGGGCTATGGCTACGCGCTGTTTTTGTCCACCGGAAAGCTCTGCGGGTTTATGGTGAATTCTATCGGTGAGTCCCACTCTGTCCAGTGCTTCCAGTGCGGCTTTGCGGCGTTTTTTGCCGCGTGTTCCCGCGTAAATCATAGGAAGCTCTACGTTTTGCAATGCATTTAATCTGGGAAGCAGATTATATGATTGGAAAACAAATCCTATTTTGCGATTTCTGATTTGTGCAAGATTCTTACCTTTTATTGTAGAAACATCTTCGCCATCCAGAAAATATTTTCCGCCGCTCATGGTATCAAGGCATCCCAAAATATTCATTAGCGTAGATTTTCCCGAACCGGACTGCCCCATAATGGAAACAAACTCGCCGATTCCCACAGAAAAACCCACATCACGAAGAGCCGTAACCTCCAGCGAGCCATTACGGTATACCTTGAATAAATTTTCGATTTGAATAATCATCAACTTATGGGCTGTACAGGTCTAACCTGCATTCCGTCAAACATAGCCGAGGTGGGATTATTGACTACTCTGTAATTTTCAGATATGCCAATGGCTTCTATATGCATCGCGCTGAATTCACCTAAAGTAACATCGCGGCGTTCCAAAATGGCATCGTCATTTACGATATAAACGAAGGTTTCGCCTCCACCCGCGCTTACGGTGGACATAAGCGGTACAACCAGTGTGTTTTCGCTAACACTTGTGATAATGTCTGCATCCACTGTGTTACCTGCGCGAAGGCGAGATGTTTCCGCAAGGGCAATTTCTACAGTAACAACTGTTTCTACGGTAGTTCCCATTTGGCGCGGGGCGGCAAGTGGGTGAATCAGCTCGATATATCCTGCATAACGATGTGTTCCAATCGCGCCGCCGGAGATTTCTACTTCTTGCCCTTCAAGAATGCCGCTCATTTCATTTTCGGGAACATGGACAATAATTACCATGTTTTCGTTGGAAACATCCGCAATTTCCAGCAGAGGTCGCCCGGAAATGCTGAATTCGCCCTCGGTTACAAATATATTCAAAATTGTTCCGCTAACAGTGGCGCGTTCTTCATGCTGAAAATCTTCTATGGTTCGCTCTATCTGCGCAATGCTAAGCTGCGCACGCTCGATAGAAATCTGCTGAATTTGCGCTTGGTTTAAAGCCTCCGGGCGCGTGTTTCTGTTTTGAACCGCTTCAAGCTGTGCGATAGCAAGCCGCTCTGCCTCACGTGCAGTGGGTAAGCCGTTTTCTGCCGCTTCCCGCTGGGAAACAGCCACCGCGAGTTGGTCTTCCAAACGGCGAACGGCATCGTTAGCCGCGTCCAGCTCCATGCGTGCCACTACGCCATTTTCAAAAAGCCATTCCGTGTTTTCCCGATTATCCTCGGCTGTCTGGATACTGCTTTCCAGCTGAGAAATCTGCAAATCCATCTGCTCCAGCTGTGATTCTACATTTATAATGCTTGTACGCGCTTGCTCTATGTTAGTTTCTGCCGCCAGAATTTCTGCGTCAGAGGGCGCGATTCGCGTTGCCGCAAGCCCCAGTTCTGCCGAAAGAAGCGCGAGTCGCGCCTCCTCAAGCCTATCGTGCATATCGTCCAAAACAGAAGCGTCGTAGGTAATCAGCAAATCGCCCTCATTAACCACATCGCCCACATTCACATGCACTTCTAAAATCTGTGCCTGCGTATTCGGAAACGCAATCGACCTGTCCCTAAGCTCAACATTGCCCCGCGCATTAACCCTGCTCACAATCGTTTGCGTCACAGGATACGCCCAATGAACAGGTGTAGCGTTTCGCGGGATACCGCTTTCGTCTTCTGTTTGTCGTGCATTGAAAATATTAAACCCAACAAATGCGACAAGAACCACTGCGATTCCCGCCACGATTAATTTCTTTTTCTTCATTACGGTAAATCTCTCCTTTAGATTAAAACCGTGGGACTCCGTCCCACACCCAGCAAACTTTTTGAAAAAAGTTTGACAAAAACTTTAATATTAAAACCTAAAATCGTGCATACGCACGATTTTAATAAAGTTTTGATGAAACTTTTTCAAAAGTTTCCGGGCTTGGGCGGAGCCCAAGGTTTTGAATTATAGCCCCATAGCAAGCCCCAAGTCCAGCATCCACCACGTAGACATAAAAATGGAGACATGGATTCCAAGGCCTACGATAAAGGCGATTGCTGTTATGATTCCGGCTTTGACATTACAAAAGTCGTTGAGAACTTTTACACCTATGAAGGTAAGAATGGCGGGCCAAATGGTGAAAATACCGATTCCGGAAAGAATATTATGAGAAACCATACTGATATCGCCATTTGAAGAAAAAACAGCGGCAAGGGAGGTTACATCCAGATAGCGACCTGTAGCCGCCATCATCGCCGAGATAACAAGCGCGCCAATTGCCGCGATAACATAAACATGTATATACATGGAGAACATTTGCCCAAATGTAACAGGCCCTCGCATAATTTTAGAAAGGATAAATAATCCGAGAGCCGAAAAGAAACTAATAATCATAGGTGTAATAAACGCAGAAAAAATGAACGAAACAAACATGACGGCATCCATAAATCCTTGCAAATCAAGCTCGCCGTATTCGTCAGCTAATCCGGACATGTCAAAATGGTCAACGCCAAAGCGTTCGATGGAAATTGCGGACATTTCCTCTGTCATAAGTTCGGACATACGCATTCCCGGCACTATTCCGATTAGCCCGATAACTACCGCCAAAAGAAATGGTATAAGGATTACGGGATACGCTTTTATATTTTTCATAAGCTCTGTAGGGGATGTAAAAATGGCAATAACGCGCTGAACTACCCCCATTTTAATAATTTCCGGTTCAACCACGCGTGTTAGTTCTTCATTCATATAATTTCCTCCCTAATTTTTCTATACGTTTATTATACGATTATATTGGCTAAAGGTTTGCTGTTTAAATACATATCGAGTTTATTTATAATTTGCGCCAAATCCAATGGTTTGCCCAGATGGTCGTTCATGCCCGCTTGCTTGTATTTATCGATGTCTTCTTGGAAAACATTCGCGGTTAGCGCGATTATGGGGATATTTTGGGCAGATTTAAATTGCAGTTTGCGGATGTGGCGAGTGGCTTCTACGCCATCCATTTCGGGCATTTGGATATCCATAAGAATAAGTTCGTAGCGGTTTGGGTTGGCAGTTATCATCTCTATCGCTTCTTTACCATTTGCGGCGCAATCGATTTTTATGCCTGTATCTTCAAGCTGGCACAAAACAATTTCGCGATTAAGTTCAACGTCTTCTGCAAGAAGAATGCATCGCCCCTTGAAGGAAATATCTGTAGGGATGTCGGTTGAAAGGCTTTCATTTTTGGAATATTCGTCGCTCTGGTCGTAGGGGAATGGCACGATTAGTGAAAATGCAGTTCCCTCGCCAACTATGGACTCTACATTAATTTCGCCGTCCATCATCTCTATTATGGATTTTGTAATGGTTAGCCCAAGCCCGGTGCCGCCATATTTGCGCGAAGTATTTTTTTCTGCCTGCTCAAATGGAGAAAACAGATGCTGCATATGCTCTTCGCTAATGCCTATGCCTGTGTCGGATACGACTATTTGCACCTTGTTAAACCCTGATACTTTGCCAATGTATAACGCGCTAAGCTTTACACAGCCTTTTTCGGGGGTAAATTTTATTGCATTAGAAAGCAGATTTGTAATGGCTTGCGCAAGTTTTTGTTCGTCGCCTACCAAAGCAGAAGGGATTTTTGGGTCAATTTCGATAACAAGCTCTTGGTATTTTTCGCTTATCAGTAATTCCACAATAGAAACTACGCGGTTTATCATTTTCTTAAAATTAAATTTAGAGGATGAAAGCTTAAATTTGTTCGCCTCGATTTTTGACATATCCAAAACATCGTTCACAACCCCAAGCAAATGGCGGGATGCATTTTCTATTTTGTCGAAAGCGTAGTCTTTTCTTTCAGGTTCGGGCGAATTTTTGCCTATGCTTGCCATGCCGATAATTGCGTTCATAGGTGTGCGAATTTCGTGGCTCATATTAGACAAGAACAGGCTTTTTGAATTACTTGCCGCTTGTTCCCTATCGAGAGCCGCATTTATTCTTTCAATCCATTTTTTTTGCTCGCGTAAATCGCGAAGGAAGGTTAAAACATGGTCTTCTCCGCGCCAGCTAACGCGAATCAGCGAAACTTCACAAGGTATCGGTGTGCCGTCTAATTTTTGGTGCATCCACTCGAAACGGATATATCCCTTTCTGAATGTTTGTGTTAGAAAGTAATTTATTTTATCTACAGACGAATTGCCGTCGGGTTGCAAAGTGGGCGAAAGGTCGAGAAAGCGAGAAAAGTAATCTTTTTTAGTTTCCAAGCCAAATAATCTTAAAGCGGATTCATTACATTCTATCAGCTTGAAGTCCTTGTTAATTATATTGGCAACCAATGGCATATTATCAATAACTGTGCGCAGTCTTTCCTCGCTTTTAAACAGCGAATCTTTTACATAGTAAATGCAGTTTCCGCGATGGTTTATTCCCAGCGCGATTGCCTTTGCCATATCGCGGCAGGTTTTGTAGCCGCAAGCGGCGCAGTCTACATGTCTGTCGTTTTCGGTTAATTTTCGCAGTCTGTCGTTAAAAATCGCATCAATAACTTCGTCGGAGACACTGTTTGCGCGGCCGGTGGTATCTTCTTCGTATTCGCACATAAAGTCTTCGATATTGAATTCCTTAAACTGCTCGTTAAGCTTCTCAAGCGGTGAAGTTTCATTTTTCATGGATTTGTAAATTTTTTCGCGCATCGCGAGGGCTTTGTGGGTAAGTTGGTGATTGTTTTCTCTTCTAAACTCTGTGCCTGTTCCGTAAATACATCCGCCTTCGCAGTTTAAAGCATCTATGAACATGGGCATTTCCGAAGAATTATCTATATTTGCGGCAAGATAATCAAAATAATTATAAACCTTTCGCTCGCCTTCTATTTGAAAAACCCCTGTTGCCGCGCCCATATAATGCTCTAAATTTTCTTTTAGCCCGCCGGGTTTTGGAAAAATCGAAGCTATGTCCACATTATTAAGAGCTTCTACATCAGGATAATCTTTCAAATTAATTTTCTCGCGACTTATATGCTTTAATAAATTTTTAAAAGTAATATTATGCTTTATAAGCCCAAGCCCGCGCTTGGACTGTATTTCGATTTTTTTTGAAATACAGGGGCTTAAAAAGACGAGATTTTCGCTGATATTTTTGTATTTTTTCAAATAAATAGCGGTACACATCATGGGGCTTTGTACAGGAATGATTTTGCTTAAAAGTTTTGGCGAATGTTTTTCGATATGGCTGACAATGGACGGACAGGGCTGTGCAATATTGCCTGTTGTTTTGTGCTTAGCTATGTAATTGATATATCCCCAGACGGTAATTTCCGCGCCAAAGTTTAATGAGTAGAAATTTTTTACTCCAAGACTTTTTAAATATCCAATAACTTTTTTATACTCATCAGGATAATTTAGGTAAAAAGCGGGTGCGATAAGTATAGAAAGCTCTATGCCCTGCTCCAAATCTTGCAAAAATTCGTTCAGGTCATCTTTATACTTTCTGGCATTGTGTATGCAAGTATCGAGGCATGTACCACATAGAATACATTCTTTTTCGTCTACGCACATTTTTATGTTTCCGTCGCTATCCGTTATGGATACATTCGACGTTACTATAGGGCACTCGTGAATGCATTTGTTACAATCAATGCAGTTTTGCATTACAGTGTTAATTAAGCCCTTGTTGAAATCCCCGGTTTTTAACAAACGCTCGTCCCCCCTTCTATATTTGTAAACTATTTTTTTGTAATAAATTCTTTAAGCTTTTTAATTGCAAGCTCAATGTTTATAGGCTTGCCCAAGTGGTCGTTCATACCTGCCAGCATACACTGCTCGATATCTTCTTGGAAAACATTCGCGGTGATGGCTATTATGGGAATTTGCTTTGCCCAATCGAAATTGAATTCGCGTATGCGGCGCGTGGCAGTAAAGCCGTCCATTATGGGCATTTGAATATCCATAAAAATTGCATCATATCGCGAAGGATGTTCGTGGAACATACCTACAGCCTCTGCGCCATTTTGGGCGTATTCGATTTCGATACCCGTGGGTTCAAGAAGTGTTATGAGAATTTCGCGATTAATATCTACATCGTCCACAATAAGCAAGCAACAGCCTTCAAAACACCCCTCATACTCGTCTTCTACAGTGCTTACGGAATTTTTTGCATTGATATCTGCCGTCTCGAATGGGATGTTGAACATGAATTTCGCGCCCTTGCCAAGCTCGGACTCTATAAGAATTTCCCCACCCATAGCCTCAATAATCCTTTTTGAAATAGCAAGCCCAAGCCCGGTTCCGCCGAATTTACGTGTAGTGGTACTTTCTGCTTGCTCGAAAGCGTTAAACAAACGCGCTTGTTGTTCTTCGGAAATGCCAATACCGGTGTCGATTATTTCCACATGTATTTTATTGTTGACAAGACTTGCATTAAGGTCGATTCTGCCCGAAGGGGGGCTAAACTTTATTGCATTGGATAATAGATTTGAAATAACCTGCGCAAGCCTTACTTCGTCGCCTATTATATTTTGGGGAATTGAATCATCCAGAGTAATCATAAGCTCTAATTTTTTCTTGTTAATTTCAAAATGGAGCATGTCGCTTACGCCTTCAACCATCTTTTTAAATTCAAAGGGATGGTTGTTAAGCTCCAACTTTCCAGCGTCTATTTTTGACATCTCAAGTACATCCGCAATAATGCCGAGCAGATATGTTGACGCTGTTTCTATGCGCTCGAATGCTGAGTTTTTGCTGTCTATATCGCTTGCCGATTTTCCGATTTTTATCATGCCGCTGATTGCGTTAATCGGCGTTCTTATCTCGTGGCTCATGTTAGATAGGAAAATGCTCTTCGCTTGGCTTGCGGCGCGTGCTTCTTGCAATAATTCTTCCAGCTTATCCAGCATTTCTTCTTTTTCGCGCCTGTAGTTGTAGCTCTCGGTTAAATCGCGCATGAAAACTACCATGCAGTCTTCGCTCTGCCATTTTATGCAAGCGATAATGGTTTCTATGGGAACAGACGTGCCATCCAATTTTTGCAGTACCCACTCTATACGAGATTTTCCTGTTTCAATAGCGGTATTTATTGCCTGATTCAACATGTCTCGCGAACGCCAACCATCCGGTTGGAAATCGGGTATTAAATTATTCCACTGAGATACGTAATCTTCCTTTGTTTTTATGCCGAAAATTTTAAGAACGGTCTCATTGCAGTCGAGAATTTCAAAATGTTTGTTACGCAAACTACAGCCAAGCGGCATATAGTCTATGAATAATTGAAGCCTTTGACGCTCTGCCTCTTGCGCTTCTCGGTATTTGTAAACATCGCGCAAATCCCTGACAAATGCAAGCAAATGCGGCAAATTGTCCCAGTCCACTTTCGTAAGGGTAACTTCGCAGGGAACAGGCTCTCCGTCAATTGTTTGGTGCATCCATTCAAAGCGGCTGTATCCACTTACAAATGTTTCTGTTACAAGCATTTCTGCCTTTTCCTTAGAACTCATACCACAAGGCTGAAGCTCAGGCGACAATTCATGATAACGTTGCAAATATTCATCTTTATCCTTTAGCCCGAAAAGCCGTGCAGAGGTTTCGTTACAATCTCTGATATTAAAATCTGCATCGCGGAAATTTGTTACCAAGGGCATTGCGTCTAAAATCATTCTGAGTCTGGCTTCGGATGCTTTAACATCGCCCATTTTTTTAATAATCTTCAATGAAGAAACCAATGTAATCGCCATTAATATTATCGAAAACGCGCTGAAAACTATTATAATTACATTAGTATGCATCGTTATGGCTCTCTCGGTAGAAGATGTGGGGATAACAGAAATAAGCGTCCAGTCAACTTCTCCCAGAGGTGTGGATATTAAATATGCCTCGCCGAATCTTGTATCATCAAATTGTATAATTTCGGGGGCATCCAAATACAGCACAAATGTTTGCCCATTAACGATATCTTCGATATTCATTGTTGTGCCATCAGCATCCGGAGCATAGACGGGGTTTGGGTGGGCTATAATTTGGCCGCCTGCCGCCATATCTACTAAAATAAGATAGCCGCCCCCCATTACATCATGAAGCGCGAGCTTTTCTAAAATTGTATTAACGGGAATAGCCGTACCTACAGTCGCACCGGAACCACCAAGCCCGGGAACATATGTAGCCACAGATACGGCAATATTCCCGGTTGCATAGGAAATATAAGTACCCGTGACGACAACTTCGCCATATGGCACTGCCCGCGCCGCTATGTACCAAGGGCGGTCTATAGGAGTCCAGCCTTCGTCCGGAACCCAGTTTACACCGTTTTTTAAACGTCCATCGCTAAAGCCTATGAAAACGTTCTCTATCATTTCTGTACGTTCCACAAAATTAATTGCCATATTTTCAATTTCTTCTAATGGAATTTGCTCCATTGTTAAGGCAATATTTCTTACTCTTTCTTTTGCAACCGCAAACCACTCGTCTATTTCATTTGTATAAATAATTTGATTGCGCTCTGCGGATTCCATAAGGTTGCTGTGAAGCACATTCCATATAAATGTACCGGCAATAAACCGAACACCAAGCACACTAAACACGGATAGTATTGCCATGACAGCTATGAGTTTTATGATGTTAGAGGATTTCACATGGGGCCCCCTCGGATGCTACTGTGTTTTTTCAACATGGTATTGTCACATAATACCGCAAATTGCAAAAGGGAATCATGGGGGCATTACACCAGTTTTAATGCCTCCACCTTTGCCACTGCGTCCGCTAAATTTGTTACTTCAAGTTTCTTGTAAATCAAGTCCATATGCGATATTATTGACGATTTTTTAATTCCCAAAATTTCGGCGGCTTCCTTGTATCTTTTTCCCTGACAAAGCAAGTTCATTACTGCTCGTTGTTTTTCCGTTAGCCTAATGGGAACGGCTTCTTCGGTGTAGACTACAGCCGCGCTCAGCGGGCGGGTTTTCAGATACAGCATCTTTATGAAATCTATAAAAGCCCTTTCCTCGGTCTTGTTGTATTCTGCGCGTTTTTTTAATTTATGAAGCATCCCCGAAAGCACTGCGCCGTCGTTTATGAACATCTGCACATAGCCAAAGGGACGCGCTGTGTTAACGGCGGCTTGCAAAAATTCCATTGCCTCTTTGTCCCGCTTCATTTTCCAAAAAGAAATCGCGAGTAAAACCTGCGCCTCTAGCAGGTCAACCGTACGCCTAAACTCGCTTGCCATTGTCAGGATTTTTTTAAGCAAAATTGCCGCGGAAATATATTCGCCTAAAACAATGTAAGCCCTTGCGGTATTAAACGCATCAAAAAGCACAAGCAAATTAGGCTCTTCTATGGGTATGCGGCTTTCCAGCCATTCTATTGCGGCACTTTTAATGCCTTTGGAAATTTTCCGCCGAGCATTAATTGCGTAAAAATCAGGCTCGTCACTACCTACGTCATCATTAACCATTGCCAGTGCCGTCATTGCGCAAAATTTAAGTTCCGGCGGAAAATAAGTCTTCACCTCCGCGATTGCATTAATCGCGTGGCTTTGTGCTTCTTCCAAAAAACCCTGCTCGTACAAAAGCCCCGAAACTATAGTTTCAGCCATTACGGAAGAAGCCTCACCGTACAGCCATCCGCCTTCCGAGATAAGATTAGAAAAATTTTCCACCGTGTTGCCCGTTGCGGCTTCGGAATAATCTACAATGCCTCGGTGCATTTGGGGCATTTGTGCAAAAACAAATGCATTCGGCAGTGTTATCAGATATTTGCCCTCAATTATTGTAATAGCCTTAAATTCGCTGAGTAAATGATGAAGCGTAACGCGAAAATCCAGCACGCGCATATATAGAATATTGTATGCAGAGTCGGGATATGCCGCGGCGATTTCCAGCCATCTGTCGTAGTATTCGTCCATATATTCTACTGCGTCATTTACCCTGCCCTCAATAAAAGCACTCCACACTATAAAAAATAAAATGCGCGGATGGTCTTTTACAGCATTCCTAACCTCTGCATGTTTAAAAATCGGCAAAAGTTTTTCGGCGGCATAGGTGGCATTAAAACCGGCATCCAACAGTCCAAAGGCTTTGTTTATTCCGTCATAATTTTTGCATCTTATAAAACATTCTGCCGCATCATAAAAATCATTTCGCGCCAGATGAAAAGCCCCTTCTTTTTCCAGCAAAGAGCGCGCAAATTCTTCGCCTTGTTCGTCCAGTTTTTTCACGAGGAATTTCTTAAACATGCTGTGATATCGAAAAACCCCCTCTTTATCTTGCGAAACAAACGCGCCTTCCTGAACCAGCTTGCGCAGGAACATTTCGCTGTGCGAAATGCCCGTCATCGCCTCACACAGCGAAGGGGTAAGCTCTCGAAGATTAGCCGTGCGCAGCATAAAATCACGAGCAGTATCATCTAACCAAAACCACACATTAATTTGTATATAGTCATAAAGCAAGCCTTCGTCGTCAATAAAAACCGCGTTTATTCCAATCGGCCAGCCCTCTGTTTCTGCGTACCCGGCCCTGTTTCCGATGTTTTGGTACAAAGCTTCCGACTCCTCTTCCGAAAAGGCAAGTTGCTCTGTTGATATCTCCGAAAGTTCGCCCTTTAGCCACAAATCAGAAAAAATCGGCGGCAGTCTGTGGCGGCTTATTAAAATAATTTGAAACGTGCAGGGTAGTCGCTTTATAAAAACCCTTAAAAGCCTGAAAATTTCATCACTATGCACAAGGTGCAGGTCGTCGATAGCAAGCACCGTGCGCTTTTTTCGGGTTAAAGTAGAAATTGCCCTCAGTGTAATTTCAATAGCATCATGCCTGAAGTCGTTTTCTGAAACCAAATTTTCTGAAACTACGGCTTCTGTAACCATACTCAAATTTTTATTTTGCGGCTGAAGTGCGCGAAGGGCTTCGCAAAAATGCTCGCAAAACGCTGTAGGGCTATTGTCAAATTCGTCGGCAGAAAATATCGCACTCGCGAATGTCCCTTTCCCAAACCACTGCGAAATCGCTGTTGTTTTGCCATATCCGGCAGGGGCGCGTACGGCGATAACTCGATTTCCCTTTAATTCGTCAAGCACACGATTCAGATTAGTTCTCTCCAGCAAAACAACGCACCTCCGCTTCTTGGTATATTGTATGTATATTTACAAAAACTAGCAAGACACCCCCCATGGTTCCCTTTTCCAAATAAAGACACTTTGTGATAATGAAAACGTTGTAGCGAGGGGGCTTGGGGGCGCAGCCCCCTTTATTCTAGGAGGTGTATTGTGGCGAATTTAAAGGGCAGCAAGACAGAAAAGAATCTGCACGAGGCATTCGCAGGGGAGTCAATGGCGCGGAACAAGTACACGTATTTCGCAAGCAAGGCAAAAAAAGAAGGCTATGAGCAAATAGCCGCGCTTTTTGAGGAAACCGCAGGCAATGAAAGAGAACACGCAAAACTATGGTACAAGCTTCTTTGCGGCGGCGAGATTCATTCTACAGCCGAAAACCTGCGAATAGCCGCAGAAGGCGAGCATGAAGAATGGTCGGATATGTACAAGCGCATGGCGGCAGAAGCCAAGGAAGAGGGCTTTGACAAAATCGCGACACTATTTGAAGAAGTAGGGCAAATAGAAAAGGAACACGAGGAAAGATATTTGAAGCTTCTGGAGAATGTAAAGAGCGATAAAGTCTTCAATAAGAGCCAAAAAGAGGTGTGGGTATGCAGGAATTGCGGCCATATACTGGACGCAACATCCGCGCCAAAAGTATGTAAAGTATGCGTGCATCCGCAGTCATTTTTTGAAATACGAGCGATAAACTTTTAACAATAAATGCAAATATAGCGTTTTTCATCGACAATGAAAACGACCATAAAGACCGCGAATCGGATATTTCAGAGGAATACTCTCAAATACCGCAAGCGGTTTTTTTGTTGTACCCCCATGATACCCTTTTATTAATATCGGGATTTAAGCGATAATACAGTCCAAGTTCCAAAAATATATGACATGAGGGGAGTCATTATTATGACAGCATTAAAAAACATTAAGATTGGGGGCAAGCTAGTTATCGGTTTCGGTATACTTCTTATACTGACTGTGATTATCACTGTTTTTGGTATATTTGCCACAATCAGCACAGACACCGGTTACAGCGATGTTTTGGATTACCCCATCGCACGGTACAACACGCTTAGAAGCGTAGATTTCGACCTAATGGACATTCGTCGTATAGTCGCACTTGCGGCTCTTAACGTCGGCGACCATGCAGCTCTGGATGGCTTAGAGCGCGAACTTAACGCAAACCGCGCCCGCATAACATCCTATGTTCAATCGTTTAACCTAAGTCTGGACCAAGACCCGATTATGGACTCGTCAACCATAAACGAGCGGCGTGTGCAAATCAGGTCTCTGGAGAACCTTATCTACCAGTATATTGACGGCGTGGCTACAGACGTTCTCGCACTTGCCAGAGCAGGACAACAAGCCACAGGTGAGCAAGCACAAGCACTAAATATGATTAACCACGCAATGGGAACTATTTTCAGCGATATCTACACCGAATTTTACGTGCTTCTCGATGAAATGCAGCTGTATGTGGACAATATCAGCGGCGAGCTTTCAGACGGAACCTACAGCACAATCTACCTATTGGTTGCATTGGCTGTTATCAGCGTAATTTTAGGCGTAGCTGTAGCACTTCTTATTACAAGGCTAATTACAAGGCCCGTTGGCGAAGTTATGAACGCACTCGAAAGCGTTGCCCATGGTAATTTGAATGTTAACATCAGAACCGACGCTAAGGACGAAACGGGTGTTTTGGCAAAAAGCGCGCAAACCCTTGTTTCTACCTTACAACGCCTTATTACCGAAATGGATAATATGGCTAACGACCACGAGCGCGGCGAAATTGATACATTCATTAACACATCAATGTTTGAAAGAGAATTCCAAACAGTCGCAGAAAAAATTAATAATATGCTAAGTTCTGCAATCGAAACTCAGGACAAAGTAGTCGGAACATTTATGGAAATCGCCGACGGTAATTTCGCTGCAGATATGGAAAAATTACCGGGCAAAAAAGCAAAACTTAACGCCGCAGTTGACGATATGCGCAAGCGCATAGAAGCAGTAAGCGGAGAAATTAACTTCCTAATTGACGCGGCGGCTAAAAAAGGCGACCTTGCCGTGCATATCGACGAAAAGAAATACAGTGGCGGATGGCGCGACATTATGGAAGGGCTTAATAATCTTGCGGCAGCTATCGACAAACCCATCGTTGAAATTAGAGACGTTATGGCTCGCTTTAGCGAAGGTTATTTCGACAAATCAATCGAAGGCGACTATCCCGGCGACTTCCTAGTTCTCAAAAACGCCGTTAACGCAGTAGTTGCAGATTTAAGTGACTATGTACACGAAATCGACGACTGCCTTAGCGATATCGCCGGCGGAAACCTAACACACAAAACTTCCATGAAATTTAATGGCGAATTTATCAGAATCGGCGAATCCATCAACAATATCTCTGACACTCTGCATAAAACCATGTCAGAAATCGATGCCGCTTCCGAACAAGTTCTTTCAGGTGCTAAACAAATTTCCACAAGCGCGATGGACCTTGCAAACGGCGCGTCCGAGCAAGCAAGCTCTGTTCAAGAACTCAGTGCCTCCATCGACCTCATCAACCAACAAACACAGCAAAATGCCGCCAGTGCTGACGATGCTAACCAGCTTTCCAGCCGCTCTTCAGAAGACGCTCGCTCCGGCAACGACGCTATGAAACAGATGCTTGACGCTATGGGGCATATCGAAGAATCCAGCAAAAATGTTGCAAAAATTAACAAAGTAATTCAAGATATTGCTTTCCAAACAAACCTGCTCTCCCTAAACGCCGCTGTTGAAGCAGCCCGCGCCGGAGAACACGGCAAAGGCTTCGCAGTAGTTGCAGAAGAAGTTCGCAACCTTGCCGCTCGCAGCCAAGAATCCGCCACCGAGACCACCAATCTCATCAACGAATCCATCAACTACGTTGGCACAGGTTCTGAAATTGCTGAAACCACTGCAAAATCTCTTGACCTCATCGTTTCAAGCTCCGGCGACCTCTTAAACATCATCCAAAGCATTTCCGTCGCTTCCAAAGACCAAGCCGAAGCCGTAAGCCAAGTAAGTATCGGTTTACAACAAATCTCTTCCGTTGTTCAAAGTAACTCCGCCGTCTCCGAAGAAACTGCCGCCGCTTCCGAAGAACTTAACTCTCAGGCAGAACTTCTTCGCCAGTTGGTGTCTTACTTTAAGCTATAATTCATTTAAATTTAAAAAAATTAAGGTCTTGGGGGCTTCGCCCCCAAACCCCCACTCGCTTTTTGAAAAAGCGAGGCAAAAACTTTATCATTGGAATCAACAAAAAATGGCGCGTGAGAACGCGCCATTTTTTATGTCAAAGTTTTTGTCGAACTTTTTTCAAAAAGTTCGTGGGGGTGCGGGGGCAAAGCCCCCGCGGTCTTATTAATTAAAATTCGCTATACCTTCAACCTCTGACGGCCGGTGTGGTCGATTTCAAAATTGTCTTTGTGGATTAGCTGGGAAACGGTTACGAGTTCGTAGCCTTTTTGTTTTAAGCCCTTGATTATGGTGTCTAGGGTTTGGGGGGTGTGTTTAGCATCGTTGTGGAAGAGGATTATCGAGCCGTTTTTCAAGTCTTTGCTGGAGAGTACGCGGTCTATTTCGTATTGGATGCCGCGCCCCATCCAGTCGAGGCTGTCTACATCCCACTGGATTGTATAGTAATTCAGCTCTTCGGCGGCGGCGAGAACGTCGTTGTTGTATTCGCCGTATGCAGGGCGGTAGAGATTTGGCTCTATGCCTGTTACGGCTTTAATTTTATCGTGGGCTCCTTGTATTTCTTTTTTGTTTTGAGTTAGGTTTAGTTGGGCGACGTGAGCGTGGGTGTCGCCGTGGTTTGCGATTTCGTGGCCTGCCTCCGCGAATTTTTTAAGCTCTTCGGGATACTTGTCCACCCACGAACCGCAAAAAAAGAAGGTTGCAAGGGCATCATTATTTTTTAAAATTTCAAGGAGAATGTCGGTATCATCCGCGCCCCATGCGGCGTTTAGGGTAACTGCGACCTTTTTTTCATCTGTTTCAACGCTGTAAATGGGTAGTTTCTTCTGCGTCTTGCTTTGTGCAGCATGGGCAAAAGTAGCTTGAACAGCTTTTTTCTCCAAAATCACGGGCGCGGCAAACAAAAGGGTCAAAGCCGTGGTGAATGCCAACGCAGCTTGAAAAAAATATGACATACAATCACTCCTTGCGGAATAGTGTATGCCATATTTTTATAATTATTCAAAAGTGGTATACTCTTAACATGATATTTCAAGGAGGATGAGCATGAAGGCTGTAAAATCATACAGAGCGTATTATGACGATGGATTATTTATACCATACGAACCGGTAGCAATCCCCAAAGGCTGTCAAGTTGTTATTACTGTCTTGGACTTTCTTGAGGAGGGTATGAAAGAGTCAAGCGAGCAGGAGTTTCAGACGGTCACTTACAGCATCCCCGTCATCATGAGGGAGGCAGACCCAAGCAAATCTGAGCTAGGTTTATGGGAAGGCGATATAACCGTTCCGGATGATTTTAACGCACCATTAGAAGACTTGAAGGAGTACATGTATTGATAAACTTTATTGCAGATACTCACGCATTATTATGGATGATGTTTGAACCAAAAAAATTGTCACAAAAATCACGAGAGATTTTAGCTGATAAAAATTTACACAAGTTTATAAGTATTACTTCGCTGTGGGAAATTGCCATAAAAAATCGCATCGGCAAATTACCGCTACCAATGGGGATAAAAGGCATAATTTCAAATTTAGATAGGCTTGGAATCGGTCGTATCGGTGTAGACCAACGGCATATTGAAATGTTCAATTCATTACCCTTATTGCATCGCGACCCATTTGACGGCATCATCATTGCAACTGCGCTTTCAGAAAGCATGACCATAATCACCGGAGATGAAAACATTCAAAAACATGATGTATCTTGGATTTGGTGAAAAATTGTCCCACCATTCTCATTTGCATTGAAAGGCTTGGAGTGGTATTATTTGTCTCATTAAAACTGAAAGCGTGAATTTACATGAGCGGATTTAACAAGACAGCCGTCTTTAGCGATGAAACGCGCCAATTTGTAAAGCCTTACGACCCAAAGCCGGGTGATATTGTGAGGTTTTCTTTGCGTGTAGCGAAGGATGATAAATGCACCGCGTCGCTACATATAGTGTGCGAAAATGGTGGTACGGAATACCCGATGACCAAAACAGAACATGATGAACTGTTTGATTATTTCACTGTAGAAATTCAGGTGTACAGCAAGGCAATTCGGTATTACTACAGTATTTTGGCGATGGGGCAGAATTTTATTTACAATAAAGTTGGGTTAAGAAACAGCGTGGACGCGCATTATAATTTTCGGCTTGTGCCGGGGCTAAGGGTTCCGGAGTGGGCGAAAGGTGCGGTTATGTATCAAATTTTCCCCGACCGATTTTACAATGGCGACCCCACCAACGACGTGGTAAAGCACGAATACGCATATTTGGGAAAGACCGCGATTGCTATGGAATGGGAAATGGATATCGCTACAAACGGTGATTTTTGCAATTTTTATGGCGGCGATATTAAAGGAATCATGGAAAAAATCGGCTATTTGAAAGACTTGGGCGTAGAGGCAATTTACCTTAATCCGATGTTCGTAAGTCCAAGCAGTCACAAGTACGATGCGCAGGATTATGATTATATAGACCCGCATTTTGGCGTAATTGCCGAAGACGGCGGAGAAGCACTGCGATTCGAGCGGGTGGATAATAAATTTGCAACAAAGTACAAAAAGCGTGTAACAACTAAGGCGAACCTTGAATCAAGCAACCAACTTTTTGCGGAATTTGTGGAGCTGGCGCACAGTCACGATATAAAAGTAATTTTAGACGGCGTATTTAATCACTGCGGATGTTTTCATAAATGGATGGATACACAGGGTTTTTATAGTGACACAGGAGAGCCTATCGGCGCGTTTCATGCAGAGGACAGCCCATATCACAACTATTTTTTGTGGCACGAAGGCGGAACATGGCCAAAAAACGAAAACTATGACGCATGGTGGGCTAACACAAATCACCCAAAGCTATGCTACGAAACTTCACAAGAGCTTTTCGACTACATTCTAGAAATTGGCAAGAAGTGGGTTTCTCCGCCATATAATCTGGACGGCTGGCGGCTGGACGTTCCATATGATTTGGGCATGAGCCGCGAGATGAACCATAAATTTTGGCGAGAGTTTTACGATGCGGTAAAAGGAGCCAATCCAAACGCAATCATTTTGGCAGAAAACTATGAAGACCCTTCACCATGGCTGGATGGGCGCGAATGGGATACGGTAATGACATATGATTCATTTATGGTGCCGCTTTCATGGTTTTTAACAGGCGTAAGCAAGCACAGCGAAGAAAGCCGTCCACAAATGCGCGGCGACGCGATGGCATTCGAGAGCGCGATGCGTTATCACATGGCGCAATTAAATATTCACGCGCTTCATTCAGGGATGAACCAGCTTTCCAACCACGACCATTCACGATTCCTTACGCGAACGAACGGAAACACAGGGCGTTTGCACACCGTGGGCGCACGCGCCGCCGAACGCGGCATAAATAAAAATATCATGATGGAAGCCGTTGTCTTCCAAATGACATGGCCGGGTGCGCCAACCGTTTACTACGGCGACGAAGCGGGGCTAATGGGCTGGACAGACCCCGACAACCGCCGAACCTACCCATGGGGAAACGAAGACCAGCTTCTGTTAAAACTTCATAAAAAAATGATAGCAATGCGCAAAGAGTATTCAGCACTGCGCGGCGGCTCTATGGAATTTATTTGGACAAACCGCAATTTCTTTTCATTCGGACGCTGGGACGATAAAAACAAAATCGTAGTCGCGCTCAACAATAATCCCAAACCCCTCGAAGTCACCTTGCCTGTATGGAAAATAGGAATTTCCGGCGGCTACCTCACCGAAGAAATTGTTACAGGCGGCGATTTAGTCCGCGAAACTTCCAAACGCTACTATGTTGCACGCGGCGAATTGAAAATTACAATTCCCATGCACGGCGCAGTGGTTCTTGTGGAAAAATAAAACTCTTATATAAATAAATTTTCCATTGCCATTAATTTTTAGGGGGGTATAATTGGGAGGTTGAAAAACAATGCCATTTTCGTTTTAAAGGATGCGTTTCAGATGTTAGATACTAAGAATTTAGATAGATTTGTCCCGGAATATATGTATACGGCATTCGCCGCAAACGGCGTAGACCCTAATGGATTAGTTTTTGCGATTCACACAGATATGACATTGGACGGGGATTTTTCCGACGCATATGTGGGGCTGGATTCCACGAATTTGTACATTTTATACGGCGTAGAGCGCGTAGTTAAAACGCAGGATGCACGGCGGCTTGTTGCGCAGTATGACACGCACGAAGTCGTGACAATTCCCCTTGCAGAGCTTGGCGAGTTACGAACCGAAACTTTGTTATCCACATGCCGACTCGTAAGCACCAATGGCGAAAACGAGCGGCTTATTTTGCTGTTTACTTTGGGGCATCAGAGTTTTGTGAACAGGTTAATTCGCGTTGTAAAAAATGTTTTGAAAAACGAGCAGCCCCTTCATGAGGTTCGCTTAGAAGACGCGCTTTTCTGCCCAAAATGCGGCACGCGCTACCCTGAACCCGACCGCGCCCTTTGCCCAAGCTGTACCGACAAAATGAGCATTTTCTTTAGGCTCTTGGGCTTCTTCAAGTTCTACAAAGGGAAGGTTGCGGCGTGTACGGCTGTTATGTTTGGTATTACGGTTATGCAAATTCTCGCGCCATACATAGGCACGCGGCTTTTTATCGACGAAGTGCTTCATTATGACGGGCAGTTTTATACCATGGTTGGCGCGATTGTTATTGTAATCGTGTTGGTTCGTGTGCTTGCGACGGGCTTTCAAATGCTGTATCAGGTCGTGCTTGCAAAGACCATGCCGTGGATAATTTATGACTTGCAATTGCGTATTTTTGAAGCAATGCAACGGCTTTCGGTGTCATTTTATACATCTAAGCGCACAGGTTCGCTTATGAACAGAATCGGGCGCGATGCGCGAAATATCTATTGGTTTTTCGTAGACGGGCTGCCATTTATCATTCTGAATATAATTTTGTTCATAGGAATTTTTATCGTAATGTTCTCGCTGGAATGGCGGCTCGCGCTTATTTGCCTTGCGATTATTCCCGTTGCGTTTGTAATGTTCGCGCTTCTGATGAAGCTTTTTCAGCGTTATCACCATAAATTCTGGGTAATAAATTCGCAGCTTAACAATATGGTTTCCGACTCTGTAAATGGCCAGCGCGTAATCAAGGCTTTCGCACGCGAGGGTGAAGAGTCCGACCGCTTCACAGCATCCAGCAATAAACAAGCCGAGGTGCAAATCGACTCCTCCAACTTGGGCTGGACGGCGTTTCCGCTGATTTATCTGTTCATTTTCGTAGGGCAAGTGGCAGTTACCGTTGTGGGCGCGATGTTCGTAATTAACGAAGAAATCACACTGGGCGTTTTCCTTGCGTTTTTGGCGTATTTCTCCATGCTTTACGGGCCGCTCCAATTCATGTCCACCGTTAGCAACTGGTGGGCGCGTTGCGTAGACGCGGCACAGCGCGTTTTCGAGGTAATCGACGCAAAGGCAGAGGTCGAAGACCCTAAAAATCCCGTTCATCTTGATAAAATAAAAGGCGAAATTTTGGTCAAAGATGTGTGGTTTCAATACGAACCTGCAATCCCCATACTGCGTGGGCTGAACATAGAAATTCCCGCGGGGAAATCTCTTGGAATCGTTGGGAAAACAGGTTCGGGAAAAACTACTCTTGCAAACTTAATCGCTCGCTTATACGACCCTAACGAAGGTCAGATTTTCATAGACGGCGTAGACATAAAAAAATTGCCGATGAATGAACTGCGCTCGAACATAGGCGTAGTTTCCCAAGATATTTACCTATTCATAGGAAGCATTGCCGACAATATTCGCTACGCACGTCCCGATGCTTCCATCGAAGAAGTAATTTGGGCGGCAAAAATGGCATCTGCCCACGATTTCATAACAAACCTGCCCGACGCTTACGAAACCCGCGTAGGCGCAGGCGGTCAAGACCTTTCCGGCGGCGAAAAGCAACGCCTTTCCATTGCGCGCACAATCATTCAAAATCCAAAAATCCTAATTCTCGACGAAGCCACCGCTGCAATGGATACCGAAACCGAAGGCAAGATTCAAACCGCATTAAACAAGCTTCAAGCCGACCGAACAACAATCGCCATTGCCCACCGAATGTCCACGCTAAAGGATGTGGATTCACTCGCCGTAATCCGAAAGGGGCGCGTGGTGGAAACCGGGACTCATGCAGAACTTATGGCGAAAAAGGGTGAATATCACAAGCTTTATATGATTCAGTTGGAGGGGCTAAAGGTAATATCGATGGATTAAAAAGCTCTACAAAAACTTTGACTTTGGAGTGAGATTAATGGATGCTATGGATTTGGGGATATTGGATATTAGGGATGCGGAGTTTTATAGTGGTTCGGGGGGATTCGCGGGGCTTAGGTATAAGGGCGAAGACCATCACCATATAGTTCTCAGGCGAATAATGCCTATGAAGCATCCGTTTCATTATATATCTGTAGCCACTGCTGCGGATGGTAATGATTATAAGGAGATTGGGATATTAAAGGCAGTTGAGGAGCTTCCGGAAAATCAGCGTGAGGTAGTGATAACAGAGCTGGATAATCGATATTATTCGCCGGAGGTTTTGGAAGTTGTATCGGTGCAGGATAAGCTGGGATATGTGTACATGGAAATCCGCTTGAAGAACAAAAAGGGCGTTGAATATAAAAAAAATTGCGCAATCAAGGACGTAAGCCGAAATATCCGAATGCTTTCCGACACCAGCGTAATCATTTTTGATGTAGACGGAAACCGTTATATCATCGAAGATTTAAAACGCCTAAGCCGTCAAAGTTTGCGCAAGCTTGACGCTTATCTATTCTAGCCATGAAGGCAAATTATAACGAAATTCTGCATCTGAACGATGTGCTTCGTACGGAGCATTTAATTTTACGAAAGTTCAGCAAATATGATGCCGAGGACATGTACGAATACGCGAAAGATGCGCGAACTGCGGAATTTATGACATGGGAGCCTCACAAATCCATAGAAGAAACGAAAGAGGTTCTCTTTAATTTCTTTTTGTCAAAAGCAGGAATCTATGCCATCGAGTACGAGAACAAGTGCATCGGCTGTATAGACATCCGCATTATCCCCGAACATGAAAAAGCAACCTTTGGGTATGTACTAAACCGAAAATTCTGGGGAAGAGGCTTTATGACAGAGGCACTTTCTGCTGTGCTGAAAGTCTGCTTTGAAAAGCTGGAACTAAACCGCGTAGAATCAACACACTATGTAGGAAACGAAGGCTCAGGCAGGGTAATGGAAAAATGCGGTATGAAAAAACAGGGAATCGGCATCCGTGAGCAAAAAATCAGAGGCATTTTCCGCGACCTTGTTCATTACGCGATTTTAAAGGAAGATTTTTTTTGAATATTACCCACATGTTCATATGCAGATATAGCCAAGAAAATACAGCAAAACCTAAAATGATGTTTTGGTACAAAGCTTACGAAGGGCTATATAATGCACGCAAGGGGAACCATTCACGGTTATGTTATATAGTGTGTACTATGAAGAGTGGAAATAACGCTACTATCTGAAATGGCGATGCTTATTCAAGCCCTTAGGTTGCATTTGTGTACACATGTGGATATACTGTGGATGAGGTGAGAATAATGACGAAGTCAGCAAATATTCATGTACGCATTGACCCGGATACTAAAGCCCGAACAGAAGAACTGTTTTCGAGTTTTGGAATAACTATATCTGATGCAATCATCATATTCCTGCGCAAATCGCTTATGGTTGGTGGACTGCCTTTTGATGTGGTTCATCCGCGATATAATGCTGAAACTGAAGCGGCTATACTGGAAACAAAAAAAATATTGACAGAGCAACAGCCTACAAAAATTTTCGCAAGCCTTGACGAGTTCTATGCCGACTTGGAGGCTGAAAATGATGAAATTTAGCACTACATCACAATATCGCAAAGACATAAAACGAATACAAAAGCAAGGAATTGATTTATCCCTGCTTAATATTGTGTTGGAAATGCTTCTCGCTGGCAAACCATTACCGCCACAATATAAAGACCACGCATTAAAGGGTAATTATATAGGTTTGCGTGAGTGTCATATTCGCCCTATGAAGGACTCCGACATAGATTATTTTGCGAATGAATTTAGCAAATTAAATTGGGGAGACAAAAAGGAGACTCTCGCTAACTATTTTACAGAGCAGCAACTTTCTCAGCGCGACGTTTTGGTTGCAGAGTACAAAGGGGTGCCGGTAGGCTATATTACTCTCATTCCCAATGCCGAGGAAGGCCCATTTGCCGACAAATACATTCCGGAAATTAAAGATTTCAACGTGTTGCCCCCATATCGCCGGCTTGGAATAGGCAGCCTTTTAATGGAGCATATCGAAGCTGTTGCAAAATCAAAATGCAATCAAATCACATTGGGAGTGGGATTATATTCTGATTATGGTGCGGCACAACGAATGTATGTAAAAAGAGGGTATATCCCCGATGGTTCGGGCCTATGGCAAGGAAATGTAAACCTTCCACCCTATGAAAACTGTGTAAACTCTGATGACCTTAACCTTTTCTTCATCAAGCAATTATAAAATGATGTTTTAATACAAAGCTTACGGGGGGCTATATAATGCTGAAAATTAGAAAAGCAACTGCCAAAGACGCAGAAGTTTTAATCGACCTATACGGCAATCACCTAACGCAAAGCCCGCCAAAAGAACCCCAGCACATAGATTCGTGGCAAAATAAAATTGCAAAATTTGAAACCGACCCTATGTACAATATATTCGTAGGTGAAATTGATGGTCGCGTAGCATCATCAGCCACACTTGTTATAATCGAAAACCTCACCCGCAACATGCGCTCCTACGCCATAATCGAAAATGTTGTAACCCACACCAACTTCCGAGGCAAAGGCTACGCAAAATCACTAATCCAAAAAGCCACCGAAGTCGCCGCCGAACAAGGATGTTACAAAATAATGCTTCTCACAGGCTCGAAAGAAAAAAGCACCCTTCGCTTTTACGAAAACTGCGGCTTCAACTGCACCGACAAAACAGGGTTTGTAAAGTGGATTGTGAAGCCGCTAAGTTATTAAATGAGCATGTACCCACCTTAGAATTTCATCATACCCTATGCTTCCGTCCGCAATGCCCAAGCCAAGTTCAATAAGCTCTTGCTGAGTGAACGAAAATGCTATTCCATTCATTCGCAAAATAGAAAGCATCGCGATAACAGAAACACGTTTATTTCCATCAATAAACGGATGATTTTTACTGATAGTGTATGCTATGCGTGCTGCTTTTTCTACAATGGATGGATATAAGTATATACCACTAAATGACTGATAGCATCCCATTATTGCAGATTCAAGCAGTCCATAATCGCGAACTCCGGGCGAACCCCCGGTAGATGTTATTAGCATTTCATGCAAGGTAATAACTTCAAGGGTCGTAAGAATCTTCATTTTGCAAGCTCCCGCAATGCTTCCATATTTTCAGAAATTAAACTTTCAACAGTAGAAGTAAACAGCTCGTTCCTTTTAGCATAACTTTCTTCATACTCACTAAAATCCATCACAGCATAACGCGGTTTATTATTTTTCATAATAATAGCCGAGCCTTTTTCGTCGACAAGGCGAGCAACCTTTGAGAAATTCTGATTAGCTTCGGTCATGGGGACAAGAAGACTGGTATCAATAATCATAAAAACACCTCCGGATGTAAAATACCCGAAATATAGGATAAAGTCAACCTAGATTTGAACAAGGAGAACCAACATGAATCAATTTACATTTGAATACGACCTAGGGTTAGATATGAACCCGACTGTCGGGCTATTAATTTTTTCCGAGGACGGAACAATTCGCGCAGAAGAGAATGGCGAGAAGAAGTTCAGCTTCGCTGCGAAAGACGTAGAAGAAATAAAAGTCCAAGCCGGGGTAGGCTGCGGACTTATTTATGCACGCTACAGCTCTGCCAATGAAGAGCCTCGCGTACTCTGCCGTTTTTCAATGAGCGGGTTAAAGCAAGCGGGCGAAATCTGTAAAATCGCAAACTACTATATCGAATCGGGCGAAGCGGCATTTCCGGACGAAGTGGAAAAGCTAGTGTGTGAAAAATGCGGACGACCGATGTTGGATGAAATCAGCGTATGCGTATTTTGTTATAACAAGTTTAGCGTAATAAAGCGTGCGGTGGGTTTTTTGAAGCCATATGCAAAAACGGTAACATGGTCGCAAGGGCTTAGTGCTTTATCGAACATAGCATTTTTGATGCCGCCGATTATTTTACAGCGTCTTATCGATGTACACCTCCAGCCGGAGTATGCCTTTGGAACGCTTGGGCAAGTGTTGGTTTTCGCGGCGTTATTGCTTGCGACGCGGGTATTTGGCGAAGGGATAATCATCTTTGCGGCGCGGATGTACAATCGCGCAACCATCTCTGTTTTCGCGGATATGCGGGCAGAAACATATCGTAAACTTCAAAGCCACTCCATGACGCTTTTTGCAAAACGTACGCCGGGCGACTTAATTCGCAGAATAATGGACGATACCGACACCGTTGGCGAATTTCTCAGCGACCTTGCGCGATGGGTAATAGAAATGTTGTTTATGTTCTTTATCGCGGCAGTGATATTGTTTGTGGTGGAATGGCGGCTCGCGCTGTTGGTGCTTGTGCCTGTGCCGCTTGTTGCAGTAATAATGTGGAGTTTTCAGCGATTTTTGTATGCGCGTTTCGAGCGTCAATGGAGAAAGTCTTCGCGTGTAAACTCAATTTTGCACGATATTATCAAGGGAATCCGTACGGTAAAATCCTTCGGAAACGAGAAGCGCGAAATTGAAAAATACTCCAAGGCAAACCGCGACCTTGCAACAATTTCATCCGAGAACGAAGTTTTGTGGGGAATGATGTTTCCGCCGCTTACATTTTTAGTGGGAATCGGCGAATTCTTAATCATGCTGGTTGGCGGAATAATGGTTCTTAACGGAACGCTGTCGCTGGGAGCAATGGTGCTTTTCACCATGTACCTTTGGGCAATTTACGAGCCACTGCGCTGGCTGGTAAACGTGCCGCGCTGGATGGCAAACACAACAACAAGCATGGTAAAGGTCTTCGAGCTGCTGGACGACGAAAGCGAAATAAAAGAGACAACAAAGCCCGAAAACGTACCCATCGCGGGCAAAGTTGCATACGAAAATGTATATTTCGGCTACAAATCATACGAGCCTGTATTAAAGGGCATCAATTTGCAAATTAATCCGGGCGAAATGATTGGACTTGTAGGAAAATCCGGCGTAGGAAAGTCTACATTAATAAATCTGGCGATGCGTCTATACGACCCAAACAACGGACGCGTAACAATCAACGACACAAACATCCGCAAAATGACCCCATCCCATTTACACGAAAACACAGGAGTGGTATTCCAAGACAGCTTCTTATTTGCGGGAAGTTTTTACGAGAATATTGCATACGGAAAATACGGCGCGACTCTGGAAGAAGTAATTTCTGCCGCCCGCGCCGCAAACGCTCATGATTTCATAACCCAAAGCCCCGACGGATACAACACGCTAATCGGCGAGGGCGGGCAGTCCCTATCGGGCGGCGAACGCCAACGCCTCTCCATAGCACGCGCAATAATAAAAAATCCCGACATTCTAATCCTCGACGAAGCCACATCATCACTGGATGTAGAAACCGAATCCATAATCCAAGAATCCCTTTCCCGCATAACAAAAGGGCGCACAACCATAGCCATAGCCCACCGCCTGTCCACTTTGCGCAATGCCGACCGCCTCGTGGTATTAGACAAAAACGGCGTAGCCGAAATAGGCACACACGCGGAACTTTTGCGCAAAAAAGGCATTTACTTCGACCTCGTAATGGCACAAAGAAAAAGTAGCAGAGATGATTAAACCACCCGTGCATTAATTACAAATTCCCCGATAGTTATTACAAATTGGCACAAATTATTACATGTTTTGTGATTAAAAGTGCTTTTTCTGCTACACTCAGATTCCTATGAACAAAGCTGCTTTCGCCGCATTTTTTTCGCCGCACGAAGTGCGGCGC
>JGI24703J35330_11748785_pt1 | contig 36162 bp, 26 predicted proteins | sample TergutNt197P1_FD_35330 | JGI IMG/M metagenome (IMG submission 35330)
ATCTTTAAATCTCCTTTGTTTTTTTAATTCTTTTCCGCCACCCTTACCTATGTACACTCGGCAAGCCAAACAAGGGCATAACAAAGGTCGGCTTTGCTGAGCTTTTTATGCCTGCCGTAGGCAGGGTTGGTGAAACAACAACATATTTTTATTTATGCTGTTGTAATATCATAATAGCACGCTCTCTAAAATTTGTCAAGAGGTTTTGTGGGATTTGGATTATACCACAAAAATCGAGGCTATTTTTTTTTGTGCAATATGCACAAAAGCCCCCATTCCAGACTTTAAATCTGGAATGGGGGTTTTTGTGAGCATTTCAAAATTGCATATATCGTTATGTACACAAGCGTGCAATTTTAACACGCTTGTTAGTGCTTAAAAAATCGGATTTAACTTTTTAAATCCCAAATAGTGCGAGCGTAGTCACGAACAGAGCGGTCAGCCGAGAACAGTCCAGCTTCTGCGATATTCACAAGTGACATAGAGTTCCATTTATGCGGGTCTTTGTAGATTTGGCTTATTTTCGATTGTGCGGTGCGGTAAGCATCGAAGTCAGCGAAACACATATAACGGTCCTTGGTTTTGAGTTCGTGTGCAAGTTCGTGGAAAGTCGCACCATTCACGCCGTTATGAATGCGGTCGATTACGTTTTTAATCATATGATGATTGTTGTAATAACCTTCAGGGTGGTAGCCGTTTGCTTTTAGAATAGCCGCTTCTTCAGTGCTCATTCCGAAGATAACGATGTTTTCGTCACCAACCTGTGCGTGCATTTCGACGTTTGCACCATCATACGTTCCGAGGGTGAGTGCTCCGTTAAGCATAAACTTCATGTTACCAGTACCAGATGCTTCAGTTCCTGCGAGAGAAATTTGTTCAGAAACTTCACACGCTGGCATCAAAACTTCCGACATAGACACGTTGTAGTCTTCCAAGAATACAACCGACAATTTCTCACTGATTTTTTTGTTCTTGCGAATTTCTTCACCCAAGCACCATAATAGCTTGATGATTTGTTTCGCTGTGTAATATCCAGGGGCAGCTTTTGCCGCAAAGATATACGTTTTCGGAACAAAGTCCATATTAGGGTTTTCAAGGAGAGCCGCATATTCAGCGATGATGTTCATAGCGTTTAGTTGCTGACGTTTATACTCATGCAAACGCTTAGCTTGAACATCAAAAATGCTATCGAGGTTCAAAGAAATTCCCATTCTGTCTTTGACTTGTTTTGCAAATGCCTGTTTATTTGTTTTTTTGATTTTTGCAAGCTGGTCAAGCACTGCCTTATCGTCTTTGAAGAGATTGAATTTAGAAAGCTCAGCTGCGTCTTTTTTATAACCCTCACCGATTTTGCTATCTAAGAGTTTAGTTAGACCTGGGTTCGCTTGGAGCAACCATCTTCTATAAGCAATACCGTTGGTTACATTTTTGAACTTGTGAGGTCTGTCATCACATTCATCTTTAAAGACAGACACTTTAATTAAGTCAGAGTGTAGTTTGGAAACACCGTTGACCGAGTGTGACGCTTCAACACAAAGGCTTGCCATTCTTACACGGTCACCCGAGATAATCGACATACGCTCAACTTTAGAACCATCGCCCAATCTTTCGTGCAAACCAGTGCAATAACGGTTATTTATTTCGCAGATAATGGTGTAGATTCGTGGAACGATTTGTTGTAGCAAATCTCTATCCCAAACTTCAAGTGCTTCTGGTAATACGGTGTGGTTAGTATAAGAAAAAACGTTTTGAACGATATGCCAAGATTTCGCCCAGCTGTAACCACAGTCATCGAGCAAAATTCGCATCATTTCAGGAATTGCGAGTGCTGGATGTGTATCATTAACATGAATTGCGACTTTTTCGTCGATGTTTTCGAGTGTTCCATATACTTTCATGTGACGCATAACGATGTCACCAATTGATGCCGCACACATAAAGTATTGTTGCCTTAGTCGGAGAGCTTTACCTTCAAGGTAGTTGTCGTTAGGGTAAAGAACTTTGGTGAGTGTTTGTGCTACCAAGTCATTTACAGCGTGTTCATAGTTACCTTCATTAAAGTGTGACATATTGAAGCTACTACTCTCCGCTTTCCAGAGGCGTAATTTTGTAACACCTGGGCTGTCGTATCCAGATACGTACATATCAAAAGGAATAGCGTTTACACTCTGATAATTAACGTGATTGACTTTGTGATAATCATTATCCCATGATTCGTGAAGTTCGCCACCAAAACGTACTTCTACAGCTTGGTCTGGAAGTGCCTTGAGCCAAACGCTCCCCCCTGGCAACCAATCGTCTTTAAGCTCGTCTTGCCAGCCGTCAACGATTTTTTGCTTAAAAATACCGTACTCATACAAAATTGAATATCCAGTTGAGAGATAGCCTTCGGTTGCCATCGCGTCCATGTAACAAGCGGCGAGTCTTCCGAGACCACCATTTCCGAGTCCTGCATCAGGCTCCTGTTCGTAGAGGGTTTCCAATTTTACGTCTTTGAAAATGTCTTTAATTGATTTTTCAGCTATTTCATTTAGTCCTAAGTTAAAAAGATTAGTCTTGAGTGAACGCCCCATTAGAAATTCTACCGATAAGTAGTACACTTGTTTTTTGCCTGAAGAGTTGTAGTCACGTGTGAAGTTTCTACGCTTTTCTTTGAGATAGTTTGCGATGGTTTTAGCTAACGCTTTGTAGATTTGTGCCGCACTCGCTTCTTCGGGAGTGATTCTGAAATCAAACTCAAGCGTGCCGATTATACGCCGTGTGAGTTCTTCAGTAGTCATTGGTGCTTTCATTGGTTATTTTCCCCTTTTTTTGATTTTACATATATATAGATTACATTATACCACAATTTTTGCGAAAAGTCAATGCAATTTAATAATCTTTTTATTTAAAAAGCTTCTCCCAGTGTTCATTATGACGAACACTGGGAGAAGGCTATTGTATTTTATATTACAATCTTTCAATCAAAGCTGTAGCCATAGTTACGCCTATGAATACAAGTGCCACCGAAGACGAGAGTGTAATCAAGATGTTAAATGAAGGACCAGCCGTGTCTTTTAGTGGGTCGCCTACTGTATCGCCTACAACAGCGGCTTTGTGTTGTTCGCCACCTTTACCGCCGTGATGACCAGACTCAACGTATTTTTTTGCGTTATCCCAAGCACCACCAGAAGTCATCATAAAGATTGCGAGTGCGAAACCAGTTATGATTATTCCAGTCATCATTCCTACTACTCCACCTGCACCGAGGAATACACCGGTCACAATTGGAACTACAATTGCGAGAAGTGATGGACCTACCATTTTTTTGAGTGCCGATTTAGTGCAAAGGTCAACGCAGGTTGCGTAATCTGCATCTGCGGTACCTTCCATCAAGCCTTTGATTTCTCTAAATTGGCGACGTACCTCATGCACTACACTTTGTGCCGCTTTGTGAACAGCTTCAATCGTTAGTGCCGCAAAGAAGAATACCGTTACAATTCCGATAAATAGCCCGATTAGAACAGGTATGCTTGTGATTGCGATATCAAGTGTAGCATCTGGTGCTATTGCACAAAGACCTACCACACAATCTTCAGTGCAACCAGTGAAGATACCAGTTTCTAGATAGCCTTCACCGAATGCGTGGTCAACGCAGGCTGATTGAGCAGCAGCCGAACGCTCAGCTAATATATCGTTTGCCATCGCTACGTATGATACTAGTAGTGCGAGTGCTGTAAACGCAGTTGCACCAATCGCAAAACCTTTACCAGTAGCGGCGGTTGTGTTTCCAAGAGAGTCAAGTGCGTCAGTGCGGTCGCGAACTACTTCAGGTAGTTCGGCCATTTGAGCTATGCCACCTGCGTTATCTGCAACAGGACCAAAAGCATCAGTTGCTAAGTTGATTCCGAGAGTCGCGACGAGCCCTACCGCAGCGATTCCTATTCCGTATAAACCAGCATAAACATCTGTTAGTCCGCCAGCGATGATATAGCTGATTAGTGTACCAAGTGCAACTGTTAGAATAGGTCCTGCTACTGATTTCATTCCGAGGGAGAGCCCTCCTATGATAATCGTAGCTGAACCTGTTTCGCTTGATTCAGCAAGTTCGCGAGTAGGTTTGTCAGTGTCGGATGTGTAGTGTTCTGAGAAAAATGCGATTACAATACCTGCTATTGCACCGATTACAATCGAACCGAATATACCCCATACTCTTGAGAAAGTAATCGCTTCTTCCATACTCGCAACCCAATAAGTAATAGGGAGTGCCGCAACAATTGTGAGTGCGGCAGCTAACCACGTTCCTCTATGAAGTGATTTTAGAAGGCTTTTTTGTGACGCATCTTCTTTAGTACGAACCGCAAAAGAGCCGATTATAGAAGCAACAACTCCTACAACACAAATCAACATCGGTAAAAGAAGACCGCCATATCCATATCCCGCAACGACTGCGAGAGCAAAAATTCCGATAATTGCGTGAGCGTATGCCTCATAAAGGTCAGCCCCCATTCCCGCAACGTCACCAACGTTATCACCGACATTATCAGCGATTACCGCAGGATTACGAGGGTCATCTTCAGGGATTCCAGCTTCGACTTTACCCACTAAATCAGCACCAACGTCAGCAGCTTTAGTGAAGATTCCCCCGCCCACACGTGCGAACATCGCCATAAACGCTACGCCGAGCCCGAATTTAATCATTGTTTCGCCGATTACTGTATGGTCTTGGTTAAACACAAATCTAAGAACTAAAAACCAAGCAGTAATGTCAAGTAGAGTAAGACCTACTACCACAAACCCCATAACGCTTCCTGCGGAAAACGATACTCTCAGCCCTTTGTTGAGGCTTTCGGAAGCAGCTTGAGTGGTACGAGCATTCGCACGAGTTGCTATTTTCATGCCGATGTATCCAGATAAGTAAGTGAATAAACCACCGCTGATAAAAGCGAACGGGACAAATCTGTTCACAAGCCCGTATTCAGCGTCTGATACGAGAGGAGGTAAAAATGCTAATGCACAAAGCCCAATAAATACGATAACAAAAAACTTGATTACTGTTTTGAACTGCCGTGCAAGATAAGCATCCGCTCCTTGTCTGATTGAATCTGCGATTTTTACCATTTTTTTGTCACCCTCAGAATAACTGAGAACTTTCTTTGCTTGCGCCGCCGCAAACACAAGTGCAAGAATTGCCCCTGCCAATCCTAAGAAAAATAGATGTTCCATAGCTTGATTACAACCACCTTACAACTTTATTTTTGCCTGATTTCGGAACTAACCAGAACGTAAGTCAAGACCAATCCCGAAAAATAAAAATTAACCTCTATTATATACTACACTATGTCAAATGTCAAGCTATTTTTGTAAAAACTCAAAAAAAATCATGTTTTTGGTTATCTTAGACAAAAACGGATATAATAATTGAATGAATTTTATCCAAAATGTCAAAAATGTAGTTACAAACAATTCCCAAAATGTCGAGCAGTTGTCTTTTTTGCCAACTCCAATTGCTTGGGCAATAAAAGAAATTCGTTCATTTACGAGCGAACTCGGGCGAAATTCTGTCGGGGCATACGCATCAGGAGCGGCTTTTTTTGCAATCACCTCGTTCTTTCCATTTATGCTTTTGCTTATGGCGATGATTTCTCAAACTCCACTCGAAAGTTATATCGCTAATGCTTTGTCTGATAATATAATCAACACAGTCACTGGCGAATTTGTGGGGGTGATTATGCAAGAAGTCGCAGATAATAAGGCCACAATTGCAATTCTTGGAACAGCGGGAATTTCAGCACTCTGGGCAGCATCTAGGTTTATTTTATCAATAGCTCAAGGGCTTAATCGTATTTATGAGTGTGATGTTTTTAGAAATCCAGAAAATCCCCATCTTAAAAAGAAAAGTTGGCTAAAGCTCAGGCTAAAATCGATTGTTTACTTGCTTGCACTGCTTGGAATATTTGTTGTAGCCCTTGTAGTACTTGTCTTTGGCGAAAGCATAAATCAAAATCTTGCAGAACGATTAGGATTGCAGGAGCTTGGAGGAATAGTTTTGGCTTTTAGATGGCTAGTGGTATTTTTGCTACTCAGCGTAATTTTTGCGTTGTCTTATACCTTTATTCCAAGAAGAAAGCTGAAGTTTCGTTTGCAATTAGTTGGAGCAGTTTTTAGTTCGGCAGGCTGGTTAATTTTTTCATGGTTATTTTCACTATACGTCAACAATTTTGCGAGTTTTGATGAAGTGTATGGAAGCCTTTCAACTATAGTAGTTTTAATGCTTTGGTTATACTTTTGTATGTTTATTTTGTTTATGGGTGCACAAATTAACGAATATTTGCGAAAAAAGTTTGTTTTTCGCAAATTATATAGTTGACAATATAGCTTTTATATGTTATAATGTATTGTGTTTGCATTTTATAAACAAAATTTTCAGAAAAATCATAACAGACAATCAGGGTTGATTAGCAGAATATAGTCAATATTATTTTAATTAGGAGAAGAACTCACATGAAAGCAAAACCGGCAAATCCAGAAAAATCTGGAAACACAGAAGTGTCAGCACAAATCGAATCACTTGTGACTAATGCAGAAAAAGCGTTGCAAGAATATGTAAAAATGTCACAAGAAGACGTTGACAAAGTCGTCCATGCAATGACACTTGCGGGGCTTGATAAGCATATGTATCTATCAAAGCTCGCAGTTGAGGAAACTAAACGTGGTGTTGTGGAAGACAAGGTAATCAAAAACATCTTCTCCACTGAGTATATCTGGCATAGTATCAAACATCTTAAAACTGTAGGTGTGGTCGAGCGTAACGAGATGGAGGGTTATATCGAAGTAGCTGAACCTGTAGGTGTAGTTGCGGGTGTAACTCCTGTAACTAACCCGACCTCTACAACTTTGTTTAAATCGATTATCTGTGCGAAGACTCGTAACCCAATTATTTTTGCGTTCCACCCATCAGCACAACAATGCTCGCTTGAATCGGCGAAAATCGTTCGTGACGTAGCAATCGCTAACGGAGCGCCTGAACACTGCATTCAATGGATTGAAGTACCTTCGATGGAGGCTACTGCTAGTCTTATGAATCACCCTGGTGTATCGTTAATCCTCGCAACTGGTGGTGCGGGAATGGTTAAATCTGCTTATAGTTCGGGTAAACCAGCACTTGGAGTAGGTCCTGGTAATGTTCCTTGTTATATCAATAAGAATGTTAATATACAACGTGCTTGTACCGACCTTATGATTTCTAAAACTTTCGATAACGGTATGATTTGTGCTTCAGAACAAGCGGCGATTGTTGATAAAGCGATCGCACCTGAATTTGAGCGTATTTTAAAAGAAAATAGTTGCCATTTCTTGACTAAAGCTGAAATCGAAAAAATCCACAACTATGTAATTAAAACCGACCCCGAAAGCGGACGTGTGAGCGTTAATCCAGAACCTGTAGGTCAAACCGCTAACTGGATTGCTGAAAAAGCTGGAATCAAAGTTCCACCGAACACTAAAATCCTCTTGGCTAAGTTGCCAGAACCGTCAATCAAACATCCACTCTCGCTCGAAACACTTATGCCAGTTCTTGCATATTTTATCGTTGAAGACGAAGTTCAAGGCTTTGAATACTCCAAGAAAATGCTCGAAATCGGAGGGCTTGGTCACTCGGCTGTAATCCACTCTGATGATGAAAAACTCTGCGAAAGTTTTGGACAAGAAATGAAAGTTGGTCGTGTAATCATCAATTCACCATCATCACAAGGTGCGATTGGTGCGATTTATAATGCTAATATTCCTTCTTTGACCCTTGGTTGTGGCTCTTATGGGCGAAACTCGACAACTTCTAATGTATCGAGTGTCAATTTAATCAATAAAAAACGCGTCGCTCAAAGGAGAAACAATATGCAATGGTTCAAAATTCCGCCAAGAATTTATTTTGAAAAAGGTTCTACACAATATCTTCAGCATATGCCGAAAATTACACGTGCGTTTATCGTGACTGACCCAGTCATGGAAGAGCTTGGTTATGTTGATAAGGTGACTTATTACCTCAAAAAACGCCGTGAGCATGTTGATATTGAAGTGTTCTCTGACGTTGAGCCAGACCCGTCTGTAGAAACGATTCGCCGTGGCGTGGATATGATGAATCGTTTTAAGCCAGATGTAATCATCGCACTTGGTGGTGGTTCTCCGATTGACGCTGCTAAAGGTATGTGGTTATTCTATGAACAACCAGATACTGATTTTGACGGTCTTCGCCTCAAATTTTTGGATATTAGAAAACGTGCGTTCCAATACCCGAACCTCGGAAAAAAAGCAGAGATGGTAGCTATTCCGACGACTTCTGGTACTGGTAGTGAGGTTACGTCGTTCTCGGTAATTACTGATAAAGAAAATGGTAACGTTAAATACCCTCTCGCTGACTACGAACTTACTCCAGACGTGGCGATTATCGACCCTCAGTTTGTGGCGACTATGCCAAAATCAATCGTTGCTGATACTGGTATGGACGTACTCACTCACGCAATTGAAACTTATGTTTCTGTTCTAGCGAGTGATTTTACTAACGGACTTGCGTTAAAAGCTATTCAGCTTATATTTAAGTATCTGCCATCAAGTTACTCTGACCCATCTAATGAGTTGGCACGTGAAAAAGTTCACAATGCTTCTTGTATCGCTGGTATGGCGTTCACTAATGCGTTTTTAGGAATTAACCACTCGCTCGCACACAAACTCGGCGGTGAATTCCACATTCCTCATGGGCGTGCAAACGCTGTGCTTTTACCTCACGTAATTGCGTACAACGCTCAAAAACCAGAAAAATTCCCGATTTTCCCGAAATATTCTGAATTTGTGGCAGATTATCGTTACGCACAAATTGCTCGTAATTCTGGGCTTAAATGTGGCGATACTCAAGAAAGCCAAATCGAAGCTTTGATTGCGAAGATTTGGGAACTCATGGAAACTCTTAATATCCCAACTTGTATCAAAGATTGTGGAATAGATGAGAAAGAGTTCTTTGCAAAAGTTCCTATGTTGGCTGAGCGTGCTTTTGAAGACCAATGCACAACTGCGAATCCAAGATACCCACTAATTAAAGATTTAGAAGAAATCTATCGTAAAGCTTATTATGGCAAGAATGCCAAGTAGTGCGAAAAAGACTTACAACATTAAGGGATGGTAAAGCCACCCCTTAATGTTCGTTAAACTTTGTTAAACTTATCGCAAAAATTGACATAATGGTAGGTCAAGGCTCTTACAATAGAATTGCTATATATGTCAAGAATGCGAGTTAAAAATTAAACTATTATTAAGAAGGAGGAAGTAAGATTTTATGTGTGCTAAAATTGTAGAAAATACCATAAATCTTGACGCAGTGCAAGGGATTATTGACAAATATCCTGAGCGTAAAACAAGCGATTTAATCGCAATTTTGGGGGAGATTCAAAACGAATACTCTTACTTACCCGAAGAAGCTATGATTTACGTGGCGGCGGCACTTGAGTTAACACCAGGGAAAGTTTTTGGGGTGGCGACTTTTTATGCCCACTTCACGCTCGAACCTAAAGGTAAATACGTAATCAAAGTTTGTGATGGAACAGCTTGTCACGTAAAAAAATCTGGCGACATCATTAAGATGATGGAACAAGAATTAGGGCTTGGTGGTGACAAGATCACCTCTGATGATATGTTGTTTACCATGCAGGCGGTTGCTTGTGTTGGTGCTTGCGGAATAGCTCCAGTAGTTCTTGTAAATGAAGATGTTTACGGCTCAACTGATGTTGATAAGATGAGAGAGCTTATTCAGAAAATCAAAAAAGAGGAGGGTGCAGCATGAGTACACAACTTACATTAGAACAACGCAAAGACCGGTTTGAACAATCGGCTGCTAATCAAAAACCAAGAATTGTAATCTGTGCAGGTACAGGCTGTGTAGCAAGTGGTTCACTTAAAGTTTATGAACAATTCCGTGCGAGCCTTGCTAAACGCAATCTGGATGTTTCGGTTGTTCTCGAAAAAGAAGATGAGGCTTGTAACAAAGCTGATTATGCAATGGTAGAAAGCGGGTGCATGGGGTTCTGTCAAATGGGACCTTTGGTGACGCTTCAACCTCAAGGCATTATGTACGTAAAAGTCACCGCTGATGATGTTGAAGATATTGTTGAAAAAACACTTATCGGTGGCGAACATATTGAGCGCCTTCTATATGCTTGTAAAGACGATAATAAACCTATTCATGAGATGGCAAAAATCCCGTTCTATGCTTCTCAGAATAGATTGACGCTTGCACTTTGTGGAAGTATTGACGCTCATGACTTAGACGAGTACATTTTCAACGGTGGATATTTTCAAGCACGCCGTGCAGTTAAAGAACTCACTGACGAGCAAATCTGTCAAGAAATGCTTGATTCTGGGTTAAAAGGTCGTGGTGGGGCAGGATTTCCTACTGGGCTTAAATGGGATTTGACGCGTAAGAATAAAAGCGACATTAAATATGTAATCTGTAATGGTGACGAAGGTGACCCAGGTGCATTTATGGATAGGTGTTTACTTGAGGGAGACCCTCATGCAGTAATCGAAGGTATGATAATTGCCGCTCAAGCGATTAACGCTGAACACGGATATGTTTATCTTAGAATGGAGTATCCACTTGCAATCAAACGCCTTAAATTTGCAATCGAAAAAGCACGTGAAGCTGGCATTCTTGGTGATAACATATTTGGTTCTGGCAAAAAGTTTGACATTAAAATCAAAGAGGGTGCTGGTGCATTTGTTTGCGGTGAGGAATCAGCTCTGATTAGTTCAATCGAAGGCGACCGTGGTATGCCTACCCTCAAACCTCCTTTCCCTGCTGAAAAAGGATTATTTGGCTACCCTACTGCTGTTAATAACGTTGAAACTTTGGCAACTATTCCGATTATTTTCCATATGGGAGCTAAAGAATACTCAAAACTCGGAACTGAAAACGCTAAAGGAACTAAAACTTTTGCACTCACAGGTCATGTGGCAAATACTGGTCTAATCGAAGTTCCGTTTAACATCACACTGCGTGAAATTGTCGGAAAAATCGGTGGTGGTGTTACTAATGATGATGGTAGCCTTTGTGGTTGTGATTTCAAAGCGGTGCAAATCGGTGGTCCGTCTGGCGGTTGTTTGACACCAGAACATTTGGATTTGCCTCTTGACTATGACAACTTAGCAAAAGTAGGTGCGATGGTAGGTTCGGGCGGGCTAGTTGTTATGAACCAGAACACTTGTATGGTGAAAATCGCACATTATTTTATGCAGTTTACTCAAAACGAATCGTGTGGAAAATGTACCGTTTGTCGTGAGGGTACTCGTCAGATGTTAAATCTGCTTGAAGACATCTGCGAAGGGCGTGCAACCGAAAAAACTGTTACTTTGCTTGAAGATTTAGCTCAAACAGTTAAACATGGTTCTTTATGTGCACTCGGCAAAACTGCTCCGAATCCAGTTCTTTCTACTCTGAACTATTTTAGAGATGAAGTTATGGCTCACGTTAATGATAAAAAATGTCCAGCTGGTGCTTGTGAATCTCTTGCTGAGTTCAAAATCATCACTGAAAAATGTAAGGCTTGTACTATTTGTAAAAGAGCTTGCCCGGTTGATGCGATTGCTGGTGAAGTTAAAAAACCTGAATCATTTATCATCGACCAAGAAAAATGTGTCAAATGTGGTGTTTGTATGCCAGCTTGTAAATTTGACGCAATTGTAAAAGAATAAGGAGGATAGAGAAGAATGAAAGTTATTATTGACCAAATCGAAATGTCCTCTAACGAAGACATTACTATATTAGAACTCTGCCGAAAAGCTGGAATCGAACTTCCGACTTTTTGTTATCACCCTGAAATCAGCATTTTTGGTGCTTGCCGTATGTGCGTGGTTGAGGTTCAAAATGGCAACTGGAAAGGTGTGGTTCCAGCGTGTTCGACTAAAGTAGCTGATGGTATGGTGGTTCAAACTAATTCACCGCAAATCAGAAAAATGCGTAAAATGATTGTTGAGCTAATGCTCGCAAGCCATGACCAACAATGCACAACTTGTCCGAAAAGTGGCGATTGTCAACTACAGCGTGTAGCTACTCAATTAGGAGTGACTGATGTTCGATTTAAGCAAATGCCGTGTGAAGTTCCACGTGATTACTCGTCTGATGCTATTACTCGTGACCCGAGCAAGTGTGTTCTTTGCGGAAACTGCGTTCGTGTATGTGGTGAAGTTCAAGCGGTTGGAACGCTTGACTTTGCTTTCAGAGGTGCTAAATCATTAGTAGGTCCTGGTTTCGGAAAAGGGCTCGGTGAGTTTGAAAACGGATGTGTATCTTGCGGTCAGTGTGTAAAAATTTGTCCTGTAGGTGCACTTACACCGAAACATCACATTGAGGAAGTGTGGAATGTAATCCATGATGAGAAAAAGACTGTTGTAGTCCAAGTAGCACCTGCTGTCAGAGTAGCTTTAGCTGAATATTTTGGCAAACCTTCAGGAACAGTTGCGACTGGTGCTATGATTACTGCTTTACGTAGAATTGGTTTCGCAAAAGTGTTTGATACTTGTTACGCCGCTGACGTTACTGTTGTCGAAGAAGGCAACGAATTCTTGGCACGCAGAAAAGCTGGGAATACTAAGCCTATGTTCACATCTTGTTGTTCTGCATGGGTGAAGTATGCTGAACAAAATTATCCTGAGCTTTTGCCTAACCTTTCTTCTTGTCGTTCACCGCAACAGATGTTTGGTGCATTGTGTAAAGAGCAACTCCCACAAATTATGGGAATCAAACGTGAAAATTTGGTGGTTGTATCGGTGATGCCTTGTACCGCCAAAAAAACCGAAGCCGCTCGTGACGAGTTAAAAGGCGACGTTGACATCGTAATCACCACTAATGAGCTTGCTTTGATGATGAAAGAAATCGGGATTACTCCAGAAAATTTCGATAATCTTCAGAGTGGAGATTTTGATGCTCCTTATGGTTCTGCTTCAGGTGGAGCGGTTATATTCGGTAAAGCTGGTGGAGTTAGTGAGGCTGTGCTACGTTACATCGCAGAAAGCGAAAATAAAGGCGGTGCGAAATCAGTTAAAGCACTTTCAGATAGCAAAGATGGCGTAAAAGTATCGGAAATCTCTACTGGCGGAAACACCTTAAAATTAGCGGCAGTTAGCGGTTTGGCAAATGCGAAAAAGTTAGTTGATAGCATTAAAGCTGGTGAAGTTCATTATGACTTAATCGAAGTTATGGCGTGTGCTGGTGGATGCGTGAATGGTGGCGGTCAACCGATTGCTCCGGTTACTGACAATGCTGCTGCTAATCGTACTGAAGGGCTCGGCAGTTGTGACAAATCAAGTTCTGCTTGTGTATCGTGCGAAAATGCAGAGCTAAAATCATACGAAGATTTAGGTCATGACAAAGCTCATAAAATTCTTCATACTAAATATCAGGATTCTAAAGTGACACTTGAAAAACTTGTACAGAATGCTAAATAAAGGCAAATACTCTAAGTGGCAATCCTGTGTTGCGGGATTGCCATACATAGTTATTGAACGACAGTATAATATAGTAAATCAGTTTTAATAAAAGGAGAATACATTATGTTTTGTGAAAATTGTGGCTCAAGCTTTGAGGTAGGTAGCCAAGTTTGTGGCAAATGTAAAAATCAAAGATTTGAAACAACTGTACCTGAAGTGGGTGCTATGCCTGAAGTAGGCGTTGCACCGATTCAGCATCAACCAGTTCAGCCTGAAATGCAAGTTCAACAGCAGTTCCAGCAACCAGTTCAACCAACACAACCTATGCAGGTGCAGTCTGGAGAGTTTCCAGTGCCTGATGCAAGCCAACCACAGTCTGATGTGGGATTTAGTGGAATCAACATAAACACCGCCGCCCCTACAGAGATGACTGTTCTCACTTCGGCTCCAAAAAGCAGGACTAAAAAACTTATCTTCGCTTGTGTAGGAGGAGTTGCGGCTATTGCGATTATTGCAGTTGTTTGTGTACAACTTTTTTTCGGAAACGACCTTCAAGTTCAGCGTGCTATGAATAATTTCGAGGGTGAGGTTGCTCAAAGACTCGAAAGTTCACCTTTTGGTGCGTTTCTTATGTTGATGGAATCGCTCGAAAATGATATGATGTTTGAAATGGAAGCGAGAGACCTTACGGGAATAATGGGCGATGTAAATGGCAGTATTAGAACTTATTTAGTTCCAAATAGGCAAGAATCTGCTTTTATTGTGGATGTAAGAGCTATGGGGATGAGAGTTGATGCTTCGGTTTATTCAAACCGTGATGGAATGGTTTTTGGGAGTTCTTTACTCGGTCGTGATTATTTTGGGTTCAAATATGACACTTTTGAAAACGGAATGAACTCGTTCGGTGATGCGTTGGGACTTGATTTAGATGTAATCGACATGATTGTTGATATGATGAATTATGTTCAAGAAAGCATAAATAACCCAGTCGATATTGAGGCGTGGATTGAACCGTATGACCGACTAATCGAAAAACATATTCTAAAAGCGAATAATTCGTCACAAAATGGCGTTGAAGTAGGAAATATAAGCACTCGTCGTATTGCATACACTTTCAATAATGCAGCAGTTCTCGCTTTGTTTGAAGACTTGCTCGAAATGCTCGAAAATGACGAGGTTTTAAACAACAGCATGAGCTGGGCTTCTGATTTTGATTTTGTTGATATGTGGGACGAAATGATGCGCCACCTTGTTGAAGACGCACTTGCTGACTTTGATTTAGTACCAGACTTTAATATAGAACTCGCTTTCTATATTGGTAGAGGTAATAGATTGGTTCAAATTAGTGCTGAAGTCGAGTCAGAAGACGAATTTGATGTTTATAGTATAGTCGCAAACTTCGGGGCAAGTGCTGATGATTCATGGACGGTTCGTGCGTATACTAATGATGAAATTGAAGGCTATATAGAATGGCGTGTAAATCTTGACAGAGGTCGCCACGAACTCATAGTTGATGGGCGTACTTATTTTGAAGTCAACTGGAACAGCTCAAATGGTAATTTTACAATCGCTTTTGATGCTGGTGGTTTTGTCGGAAGGCAAGAGCTGAGTGGTAACTATCTGCCGTCAGATGATGGATTTGAGCTTTCTTTTGATATTGAGGGAATGGTCGAAATCAACTTAGTTCTTGAAACTTCTAACGTGACTGTGCCGACGCCTTCAAGTTCAGATTTTATCGACATTGTCGATTGGGCTGATGTTGATTTTGAAAGCATCTTATCTGGTGGAATCCTCGGTGATTTGATTCAAAGTGCAATCGGGCTTGGTGGAATGACTGGGATTTCACCAGTAGCTCCGCCGTGGGATGGTTGGTGTGAGTGTGCCGATAGGGCCGCACGTGGTTTGCCTTTACCGTGCGATTGGTGTCTATGATATTTTAACATTTATTAGTAAATTAAGGCATATAGTACACCGAAGTTGCTCTGTATTGCCACAAAAAAACTAACCCTCACTCTTGCTAGCAAGAGTGAGGGTTAGTTTTTTTGTGGTTGGATTTATCCAATCACTTTTTTTAATTCGTCGACTTTGTCGGTCTTCTCCCATGATACGTTCAAATCTTCACGCCCCATATGTCCATAAGCTGCAAGTTTTGAGTAAATTGGTTTACGCAAATCAAGCGTTTCGATAATTGCTGCTGGTCTTAAATCGAACACTTTGTTTACAGCATTAGCGATTTGCTCGTCAGAGTACTTACCAGTTCCGAAAGTGTCAACCAAGACAGACACAGGTTTTGCTACTCCGATTGCGTATGCAACTTGAACTTCACACTTTTCCGCAAGTCCAGCAGCGATGATGTTTTTGGCAACATAACGCGACGCATATGCCGCACTACGGTCGACTTTAGTAGGGTCTTTCCCTGAAAATGCACCACCACCATGGCGAGAGTATCCACCATAAGTATCAACGATAATTTTTCGCCCAGTAAGTCCAGAGTCACCCTGTGGACCACCTACCACGAATCTCCCAGTCGGATTGACGTAATATTTAGTATCAGCGTCAAGAAGTTCGGCAGGGATAATTGGTTTGATTACTTTTTCGACTACGTCTTTACGAATTTGTTCTAAACTCGCACCTTCTTTATGTTGCGATGAAACTACAACCGCATCAACTCGCACTGGTTTTCCGTCTACATACTCGACTGTTACCTGTGATTTTCCGTCTGGCAAAAGGCATGAAATCTCGCCATTTTTACGAACTTCGGTAAGTTTTGCCGACAGTTTGTGTGCAAGCGAAATCGGCATAGGCATAAGTTCTGGAGTTTCATTGCAGGCGTATCCGAACATCATTCCTTGGTCACCCGCACCAGTATCGTTTGAATCGTCAAACGAGTTATTTACGCCTTGAGCTATGTCTGGTGATTGCTCGTCAATAGATGTCAGTACAGCACAGGTATTGTAATCAAACCCAAATGCTGCTGAATCATATCCGATTTCTTTTACTACACCACGAACGATACTCGGAATATCGGCGTATGCTTTGGTTGTGATTTCGCCCATTACAAGTACCATCCCTGTAGTAGTACAGGTTTCGCACGCTACACGTGACATAGGGTCTTGCTCGAGGAGTGCGTCCAAAACCGCATCAGAAATTTGGTCGCAGATTTTATCTGGATGCCCCTCAGTAACACTTTCGGATGTAAATAAGATTTTTGCCATAATTTTAATTTTTTCCTTTTTATTTTTATAATATAATTAGAATTGCTCTTTCTATATTATATCACAAATTTTTTATTATGTCAATAATTTTTGATGAAAATATCACTGGGGTCTGATATATAGTCGTTTAACTATAGTCGATTAAATCAAGAATAGGCTTGTCTTGTCGGTCTATTTTCCGCCATACTGCGTTGAAAATTTCTTAAATATCAACGGATATTCGCTAAATTTTCGCCTTGTCTGACGAAAAATATCCTCGAAAATCCTTCGCCCATTCTCGATTTAACCGACTATAAATGAGAAACAAAAATTTATGGTGAGGTTCGAGCATAGAAAAATCCGTTTATGAGTGAATCTCATAAACGGATTTTTTGCTTAGCAGGGGAAAATCCGTATTAGAATGGGTGACTTGCCGACCCAGTTATCTCTATTAAATAGGAGTCAATCACTCATCCACATAAAAAGCCTTAAACCCACGATATGCCATATACACATCGGCTTTTGAGGTAAGTTCCATAGGAGAATGCATTGAGAGTACTGGAACACCTACATCTACTGTATCAATATTCATTCGTGCGACATACATAGCAACTGTTCCGCCACCACCTGCATCGACTTTGCCGAGTTCGCCAGTCTGCCATACAACCCCTGCATCGTCATATAATTTGCGGATTTTTGCGAGATATTCTGCACTCGCATCATTAGTGCCCGACTTTCCTCTTGAACCAAAATATTTGCCGATTACTGTACCATGGTTTATAAAACCGCAGTTGTTTTTTTCTACCACGTCTGGAAAAGTCGGGTCTAAAGCGGCACAAACATCGGCTGATAGGCATTTTGAGTTCTCAAAACATCGCCTTGCATTTTGCGAAAAATCAGTATTGTTACAATCACTACACGCTGCAACTAAGTCCATAATAAAATATTCAAGATAGTTTGAACCAAGCCCAGTATTTCCATAACTACCGATTTCTTCTTTATCAGCGAATACACAAAGTGCGGTTTGAGCAGGTGTTTTTTCTTGTGCAATGCCAAGAATCGCCATGAGTGACGTATACGCACACACCCTATCATCCTGCCCGTACCCGCAGATTATCGAACGGTCAAACCCTACATCACGTGATTTGAACGCTGGAACAGCCTCAAGTTCAGCTGTAGTAAAGTCACGTTCGGTAATGCCGTATTTATCATGAAGCAGTTTCATAATTGCGAGCTTAGCAGTCCCGCTCTCCTCATCAGCCTTAAATGGGCGTGAACCGATTAGAATATTTAGCTCTTCGCCTTTAATCAAATCTTTTGACGGGCGTTTGTACTGTGCATCAGCTAAATGCGGGAGCAAATCGGTCACTGTGAACACAGGGTCACAGTCATCTTCACCGATGGTTACTTTTACTATGCTTCCATCGGCTTTGACGACAACTCCGTGCAAAGCAAGCGGAATTGCAGGCCACTGATATTTTTTGATTCCGCCGTAATAATGCGTCTTAAAATACACAAGCCCGTTATCTTCGTATAGAGGGTTTTGCTTTAAGTCAAGGCGTGGCGAATCTATGTGTGATGCTATTAAATTGAGACCATCCACAATTGGTTTTTCGCCGATTACACAAAGAGTAACTGCTTTATCTCGGTTAATAGCGTACAGTTTATCCCCGTTTGAATACTTTTTACCAGTTTCAAACTGAACAAATCCAGCTGATTTTGCCATTTCTACGATTTTGTCGCAAGCTTTTCTTTCGGTTTTGCCTTCGTCCAAAAAAGTTTTGTAATCTTCACAAAAGTCATCTGCTTTTTGTATTTCTTTTGTACTCATCGTTTTACAAACATTTTTTCTTTTGTATAATAGTTCTTTTTCTAATTCTTTTACAACACTGTTTTCTTTTTTAGCCACGTTATTTCTCCTTTATTTGAGACAATTATATGATTTTTGCGATTTTTTTGCAATCTTTAAGAAAATCGTCAAGTTTGCCGTTATTTGTTATTACATAGTCACAATTTTTGCGATAGAAATCAGCGTGCGGCTGATTGTTCAGTCGCATTTTAGCATCTTCAACGCTGATTTTATCACGCTCAGTAATGCGCGAAATGCAGGTTGATTCATCGGCGATTATTGCTATAATAATTGAACACAAGTTATTAGCACCGCTTTCAAACAGAGTCGGGGCATCAAGTACAATCGGAAGTGTCGAATCGTTAGTAGAAATTTCACGTAAAATCGCATACATTACGTAAGGAAAAACGATTTCTTGATAACGCTCAATCTCTGCTTTGTCAGAGAACAGATGTTTCCTTGCTTTAATACGGTCGAACACGCCGTTTTCGTTAAAAATTTGCGGGAACACCGCTCGAACTTCATCAATACAAGGTGGTTGTGTAATCACTTTTCTTGCTAACGTATCACAGTCTACAATACATTTGCTGATGTCTGATAAGATTTTTGAGGCTGTACTTTTCCCAGACCCCGACATTCCAGTTAGACCTATTATTGTACTCATAATTTGAGAACCTCAAATTCTGCCGCTCTGATAATGCGATTGCGAAGTGCTAAGCCGATTCCATCAGATTTAGGTAGCTGAATATAGATTGTTTTTGCTCCTAATTCGTCGAGTGTCCTTAACTTTGCGAACAAAGTTTGGCTGTCTGGGGTTTCGATTATATGCTCACCTAATCCTGTAACTTTACCTTCAACTGCGATTACTTTTGCTTTTGGCGAATAGTGTTTATACCGAGTACCTGGGCTTAGAGGGCTTTCGTTATCGGAGAGTACAACCTCACCAAAAGCCGATAACATTTCAGGTGTGACAGCACCTGGTCGTAAAATTATGATTGTGTTCTCGCTTTTATTATTGACATGATTATCATTTTCAAACATAACAACTGTGCTTTCAATTCCAATTTGGCAAGCACCACCGTCTATAATTAGGGGGATTTTGTCATGCAGGTCAACGTATACGTGAGCGGCAGTCGTCGGACTTGGGACTCCAGACAAATTCGCTGATGGGGCAGCCAATGGTAAATTTGAAGTTTTGATGATTTCAAGCATAACTGAGCTATTCGGAACACGTACTCCTACCGACTCAAGACCGCAACTGATTTCAGGAGGGAGTTTGCAATCATCTGATTTTTGTAAGACCATAGTTAAAGGACCTGGCCAAAATTCATGAGCTAATTGTTCAGCTAAAGGGTGAACTTTTAGTCCGAGTTTTCTTGCCATTTCGATGTCGCTGACATGAACGATTAGTGGATTATCCTGCGGACGATTTTTAGCGACATAAATCTTACTAATTGCATCTTTTGAAAGGGCGTTCCCTGCGAGCCCGTAAACAGTTTCAGTCGGTAACGCAACGATTTCACACGCTTGCAAAAGTTCGACTGCTTTGTCTAAATTTGTGCTGATTATGCTTTTCATGATTCACCATCGCTATTTGCGGTCAGCTTTGCTGCTTTGTCGGCTACTGCGAGTGCATCAAAAACTTCGTCACAATCACCGTTCATGACTTGTTCGAGCTTGTACAGCGTGAGACCGATTCTGTGGTCGGTGACTCTGCCTTGTGGGAAATTGTAGGTGCGAATTCGCTCAGAACGGTCGCCACTTCCTACCTGGATTTTACGTTCTTGTGCGATTTTATCGTTTTGTTCGGTAATTTTGGCTTCGTACAGTTTGCTATAAAGCATTTTAAGAGCCTTGTCTTTATTTTTGTGCTGTGAGCGTTCTTCTTGACATTCTACCACAACGCCAGATGGTTTGTGAATAATCCTGATTGCGGATTCAGTTTTGTTGATGTGTTGTCCGCCAGCTCCAGATGCCCTAAAAGTTTGAATTTCTAAATCCGCAGGGTTGATTTCAACGTCGACTTCTTCGACTTCGGGGAGAACTGCTACAGTTACTGTTGAAGTATGAATACGCCCCTGTGCTTCAGTTTCAGGGACACGCTGAACTCTATGCACGCCACTTTCGTATTTGAGTTTGGCGTACGCACCTTCGCCTACTACTGAAAATGCGATTTCTTTGTATCCGCCAAGTTCAGTGGGGCTTGAGTTGTTGACTTCGATTTTCCAGCTTTTTAGTGTGGCAAACATCGAATACATTCGATAAAGCGAATTAACAAACAATGCAGCTTCATCTCCACCAGCACCGCCACGAATTTCGATAATTACGTTCCTATCATCATCAGGGTCACGCGGAAGGAGTAGGAGCTTTAGTTCTTCTTCACAAGTTTCAATAATACCACGATTTTCGTCAAGTTGGAGCTGTGCCATCTCACGAAATTCAGAATCTAATCCCGACTCTGCGAGTAATTCTTTAGCTTCATTAAACGCTTCCCCTGCCTTGGCATATTCTCTATATTTTTCTATCAGCGGAGTTAGCCCTTTATACTCACGCATACAATCACGGTATTTTTTTTGTTCATCAGTGATTTCTGGGTCAGAGAGCTGTCCTTCGATTTCTATATATCGCTTTTCAGCGAGCTTTAGTTTATCTATCATATATGATGTTTTACTCCATTAACACTAAATTTGCCCTAACTTTACTTAATTATACCATAAATTTTAAGATTCGTCAAGCAAAACAAAGCCGAAGCATAGCTCCGTCTTTATTGAAAGTTCGGGTGTAATACCCCGACGCTCTGCGTCGGTTCTCACGCGCGAAGCGAGAGGGGAGCAGGGCTTGCCCTGCGGTGTTACCGAACATTCTGCTCTTGTTTTGCTATTATACCACAAAATCAAAAATTTGTCAAGCGTTGCTAACTATTCTTGTCCGCGCTTTTCACGAATAATTCTTACAACTCCAAGTGCTGAACCAAAATTGATTACAAGCGAAAGTAAAAACAATGCCCCCAAACTGATGTAATAAGCAAACGTATCTTGAACACCGATTACAACAACAGTCATTGCAAGTAAAATTACAGAATTAACAATAATCTTAGGTGTTTTTAAGTTCATACGCACGATTTTTTTTGTATCAACTGCTCTAATTACAAAAATCACCATATAGCTTACAAGAATTGAAATTGCCGCACCGTATAGTCCCCAAATCGGAATTAGTGTGAAGTTTAGAATAACGTTCAAAATCGCACCAGATAATGCAGTAACTAATGAACGCATTGATTTTTTTGATGCCATATAAACACTTCCAGTAAAAGTTGAAAAACAAGTGAATACCACTGCTATAATCAAAATTGCTGAAATCCGGTACGCTTGGCTAAATTCGGCAGAAGTCATAATCTGTAATATAAATCGTATTGTTAAGAGTAATCCTGCTGCCATAATATAAATAGCGGATTGGAAAATATTAAATACATTAGAATAAAATTTTGCAACTGTGCGTGAATTGTTTTCGGTAATCGCCGACATATTCCACGCTTGAGAAAAAATCACTGATATAATTACAATCACGTTGGGTAAACGAAAAGCCGCTTTATATAGACCAGTATAGTCAATCCCGAGCATTTGTTCAATAAAGAACCCTGCCGACATTCCAGTAACCCACCACATTACCGCAGTCGGAATCAAAGGCAAACAAAAGCGATACATTGACCCCCTCAAATGCCTTTGTAACCCAAAAATTCGCAGATATTTCTTTAGATTAGCAGCGCTCGAAACAAAGATGATTGAGGCTATATCAGCTAAAATTACCGATAACAAGAAACCCCTCACACCCATATCTAACCCCCACATGAACAGGAGGTTAAATGAGATATTCATAATGGTAGTAAAAAGCCCGTCAATCGCAAACAAACGAATAAATCCTGCCGAACGCACAAATAATGAACAACAGCTTTTTATACTTCCAACGAACACATAGAAATAAATCCAAGCTGCATATCCCTCGAACATTTCGATTCTATTTAGGAGTGGTGCAAACAAAGCAAAAATTGCAAGCCCACTCAAAACAGTAGTGAGCCCGATTGAAAACACCTGCGACTTGTCGTATTTATCATCTAATCCGAATCTAATAATTGATTCGTTAATTGAAATGGTGACAACTGCCATTAAAATTACACAACTGTCGATAATCAGCCCTACTGTTCCGTAACCATCGGTGCTGAGCATCCCAGTGTAAAATCGCATCATAATTATAACTAAGAACCGCGAGCTAAATTGTCCCGCGGCAAGTATTAAAGTATTAGATGCGAGCCGTTTATATTTATTCATTTGTTTATTTAAGTTCCAGTGTATTTTTAGGTCTATTTAGGGAAATACTATCCTCATACTATTAATTCGCAACAAATGTCTTGACATTTTTGTGAATTAATATCTGCCCAGCCGTTTCGGTTGTTTGCCGTAGGCAAACGAGAAACAGGGGCATTTTGAGCAACGAAAGTCACGAGCGGCTTTGCCGTGAGTGTTAAAACTTTCGTTGCGGAGTAACACTATAGGCTATAATGCAGGAGGGAAAGTTATGTTTACGAATACTTTAGTTAAATCTGTCACTTTTATCGCTGGAATGGTTATTGCAACTGCTCTTTCAGAAATCTTTGCTAACGCTATTTCGGTTGATGGTCGCAAAATCACTAAGAATTATCGCAAGCTCTCAAAGCGTTGCCGAAACGGTTCATCAAAGCTCTACAACGGTCTTCAAGAACTCCGCTCTTAACGCGTGGTGAGTAGCCAAATCCAAGTTCGTACACGTTTTCGACTGAACTTAACGCACCAGTTTTTTCAGCGAATGCACCAAATACCACTCGTTTTAGTCGAGCCTGTATAATCGCACCCGCACACATCAAACAAGGCTCGAGTGTTACGTAAAGTGTACAATCATCAAGTCGCCATGTTTTAAGGAATGTGGCGGCTTTTTCGATTGCGATGATTTCCGCATGAGCAGTGGGTGACTGTTTTGATTCACGTTGATTATACGCTTCTGCAATCATTTTTCCGTCAGAATCAACCACAATCGCCCCAATCGGAGCTTCTCCGAGAAAATAGGCTTTTTCCGCAAGAATAAGTGCTTTTTGCATATTTTCTTCATCAAGTAGCATCAGATTTAACCTCTGAATTATTTTCTTTTTGCGAAAAATAGATTTCGGACATACACGAGAACAGAGCTTGTTTGTCGCGAACGCTCAACGCATTTTCGTCAGCACAGTTCCTGAATATACGTTTACAGTGGTCTAACAAAGAAAGTGCTGCATCAATCGCCGCTTCTGGTGATTCTGCATTACAAGTGAATCGTTCCTCACTTGAAAGAATCAGTGAGCGATTTTGGTCTTGTAAAAATTCTGGCGTGGTATCAAGAAGTTCAGCAAGTTTTTCGAGTATGCTTTTACGAGGATTACGCCCACCTGAAAGATAATTCGCCAAAGCACGATAAGTGATTCCTGCAAGTGAGGCTAAATCTGTTTTAGATATGCCTTTACGACGAATTAAAATCTCGAGCTTTTCTGGCATTGTCATAATAGTCCTCCCTTTCTTTTGTCGAGTTCTGATTGCGAGAAATGTTCGGTAACACCGCAGGGTAAAGCTCACGAAGAGCAGGCTTTGTAAAGCGAGAGTTGCCTACTTGACCGTGTCGCTCTTGCACCCCTCTGAGCAAAGCTCGAGAGAACCAACGCAGAGCGTTGGGGTATTACACCCGAACTTTCAATAAATCTTTCCATGGTGGAACTCTTATTTAACTATTATACCGCAGTTGAAGTCAAAAGTCAAGGCTTTTTTAGGTTATGAGGTAGCAGGTTTTTTTTTGAGTTGTCCATAAGCTCCCAAAAGTAAAAGACCACAACATGGCATAAATGCCTTTGTTGCAGTCTTTTTAACCAATTTTTTTGTATAACCCGTCATCTATTTATCTGAAATAGACTATTTGGACTAAATTTATTGTTTGTTAGCGAAACATTCACTACAGTAAACTGGTCTTTCATCACGTGGTTTGAACGGAAGGCGAGCTTCGCCTCCACATTCAGCGCAAGTTGCGATGAATGGTTCTCTGTTTCTCATTGAGTTTCTTTTCGCATCACGACACGCTTTACAACGTTGTGGGTCGTTAGTGAATTCTTTCTCTTTGAAAAATTCTTGTTCTCCTGCTGTAAACACAAAATCTGCGCCACAGTCTCTGCATTGTAGGGTTCTGTCTTCAAACATGGTATACCTCTTCCTTCTTTTGGGTTTTTATTTTGCGACCTTGGACGGATTCACACCGTCACCTTTGCATGGAAGTAGGATACCATCGCTAAAATTTTCTTGCATAAGTTTTTTATCAATTCAACTGAACTCACTTAAACTTAGCCAAAAATTCACCTGCGAACACTATCGGAATCTCCGAACTCCTTGAACTCCATTAAACAACGCTCTTCTTAAGCTACTGGTCATAATGTCAGTACTATCTTCCTCTAAGATACTTTATTGAAAGTTCGGGTGTAATACCTCGACGCTCTGCATCGGTTATCTCGAGAGAACCGAGAGGGGTGCAGGGCTTGCCCTGAGGTGTTACCGAACATCAAGAATGCCATAAGGAAGACAATTTACTTTAATGATTATTATATCATGAAATTCAACGAATGTCAAGACAAAATGTAATTTTCGGCGTTTCGCACAAAAATCACCTTGTAATCATACTTGATTTGTATGATTTGCATAAATCATAAATTCTCGCCACCGACTTTGTTTTCTTCAGCTGAGTGCAGCATAAAGGATTCAAAATCGCCAATATCGGTAGAAATATCGTTAGAATCGGCAGGATTTAAAAGTATAGAATCATCATTACCAACTGTAAAATCCGTGAATGCGTTTAGTGCATCATCATCTGAATTTAAATCATTGCCATCAATTGCGAAATCGGTAAATGCACTAAGTGCATCATCAGGGTTTGTAGTCGAAACATCAGCGGTATTAGTAGCATTTTCGCCACTTGTGGAATCGAGAGAGAAATTCGAGAATTGATTAAACACATCATCGACAGAAGGAGCTGCTGGCGGGGCATAAGTCCCAGTTGTAGACAAGTTTGCAGCGGCGTTTAGTGCGTCATCAATTGTAGCAAAAGTCGGCTCATCAGCTGCTTTTTTGAACTCGTTCACTGCGTTTCCAGAAGCGGGTGCAGGTGCTAATTCTGCCATAAAATCTGCCACTTCGGTTGGCATTTCGGGGGTGAACGCAAATCCCATGAAATCGTCAGCAACACCAACTTCTGGCTGGTTTTGAAGCGGTGTGGAATTTTCATCATCACCAATTCCATCAATCGAGAAGTCAGCAAAAGCACTAAGCTCATCTGCACCCGAATTGTTTGAAGAAACCATAAAATCATCAAAAGACGTAATTGTTTCACCTTTTTTCACAGTCGCCGAAATTGGTGGAATTGCCACGGTTTCAGTGTCACTACCAAGTGGTACGATTACTTCTTTAGACAATGTTGTGATTGCTTTGTTGAAAATGTCAGTAAGGGTGTTATAATATTCGTCGAGCTTTTTTTTGCCGTCTTTTAACTCATAAATTATTTTTTCGCCATCAGCCATACTCAATGTAGAAGGTGCAGAATCGTTATTAGCCTTTTCGTTTTCGCTGTTTTCAAGAACTTCGATTTTATTCTCAAGTTCGGCATTTTTTGAACGTAAAGTAGCGAGTTTTTGGTTGAGTTCTGTAAATTCATGAACAGCCTCAGGTTTTGATTCAATTGAAACAGCTTCCATATCTACTGGTGGATTTTCAAGTTTATTTTCGAGCTGTTCGATTTTTTCTTGCAATTCTTTAATATAAGTGTTCACCTCACTTTTATTAAATCCCATAGGAGCACTTTTGAAATTTATCGCATCACCCATATTTATAACCTCTCTTTATCGTATACTTGTTAGGAAACAAGTATATCACACAAATCACAAATTGTCAAGAGGGAACTTTTTGAGGGTGTGGACAAACGAACACTTAAATAAAATCAAACATAGAGAATGGGAGTTCATGCGATTTCAGGTTGCGGTTCTACACGAAGACTATGCGATATTTAACGTCGCCGTTACCTATGTCTTGACTTTTAACAAGGCTCTAACAAGTTTTTTTGAAATTTTTGTTGACAATCTCATACAAATATGTTATACTGAACATAATTGACTGAAAGGGAATGGGTTAAGATTAAAATATGGCAACAAGGCGAGTAGTTATGTTCGGAGAAGCGGGGCTTAGGAAGAAGAGTCGTGATGTTGAAATTTTTGACGATAAGTTGTGGGTTCTTATGGATGATATGCGCGAAACCGTCGAGCGTTTTGGTGGAGTGGGTTTAGCTGCACCACAAGTTGGGATTTTGAGACGTGTAATTGTGATTGAAGATGACGATTCAATAATACATGAATTTGTGAACCCAGTCATTACATCAATGAAAGGCAAACAACGCGAAATCGAAGGTTGTCTTTCATCACCTGGAGAATGGGGATATGTTGAACGCCCCGATAAAATCAAAGTAAAAGCATTAAACCGTTACGGTAAGGAGTTCACTACTGATGCTGACGGTGTGTTTGCGATTGCCATTTGTCACGAAATTGACCATTTGAACGGAATTTTGTTCACCGACCTGACTGATGAAATGGTTGAGGATGAAGACGAACTCGAAAAAGCAAAACGTGCGAGAAATCGCCGACGCAAAAAGAAAAGAAAGTTGTAAGAGTAGACAAAAGCGGTATGACTGTTCGGTCATACCGCTTTCAGAGAAGATTGTCTTATGTCCGCCCCTTGTTATTTCGTAAGTTATGCCTAATCAAATTTTTTAAAAAACTTTGATTTTTTTTGAAAAATTCAGAAAATTTATGAAACTTTTTCAAAAAGCTGTGTGACTGCGTATATGGACGTACAGAATGTTGTGTTGGCTTACCAGAATACACCAATTAAAAGTTTGAAACTTTTTTAGTATGTTGTGTGACTTCGTATGTGAACGCACAAGATTTTGTGTGAACCCCCGAATGAGTGTTTTTCAGTTATAAGTTGTTTCAGTTGGAAAGATATGAATTCGGACAAACTATGTTTAATGTCGCTATAAAATCTAACTGTAGTGGTGTTATAAATAATTCTATAAATAATTTTTTTACATGATGAAGGAGTAAATTACTATGAAAAAAACAACACAAAAAAGAAAGCAAAAAATTATCGCAATTGCGGTTGCTTGTGCACTACTCGCTGGAAGATTTCCAATGAACGCATTCGCTAACAACGAAGCTACTGAAACAGCTCCAATTGAAGGAAGACTTCTTGGTGACATTAATAACTCAGGCGACATTAATATTGGTGACGCACTTCAAATTCTACGTTACCTTGTTGACCTTACAACTCTTATGGATGCTGAAAACTCTCAAAGACTTGAAGATGATGAAGAAGAATGGGATTATGAACTCGCTCGTAGAGCAGCACAAATCAGCGAAGATTCTGTTGAAAACGACGAAGTTACAATTCGTGATGCGTTGATAGTTTTACGTTACCTTGTTGACCTTCCAATCGAAGTTGAACTTGGTGAGTTGGTAGTCGAACTTGAAGAAGAACCTGTAGAGCCAGACGCTGATGCAGATGCTGAAACTGAATCAGGCGAAGAAACTGAATCAGGCGAAGAAACTGAATCAGGCGAAGAAACTGAATCAGGCGAAGAAACCGAATCAGGCGAAGAAACTGAATCAGGCGAAGAAACTGAATCAGGCGAAGAAACTGAATCAGGCGAAGAAACTGAATCAGGTGAAGAAACCGAATCTGGTGATGCAGATGTAGACGCTGAATCTGGTGATGCAGATGTAGACGCAGACGCTGAATCTGGTGATGTAGATGTAGACGCAGACGCTGAATCTGGTGATGCAGATGTAGACGCTGAATCTGGCGATGCAGATGTAGACGCTGAATCTGGCGATGCAGATGTAGACGCTGATGTAGACGCAGACGCTGAATCTGGCGATGCAGATGCAGACGCTGATGCTGACGCAGACGCTGATGCTGACGCTGAATCTGGTGACGCTGATGCAGACGCAGACGCTGATGCAGACGCAGATGCTTATACTGGTACAGATGATTAATTATATTGTAGTATAATTGGTTTTAATTACACAAAAACAGCGTGACCGTTTGTGGGTTACGCTGTTTTTTCTATTCGAGTTACGGAAAACAATAAATGCTCTTCAAGACTTAATAATCTTGAAGAGCATTTATTGTTTTGAGAGTTTATATATAGTTTTTAAGTTCTTTAATTAATCGACTATATTATCCACTATTACGAAGCATAGAAGCAACGGCGTTAATTGATGTATGAACGCCTTTACGAATTGTTTCGCACATATCCGCATCAGAGCCATCACGATAACGGCGTAACATCTCTACTTGTAGATGATTAAGTGGGTCGAGTGAAGGTAAGCGGTCTTCGATTACTTGGCGTAATACGACATTACGTTCCAGTAAAGACTCCTGTTCAGTGACAATTAGGATGTTTTTTACTGATAATTCATACTCAGCTTTAATGCGTGAGAAAATCGAATTCCTGACTTCTTCGTTTTCCACCAATGCAGCGTATTGTTTTGCAATGTTCATGTTCGCTTTAGCCAATACCATCTCCATGTTAGACAATAAAGTAGTGAATACTGGTAGCTCTTTGTACATTTTGCGTAATTCGCTGAGTGCTTTTTCTTCACCAATCGTTTCAAATAGCTTTTGGACTGCACTTCCGAATCCGTACCAGCCTGGTAGCATTACTCTACACTGTGCCCATGAAAATCCCCATGGAATTGCACGCAAATCTTGGATTTTTGTACTCTTTTTCCTTGATGCTGGGCGTGAGCCTATATTCAAAGATGCGATTTCGGTTATAACGGTTGATTGCCAGAAATAATCCTCAAACCCATCTGTGCGGTATACTAAATCTTGATATGCGTCAAACGCAAAATCAGAAAGTTTACTGAAAGTGTCCATAAAATCAACGTCTGTCTTTTTTGCGTTCGCTGATTTTGCAGTCGCAGCAAGAGTTGCAGCTACAAATACTTCTAAATGTCGTCTTCCGCTATCAGGATTATTGTATTTTGCGGCGATGACCTCACCTTGTTCGGTTAGACGAATTTCACCTTCAACTGCACCTTGAGGTTGTGATACAATCGCTTGATAGCTCGGTCCGCCACCACGTCCAGCTGCTCCTCCACAACCATGGAAAATCCTCAGCTTAACGCCATGTTTTTTGAAGACTTCTACTAAAGCGGTAACACCACGATATAGTTCAAAACGAGAGGTGACGTATCCACCATCTTTATTACTGTCGGAATACCCGATTTGTACTTCTTGCACGTTTCCGCGTTTTTCGAGTAGACGGCGGTATAGAGGTAGCGATAACAGTTCATCCATAATTCGTGGGCTGTTACGCAAGTCACCGATTGTTTCAAATAGAGGGACTAAGTTTAAATCAAGCTCTTCTTCTTTGATGCGTAAGATGTTCGCTTCTTTGAGCAATAATGCGAGTTCCAACAAGTCAGAAATTCCGTGTGTCATAGATATAATTGACGTTCGTATACAACCTGTTCCATAACGAACGTGTGCTGTGCGTACCGCATCAAAAATCGCTAATTCTTTTTCAGTTTCGTCAGAATATTTTGCGTTACGCGAAATTAGAGGGCGTGCCGAAGAAATTTCTTTGAGTAATAGCTCGATTCGTGATTTCTCGTCTAAATCAGTGTAATTATCGATTCCTACTTCTGCAAAAAGTTCCGCTACAACGCTTTCGTGTACGTTTGAGTTTTGACGAACATCAAGTGGTGCGAGTGTCCATTCAAACACACGTGCGGCGTATAATAGTTTGCCTAATCGCCCTTGAGCCAATGGTTTTAAACCGTGGAAGACTAAAGCATCTTTCACAATTGTGAGGTCTTTTATAAACTCATCTACTTTTTCATAAGGGGCGAGCTTTGCAGTGCGAATCGCAGGGAGCATATATACGTGAGGTCGCCGTCTAAGCAGTGAACGATAGGTCGCTGCGAGGCGCGCTTGGATTGTCGCCATTGCCAATCTATACGGTTCGTCCGCTGTGTGGATTGAACATTCAGGTGAGTTGCTAACAAGTTCTTTTAACCCTACAGGTATTTCTTTTTTTAGAAGGCTCATAGAAAACTCTTGGTATAGCTTACCAGCTTGTGCTATATAGAAGTTGAACACACGCTCAATGTGTAGTGCTAGTGCTTGTTCCATAACATCGGCATTAACAAAAGGATTACCGTCACGGTCGCCACCAATCCAGCTTGCGATTTGTAGGAACGGAGGGGCTTCAAAATTATCATCGCCGATTTTATTTTCAACAGACGCATAAATTTTTGGAACAGCTTCAAAAAAAGTTGTGTCAAAAAACGCTAGTAAATTCTCTACTTCATCTAAAACCGTTAGTTTAGTTTGACGAAGAATTCGAGTTTGCCATAAAGTCAAAATCTGTTCGCGTAGTTCGGTTTCGATTGTCTGAAGCTCTTCTTTGGTTGGTGTAACACAGTCACGCTTTACCAAAAGTTCAGAAATCGTGCGCAAAATATCACGAATCGAACGCCTTTGAACTTCGGTCGGGTGGGCGGTTAATACTGGTGCGATATATGCTGTGTCAAAAAATTCTTTGAGCTTTTCATCAGTATAACCATGCTCTTTAGCCAGAGTTATGCCCGATTCGAGGCTACCCTCATATGAGGTGTCACAGCTTACTCGTTGCGCTCTCCAGCGCTTTAGGTGGTGATGGTCTTCAACGATATTAACGAGTACCGAAAAATACACCGCTACCCGTGTGACGTGGTTCATAACATCGTCCGAGAGGCTACCTAATAGCTTTTTGAGTTCTGTGTGATTTCCAGCTTTGTAGGAATCTTTTAGCTTAAGGCGGACATCTTGTATGAGGGTGTACGCACTTTCCCCTTCTACTTGTTTGATTGTTTCACCCAGCAACTGGTCGAAAAATCGTATATCTTCACGCATGGCTTTTGTGCTTTTGCGTGCTTCTTCTTGTGTATACTTAGTTCCTTCACTCTTGAAGTTGTTAAGCAAATATAACATATTTAATCTATTCCTTTCAATTCACAGTTCTAAATTCATCAAGTACCAACAACTCCATAAACCCAGTTGATTAAACTTTCGTTATTAATCAAAGCATAGTTTACAACCCCCATTACTGCGGCGATTACGAGTACTACTGGGATTAGCTTTTTCAAAAGCTGTGGAACGTTTTCAGGTTGTTTAGTGGCAAGTGCCGCCATCAGAATAAGAGTAGGTCCAATTGTTACACCAAGCCCTGCTGACATAGTCTGAGACGCAGTCATCATTGCGGTGCTGACATCGAGCCCAGTTGCGATTTCGTATTGCAAGTTACCGAATAACACATTAGCGTTAGTATTGTTACCAGTGAGAAAGCTCGCAAGTACTCCTAACAGTGGCGACATAAACGGGAAGAATCCACCAGTTGCATCGGCAGTAGCGTTCGCTAATCTATGTGTCATGCCTGAATCCATCATAATCAAAGACATAGTTCCGAGTGATACGAGTGCAAGTGTCGCTGGAATACCCTTTTTGATTGTTTTGTCAACCGCTCCGATAAAGACTTTTTTGTTCCAAATGCCAGCACCTTTGTAAATAAGACAAGCGACAATCGATGCAATAACAAGTGGCATTACTGGATGCACGAACAATCTAATCGGATTGTATCGCTCAACTGCTGAAGCGGTGTATACTTCATCAATATGCAAAGCTCCGAATTCATACGAGTGTTCGCCGAAATTGAAGATGTTTTCACAACTTGTAACAGTTTGCGTTTCAGGAAACGCTGGTGAAATTGCCAACCTGTGGCTTGTGCGTATTTCGGCTGGAATCGCTTGAAACGATAGTAATAAAATTAGGATTAGTGCATACGGTGCAATCGCCTGTACAATCCCGAGTTTGTGATTAGGTTGTTTAGAATCTGATGTTTCAGCTTTGTCAGATTTAGCAGCTTTAGTGACTTTGCCCACCACTTTCTTTTCAGGTTCTGGCTTAGTTAGCCCGACTTTCTCGAAAACTTTGTAAAGTGTAAACATCACAATAAGTCCGCAAGCTGCCGTAACAATTGACGCTAAATGGAACATTTGATTCGCCAGTAATGCAAATTGCACACCAGCCATCACTATAGATACTGGTAGCACGTATTTCAAACCTTTTGCAATGCCTTTTAGCCCAGAGAACAAGAAGCATACACCAAGCCCAGTCAATAAATGAATAGTCGTGTTAAAAATCCATAATGGGAATCTTAGGTATTCAGGTTCAATCCCAGTCAAACCTTGAATTACAAAGTATGCTGCCCCCATGCTCCCGAAGGTTACTGCCCATGAGTGTCCTAAAAGTGCAGCTGCTACTGATTTTACTGGATTAAATCCAAGTGCAATCAAAATTGGTGCAACAATTACCGCTGGAACGCCAAACCCTGCCAATCCTTGCAGTAGACCAGTGAACAGCCACGCCAATAGAACAAATGCTACAAACTTGTCTTTTAAGATTTTACCTAAGTTGTGATTCACTACGTCAATCGCCCCGAAGTCGCTTACTAAATGGTATAGCATCAAAGCGCTCCAGACAATTAGCGATACAAATAGTGCGAGCCAGAGTGCTTTCCCGACTGCGACTACTAAACCATCAGCAGTCATCCCGAAAAATCCGATTGCTAATCCTAACGCAAGCGCCAACGAAATTGCACCAGATTTTGGCACGGGGAGTTTTAGCACCATAAGGCAAATCAGAAGTGCTATGAGTGGAATTAAAGTTAAAAACGTCATCATTTCAAGCACCACCTATTGCCCTTTCCCTGATTTGGCTTTAACCATAGCAATGAAGTCTTCCATCACGCTTTCCATGTCTGGTTTACCGATTTCTTGTAGTGAATACTCTACACGAGTATACGGCTTTTGAATTTTGATTACACGCGAAAGGTCAATCGGTGTTGCGATTACTACTGCATCACAGTCAACTTTGTTGATTGTCGCTTCTAAATCACGCATTTGCTCTTCGCCATATCCCATTGCTGGTAGTACGTTTCCGATTTCCGGATAAACGCTAAAAGTTTCAGCGAGTTTTCCCACAGCGTACGGGCGTGGGTCGATAATCTCAGCGGCTCCAAAGCGTTTAGCAGCAACCACTCCAGCCCCGATTTTCATTTCACCGTGAGTTAGTGTAGGACCATCTTCTACTATAAGAACACGTTTTCCTTTGATAGCAGATGAGTCTTCAGCACTGATTGTAGATGCAGCATCAACTACAGTTGCATTGGGGTTGACGAGTGCGGTATTTTCACGCACAGCCTGAATTCCGTCAAAATCAGCACTGTCAATTTTATTGATTACAACTACATCAGCCATTCTGAGTGTCGCTTCACCAGGGTAATAAGCGAGTTCATGCCCTGGTCTATGAGGGTCTACCACAGTTACCGTAAGGTCTGATTGGTAGAACGGGAAGTCGTTGTTACCACCGTCCCACAAAATGACATCGCAACCATCAGGGTCGGATTCAGCTGCTCTCACAATTGCCTCATAGTCTACACCAGCGTAAATGACGTTGCCACGTGTGATGTGAGGTTCGTATTCTTCCATTTCTTCGATTGTGCATTTGTGAGTTTTTAAATCTTCTAAAGTTGCAAATCGCTGTACTTTTTGAGCCTCCAAATCTCCATAAGGCATTGGGTGGCGGATTGCGATTACTTTTAGCCCCGCTTCAATCAAGATTTCTGCGATTTTGCGTGATGTTTGGCTTTTTCCGCAACCAGTACGGGTTGCACCTACAGCGATTACTGGTTTAGTGCTTTTAATCATGGTTGTTTTATGTCCGAGTAATGTGAAGTCAGCACCAGCTGCGTTTACTGCTGCCGAGATATTCATAACCGATTTATAAGGAACATCACTATAAGCAAACACACATTCATCAACATCAAGCTTTTTGATTAGCTTCTCTAAATCTGATTGGTCGTATATAGGAATCCCGCTCGGGTAGAGATTTTTGTTTTGGTTCGCTAAACTTGGTGGATATTTTCTTCCTGCAATATCAGGAATTTGTGCTGCAGTGAATGCAACAACCTCATAATCCTCGTTGTCTCTGTAGAAAGTGTTGAAATTGTGGAAATCTCTTCCGGCCGCTCCTATGATAATGACTTTTCTTGCCATAACTCTTACTTCTCCTCTTTTATCTTATTTTTATACACTAAATCGCTTTATTATATCACTAAATGTTCTATTTGTCAAGTTTTTTTGTAATTTTTTTTGCAAAAATATTGACAAGCACTTATTTTTATGTTATACTATGTATTATCAAGAATGAAAACCAATATTAAAATACGGAGGAAACTTAAAAATGGCAGTAAAAGTAGCAATTAATGGATTCGGTAGAATTGGACGTTTAGCGTTTAGACAAATGTTTGGGGTGGCAGGGTATGACATCGTTGCAATTAACGATTTAACTAACCCTAAAATGCTCGCACACCTTCTAAAGTATGACACTGCTCAAGGTTCATACAAAGGAGATGTAAAAGCTGGTGACGATTCGATTACGGTTGACGGAAAAACAATTAAAATCTACGCTGAAAGAGATGCTAAAGATTTACCATGGAAATCACTCGATGTTGATATGGTTCTTGAGTGTACTGGTTTTTATGTAACTAAAGCAAAATCTCAAGCACATATTGATGCTGGTGCTAAAAAAGTAATCATTTCTGCTCCTGCTGGTGATGATTTACCTACAGTTGTATTTGGTGTAAATGAAAACGTGCTTGAAGCAAGTGATACTATTATCTCTGCGGCGAGCTGTACGACTAACTGCTTAGCTCCTATGGCAAAAGCATTGAATGACCTTGCACCAATTCAATCTGGAATTATGTGTACAATCCACGCTTACACTGGTGACCAAATGACACTTGACGGTCCTCACCCTAAAGGTGATTTGAGAAGAGCGCGTGCTGCTGCTGCAAACATTGTTCCTAACTCTACTGGTGCGGCTAAAGCGATTGGTCTTGTAGTTCCAGAACTTAATGGAAAACTAGTTGGAGCTGCTCAACGTGTACCAGTAATCACTGGTTCTGCTACGATTTTGACTGCTGTAGTCAAAGGTTCTGGTGTTACTAAAGACAGTATCAACGCCGCTATGAAATCTACTGCAAATGCTTCTTTCGGTTACACCGAAGATGAGCTTGTATCTTCTGATATCATCGGTTGCGAATACGGTTCATTGTTTGATGCAACTCAAACTTTGGTAACTGATATGGGTGATGGAAGTTATCAAGTACAAGTCGTTTCATGGTATGATAACGAAAATTCTTACACTTCTAACATGGTTAGAACTATTAAATATTTCGCAGAGTTGAAATGAATCTAAGCCAAAACAAGAGTTTCTAAAAACAAAAAGACTGTTTCGTGTTATCGAAACAGTCTTTTTTATTAGTTGTGTAATTAAGTAGAGTGTTAAAAGCCAAGTGTAGAGATGTTTTGCAAAACAAGAGCAAAGCCCGTCTTGCTGGGGGATACTCTTGTTTTGCTTTGCTTGTCGTCGAGATACCCCCATTCCAGACGGGCAAAGCCCGTCTTGCTGGGGGATA
>JGI24703J35330_11748784_pt1 | contig 35698 bp, 40 predicted proteins | sample TergutNt197P1_FD_35330 | JGI IMG/M metagenome (IMG submission 35330)
ATTTGGTTGGAAATAGAGTGAAATAAAATAACGCCAACCCGTGCAACCCTTGATTTTACTGGGTTTTCGGATTTAGCGTTATTATACTGTAAGGGCATAGTTTTGCGTCACTTGCAATAGCACAAGGTACAGACGTAACGACGCTGGCCGGGTTGCTGGGACACGCTAACACGAATACGACGCTCGGTATATATGTTCATAGCTTCGACGAACAAAAAGCAAAGGCTATGAACGCGGTAGCCCTGGTGCTTACGAACGACAAGTAGCAAATGAACAACGAATAAAAAATGCGCCGGATAGGGCGCAAAAATTTGACGCTTATTTGACGCTTATTTGCATGGAATAAGCGTCATTTTTGTGCAATGAAACGCTTTGATGGATGTTGCCAAATGCCGTAATTGCAAGGCTTTGAGGGTGATATGCGGCGATATGAAATAATCTAGCCAAAATGCATTTCTTCCGCCGGGTTAATTTTCGCTTGCTCATATGCTGCTTTAACCGTGTCGAAGGGAATGGTCACACCGATAGAGGGGTTCACCTTCCGCCAGATTGCTTCATCGTTCCAGTCGTCGCCATCTTCAATGCCGAACACGGCAGGGTAGAACGACGGGTCCACCTTGGAACCGTCCAGCACCGCCAAGGCTTTACAATGTATTTCGTAGCAGATTGAAGTGCGGTCACGCCCGGCAGTGGTAATAAGAAAGTATAGCGGTTGACGGCGGGCATCGCCTGTAAATTTGGTCATGGTGTCGAAAAGTTCCCGCGTTTGCTGGGCAAACAACTCATCGAAAATAAGCCCGGACACGTTAAAGCCCTGTTTGGACTTGGTTTCCGAGGACAAAACCCGGTAGAAGCTGTTGGTGTGGGGGAACATTATGCGCTTGGTGGACGGCACGAGTTTTGAAATGCCTGCAAGGTCTCCGCACTGCTCTACCATTGCCTTTGCCGTGTTGAAAACAATGGAAGCCTGGTTAATATCTGCAGCACATGAGTAGACTTCGGCCCCCATTTCCCCGTCGGCGAACAGTAAATATAGGGCTACTGCTGCTGCCAACTCGGATTTACCGTTCTTTTTTCAGATTTCCACATATGCGGTGCGAAACTGGCGGTAGCCGTCCTCGCCCACAATGCCGAAGATGTCACGGATTATTTGTTCCTGCCAGCCCATTAGCTTGAAGGGCTTTCCGTACCACTCCCCGGTTGTATGGCAGAGCATGGAGATGAAATTTACAGCGAAATCGGCACGGCGTTTGTCGTAGCGGCTGGTGGGTAGCATGAGCGTCGTTGGTTTATATTCGTATGGCAAAATGCCACCTCCTAATTGTCCATTTTTAAGTTATGATGTAGAATTGTCCAAAAGCGAAAGGGGAAATTTTTATGGCAGTGCCAAAGCACTATGAATTATTTATAGATGTTCTCCATGTTCTTGATGCAGGTGGCGTACTTACAAATGCGCAACTTTATGATGCCGTTGCTGCTCACAAGAATGTCTCGGATGAGGACAGAGCAATTTTGTTGAAAAACACGGCGGTCACTGTTTTTAATAACCGTGTTGGGTGGGCAAAAACATACTTGAAGGCGGCAGGTCTTGTTGAATATCCAAAACGAGGGTCTGCACAAATAACAGACGAAGGTCGCAGGGTGTTAAAACTAAATCCTGAACCATTTAATGTGGCTTATCTTCGTAACAATTACAAATCCATGCAGACGTTTTTAGGGCAAAAAGGCAAAAACGAAGCCCAAGAAACGGCAGATGAGTTGAATCAAGAGCAAACTCCACAAGAACGCATGGACACAGCGTTCAGCCAAATCAATGCTGTGTTGAAGGGCGAAATATTAAACGAAATTATGGGTCAACCCCCTGCATTTTTCGAACAGCTTGTGGTTAAACTTCTCATGGGTATGGGATACGGCGGTTCGCTTGCAGGTGAAGGCATTGTCACCCCACTGTCTGGCGATGGTGGCATTGACGGTATAATTCGGGAGGACAAGCTGGGCTTTAACAACATTTATATACAAGCCAAACGCTATGCCCTTGACCGCACTGTCGGTCGCCCAGATGTGCAAGGTTTTGTTGGTGCAATTGCAAATAAGGTCGGCAAAGGTCTTTATATTACAACAGCTAAATTTACAAGCGATGCAATTCAATGCGCCAAAGATAACCACGTTGTATTGGTAGACGGCGATAGGCTTGCTGATTTAATGATTGAGTACGGCATTGGAGTTTCTACTATCCAATCCTACGAAATAAAACGGGTGGATTCAGACTTCTTTACTGAACAGGATTAAAAAAAGACCCCTGCGGAAGTCTTAAAGTAGCTTAATACGAGATACAGCCCCTTGCGGGAAGCTGTACTCTTTGCTGTAGTTTCGGTAGGCTTTCTTTAGGCGTACTTGGCGAGGATAATGTTCACAACCGCTTCAACCTCATCGTTTGCCGGGGGTATATCATCCCCTCTGTCGAAGTTGAATAGGTCGGTGGTTTCGTTTAGCTTGCGGATGGTCAGCTTGCTCACTCTCCCGCCGTTCAGCCCAAACTCTTCTGAACCTTCGTCATACACTTTCGCCCAGTATTTGTAAATGGTGTTGCTGGTTGGTACTCCGATTTGTCCGTCTCTCCACATTTTTGTTGCCTCCTTTGGGTTTGCCGGTGGCTTGCCGCCCCGGTTGTTAAGGACATATTCCCGTACCTGGGCCACTATAGCAAGCTAATTCTTCACATAAATTGCACAAATATATGGCGGAAAAACTGTGGTTTTTCGGGCGTATTATGTGTACTACGAGCAAGAACCCGCCGCGGCGGGCTTGCTTCGGGAAGGTCGGCAGTGGCTAGGCTTCGGTGGTTTCCGCTTGTGCTTCCGTAGCCTTTTGCGGCGGGCCGCCTTTCCAGGCAGAGCAACCTTCCAGTTTGGAAAGAAGAATTTTCCTTGCCGCCTTGTACTCTCCACCGACCATGCCGATTGAAATTAACCAGCACCTAAAGGCGAACTTGGCGTTTTCAGGCAGTTCAGCGGACTTTGCAACCACCCTTTTCTTTTCCTTGGCGGTTTCGCAAATTAGCTGGATTAAGGTGGTGTAGGCTTCCCGCTCGGCGTCGTTGATGAAATCTTCGCTCCAGAACCAAGGGAACTCCACCCCTTGCTCAGTTACTCTGATGGGGAGTTGCTCTACCCCCAAAGCCGCTTTCAGAAGGGCTTCCTTGGCGGTGACCATGCGGCAAAGGTTGTCGAGCCGCTCGGGAGTGAAGCCGTCCATGGGCATTATGATTGTAAGGCGCGGCTTGCTGGCTTCGAGGTCGATGTGGCGTACCTCGTTGTAATCCTCGTCCAGTTGGTGCAGTTCTAAAAGCTGAACCCCCTCGATGCAATAATCGTAGGCTTGCTTGACCGCTTCAAAATCGCTCTCGGCTCGGAAAACCTCCATGCGGTCTGCGATGTCCGGGTCTGAAAGTTCTGCCCGGTAAATGAAGTCTTCGGGAACATCGCTGGGTAGCATTCCCGCTTCGCCCTGGGGGTCTTCGCGCCTTTGTTTTCCCGCGCCAAGTTCTTCTTCGAAGGTCAAAGGCAGTTCTTCAAAGGTAGATTCGGTTTCGCCCTCGTTCAAGGCTTCGGTTTCGGCAATCGCCGCAAGTTGGTTCTCGTGGTCGGCAAGCTGTGCGTCAATTTCAGCTTGCTCATCGTGCTGGGCTTTTACCGCCAGCCACTCGGCTTTTTTAATCCGCACCTTGCTTGTGGCTTCGTGGCGGAAAATAAGCGCGTCATTGTGGTGTTCGTACATCACGCCGTCTACCGTGATGCGTGTGGTGGTGTCCTTCTTGTTCCTTGCGGCAAGCCCGCTCCGAATTTCCTTGCTGGTGCATCCGCTTCCGTAATTTCTAGCCATGTTCATACCTCCGTGGGTTTAGGCTCGAAGCCAAGTGTGGCTCCGGCAAGAGCATATTCCCGTAACCGGCACACTATAGCAAGCGTTTTCTTCGCATAAATCCACCAAAAATGCAGGAAAATCAAGGCTTGGGACCGTGTATACTACACAGCCCCGTCCTCATCCGTTCGGATAATTTGCACTGGCTTACCCAGCTTGGCGAAGTTGTCGATTACATACTTTGTTCCACGGCTTTTTCCATCCCAAAAGGCAAGCACCGTATCGGAGTATTCAATTATTTGAATGTTACGCTTCAGCGGCGCGCCACGTCCGAACTTTGAATAATCCGGTAAAAATTCGGTTAGCTTAATACCATGCTCTTGTGCGTACTCCTTGGCAGAACTATCCACTCCACGAGCCCCACCGCTGACTATCTCCGAACATTCAGCAGGCAGATAATCGCCTAAGTTCGGCACGGTTACATTGCGGCTGCCGATTACTGCAACTTTCATATAAACCACCTCCAAAAATGTGTGTACTCTATGTGAGTACATCAAGCCCATTTTGACTCTGCATGGACTTAAAATGAACTCACATTGGGCAAATTATTCACGAAGGTGGTTTTTTCTTATGGAAAAACAAAAAAAGCACTTGGGCATTCGCTTAAATCCGCAGGATGCCGTGCTTCATTACAAGTTACATCAGATTGCCAAGTACGAAGGTCGCTCCGGTAACGGCCATATCCTCTATTTAATTCGCAAGGACATAGAGCGGTTTGAAAAGGAGCATGGGGAAATTAGCGTACCGGCGGAAATTGAGTAGCGTAGTAGGCAATGCCACCCAGCACAAACGCGCCACAAGGTATGGCTATACCGTTGCCGAAAAGTTTGTAAGCAGCAGAATCGGTGTAGGGATTCTTCAGCCACTTTATTATCTGGTTGCGGGTTTTGGGCTTTTTCGCCTTGCCTACAATTATGCGATGGGTTTCAAAAACCTCTGACCAGAAAGCGATATCCTCTTCGGTAGGGTTTGGGGTTTCCAGCCCGTCACACCATGCAGGGCTTAGACCTTGGAGCATGGCGCATTCCTGCGGGGTCAAACGCCGCACCACGTATTGGGATTCGTTTACCACAGGGGGGTCCTTGAAATCCCGATGTTGGAGCGTTGGGCTTTGCTCTTTGCAAGCTTGTGTGTAGCTTCCCGTGGTCATGGCGTAGGTTTCTTCGTATGCCACCTTGTGCTGTTCCACGCAGTTTAATGTATAACACAGCCCGGTTTCGTTTATGCCATCGCCCCGGTGGGAAGGTCGGTCGGCGTTTCCTTCCAAGCACACCACCATCATGCCGCCCGCATTTTTGTTGGGGTCTGTGCTAGATGTGTCCAAGGTTCGCGCTGTTTCTGCTTCGTAGATGCCGCTGGTTTTGCTTGCGGATTTCATTGCATTACTATAGTAGGAAGCCATGCCGTACACTTTCGGCATGACCGCAACCTTGGTATAGTCGGTGATGCGGTTTTCATGATTGCCAACGAGGGTGTTTGCAACATCGCCGCTACCGTTCCCACGAGCGTCGTACACAACGGCGGGCAGATTATCCCCGGAATCGACGGTTAGGGTTCCCACCATTTCATTCCAGCAGTGGTTGCCGAGCCTGCTTGCCGCGCCCGGTTGGAAGCCGATTACTTGTTTGCTTGGGCTTCCAGTGCAAGCCGCAGAATCTCCGGCAGAACTTTTCCCCGGTTCTCCGCACGGCGCAAAATCCCCTGACAAGCGCGACTCGTTAAATAAAATCTCTCCGGCGCTGAGACCATCAAAATCGATGACAAGGTAGCAACGACGCCGTCTTTGGGGGACTCCCCATAGACTCGCACACAAGCTGCGCCATGCGAGGGAAAAATTGTCTCCCATGATTTCTCCTGCGCCGAGCCATTTTTTCTTAGGCATAGGAATTGATACGGTTTCGTCTTTAATTTTGCAGAGCGCATTTAGCACCTCCCAAAAATCTCTGCCTTGGTTGCTGGAGTACAGCCCCATGACGTTTTCCACGACCACAAACCGGGGCTTGCCGGTGGCTTGGCGCATTTCACGAATGACACGCACCATTTCAAAAAACAGCCCGGAGCGTTCGCCATGCAACCCAGCCCTTTTGCCGGCGTGAGATAAATTTTGGCAAGGAAACCCCCCGGAGATTATGTCTACTGGGGGAAGTTCCGCGCCGTCTAATTTGTTTATGTCACCTACGTGTTTTACATCGGGGAACCGTTTTGTGGTGACGCGCACAGCGAAAGGTTCCACTTCCGAAGCCCAAACCGGTTCTATGCCATGGAGCAGTCCGGCAAGTTCAAAACCGCCACTGCCTGAAAATAACGCGCCTTGGGTAAGTTTACTCATGCGCCACCTCCTTCACCAAATCGGCGTATTGGAGCGTTTCACCATTACGCACACAGGTAATATCCGCGCCGCCGTTTTGATTGAACTCGGCATACCGCCGCAAAATTACGGACGCATATTTTTCATCCAACTCCATCATGTAGCAAATGCGGTCGGTTTGTTCACACGCCATGAGCGTAGAGCCGCTCCCGCCAAAAACGTCCAAGACAATGCTGTTTGCTTGGGTACTGTTTTTTATGGGGTATGCCAAAAGGTCGAGAGGCTTAGAAGTTGGGTGGTCACTATTGCGTTTAGGCTTGGGGAAATTCCAAATCGTAGCTTCGCTTCTACCGGCATACCAGTTGTGCTTGCCGGTTTTTAACCAGCCAAACAAAATCGGTTCATGTTGCCATTGGTACGGCGAACGCCCCATGACAAAGCTATCTTTTGCCCACACACAAGTACCCGATAAATGGAAGCCCGCTTCACGAAAAGCCCTACGAAAATTTTCACCTTCTGTGTCGGCATGAAAAATGTATGCCGAGCCACCACTTTCAAGATGTGCGGCACAATTTTTAAATGCCGCAAATAAAAAGTTGTAAAACTGGTCGGACTTCATGCTATCGTTTTTAATTTTCAAACCGCTGGCAGACTCGAACGAAACGTTGTATGGTGGGTCCGTGAGTAAAAGATTGGCGCGTTTGCCGTCCATGAGCCGCTGTACATCCTCGGCTTTTGTGGAATCGGCACACATTAAACGGTGCGGGCCCAACGCCCATACATCACCGGGCAAAACAAAAGCCGCTTCTTCTAAAGCGGCACTGAGGTCAAAATCATCTTCTGTAACCGGTTCGCCACTGGCGAATAGCTTCTCTATCTCTGCCGGGTCAAAGCCCGTAAGTTCAAGGTCGAAGCCCAGTTCCTTTAGGTCGGCAAATTCAAAGGCGAGCATTTCATCATCCCAGCCCGCGCTTAATGCCAAGCGGTTATCCGCAAGAATGTATGCTTTTTTCTGCACTTCCGTAAGATGTTCCACAAATACGCAGGGAACTTCGAGCATACCCTCCGCTTTTGCCGCAAGAATCCTACCATGCCCGGCAATTATGTTATAATCGTGGTCGATTATAACCGGGTTTACGAAGCCGAACTCCCGCAAAGATGAGCGTAATTGTATAACTTGCTCTTTGCTGTGGGTACGTGCATTGCGCGCATACGGCACGAGGCGGTCAACCGGCACTTTTTCAAATCGTTCTGTGGTGTGCATGGTGGCACTGCCCTCCTTTTTTCGGCTTCCAATGGCTAGAAACCGCGATTTTTGAGCATTTCGAGGAAGGCATTACTGCCGTTCCCGGTGAAATCCTTGGTGGAGTTTTGCGCTACAATCGCCCAAATCTCCCGGTAAAACGCCGTGGCCTGCTTTGCGTACTCCAGCGCGGACTTTACATAGGGCGAGGTTTTGCCGCCTTGCAGTACGCGCCCCAATTTCTTGTTCATATACTCGCACTCCAAGTAGCTGCGCCGCATGAAAGCGAAATCCTCAATAAGCTGTGGCGGCACAAACCGTTCACAGCCCGCGCCTTTCACCCATTCGAGCATGAACCGGTAAATATCCGTTGCGCTGGGCAAGGATTCATCGCCCTCTTTGCTGGTCATGTCCAGGAAGGTCGGCACGGCGTTTGATTTTTGAATTTTTGATTTTTGATTTTCCGGGGGAAATTCGATAATCTGCGGCTTTCTGTGGCTCACCTTATCGACACCTTCGTCAATCCGCGAAGAAAGCGGCTTGCGAGGTCTTCCGGCCCCGGGCCTTTTCCCACCACTGGGCATTATTTTCACCTCCTGCGGCCGCACTAAAAAAATTTGGAAAATGCGGAAAATTCACACGACAGGCCGAGCGCGCCGCTGTTTATGCGGCTTCCAGAGATTTTTATCACCCCCGGTCGAACACTCGGAACCCGTTTTTCGTACACTACTTTTTTGCACCATAATTTCCACGAACCCGAACAGCGGACACGTAGAAATCAAAGATTCAAAAGAATCAAAGAATCAAAAGCCCTGTCTGGCATGTAGCCTTGAATGGCACGAGTGGCAAAGGGACATAAGATTGTGCCAGTAGTTGGTACCGCCTTCGGAAAGCGGCTTGATGTGGTGTACCGTGTCGGCAGCGGTCAGCCGTCCTTCCTTCCAGCAGATGGCGCATAAAGGATTGGCCTGCAAAAAAGAAGCACGGACTTCACGCCAGTGCCGTCCGTACCTGTTTTTTGTCTTGGGGTCACGTTGATGTTTGTTGTAGTGCTTCATGTGTTCCTTGGCATGTGTGGGACAGAAGCGGCTTGACGTAAGTTCACGACAACCACGATGCGCACACGGCTTCTTTGCCTTGTTAGGCACGAGTTTCACCTCCCTGGTTGCATGGGCGAGCAGTAAACGCGTAGCGTTTACGACCAGCCAACGGAAAAAGCCGCCACGGGGTTACCCGCAACGGCTCTTATAATTTTGCTGATGATACTGTAGCACACCCGGATTTCCTTGTCTTTATATAGCAAACTATAATCTGCTATAATCAGCTATCGACTTTTCCAGTGCCGCCAGTGCGTCACGGTGGAGTTGAAAAATTCGCCCTTGGCTGATGTGCAACTCGTCAGCAATTTCCCGCCATTCCATGGCTCGGATGTATCGCCCGGTTAAGATTGCCGCATGGGTACTATCAGGCAAAGAGTTAATCGTCCGAGTAATGCTTACAAGTTTTGCTGTCAGTTCGGCAACCTCGCTTTCAAGGTCAACCTTTGCTACGATTAAGCCCTCCATACGGTGAATGTCGGCGGTTGCGGCTTTCGGCATATCGTTCAACACAGGGGTAACGTTGACGGCGGCATCCTTTAGCGACTGGATTTGCCAGCGCATACTTGCAAGCTTCATGTTAATGGTGGAGATTTGCCGCAGGTACTCTTTTGCCGTCATACATTCACCCGCCTTTTCCCATGCTTACAGCCGCTCCATGTAATCTCTGTCTGCTTATCGCCGTTGGGGGAGACGTTCAGCAAGGACTTGTGGTATTCACTGGCGGCATTGGCGCATTGGTAAGCCGCCCACTTCAACTGCTGCTTGGGGCAAATACGGTCAGTATATTTGAACTCGCAACCTTCGCCACATTTGCAGGATTTCTTTTTACAAGTGCAGTAGGAATCTACTTCACAGCCCTTGCATTTCTTTTTTGTGTACTCGCTGGCAACCATGTCCTGTTTAGCATACAGGCACTCAGCGCATTTAAGTTTATTAGCCATAATGAACCTCCGATATTTTTTAGTTCTCGGATTGGCACATTTTGACTCCTTAGATTGACTCCATAGATTTACAGATTGGCTTTGACCGCCTCAATTAAAGAAGATTGGGTCTGGTCTTTTTCCGACAGGGCTTTTATAATTCGCCCGTCGATGGAATTGCTGGTAATGATGTGTTGCACAACAACGGTACCTGCACTTTGCCCTTGCCGCCACAACCGGGCATTGGTTTGTTGGTATAATTCCAATGACCACGTTAGCCCAAACCATATAATTGTGCTGCCACCGGCTTGAAGGTTAAGCCCATGTCCGGCAGATGCCGGGTGGATAAGTGCCACCGGCAATTCCCCTTTATTCCACCGGGCAATGCTATCGGAGGTGTCCAGTTGGGCAAACGGCACTTTCAGCTTCTCAAGCCGCTCGGTAATCCTTGTTAAATCATGCTTGAACCAATATGCACCAGTATCGGCTTGCCGTTTGCCGCTTCGATTAAATCCTCCAGTGCGTCAAGCTTCCGGTCATGGATATGGTGAACCTCGCCATCATCGCCATACGCGGCACCGTTGGACATTTGACACAGCTTCCCGCTAAGAGCAGCGGCATTTGCGGCGGTTATTTCTCCTTCATCCATGGCAAGCACCAACTCCCGCTTTAATTCTTCGTACCGCTCACGCTCTTTGTCGGATAAATGCACCGTGTATTCAGCGGTCACCAACTCCGGCATTTGCAAGTGGTCTGTAGACTTCATGGAAATGGTGATGTCGGAAATACGGCGGTATATTTCATCCTCTGCACCGGGCAGGGGCTTGTAGCTGTAGACGATTTGACCGTTTTGCTTGTCAGGGACAAAGTATGTGCTACGGTAGTTCCCGATAAATCTTCCAAGCCGCTCACCCATATCCAAAACCCGGTACTCAGCCCACAAATCCATTAAGCCGTTGGAAGATGGCGTGCCGGTAAGCCCCACAATCCGCTTAACCTTTGGACGGACGCGCATTAACGCCTTAAATCGCTTGGATTGGTGACTCTTGAAGCTGGACAACTCGTCAACCACAACCATGTCGTAGTCAAATGGGATTCCGCTATCATCAACAAGCCACTGCACGTTTTCCCGGTTGATAATATAGATGTCTGCATCCTGCCGAAGTGCCGCCAACCGTTCTGCCGCAGTTCCCACGGCTATTGAATACCGCAGGTCGGACAAATGCTCCCACTTTGCTATTTCTGCTTTCCATGTATCACGAGCCACCCTCAAAGGCGCAATCACTAAAATCTTTTGCACATCGTAGCTGTCGAATAACAAATCATTAATCGCCGTCAAGGTTATGGAAGTTTTGCCAAGTCCCATATCCAAGAGTAGGCACGATACCGGGTTTTCGGTTATAAAATTGGCGGCATATTTTTGGTAGTCATGTGGCTTGTACTGCATTTAATATCTCTCCAATCTGCACCTCGGCATCCAGCACGAACACTTGAAACCCCAACCGCCGCAGTAGTTCATGCCGTACCAATTGCAAAGGTCTGGGCTTTTTGCCTTTACGCTTTATTTCTACAAAAGCCAGCTTCCCGGCAGGGAAAAGTAAAAGGCGGTCCGGCATTCCATCAAAGCCGGGGCTTGTAAACTTTGGCGCAATGCCTCCCACAGACTTCACCGCTTTTACAAGTTTGCGCTCCAGTTCCTTTTCTCGCATATAAACCCTCCATCAGATTAATTCACCTTAATTCTCACAAGAAGTCGCATGTTTACTGGGTTTTCAGGGCATCGTGGGAATTAGTAATCAATTTTCCTATATACGCGGGCGTAGGTACGCACACACACGCAAATTTACCTTTTATATAAAATCCTCAATGGTCATATATAGAGAAATTAATTCCTGATTCCATGCACACTCCAAAAACCCAGTAAATTCAACACTTCTTTGATAGAACCAACGGCACATAAGGAATTAACTTGGCTTGCGCCGGGCCCACAGGTTTTGTTTGCCGTAATCTGCAACCTTGGCTTGGCAGCCGTTGGGTTACCACCTCAAACGGCGTAACATTGCGGCTATTTCATTGCTATCTTGCCGTTTCGCCTTTGCCGCAGCGTTACCCAAACACTCCACCCAGATTTCAGCAATTGTGACTGTTTCACGCAGAACCGTGCCTTTTCCCACTTTTTCTGTTAAGCTGTCGCAGTAGAAAGCGGAGCGTTGTGTGCGGGTATAATCCTTCCACCTGGCAGGCACAAGAGAATTTAAGAAAGCTTCCACCATACTTTCACGGGGGTCAACTTCCATGGCTTCCAACTGCTGCTCTGCCGCCATAGCTGAAGTATCTGCGTCAAGGTACAGCTTTTCGCCCGCTTCCCAGAGATGCTTTGCTTCTGCCCAAATTTGCAGACGCTCTTCCGGGGTAATATCCCAAGGCTTTTTATTATCGTTGCCGGGGCATTTGACAGGCCAGAAACGGCGGTTACCTGTAATGTCACGCAAGTAGCCGCGATTATCGCCGTTGACCGTTGCAACGATTACACACTGGCGCGGGTGGCTCTCCACCACACGACCGTAGCTTGGACGGTAAATATCATCCTTGCGGCTGGTGAAGGCTTTTACTTTGTCTATGTCTACCTTGCGCATTCCGGCAAGTTCGGCTATTTCGTTAATCCAGTAGCCTTGCAATTTCTCAGCGCCGCTTTTGTCCTGCATATCAACCAGAGATAAGCTGTCGTTGTACCACTCGTCACCGGTTAAAATATTGAACATCGTACTTTTGCCTTTACCCTGTAAACCGTCCATTACAAGCACATGGTCAAACTTAATCCCCGGCTCGTATATTCGCGCTACAGCGGCACACATGGTTTTTCGTGTAACCGTTCGGGTATATTTGGAATCTTCCGCGCCAAGGTAATCAATAAGCAAGGTCTCTACCCTTGGCACGTTATCCCATTGGGGAAGCCCGTCTAAAAAATCACGTACCGGGTGGAAGCCACGCCGCGCTGTCACGCGCGCCATTGCATCTTGGCTTTTGGTGGGTGAGTAAATACCGTACTTCCGGCTGATGCGTACACGTATTTCGCTGATGTCGCTATCTACCAAGCCAGGGTAGGCAAAGCTATCCCATGGCGGCCGTGCCGTGTACTCCAACCGCCGCTTGAACTCGTTATAGCCGATGCACGTTAGGTCGGGGTCATTTTCAAAAATAAGCACAATGTTTTCCAGCGTTGGTTCTACCGAGCCGTCTTTGTCAATGGTCAGCTTGCTTTCCCAATCCTCAAGGGGCTCATTGCTGAACGCTTCCACGGCTTGTTGCTTACGCTGTTCGGCAAACTCCGCCTTTACACGCTCGTCTTGGATTGCCATGTCGCTTATGGCTTTGAAGGAATCTTTTTCATCGCCGTATTTGTGAATCCGTACAAGGTCAAAAGCATTTAACAAACGCTCTGCCGCAGGGTCACTGGCATGGTGGGAATAAGCCCACTTGCCGTCATACAACACAACCCCCGCTGCACTGTCGGCGGCGGTGTAATCATAACGACCGGAAACAATGGAGGGTGCATACACATCAGGAAGAAAAGTAGCGATAGCATCTTCGATAGAGTACGCGCGGCAAAAAGCACCTACTACGCCGTCTTTACCTAATGGGTCTTGCTGGGTAACTGTGGCGCGTTTTATCGCTTCGGACTGCCTTGTTGAAGTAGGCCACTGAGAAACATCGCGCCAATCAGGGTACATGGCAAGGTACTCGTCCGGGTTTAGTTGCTCGCCTTCGTTTTCTTCAAAAACAAAATCGCCGTTGGATGGGCAGGAAGCCCAATACATCATGCGGTTGGCTTGGTATGTTGTATCGTCGAAATAATCCATACCGATTTGCTTTGCAATCATCCGTGTAACAGCCGGGTACTCGTCTTCGGAAACTTCACGGCTGAATAATATAACCAGCCTAAAACGTGGGGCTTCCGTGGTATGGCTATGGGTGGAGTAAAGAAAATACTCGACACCCGGTAACGCCAGTTCTACCAAAAACGGAAAATCTACATCCGCAGGGATTTTATCCGCATCTAAGCAGCCCACCTGCCTACCAATCACATTTCCGTTTTTACGGATGCGCCCTTCACCCAACCGCCTACAAAACCGCCATGGTCTTTTACTGCGTCACGCTGGGCTTTCGGTAGTTTGGGGAACTCTGCCACGGTTTCACTGGTGCGAATGGGGGTACGGTTACGGTCTTTCAGATAGTCCCAAGACTGCTCTTGGTTTTTATACTTTTTATCCGTCTTGCGTGTGCAAACAGAGATTTTTATGGACATGCCATCGCCTCCTGCCTACTGAAATATTTAATGGGTATGCCTATTTCCTGGGCCGTTTTTATTTCTGCGGCCATGCCTTTGCTTACTTCGTCGCCGCAAACCCAAAGTTCATCGCACTTATCCAAAAGGGTGATGCCGAAGGAAAGCCCCAACTCCCGCTGTTCGATATCGTCTTCATCAAGGAAGAGCGGAAACAGCAAATGCGGTGCCAAGGGGAGAACCCCTCGGCTTACCGCAAACGCACAATAGTCTATTGCCTTTTCCGTGTTGGCTTCGGTATCCCCGGCGTATGGGGAGGCGATATATACTATCTTCATACCGATACCCCCAAGAATGCTTCCCAAGCCGTTAGCGGGTAGCTGTTTACCCTACCGAAGCGTTCATCGTTTGTTTCGCAGGAGCGAATTTCAATGGCGCGGGCCCGGCAAAAAGAGGACAACTGCTTACCAATAGATTGGCAAGTGGTCATGTTCCAGCCCATGCCGAAAGTTCTGTTGTACTTGGCAACGGTGTAGAAGCGGATAGAATCGTTGAGTGCGATTTCCAGCGTTTCTTTATCTTCAAGCAAACCGAAAATCCGCTGTTCCGCTTCAAGGGCGCGTTGCTGTGCAATTTGCCAAGCCCGCTCCATGATTTTCTCGGGAGAGTTCCAGGCTTCTTCTACGGTAATAAAATACTGCCGGCATTTCTTACCCATTTCGGTGCGCTGGAGCATACACAGTTCTTTTGCCATTTGAATGGTAAGTGCATGGTCGGTGCGAACCGCGGATTTCCCGAAGCCGTCCCCATTACACAAAATTGTGCAATGGCTTTTTCCTTCAGAAAACCCGTAATCGCACATACGGTCAAACCATTGTTTATACGGCGTTTCAACACCAAGAATCTTGTGCAACTCTCGCCCGGACACGGTGGGGCGTTCACCTTCATAATTGATGGGTATTAACTCGTGCATAAAGCACCTCCGTAAATTAAGAATTAGGAATCAGGTGTTCCTATCCTTTACAGAGGACAAAGTGCGTTTTGCGTACCAAACCTAATCCTTGCGGTAAAACGAACATTCAAACCCATCAGCACCAAGGACTAAACCGTCAGCCCATGGGGGTACTTGGCTCATCTGCCGGCATACATCATCCAGCGACACGTTATCATCTGTCTCAATTACAACTTCATCGTGGACATGGCAAACAATAAAATAGTGCTTTAGCGCTTGCATGGCATAGGTTAAAATATCCCGGCTCACAGCCTGCACGATATTTTCCACGAGTTTTGCGCCATAGGTTTCAATGGTCGCCCACTTCTTAGAATCAGTAACGCCGTTATACATAAGGCACTCGAAACCTTTTTCATTTATTGCAATGCGCGGCTTAACATAGGCAAGCCGTCTCCTGGAAGGAAGGGTAATTAAAAGCATTCCTTTTTCACAGGAGAATGTGATACCATGAGTGGCATACATGGCTCTTTCTTCAACAGCCTTTTTTGAAATGCGGTCTACGCAATTCCAAAACCCTGTAATGTTGGGGTTAGCGTTGCGCCATGCATTCACAAGCGGTTGAAGTTCGCTTTCGGACAAACCCATATCAAGGGCCCCCATGTTTTTTAGTGCGCCTATACTGCCGCCGTAGCCAAGAGCCAATTCTGCGATTTTTCCTTTTTGTCGTAGCGGGCTTCCCTTGGTTATTTCCTCAATGGGTACATTAAACATCTGGCTTGCGGAGGCTTCGTATATTTTGCCGTGGCTTGCAAATACCTCATTGCGCCACGTTTCGCCCGACAACCATGCAATTACGCGGGCTTCGATTGCGCTAAAATCTGCAACAATAAATTTATAACCGGGGCGCGGTACAAAGGCTGTGCGTATAAGTTGTGAAAGTACGTCTGATACAGAAGGGTAAAAAATCTCAAGGGCATCAAAGTCACCTACACGTACAAAAGCCCGCGCATCTTCCAAATCCAATAAATGATTTTGGGGCAAATTTTGAACTTGGATAAGCCTCCCGGCCCAGCGACCGGTGCGACTTGCGCCGTAAAATTGAAGCATTCCACGAGCGCGACCATCAGCACAGACTACATTTTGCATAGCTTGGTATTTTGACACAGATGATTTCGCCAGCTGCTGGCGCGAGGTTAGAACTTGCCGCAAAGGTTCCGGTGCGGTTTTCAGAAGTTCGGCAACCGCTGATTTGCCGAGGGTATCTGTTTCTAAGCCGTTATCTGCAAGCCAAGCCTTCATTTGCTGTACACTTTTGGGGTTATCAATTTCTGTTAATTCTTGAATTAGGCTATTTAATTGCGCTTTGGATTGTTCATCCATGGCTATTGCATTTCTAACCAAGGTCATGTCGAGACGAAAACCTCGGTCATTTATTTTCTGGTCGAGATGGTACTCTTGCCAGAGGGTTTCCGGCATGGGATATTTCTCAAGCCTGTTGCATATGGCAAGTTCCGTTTCAACATCTCTGCAGCAGTAATCCCGGAAAGTTTCCCATTTATCTTCGGCGTGTTTGGGAAGGTTACGTGTGCGCTTGCCATTGGCGGCAGTAGGTCGGCAGGGTTTACAAAAAAAACGGATAAGTTCGTCGCCGGTAGTAAGTTTTTGCTGTTCCAACTTTAAAACCGCGCCTGCACCTTCTAATGACATGGGTAAGCCCAGATAGGCGCCCCAGGCCATAACGCAATACCATGAAGCCGGGTTTAGATAATCTCCAACGGTATCATGGGGTACGTTGTACCCGCTGTTATTAAAACCACCGTGGTCACGCAAATGACGAGACAGGCAAACGCGCTCAAACTGTGCATTAAAAGCCCACTTCTCAACGGAATTATCCGTAAGTGCATTTATTATTTCAGTGGGGATTTTTTCACCATTAGCCAAATCAACGACACGAACCTCACCGCCGTCTATGGAATAGGCAAACAGCAGAACTTCGAAGTCAGAAGCCTCGCAATAGCGATAGACCCCGCTTTTGGCGAGGTCTACATTACTGAAAGTTTCAATGTCGAATATCAGGCGTTTCATGACAAGAAATCCTCATCGTCATCGTAGGTGAATCCGTCATTAAACACATCTGCGGCTTTTACCTTACCGCCAAGGCTGGGCCCGTCTTTCACTTTTTGGACACCGTTTAGTGCTACTGCTATGCCGCGGTTACCGTTGGCGTTAAATGCATAAAACCCCAAGTGAACTCTTGCGTAAATACCGCTGTACAATTCCGAAGAATCAATGATGGGGTTCATGTTAAGGTCAACGATGTCCGGGCGTTCTTTATTGTTGGCATTAAGGAAATAATGTCCTTGGTATGCTTCATCGTCAGGCCGCTCCGCATCCCCATCCCGCAGGGGCAACTTCAAACTTGCCAGCGGCGGTACGGTCTTACCGCTACCCCGCAACTTACCCTGACCTTCTTCGTAGGCCGTTTGTATTGCGGCTTTCACACGCTCCAGCGTTTTGGCATCATCTTTCGGAATCAACACACTTGCGCTGAAGCGGGGGTCACCACCATTGATTGACTTTGCTTCGTTCAAGTTGGCATACGAAAGCCTTACAACACCTGTGGTTACTTGATTTGACATATTATTTGTCCTCCTCTAGGATTGGTTCGGCAGAGAAAGCCTCTACCGCCGTTGTTATTTGGATTACCTTGCGTTTGTCGCTTTCCGGCACCAGTGCCGGTTTACCCGGTGACCGTGTAACAAAGCCACCAAGTATTTCTTTGAAGGTTTCCTTACCCAACAGCCGCTCCATGTCGGTGAGGTTGAGGATATCCTTCTTGTAAATGTCGCTGTACCCGGCTTCCAGTGCCGCCGTCTCCACCGCCTTCTTACTCTGAGAAGCTGCGGTTACCTTGGCGGCCGGCTACCAATTTGAAGCCTGGCCAGTTCTTACCTTTTAGAGCAGAGTTGTATGCGTGTTCCTGTACGCTTTCAGCCCAGCTAATAAATCCGTCCAATTGCCCAAGCAGTTCTGATATTTCGTCATCTTCCAGCAAATCGGGCTTCTTGAAGGCTTTACGGGTGAGGTCAAGGTTGTGTTCTGCGCGGGCTCGACACTCTGCACGTACCCGGCAGAACTTGCAATGGTCACCGACACAGAAGTTTCCTTCCCCGGCATAAGCCAGTTTTGCAGCGGGCTTTACAACGGTTTCTGCCCATTCGTATATATCCGCTACGGATTTGACCGACATGGAAATATGCTCCCGACGCGGTTGAAAAACGCACATACATACTTTTTCGATGTCATAGAGAAAGCCGTAGGTTTCCAATGCGGCTATGGCATAGAGCCGTAGCTGTGCGTTGTCCTCTGCATTTATAAGCACACCTTGACCATACTTAAAGTCGCAAACATACATGGTGTAATCGGCTATAATAAGTGCATCTGCTGTGCCATAACCTTCCGGGGCAAAAGTGCTGTAGTCCAATTTCTCTTCCAACAGAAGCATGGGTTCCCGGCAAGCCTGATACGCTTTATCCAGCAGTTCAAGCACGAAAACCGCATAGTCCGTAGTGTGGTCGTCCATCTCGGAAGAAAAATATTTCAGGGTAGCTGTTGGGTCTTGGCTTTTATCTGTAAGCCCCAAGCATTGATTAACCTTGAATTCCGCCAAAACGTGCGCCTCGGTGCCTTCGGCGGCATACTTCGAGCCGCTGTCTGCCTTGGTTTCTGACAACCTGGCACTTGGCAGACACCGAATCCACCGCTCCGCCGAAGATGCACTTAGTAACGCATGTGCCGCGCTCATGTAAGTGCCTCCACATCGTCAAGCAATGCGGCATAATGTTCCGCAGGTACGTCCGACACTTTTGTCCCGCCGTGCGCCACAATTAATTTTTTAATACGTGGCGATAAGGGTTTGTTGTCCTGAACCTTCGCCTTTAATTTAGCGTTAACGTATTCAACGGTGAGTGGGTCTGGACGAGTTTCTTCCTTATTAATGGCTTCTGATTCAGGTGGTGCCTCAGCTTCAGGTGGCACTTCTGCCTCTGGTGTGGTAGACGCAGCGTCTTCCGAAGGTTGTTGTGCCGGTTCGCCCAAGTACGCTAACGCTTTAAGGCAAAAGCCATGCATTGCATAAGCCACTTGGTCAGCGGCTTTCACAAGGGCGAGCAATTGTTCTTTGTTTTCAGTCATTTTCATTACTCCCATCTGTTTGACTCGCAAGAATGCGTTTGGCTATGCGTTTGGAAACTATAGCGATTGCCGTTAACACCTCGGCAATTTCTGCGTCCAGTTCCCTGATGTCGGCTTGTAGATTAGCCGTCATAAAATTTCCTCCTTTCGTGAGGCGGTTACGCCGCCCCCTATCCTTTACAGAGGACAGGAGGCGATTTGCGTACCACCAAACGGTGGGTTAGTTAAAGAAATTTTTCAGTTCCTCGTAGGAGGCCAGTTCTGTACAGATTTTCTTGAGTTTCTTTGATATGCCAGTGGACTGTTTTACGCCTAGTTCCTTGGCAATATCACGGACGGTCATTTCTTCCCAAAATCGAAGTCGGATAACTTCTTGCTTCTTATCCAGAAGATTGGCGAGGGCTTTGTAAAGAGCCTTTAATACTGCAATGTCCTCATAGGCCTGCTCGGTGTTATCACTGCTGGCAAGGTTGGAGACGATAGACGCGCCGTCATCGTCATTTCCTGCGACGGACACTTCTGCATCTAAATAGACAAGACGGACTATTTCTAAATGGCAGGCCTCGCACTTCTTTACACATCTAAGCCCACCAGTATCTCTGTGCTTAGAAACACAGGAATCTCTATGTGGGCAAATATCGCAATTAATAGGACACTGGCGCGTATGCCTATAAATACAAGCCTTGCACCTAGCAGCTTCGGCTACATTCCGCCAATACGCCTGCAGGCTTTCCTGCGAAATCACTTCATTTAATGGTGTGCGTTCAAGCAGGAATACCTGTCCGGCTTCGTCATCAACAAAGGGGACCCACTTTGCCCTGTCCCAGTTTTCAAAAAACTTCTTGCGGGACACTTTTTCATAAGTCTCATAAATTGCGCTGTTTTTCTCCATGGGTATCAAATACTCCATGGGTCTGCCGTCTTCCCCAAGTTGCGGGATGAGTCTTTTTGCATTGAAATTTTTGCTTTTTTCCATAATTACGCTCCTCTTCATGGCCGATGAAGCGGAGCGCATAGCACGAAAAAAGCCGTGACAAAGCGCGGCAGTTAGGTACTGATGTACCTGTTCTGCCTTCCGCTTCATCTCGGCCTCTCAAAGCATCTTCCCACCGCTTAGTCCGCGGAACTTGGGCAGTAGTCGAATGCTGGTGACAGAAATGAAATTGGTGCTATTAGCACCTTTTTTAGTTGTACTGTGTCGGGTTCTCCCGACTTTTACCATCGCCTCCTTTAGGGTTTTATGTGTCTTAATAAATCACGAAAGCATTTATTGTTGCCGCATTACGCTTCCTGCTGTATAATGCTAGGAACAAGCTTTCATTTAGAGCGAGATGCCGCCCCACGTATTGCATGTACTAATTTTAGAACAGCACGTCCTATAAATCTGGTGGGGGTTCCGGTGGACTTTTGAAGAAACAGGTGGATTTTTTCCACCAATTTAAAGAGGGGGATATTGTGCGGTTTCAAGATTTCATCAGGACGTTAAATAACCGTATAAAAGCTAAGAGCCAGCAGCTATTTGCCGCACAAATCATATCTGCCCTATGTGGTGAAGCAGACCCAATTGGTGCGAACAATCCCAAAAAAGATATGTACAGCAAGTACAGCAAACACTTACCGGATGGATTGAATTCGCCTGACGATACAATGCGCAAGGCTTTGTTTTACAAAAATAGTACCGGTCTATCTGGACCAACGCGAGCGCATATTTTGGATAATAAAAATATGGTCACTTTCCTAGCGTATTGTGAAACCGTTGTTGACGCTAGGGCATTTGATGATTTGTGTGGTGATTTTGGAGTTACTGAAAGCGTAGAAAGAAGCGTTCTGTTTCAAGCGATATATACTCAGTTTTTGGCGTTTGCCAGCACTGGCAAAAACGAAGCCCCCGATGATTTCGTAGAGAGGTATATAGCTAATCCAACAAACGAGGACGATACAAGTGACCCCAAAAACGATATGCCACTTTATGCAGGAGATGGATTCAGGCTTTTAAGAGCAACACGGAATTTGCCTGAAACTACAAAAATCTATGAAAAAATTAATTATTCTTGGGTGATAAAAAATAGCGGTAAAGTTCCATGGAAAGGCCGATACATGGAAATAGTAAATTTTGACCAAACTTCGCTTAGAATTGGCGATGGTGAAAAACGCACAATTGAAATAAAAGAAACCCCGCCCGGAGGCGAGGTCGCTATGTTTGCAACAATCGAAATGCGGTCCAAAGCAGGGTACAAAGAACTCATACTGGATATGATGGATAAAGACGGCAGGCTCTGTTTCCCAGACGGATGTGCAAGGTTGAAATTTTCTATAACCGTAGAGCTTGGGATAGAGCTTTAGCAATATAAATATGGAGGCAAGAAAATGGAAAAGCCAGATATTGAGAAATGGTCATCAATGGATGAGGTTCTTGAGTATCTAGATGTGAGCCGCGAAGCAGTTCTAAGATGGATTGCCAAACGAGAAATGCCTGCACACAAAGTTGGGCGTTTATGGAAATTCAAACTAAGCGAAGTAGACGCGTGGATTCGCTCCGGTAGAGCAGATGACCGCTATGACGCAACCCCGAAGGAGTAACAAATGGCAAAGGTAAAAAAGGAAGTCAAAGAACAACCTGTCGAACAGGTGCTTTGGGCATCTGCCGATAAGCTACGTAAAAACATGGACGCCGCCGAGTACAAGCACATCGTACTTGGGCTTATTTTCTTGAAATATATCTCAGACAACTTTACTGAGTTATACCTTAAACTTGAAGCGGGTGAAGGTGATTATGCCGGCGCAGACCCTAATGACCCCTACGAATATCGCGCTGAGAATGTCTTTTATGTGCCACAAGAAGCACGGTGGGAGTATTTGCAAGGCAGAGCAAAGCTGGCTTCCATCGGAAAAGATGTAGACGATGCCATGGATGCCATTGAAAAAGATAACGCTTCCTTGAAGGGCGTTCTCCCAAAAGAATATGCCAAAGAAAAACTGGACAAGCAGTCTCTTGGCGGTCTGATTGACTTGGTTAGCACCATTGCCCTTGGCGACAGCGTTTCCCGCTCCAATGATGTGCTTGGCAGGGTTTATGAGTATTTCCTCGGACAATTTGCCCTTGCAGAAGGCAAAAAGGGAGGACAATTCTATACCACCCGTTGCGTAGTTCAGTTATTGGTAGAAATGCTTGAACCATACGAAGGCCGCGTATTTGACCCCTGCTGTGGTTCCGGGGGAATGTTTGTACAAAGTGAAAAATTTATCGCCGCACACGCTGACCGCTATAACGGCAAAGCACGTGAAATTGATAAGCTGTTTGAAAGCGTCGTGTCCGTCTACGGACAGGAAAGTAATCAAACCACATGGCGGTTGTGCAAAATGAACCTTGCATTGCGCGGCATAGATTCATCGAACGTAAAGTGGAACAACGAGGGTTCTTTCCTTAATAATGCACATCCCGATTTGAAAGCTGACTTTGTAATAGCCAACCCGCCATTTAATGACAGCGACTGGAGCGGTAATTTGTTGCGCACAGATGGCCGCTGGCAATACAGCAAAGAAACACCGCCACCTACCGGAAACGCAAACTACGCATGGATTCAGCATTTTGTCTACCACCTTAATCCAAAGGGCGTAGCCGGGTTTGTGCTTGCCAAAGGTTCTTTATCTTCCAAAACCAGCGGTGAGGACAAAATTCGCAAGGCTTTAATTGATGCTGGCTTAGTGGATTGCATTGTAAACCTACCCACGAAGCTGTTTTTGAATACGCAAATTCCTGTGTGTCTGTGGTTTCTTTCTCGTGAAAAGGAAAACAACCCCCACCACCTGCGCCGTGATAAAATTCTATTCATTGATGCCCGGAATATGGGAACGATGATAAACCGGCGGCAGCGGGAACTAACCGATACCGATATAACAACAATAGCCGATACATACCGCAACTGGAAGTCCGGAAGCGGTTATGAAGATATCCCCGGCTTTTGTAAAGCGGCATCTGTTTCAGGAGAAGGTGGTGTTGCCGCACTAGATTATGTACTTACGCCCGGACGTTATGTGGGCTTGCTGGATGAAGAGGACGATTTTAATTTTGCCGAGCGTGTTAAAACCTTAACTGCCGAACTGGAAGAACAGATGGCAGAAGGGCTTGTGCTTGACGAGCGTATCCGCACCAATCTTGCGAAAGTTGAGGTGCCAAGCGCATGAATGATAAACACGAAATGATTATGTACCAAACTACGGACGGTTTAACTAAAATTGATGTCCGAATGCAGGGTGAAAATTTTTGGCTCACACAAGCGCAAATTGCCGAGTTATTTGGACGTGATAGGTCTGTCATAACCAAGCACATCCGTAATATTTTTAACGATGGTGAACTGGACGAAAAAAGCAATGTGCAATATTTGCACATTCCAAATTCTGACAAGCCCGTGGCCTTTTATAGCCTTGATGTAATTATTGCTGTTGGATATAGAGTGAAATCGCCGCGCGGTACGCAATTTAGGCAATGGGCAACAAATGTACTTCATGAATATCTGCAAAAAGGCTTTGCTATGAACGATGACCTGTTAAAAAATATGGGTGGCGGTTTGTATTGGAAAGAACTGCTCGAGCGAATCCGTGATATTCGCGCCAGCGAAAAGGTTATGTACCGCCAAGTTCTTGACCTTTATGCCACAAGCCTTGACTACGATGCCACGATGCCGGAAACCATAAAATTCTTCAAAATAGTACAGAACAAGCTACACTATGCCGTTAGTGGCAAAACAGCCGGCGAAATAATATTTGACCGCGCCAATGCCGAATTGCCGTTTATGGGTCTGACCGTTTTTAAGGGCAAGCGCCCCATCAAAAGCGAAGTAACTGTGGCAAAAAACTATATGACCGAAAAAGAACTGTTTGCCTTACGACGCATGGTTAACGCTTTTTTCGATATGGCAGAGTTAAAGGCAGAAACCCAAGAGCCTATGTATATGAAGGATTGGCTTGAAACGCTGGACACTTTCTCCCGTAGTTTTGGCATGGGCGTATTGAACAGCGGCGGTAAAATCAGCCATGAAGATGCAGTGGAAAAAGCCCACAATGAATACCGTGAATATCGAGCAAGCCTTACAGATGAGTTGACCGAGGTAGAAAAAGCGTACTTGGAAACACTGCGTGATATGCAGAAGAAGCTGAAGGATGGGGGTGGCGATGGTGAGTGAGTGGCGTGAATATAAACTGAGAGATGTCGTAGCTTCCGCCAATACAGGTCTTGATGCAATAAAAAGGGCACCTATAGTGGATTATGACACTGGAGTAAAATGCTTACGCATTCAAGACGTATCGCAAAAAAAGGCATACCATGATTGGGGTTTCTGCGAAGTAGAAAAAAATAATTATGACAGATTTTCCCTCAAAAAAGGGGAAATATATATCGCAAGGACGGGGGCGTCAATTGGTGTAAATTTGCTAGTGTCAGATGATATGAAAGCTGTTTTTAACAATGGTCTCATTCGCTTAAAAATAAATGAAAAAGTAGCCAACCAAAAATTTGTGTATTACAATTTATGCTCTTACGAGTACAAAGGGCATATTGAAAGTATTTCTGGCGGAACTTCTACACAGCCAAATATGCAAATCAATGCACTTCTGGATTACGAAATAATTATTCCGCCATTGCCGGAGCAACAAGTGATTGCTGAGATTTTATCCTCATTTGATGACAACATTGACCTGCTTACGAGGCAAAACGCTACGCTAGAAGCTTTGGCACAGACGTATTTTCGGCAGTGGTTCATGGAAGGAGAAAGCGAAGACTGGGTAGAAGTTAAGATTGATGATATTGTAACTGTCAAAGGCGGAACAACGCCAAGCACTGCGGTATCAGAATATTGGAATGGAAACATTGCTTGGTCAACACCTAAAGATTTGTCAAACCACGATGCGGTGTATCTTTTGGATACAGAGCGTAAAATCACCAGTGCTGGCTTGGCGCAAATTGGTTCTGGACTACTTCCTGTTGGAACTGTACTACTTTCTTCGCGTGCGCCAATCGGATACCTTGCAATTGCTGATATTGAAGTTGCGATAAACCAGGGATACATTGGAATTTTATGCGACAAAGGTGTTTCAAACTACTTTATTTACTTGTGGTGTCAAGCAAATATGGATTTAATCGAAGGCTCTGGGAACGGTTCAACTTTCCAAGAAATATCTAAATCTACATTCAAATCGCTGGCACTTGAAATTCCAGACAAAACGGTGTGTGATAAATTTGATGTGTTGGTCGAACCACTTTTCTCGAAGGTGAAAAACAACCAGCACCAAATACGCACACTACAAAAACTACGCGACACACTACTACCAAAACTGGTTAACGGCGAAGTTAAAGTAAAGGAGCGTTAAAATGTGTGCAGTAGAATTGATGAATGATAACCAGGGGTTTATCATGGGTGTTTTAACGCTTGTTTATGTGGGGGCTACTGTTTTTATTTGGCTCTCCAATCGAAAAATGGCAAAAATAGCTGAAAAACAACTTGAAGAGGTGGAACGCTCGCAACAACAAAGCGTAAACATACAGTTGTTTGAAAAACGTTACGAACTTTATTCCATCCTCAACACATGGCATATTGCAACAAGGTTAGCATTTGGTAAAACTATCCTCAATCCATCGACAGGAGATATTTTAACTCCCAAGAAGGTGTTTACTCAATTACTATATCAAAGCCCAGAGTTGTTTTATTTCGGGGGTTATTACGAGAATGTGGAAGAGTATCTTTCCCAATTGAACTTTACCTTGCAGAAGGCCGTTGAAAAAATAGCCAATGCAGATGACGATAAGGATAGAAAAACTGCTGAGGACATGCAATCAATATACAGTCGTACTTTTATTGCTGTATCGGAGATTTTGAATCACACAAAAAACAGCAAAACCAGGCTTGAGCTTGCAAAACACATATATTCCAACATTGATATCAATGTGATAACTATATTTTCCACTGCATTTACAAATGCAGCCTGTGTGATTTCCGAGTTCAATATAAGTGAATTAGAAAAGGCGCATAAAATTTTTGATGAAGCTGAAATTCTCACAAAAATGGAAGAAGCATTAAATTTGTAGGAGGGAGACCCCCATGCCAAAACTATGTGAACAAGCAATAGAAGAAATGGCAATTGAGGAACTGGAAAGCCTCGGCTACACCTATATGGCGGGTGTCGACCTTTCACCCGTCGCACCAGCCCCAGAGCGCAGCGACTATGGGGATGTTCTTCTCATGGGGAGATTGCAAGCCGCTCTCACAAAGCTAAACCCCACCATTCCCGCAGACGCAATACAAAGCGCGGCACGGCGCATTGCGCGTATCGCATCTTCCAATCTGCTTGCTGATAATGAGGAATTTCACAAGCTGCTGATAGAAGGTGTACCCGTTGAATACCGCAAGGGCGAGGATATTAAGCCCGATTACGTCCGTGTAGTGGACTTCGAACGGCCATTTGAAAACGACCTGCTGGTGGTCAACCAGTTTATAGTTGTGCAAAACAACAGCAAGCACATCCCGGATATTCTACTGTTCATCAACGGCATACCGCTTGTGATTATTGAACTGAAAAACCCTGCTGATGCAAACGCCACCTGTCACACGGCTTTTAATCAGCTGCAAACATATAAATCTGCAATATCGGGACTGTTTACCTATAATGAAATATGTATAGTTTCCGATGGATTTGAAGCTAAAGCCGGCTCTCTTACTGCATCATACTCCCGGTATAGTGCATGGAAAACAAAGGACGGCAAAAATGAGGCTTCAAAGTTTGTTGACGAGTTAACCACCCTAATTCACGGGCTTTGTACTCCCGCTACCTTGCTGGATTACGTCCAGTCCTTTGTAACCTATGAGAAATCCCAAACCGAAAATGAAGATAAGGTAATCCAAGTTGAAACCGTAAAGAAAATAGCGGCATATCACCAATATTATGCCGTCAACAAAGCCGTAGCCAGCACAATAGAGGCGGCCAAGTCCGGCGGCACAAAAAAAGCCGGGGTTATTTGGCATACCCAAGGTTCGGGAAAATCCCTATCCATGGTGTTCTTTGCCGGGAAAATTGTCCGCCAGCTAAACAATCCAACAATACTGGTAATTAATGACCGTAACGACCTTGATGACCAGCTATTTGATACTTTTGCAGAAAACAGCGAACTACTGCGCCAACCACCGCAACAAGCAGAACGCAGTGATGATTTGAAGGGGCTACTGCAGGTTGCGTCCGGCGGCATTGTGTTTACCACCATCCAAAAATTCAGCCCGGAGGATAACGCTTCCATACACGAGTTGCTTTCTAACCGCGATAATATTGTGGTTATCGCTGATGAGGCACACCGTACCCAGTATGGTTTCGATGCGAAAATTCGTAACATTAAAGATGAAAGCGGAGAGGTCGTTGGACAGCGCATAGCTTATGGCTTTGCAAAATATATACGCGATGCGCTACCAAATGCCACGTTTATCGGCTTTACAGGTACACCTGTTGAGAAAAAGGATGCAAACACTCCCGCTGTTTTCGGAAACTACATCGACATATACGACATTGCCCAAGCCGTAGAAGATAAAGTAACCGTGCGTATTTTTTATGAGAGCCGCTTGGCAAAAGTGAACCTCACAGAAGAAGGGCGACAGCTTATAGAGCAGTTCGATGCCGAATTGGACGAGGTTGGCGAAGCGGACGAAGCTACAGCAGCTAAAATGAAATGGGCGAAGTTGGAGGCTATCGTTGGTAACGATGAGCGTATAAAAATCCTTGCTCAAGATATCGTTAACCACTTTGAAGAGCGGCAGACCGTTTTTGAAGGCAAAGCACTTATAGTAGCCATGAGCCGCCGTATTGCAATTAATTTGTACGAGGCGATAAGAAACCTACGCCCGAATTGGCATGATGACGATTTGGATAAAGGCGTGATTAAAGTTGTAATGACCGCCAGTAGTTCAGAAGGCGCGGAGTACCAAAAACACCGAACCACCAAAACCCAACGGAAAGCACTGGCATTGCGATTAAAAGATGAACAAGACCCACTGAAAATAGTAATCGTGCGGGATATGTGGCTTACAGGCTTTGATGCCCCCTGCCTTAACACGATGTATATAGACAAACCAATGAAAGACCACAATTTAATGCAGGCAATTGCCCGCGTTAATCGTGTATTCAAGGACAAGCCCGGCGGTTTGATTGTAGATTATATCGGCATTGCAAACAGCCTTAAAAACGCCCTCGGCTTTTATGCTGATAGCGGCGGCAAAGGGGTACCCGCAGAAACCCACGACAAAGCAGTGGACATTATGCTTGAAAAGCTGGAAGTGGTTCGTGGAATTTTACACGGCTTCGACTACTCGCCGTTTTTCTCCAGTGCCGTGCGGGATAAGCTGTCCATAATCTTGCAAGCAGAGGACTATGTGCTTGGCGTAGAGGACGGCAAAAATCGTTATATGCGCGAGGTTGCTCTTTTAGGTCAGGCTTATGCGCTGGCGAAACCAGACCCTGCCACAATCGAACACGCAGAAGAAATAGCGTTTTTCCAAGCAGTTAAAGCAAGGCTGGCAAAATTTGAACCAGGTGAAACCAAACGGGATGAGAACTATGATTCGGTTATTCGCAACATCGTAAATTCGGCCATCGCCTCAGACCAAGTAATAGATATTTTCAGTGCGGCCGGTCTTGAAAAACCCGAATTATCAATATTATCTGATGAATTTTTACAGGAAATCCAAGGCATGAAGTACAAGAATGTGGCTCTTGAATTATTGAAGAAGCTACTTGCAGATGAAATTAAAACCCGCTCCAAGCGAAACCTTGCCAAATCGAAAACGCTGATGGAGATGCTAGACGGAGCGATTAACAGATATTTAAACAACCTTATGACCACTGCGGAAACCATAGACTGGATAATTAATAACGTTGCTCGTGAAATCAATGCCATGGACAAACGGGAACAGGAAATGGGGCTTACCCCAGACGAGTTGGCGTTTTACGATGCCCTTGAAACCAACGATAGTGCTGTAAACGTATTGGGCGATGACCAATTGCGGGGGATTGCTCGTGAAATTGCTGATAAAGTCAGAAAAAATGCCACGATTGATTTTTCAATTAAAGAAACTGCCCGCGCCCGAATTATGGTTATTGTTCGAAGGATACTCAACAAATATGGCTATCCACCCGACAAACAACCTGCGGCGATTGACCTTGTTATGAAGCAAGCAGAGAATTTGGCTGATGTGTGGGCTTTAGAGGTGTAGGAGATTGTGAACGAGGGAGGATAAAAATGGATGTGCCGAAAAAGACAATTGAAGATGCCGGATTTAAAGGTATCTTTACTGAGGTTTCCCATCCCGAAAGTCTGGGACTTGTTAACGATTGCCACTTGCGCCTATTTCAACTGGACATATCGGATAGCCGGTTCACTTTCCATGCCCTCAAAGAATACTTGCAAAATAATATAGGAAGCTATATCTTTTCGCGCTCACGCCTGCAGCAGTATGAGGATGAAGGAAAAATTAAGTCTATTGTCTTTAAGGCCATTCAACGGATGCGGAAGCATTTTTCGAATGAAAGTGATTGGATGGGAGAGGAACTTGGTGACCTTATGCTCTATGTATTTCTTGAGCAGATGTTAGATGCGCCTAAGATATTCAGCAAGTTTGATGTAGATAATAATAACCAGCTAACATCAGGAAGTAGCGGCATCCATTTGCTTAATTTAAACACGAATGTGCCATCTTTTCAGTTAGTCTTTGGAAAGTCACGTATAGCCGGAGACCCAAGGGAAGCGATTGATAATGCATTTGTTACACTCGAAGCGATAAAAAATGATAGTGACCGTGACATTCGACTGGTTGAAAGCACCGCGTTTGACAAGCCCTTTAATAAAGAGCAAGCAGATTTTCTTTCAAACCTAATATTGCCAAACCCTAATATAAACTTTAAAGTGCGCAAAAATACTGCGTTTGGGGTGTTCTTGGGTTATGATATAGGGTTTGGAGATGAAGTGTATACCCCTGACCAGCTTGAACAAGCCATTAAACTAAAGATGCAACGCGACATAAAAGAACACGTTAACTATATCCTTCGCAAAATAAAAAGTGCAGACATGGAGAAATATTCCTTTTATATGTATTTCTTGCCGTTTAACGATGTGTCCATAGAAAAAACCCAAGTAATGGCTTCTATTTTGGAGGATTAGGCGATGACAGATGAAATCAGAACTACACTTGGAGATGTTATTTTCGCCAATATTGACGCTAATAAATATTTAGGCGAACTTTATAATAGAATCTTGCTAAACTATGCGTTAACACTTATAGGTGCAGATAATTCAATGGAGCATTGCATAATAAACATAGAGGATGCTTTGCGCTTCGCTGATATTTTGTCCAAATCAACAAGCGAAACAAAAGCTGACTCCCATAAATTGTGGGCACAGGAAATAGCAGCCCTACTTCGATTTATCTATCCAGAAAACCCAGTGGTGCAAAAATACTTCGGCTCTGTACTCCTGCACAATGGGAATTTTCTTGGTTTGCAAAAAAAGACTCCCGAGTACCGCGGTGCTAGTTTGTTTGATAGATTCTACGCTGAGTTTAGTCATGAGTTTTTTAGCATCCCGGCTGATAAAGGTAGTCACTTCTTTAGTTCGCAGAAAAAAATTTATGAACGCCTTAATGATTCGCATTTTAGCTATTCTGGGCCAACTTCTATGGGTAAATCATTCATTGTACGAATGTTTATCAAGGCCGCAATCATGAACAATGAGCGGCAGAATTTTGTATTGCTCGTCCCGACTAAAGCACTGATAAATGAAGTTTCCAGCAAAATAATAAATGACTTAAAGGAGCTCTTGGAAGAAAAGAACTATAAAGTTGTTACATCCGCTGGAGCCTTGGCGCTTGAAGGGGAGCATAACTTCGTTTTTGTGCTTACACCAGAACGGCTCTTGTATCTGCTAATCGGAAAAGAGGATGTGAAAATAGACTTTTTATTCGTTGACGAAGCACATAAGATATCCACAAAAGATAGCCGCAGCCCTTTTTATTACAAAGTCATAGACATGCTCATGCAACGAGAAAAGTCTCCTCGTGTTATATTTGCATCGCCTAATATTCCAAACCCAAGCGAATTTCTCAAGTTAGTAACCGAAATTGAGAACATTGACTCTTTAGGTCTTTCTACTAGCTTTGCGCCTGTAAGCCAGGTGAAATTCCTTGTTGATTTTTACCACGGAACTATTCAACTTTTCAATGGAAGGGTCAACCGTCCAATTAGCATAAGCAACTTTAATGTCAATATGTCATTTTACGATTTTGTAAACATGATAGGGAAAACAAACCGAACTAACACGGACAGCAAATACCCACAAAACATCGTCTACTCTAATGGGATTAGCAAAGTAATAACCATGGCTTGCGAATTTGCGAAGCAATGCAAGCCTATAAATAGCAAAGAGTTACAAACGCTTGCAAAAGATATCGGTAATGAAATTCACGGAGATTATTATTTATCTCAAATTGTTACTCGCGGAGTAGCGTACCATATTGGCTATTTGCCTTCTGCAATCCGTATGAGAATAGAGCAAATGTTTAAGGATGGTCATATTCACACTATTTTTTGTACAAGCACATTGATTGAAGGCGTTAACCTTCCGGCGGACAATCTGTTTATTACAAGCTATAAAAATGGCAATGTTGCAATGGATGCGGTCAATTTTAGAAATCTTATCGGGCGTGTTGGAAGAATTGAATTTAATCTATATGGGAATGTTTTTCTTGTTCGCCCAGCAGATGCAAAGCGATTTGATTCATACGCATATGAAGGGCTATTGAGGGAAGAGGTGCCTCCCCAAAAACTCTCCATTGTTACTGCATTAAGTGCTGACCAAAAAAAGTTAATTGTTTCTCGCTTGCTGGAAGGCGATATATCCTTACAAAACACAGAGAAGCTTGATTCAGAAGACTACGCCATCATGCGTAAATTTGCCAACATTCTCTTGAGAGATATCCATAAAAACAGAAACAGTCTCGTAAGGCGTGAATTTTCGCAGTTTCTGACTAAAGATGACGAGACAAAAATATTGTCCCATTTCACAAAACAAGGTAGTGCGCCAGATGACGACATAAATGTATCGGTTGACCAAACAGAAAGCTTAACAGCTGCCATATATAGAAACCTGCGGTACCCTGCGATAGACATAGAAACAGGCTATGTAGATTACAACGAATTAATAACTTTTTTGGAGAGACTATGCAAAATTTTCAAGTGGGAAATTTACGAATCTAGCACACTTGGTCATATTAGTCGTAAAGGGCAAAGGGGAAGGTTGCGCTGGTATGCCGTTTTGCTTTCTCAATGGGTGAAAGGCGATGGTCTGGGTTCAATAATGCGTGCCGGCATTAATCACAAAAAAACCAAAGACCCGACGCTATACATTGACTATGATTACGAGCAATATGACGGCTCGCTTCGGCACAAAAATCACATTATCGCAGACATATTGAGTACGATTGATAGGGTCATATTGTTTTCTATTTCAAACTACTTTTTGCGCTTTTCAAATGAATATAAGCGCGTTAAAGGTGTTACTTCGTTTGAAAATGACTGGTTCGAGTATGTGGAGTATGGGACAACCAATCCACTTTCTATAATGTTACAGCGAAATGGGTTTTCACGCGAGACTTCCACTTATATTCGGAGAAATCGCCAGAAATATGTTGATGACATTAAACCGCAATCGCCAAAATTGAAGAAGTCACTTCTTGGTTGTGGGAATACAAGTGTTGAAAATGAGGCGAAGGATGTCTATTATAACGTGCCAGAATTGTTTGCGGATTAGGAAGGAAGTATTTTTCAGAAATTTTCAGAAATTCGTACCGCACGAAAAATTGGAATGCTTTATTGGATTTATTCGGGATTGATAGGAATGTAGCTATGGAGGACTGACACGATGAAAGATTGGAATCCTTATGCCAACAGTGGAACTCTGGGAACTACAGGCGTAGAAAACGGTGTTATCCTCAATGATGAGGAGTTTTCAAATGAGGCTCGAATCACATTAGAACGCAAAGGTTCTGCACCATACAGCATCACCTGCGGTATATATGGGCTTATGTTTCATACTGCCTTTGCTAAAAACCGAAAAGAAGCTGTTAATAAATATGAAGAAATGAAAGCAGCAATCGCAGATTTTATTAATAACCATGAAGCTACGGATGTTAGTGATTGGTGCGGTTGGTTTTCAGATAGATTTTGAAATTATAGTGAGCGGGTGACAATATGGACAACACATCTCATTTCTGGGGACAGAAAAACGCCACGATGAGCGACAAAAACGCCGTCAAGGAGTTCGGTATCACCAAGGAGGAAATCGTTGATGCGGTTAACGCTGGAGAACTTCAATACCGATGGGGAAGTACCCATGGCAATCCGTGGCTTAGACTTCTCCGTGTAGAAGTTGAGCAGTTTGTTGAGCGCAAGCATGGCGCCGGCTTTTTGCTGGAAAAGAAAAATAAAAAAGAACTCGCTGAAATAAACAAGGAACTAAAGGAATTAAAATCGCGGATTGCTGAACTGGAAGCCCGCAAGCAAGAAATAATGGAAAGCGTATAAAAAGAGGAGGCGCAGTATGGCAACTAACGGTAACTGCTTCATGTGCGGAAAAACAACCGCTAAGACCGCAATGAAAAATCATATCATGAAAGAGCATAATATTGGCGATGAAGGTTGCTACCTTTTCAAGGCAGAAGGCGCATACGATAAAGACTATTGGATATTGTTCTCTGTACGTCAAAACTCAAAACTCTCCGCCGTTGACGAATTTCTTCGGGAGATATGGTGCGAATGTTGCGGCCATTTGAGTGCTTTTCGAAGAGGCGGAAGCGAAGTTAGTAAATCTAGAAAAATATCGACCTTTTCAAAAGGTGATAAACTGCATTATGAATATGACTTTGGCTCTACTACCGAAATACTGGTAACTGTGATGGATGAAGTGAAGCGTCCAAAACAAAAAGAGTCCGTGGTTTTACTTGCCCGGAATGAGCCCTATGTTGCAAATTGCGACGAGTGTAGCGCACCGGCTGAATATGTGAATATATGGGAAAATAAATGTCTTTGCGAAGATTGTATAGACGAAGATGAAGAAGGTTTCATGCCGATTGTTAATTCGCCGCGTTCCGGGGAATGCGGATATGACGGCGAGTTAGACCGATGGACATTTTACCCACATGAGCCATTTCCGCAAATGTGCCTTGCGGAGAATAGGGCAAGGTATGCTCGTGTCGAAGATGAAGGTGATGACGAAGTTGAAGAAACACCGGAGGAGCGATGGGGAAAAATTGATACTCATTTTCAGCAAAAGCTGATTGAAAGCGTGTTCTGTCGAAAGTGTGGCGTTACAACCATCAAGGACTACACGCTGGAGAATAATCAAATGGATGTGCTGCTTAAAGGAAAGTGCGCTAAATGCAATGGCAAGGTTGCCCGGTTGGTGGAATGCGAGTAGTTTTTCGCAACTCACAGTTGACAAATTGCCAACTTTAATTGGTGGAGCATTCATTACAATAGGGGGTATACTGGACGGCATGGCTGGTCGCTCCGCTTTGCGGAGCTGCTCGCCCATGCATCCCGGGAGGTGAAAAAATGGATGTTGGCCGACGGGTTCAAGCCTTGCGTGTGCAGAGCGGTTTATCCCAAGAAGCCCTTGCAGACCAACTTGGCGTTACCCGCCAGTCTGTTTCTAAATGGGAGTTGGGACAAGCCCTACCGGATACTGAAAAAATAGTGCAAATCAGCCGTTTGTTTGGTGTTTCCACCGATTGGCTTCTACTATACGAGGGTCCGATGCTTGCAAAACCAAACCGACAAAAGCTACGCTTTGGCATGTATCTGATTGTCAAGGATTTTGCAAAAGCGGTAGATTTCTACGAAAAGTTGCTTTGCATGAGGGTTTCCACGATAGGTGCAAATCGCTTCGGGCAGTTTTTCTTTGATGGCATATGTATGTCCATAATGAATGAAGCCCATTTACCCGGCCATGATTACAGCGGTTGCGGAGACCACAAATTTGCTTTGAATTTTTGGATAGCCGATTTATCCGCAGAATTTGAGCGCGTAAGAAGTTTGAACATAGGGAGAACTACAGACATTATCCGCGCCCACTCCAAGTATTATTTTTTCAACGTCTATGACCCCGACGGGAATGTAATTGAAATCACAGGCCATTATGAGCCAATTGAAGGAGAATGAAAATGTCAAATGCACCTCTTTGCCAAAGTTGCGCCATGCCCATGGATGCACCGGAAAAGTTCGGCATTGAAGCCGACGGAAGCAAAAACGATGATTATTGCTGTCATTGTTGGAAAAACGGAAAATTTGCTTATGAATCAACACTGGAGCAGGCTGTGGAAAGCAACATCCCGTGGTGGAAAAGCGAAGGTGAAAGTGACGATGTAGCCAGAGAGCGCATCATGGAAGTTTTCCCAAAGTTAAAGCGTTGGGCGAAAGCGTAAGCTAGAACACTGAAAAAACTTAAGCACCTGGCACTGGAAACCCCCAGTATTCAGGTGCTTTTTTTGCGTCCTTAAAACTTAACGATAGAGGATAAGCTATCTATTTTGGACGTTCGAGCCGAATTAGATGATGGTACAGACATATTAATTGAAATGCACCTACACGGAATAAGTCAGATTAAAGCAAAAATAATCCGCTCATGGGCTAGAGCCTACAGCGAAGAATTGGAAGTTGGGCAAAAATACACATCACAATCCCCAACCGTCACT
>JGI24703J35330_11748783_pt1 | contig 35597 bp, 35 predicted proteins | sample TergutNt197P1_FD_35330 | JGI IMG/M metagenome (IMG submission 35330)
AACGCCGCATAACGGAACATCTGCAAGTTCGCGCCGACAAAGCATAACGGAAAAAGCGACGCGCAGATGCCCAAATGGGGTTTTCGGAGGTTGCCTAAAGATTCCAAGGCAATTGTAAGTCGAATATGAAAACAATACAAGAGTTTCGTTGCGGAGTATTGAACCCCCGATTAAAAAGGGGGATTGCTACACCGGTTAAGGTTCATGAATTAATCGGTGTCGCAATAACATCGACCAAAATTAATTCCGCAAATTTCCTTTCCACACCCCCCGGGAAACTTAAATTGAAAATTTCAATTGACTTGGCTATACTTTAAACATGATAAAAAAACATTTGAAAAATAAAAAAGACCAGATTGTAAAAATAATCGCGCCCAAAGTTATAACGGGGCTTGTGAATATTTTGCGTATGGGGCCGCGAATGATTTTCCGTTCAACAATGGAGCTTTTGCGGGCTAATTTAATTACGCGCCTTTTGTCGTGCATTACATTGCTGGTGGTAGACGTGTACGATTTGGCAAAAAAGCGCATTTCCAAACCGCAATTTATGAAAAACGTAATTCTTTCGGCATTGTTGGTAATCAGCGGTACGCTTGGCTGGAACTTGGGCAGCCGATGGATTGTGCTTGAATTTTTTGGCGGTTTTGTAGACATTGTTGGGGGAATAATCGGTGCGGCGGTAATGAGTTTTCTTTCAAATTTAATCTTAGACAAGGCAGGCGCGAAAATTATTGAATCTGACGCCCAAAAAATGTGGAAAATCCTTGAACCCTTTATTGATGCTTTGGATAAAAACGAGCAACAAGAAATACGCGATAATATAACTTGCACCTGTTTGAAAAATATGTACGCAAGCGAAGACAGACAAGCCTACGCCAAGGAATTAATCAAGCGGCTGCAAAACGGAGAAAAACCGAACGGCATTATTCGTGCAGAGGTTAACCATTCCGAAAGGCACACGATAGCGTAAACCGGAACATTAAAACGCGCCGAAGGCGAATTAAAACGCGCCGAATGCGAATTAAAACGCGGAGGAAGTTGCATGAACGCATTCAACATAGTACTGCATCAGCCGGAAATTCCGCACAACACAGGGGCAATAGGCCGCACATGTTTAATGACGGGAAGCTGTTTGCATTTGATACGCCCCCTTGGTTTTTTCCTTGACGAAAAATCTCTAAAACGTTCCGGGCTTGATTACTGGCCCAAAATTGACGTAAACGAATACGATAATTTTGCCGATTTCAAAACCCTGGCGCGAAAAAATAATCCCGCCGGAAGTTTTTATTTTATAGAAACTTCCGGCGGGATTATTTATACCGATGTGACATTTAACCCGGGCGATTATTTAATTTTCGGAAGCGAAACAACCGGCCTTCCCTCTGAAATTTTATCGGAAGAAACTACAATCCGTATTCCGATGGCAGGCGAAGAACGCTCGCTTAATTTATCGGTGGCGGTTGGCATAGTGCTTTACGAAGCATTACGCCAAACAGGTTTTTCACTGCTTGCAAATTAGAGTGTGTTGCCACATTTCCGTAGTGGCAACACGCCCTAAAACCCTTTGGAAATTACCATCCGATATCCCAAAGTGCATCTTCAATGTTATCCAAAAACCTTTGGCCCCAATCGTCGATGTTAACAAAATCAACCGTGCCCACGTTGTTATTGGACGTGGTGTAAACTTCAACAGAAACGTCTGTGCGTGTACCCCACCTTTCGTTGCGTTGGTTAATCAGCAGGCGGAAATTGTTGCCGTCAACGGTAAAATTGCCGTCAAGAAACTCTTCTTCGTGTGTACCCCAATCGTCGCGAGAAACCCCGGAGAAATTAAAATTGCCGTTCGCGTGGTTCCAGTCAGAAGTGAGGGTAATGGCTTGGCGGCCTCCCCACGCATTTGTGATGAAAATTTCAAGGTCATTTACATAACGGGTTCCGCCTTCGCGCACTTCCCAAATCGCACCAAAAAAGGCACGTTCGCCACCGGCACGGGCAGTCATTTCAATGCTCCACGGGTCGGCAACCGAGCTGCCAAAGTCGATTATTCCATCAAAGTTTATACGCTCGCCAAACATATTAATGCTTCCGTCTATATCAATTTTTAAAAGGCGGTCGCGGCTTCCGATGTAAAATGCGATTGTGACTTCGCCGCGCAATTCGCGCTCAAAATCACGCAATGCGTTTCTTAGCTCGCGAACAGTTTCCCTATGGGAAACTCCGCCAAAAAGCGGGCTGTCAAATGATGCGCGCACAGAATCGTCTTCTTCAAAGATATCCAACCATTCGCGCAGAAGGCTTACAAGCAGATTGTCCGTAATATCGTATGCAACGCGGCGCGCACTTACTGTGCTGCCGCCCACACGAACATCAACTCTGTTTGTGATGGTTTCGGCTTCACGAAGCGTGTTAAAAAAAGCATCTGAATAAGCGGAAATCTCCTCGCTGATTGTGTTGCTTTGGCGCAAAGATTCGCCAAGCTCTTCCACGAAGTCTGAAACGGCGTCCATCTCACGCCTGTCAAGCCCAAGCACCCGCCCGAATGATGTAAAATCTTCCCTGAAATCGTTAAACCTGAAACCATAATAGTTTCTGCTTATCTGGCGCGAACCTACGGCAACCCTATCGCGGTTTATGTAGGCTGCCAGGTTAAACGGTGCGCCGTCAATGTCGAAGTTTCCGCGAAACTCGTACGCATTGTTCCGTGAATTTGAGACAAGGCTCATATTTAAGTCAACTGCATATGATTGCCTGCTGCCGTCCCAAGCTTCCCATGATTCCGCATGATTAATGTTAACATTTACCGTACCGTTTTGAAGGGTATCCAACAACATGTAAATTGCTTGGAACGGCGTAGTTTCAAGCCTTTCCGCAAACTCGTTGTTAAGGTTGCCCATTGCCCTGCTTACGGCAAGGTTTCCGCTGTTGCCGATAAATGCAACAAAAACTATTACCGCCACAACAGCTGCGGCAGAAATCGCAATTGCAGGCAAAACAAATTTTGACCTGCCGCCCGGCTTTGACGGGGAGCCTGAAACGGCTTCCATTTCAAGGGCGACCGGTGCGGCCGGTGCCGGTGAAGCCGGTGCTGAAGCAACCGGTGCGGGTGAAGCCGGTGCAACCGGTGCTGAAGCAACCGGTGCGGGTGAAGAAACGGGTACAACCGGTGCCGGTGAAGAAACGGGTACAACCGGTGCCGGTGAAGCAACGGAAGACGGCTCGGTTACGGAAGACGAAACCCCCGCGACGGCCGCACCTCCGCATTTGTTACAAAATTTCGCGCCAGCGGAAAGGGATTCTCCGCAATTTGCACAATACATTTTTTTCCTCCTTTTGATATTGCAACACTAATTAGAACTTTCATCCAACAGTATATCATTTTTCTCGCTTTATCGCAACGTTTTAAAAAAACAGGGAGTTATTGAACCCCCGATTAAAGCTTGAACCTCAAGCTTTAATCGCCCCCTTAAAAAGGGGGATTGCGACACCAGTTTAGGTTCATGAATTAATTGGTGTCGCAATATTACTCATGCGATTCCCTTGCAACTTTCAGGCGTGATATTTCGTCGCGTTCGCGTTCTTCCAGTTGTTCGGTTATGTACTTTATGCGTCGTTCGTACTGAGGGATTTTGATATTCTTTAATGCGGCGGCACGTTTTCTTGTGCTGTGTGTGCGTGCTTTAATGCGGGCTATTTCTTCTTCGATTGCTGCAAGCTTTTGACGCGAGGCAAGCACATTAAGCCAAATGTTAAATGCTTCGTCGATTGCAATATTTGTCTCGTTTAATTTATATGCGGGGCGGGCGGGGGATTCCCATAAAATATTTTCCCAAATGCTGTGAAATTTTTCAAAACCTGTTTTTGCTATTGCTTTTGCCACGGCGTTTTCGGCAGCAAACTCCAGCTTTAACAAGCTTTCGCGAAGTATTTTTGCGGCTTTTTTTTTGCGTTTTAATTCACGATTAAGTGCGCGATACTTCATGTCTATCAAGTAAAAACCCTTTATAGCAAGGGCATGATTTTGCTTTGCAAGAAGCAGATTTCGCTTGGTTGGGTTTGTGTCCAAAATATAACCTCCCAAATTTTTGCAGAATATTCTTTCAACTGATTGATTAAAATTAAATAGAGGTCGCCTAAAGCATTCAAATCATTTTTGCCCGCATAGGCGAGCAAAAATTTCATAATGTTCGTTGTAGAGATAAGGGAGGATATTTATGCCGTCAGTCGGGATTGTGGGTTTAAACGGGCGCGAAATGACAAGGGCTTTTTTGCGCATGAGCCAAGGAGCGGCAAGTTGTTATCATATAACCGAGCGTCAGACGAACGGGCCCAAGCTTGATGTTTTGATTGCGTCAGAGGCATCGCCGGTGTTGACTGCAATCATTCCTTCGTTGAAGCGGGAAGATTTTTTGATTATAAACGCCGACGATAAAACTATTTTCCCGTTTCTTACAAATTGTGAGGCAAAGCTGATTACTTATGGATTTAATAATCGTGCGTGCATCACAGCATCCAGCGTAACAAACGACGAAATGCAGGTTTGTATACAACGAAATTTTCAGGGGATTAACGGCGAAGACCGCGAACCTGGCGAGTTTTCTGCCCGTGTAAACGGCGAAACTTCCATGTCTGTACTTGGGGCAGCCGCCGCGTGGGCAGTTTTGTTTTAATATCAATATTTCAACCGTTTGAAGGGATATTGGTATAAATACAAACTTGTGGCAGTATGATATAATACACCCAAAAAGTCGTTTCGGGTGCGGAAAGGACGGTATTGCATGGAAAATACAAATAATTACATCGAAATCGGCGGACGTATTCACTCAGAATTTACATTCAGCCACGAAATTTACGGGGAAGGATTTTACCGCTTCGATGTTGAAGTGGGCAGATTAAGCGGGCAAAGCGATATTTTGCCTGTAACAGTCAGCGAGCGGATTGTTGAGCGCGATAAAATGTTGCCCGGCCAACCAATAAAAATCACGGGCCAAATACGTTCGTACAATAATTATGTAGAGGCTGATAGGAAAAACAAGCTTGTGTTGACTGTTTTTGCCCGCGACACAGAGCTTGTTTCACAAATCCCCGGAGACAGCCCAAACGATGTTTTTCTCGACGGCTATCTTTGCAAACCGGCTATTTATCGCACAACGCCGTTCGGGCGGGAAATAGCCGACTTGCTTATTGCAGTAAACCGTTCGTACAATAAATCCGACTACATACCATGCATCGCTTGGGGTCGGAACGCACGTTTTGCGGGCAAACTTCAAGTGGGTGACCACATACGACTTTGGGGCAGAATGCAAAGCCGCCAATATCAAAAAAAACTTGACGAAATGACCATTTTGGAAAAAACCGCATACGAAGTCTCTGTTTCCAAAATCGAAACCGCAATTGAAGAAGTTGAAGAAATTGAATAAATTGAATAAATTGAAGAAATTAATCCTTCATGATTTTCCGATGATACGAGCGCAACTTCCTAAAAACCTTGCCGTGAACGGTGTCGGCGGGATATGGATAAATGCCTGCGGGTTTGTTCATAAGCAGTTCCATGCCCTCGTCTACTGTTGAGATGGGGTAGATGTGAAATTCCCCTTTTTTTACCGCATTTATGACTTCGTCTTTAAGCACCAAATCGCGGATGTTGCGTGTTGGTATAATTACGCCCTGTGTGCCTGTCAGTCCGCGTTTTTTGCACAGGTCAAAGAAACCTTCGATTTTGTGGGTTGCGCCGCCGATGGGTTGAATTTCGCCGTGCTGGTTGATACTGCCTGTGATGGCAATATCTTGACGGATTGGTATTTCTGCAAGGGCGGAAAGTACGGCGTAAAGCTCGGTAGAAGACGCGCTGTCGCCGTCTACGCCGCTGTAGTTTTGCTCGAAGCAGATGCGGCAGGACAGGGAAAGCGGAAAATCTTTTGCGTAGGTTTGACCAAGATATCCGATTAAAACCTGAATACCTTTATCATGAACGGAGCCGGACATTTCGGCTTCTTTTTCTATATTGACTATGCCGGCTTTGCCCATGTATGCAGTTGCGGTTATGCGTGAGGGTTTTGCAAACATATGGTCGCCGGTATCCAGTACGGCAAGGCCGTTTATTTGGCCTATTTTTTCGCCCTCGGTTGAAATCATGATGGAGTCTTCCTCTATCATCTCAGAGAGTTTTTCCTCGTACATATTAAGGCGATATTCTCGCTTGGTTATTGCTTTTTGCACATGGGCGGCAGTTACTTTTTCTGCTGTGCCTGTATCCGTTTTTGCCCATGCCACCGCTTCGCTCACAATTTCGCTTAAACGGTTAAAGCGGGTTGTAAGGCGGTCTTTACGCTCGGCAAGGCGGGCGGCGTGTTCGATTAAGCGGCCTATTGCCTCGGGCTCAAATTGAAGGCTGCCTTCTTCTGCTGTTTGCTTGTTTACGAATTTTGAGATTTCTGCGATATTTTGGTCGTTAAGGCGCATTTCATAGTCAAAATCTACACGTATTTTGAACAGCTTTTCAAAGTAGTCGTCGTAGGTGTACAAAATATCGTAGTAATATCCGCCGCCGATTATAATTATTTTTATGTCAACAGGGATTGGCTCGGGTTTTATTCCGCTTACGGCAATGCCCGTTGTGTATTCGCGAAGCGGCTCGGTAATTATTTTTTCTGTAATAAGCGTGCGGCGAAGGGTTTCCCATGCGTGGGGGCTTCCCAAAATATCCTGTGCTTGAAGAATCAGATATCCGCCATTGGCTTTGTGGAAAAGCCCCGGCTTTATTTTCATAAAATCCGTGGAAAAATTCCCGTATTCGTTATCGTATTCTACCTCGCCCACAAGATTGGTATAGCTTGGGTTGTAGTCTACAACCACGGGCGCGCCCGACAGCTCGCTGTTATCGGTGAGCAAGTTTATTTTATATTTTGTCAAATTATCTTCGTTGCTTTTTTTGTTGTACCATGGCATAAACGCCTGAATTGCTTCTTCTTCCTCGTTTTCCTCTGTCACGAAATCCACGAGATTATCCAAAATGTCTTCCTTTACATCCTTCAGATACTGCAAGAGTGTGGGTTCATCGCTGAAAGTTTCGATTATATCGTTCATGTGATGCCCCACCGTAAAAAGCCCCAAGGCATAATCCAGCTCTTCAACCTCTTTTTTTGTGGTTTTTTCAAAATCCTTTATTTCGCGAAGGGCCTCCGATGCCCGTTGTTGAATAGACTCGGACTTTTTTGTTATAGCGTCTTTTTGCTCCGATGAAAGCAAGTCAAATTGTTCTTCCGTTATGGCCTCGCCCTCAACAATCGGCACAAAAAATATTCCGCTGTTAGAATTTTTTACTTCAAAATCTTGCTTGCGTGCTTCCACCGACATTTCTTTTATAATTTCGTCTTGCTTTGATTTTAATACCTTGACAATTTCATTCTTTTTTTGCTCATAGCTTTTGTCGGCAAAAGTGCGCGGCAATTCCTCCGAAAGACGGGCTATCAGCTCGTTCATTTCTTCTTGCAAATGCTTGCCCACACCTGCCGGCAGGCGCAAAAGTTTGGGGCATTTTGGGTTGGTAAAATTATATACATAGCACAAATCCGGCGGAACAGGCCGGGTTTCGGCTTTTTTTCGTGCAAATTCACGCGCAAAAGTTGTCCGTCCGGTTCCGGTTGCCCCGCAGACATATATATGGTAGCCCTTCTCTTTCATTTGCAAGCCAAATTCCAAAGCTTCCGACGCCCTTTGTTGCCCAATCAGCTTGGGCATTTCGGCAGATTCAATTTCTTCCGAAGGAAGTTTAAGGGGCTTTGAAAAATATTTTAATTCTTTCCAACTAAGTTCTTGAACCATAGGATTCTCCTAATTATTTTTTGAGGTACAGCCACATGACAATCCCGTTTTCGCGGGGGTGGGAATAATAATCTTTGCGCACACCCTCCGGCGCGAAGCCGAATTTTTGATACAAAGAGATTGCGGCTGTATTACTTTCGCGCACTTCAAGGGTAAGGCCCATCATTTCCAATTTTTCTGCGGCATTAATAAGGCCGTTTACAAGAAGCGAAGCAATGCCGCGGCGGCGAAAAGATTTTTGCACCGCTATATTATTAATATGCCCTTCGTTGATAATGTGACGCATGTACGCATGGCCGATGACCGCGCCGTTTTCGCCGGTTGCAACAAGGCAAACGGAGTTTTTTTGCAAAATCTCATATTTTATTGATGTTTCCGACCACGCCGCCGCAAAAGAGTCGGCTTCTATTGCGTGCATTTCCGGGGCGTGACGCACTTCTGCAGGGGTTATCGATATCAAAGATTCAAGGCTTTGGGGTGGAAATAGTATCATGTTACAGCCCCGGTTGCTGCGGCTTTTTCTGCCGCTTGTCGCACGGCTTGCGGCGCACGAATATACAAAAGCTCAACTTCCCCGGGGAAAGAGCATCCCGATTTTATTTTTTCTGCCGCGCACACAGCTACCGACGCGGCGCGTTGGCGATTATTATTTGCGGGGGCAAAAACTGCATGGGGGATTTTTTCCAAAATTAATTCGGCGTTTGCGTCTGCACCATCGCCAAGAAATAAAACCGGTTCTTGATTCTGCAAAAATTCGTCAAGAAAAATTTCGACGGGCAATGCCAAAAAGTCGGTTATTTTTTGCATAAAACCCGATTGGTTTCGGGAATAAACTGCCGTGTAAACTTGGCCGCGCCTTGCGTCCAGCATAGGCACAACAATTCCGCTTCCTGCAACGCCTAAAACATTGTATGCCAATGCATCAAGCGTAGGAACAGGAATTGCCGGAATATTCAGCGCGTGCGCAATGCCCAGCGCGGAAGCCGCGCCTATACGAAGCCCCGTAAAAGAGCCAGGCCCGTTTGTGTAGGCTATATAGTTTATGTCTGACGGTTGAAGGCGGGTTAATTTAAAAAGTTGGGCAATTCCCGGCATAAGAATTTCCGAATGCGTCCAAGAGTTTTCACCTGTACGGGCGTTAAGAGTGATTTCGCCAACCGTTATGTATGACGAATTTTCACACGCGCCCGGGATTTCAATAATGGCCGCGCCCGCTTGCACGCCGGAGGTATCCGCAGCCAAAATTTTTATTTTATTCACTTTGCCAAAATCTCCCTATAATTTTCGCCCCGTGTTGCGTCCGGTCTTATTTCAATGCGGACAGCCTGCGCGGGTATTGCTTCCCCGCCTGCTTCGGGCCATTCAACAAGTGTTACTCCCGCGGAAAAAAAATAATCTTCGTAACCGATGCTTTCCATGTCGCTTTCGCCGCCCAAACGATACAAATCAAAATGATACAGCGGAAGCCGCCCACCCAAGTATTCGTTCATTATTGTAAAAGTAGGGCTTGTAACACGACCGTTGTACCCAAGCCCTTTTGCAAAGCCCTTTGCAAAAATTGTTTTCCCTGCGCCAAGGTTGCCGCTTAGGCAAAAAATTTCCCCCGGCAATGCGTTTTTGCCAAAATTTTGGGCAATCAACTCGGTTTCTTCTGCGGAAAAAGATTCAAACTTTACGTTTTTTGAATTACCTTCGGCACAAAATGATTCACTAAAATTATTTTTCAAGCTTATTAACACCCCACCCAAACCATACCACACTGTTTAAATTATGACAAATTCACAGAAAACGTCATATTGCTATTTCATTTTTTTGTAGTTGTGCTAAAATAATCCCGTGCTATAATAGTATGAATTCAGAAACGGAGGTACAAACATGGTCGGTAAAAGAGTAACTGAAATGATTGAAAGCGATGAGCAAACTCTGCAACTGATGGAGTTTATTGTCTCGGGTGGGCATTTTGGCATAAACGTTGCCAAGGTTAACGAGATAATGAAGTACAGCCAATACCCAATTACCCCAATGCCCAATTCCAACCCTTTCGTTGAGGGTATTTTCCGCCCGCGTACGGAGACAATGACCGTTATCAACCTGGCAGCGTACATGGGTTTGCCACCCTCGGACGACGAAGAACGTGACATTTTGATTATTACCAAGTTAAACAATGTTGAAACGGCATTTCATGTGCATGGTGTAGAGGCAATTGAGTCTGTGCGCCTTAGCGAAATTGAGAAGCCGGACTCCACCATTTACGGCGGCGAAGAGGGCATGGCAACGGGTATCGCTAAACACGGCGATAAACTGATTACCATTATAGATTTTGAAAAAATCCTTATCGACATAAGCCCCAACATGGGGTTCAGCCCAAGTGACATAGACAAGCTGGGCATGAGAAACCGCTCGTCTAAGCCGATTCTTGTTGCGGAAGATTCACCACTGTTAGAGCGTTTGATTCTCAGCTCTCTTGAAAAAGCGGGATATGTAAATATTATTTGTACCGCCAACGGGCAAGAGGCATGGAGCCTTCTCGAAGGTTATAAAGAAAGCGGCCAACCGATTGAAGACCATGTTTGCGCCGTAATAACCGACATAGAAATGCCGCTGATGGACGGGCACAGGCTGTTGCGGATGATAAAAGACGATAACGCTTTGAAAAAAGTTCCTGTTATTGTGTTCTCGTCGCTTATTACCGACGATAACCGCGAAATAGGCACAAAATTGGGTGCGGTAGCCAATGTTTCCAAGCCTGAAATAGCCAACCTTGTAACAATATTAGACCAAAACATTTTGTAAATTCTGCCGCCGCGCAGGCGGTATTATTTCATGGAGGGTGCTTGATGCCTGCATCGCAGTCGGCGGCCATCACCAAGGGCTCTATTTTGAGCATCAGTTCAAACGCCGACGTATACGAGCGCGGCGAGCGGTACTATCGTGACGGTAAGCTTATTTCATACACCGCCACAGAGGAAGAAAGCGGATTTACGTCAGTACGCGCAAGCGTTGAGGGCAATTATAAAAACTATGAAGTATCGCTGAAAACGGACGGGCTTGGGGCATTGTCTGGTTATGCTTGCACTTGTGAAAGCCACAGCATTTGGCGCGGGGCTTGCAAGCATGTTGTTGCGGTGCTTTTTGCCCATTCGGAAGGTCATTCGCGGATGTTTTCTGCGGAAAAAATGAGCAACCACGCACGCGCACTTACAGACAACTTGGAAAAAATTATCTACGACGGTATAGACGAATCATTTGTTGTGCCGGGCCGGGAATCGTCGGGTTCATTGCTAAAACTGACCCCGCTGTTGCATTGCACCAACCACGCCGCCCGGGGTGTTTATCTCACGTTCTCTGTAGGGCTTTCAAGAATGTACGTGATTAAGAGTATTTCGGGCTTTGTTAACAGTTGCAAAAACGGTGAAACAGTTACTTACGGCCGGGGGCTTACCTTTGCCCACCACCGCGAAGTTTTTGACGAAACTTCGCGAAAACTTTTGGACTTTATCATACGCGAGGATGACATGTATTCTGAAATAGGCAAGCGTCTAAGCCGTCAATTTCAGTTTACGCACCATCCGCTGTTTGCAAGCCGCGAGCTTTATCTGACGCCACGCAACACCGACGAGTTTTTTGAAATATGCGCCGGCTCGGATTCTCCAACTTTGGAATGTGTATCAGACTTTGGCCAACAGCTGATGTTGGCGGACGCATACCCTCCCTTCAAGTTTAACGTGCGTCATGCGGAATACGGCACGGCTTTAAGCACGCGAGATATTCCGTTCACATGTTTTTACGGAGTTTCTTCATATTATATCTTAACAGAGGGCGGGCTTTTCCGAATGCCCATAGTGGAAGGTCGGCTTTTGTGTTCTCTTTTGAAAGCTTTGGGTGAAACTCCCACACGCGAAATACTCTTCTCGGTCAACGAACAGTTGCGATTTGTAAGCATCATTTTACCGCGCCTTTTAAAAATGGGCGTGGTTGAAGCTGTCGTTGATGAAAGAAGCACAAAAAACGAAAATGGCGAGACTTCAAAAATTAACGAGCCGGGTGAGATTGCGGCAAAAATGTACTTCGATACCGAGGGAAAAGACGTGACGGGGCGGCTGGAGTTTCATTACGGGGAAGTGGTAATTGGCGCGTTTGACGAAAAGGACGACGCTTTAATCCGTGACGGGGCGGCGGAATATGCCTTGTGTCGCCGCTTGTTTTCCCATGGGTTTTTCCGTGATACGGCGAAGAAAACATACAGATTAAAAGGTAACGATTTGATTTACGCATTTCTGCACGGCTCTGAAGCCCCGACGAAACTGGTCCGGTCGTTGGATGTTTTTCGTGTGTCGTCGCAAAAAGGGCTGTCTGGCATTGAGTCCCTTCGCGATTGCGCAGAAGTTTTTATAAGCGAGGATTTGCAAAAAAAGGCAATTCGCCCGATGTCTCCCAAGATGGGGCTTAGGCTTTCGGGGGATTTGCTAAAAGTTTCCATTGAAGACGCCGGCTATGAAATAGGCGAACTTATTGAAGCTTTAGAGGCTTATCGCTCACGAAAAAAATTTTTTCGCCTGAAAGACGGACGTTTTATCACCCTCGAAGATGAGAGCGTGGCAGCCGTCGCAAATTTTCTTGACGCGCTTGATGTAACAAAAAATGAAGTAAAAGGAAAATCCCTTAATCTTCCTGCATACCGCGCATTATATGTGGACGAGTTAACTCGTTCCGACGCACTTGCGTCAACGCACGCACTAAAGCGTGACGAAAGCCTCGAAAAACTTTTATCGCATTTCCAAAATTCAACCTTGAACTTTAAAATTCCCAAGGGCTTGGGCGGCATACTTCGCGAATATCAAAAAACCGGTTATCGTTGGCTTAAAACCCTGTCACACTACGGTTTTGGCGGCATTCTTGCCGATGATATGGGGCTTGGAAAAACATTACAAATAATTGCTGTTTTGGCGGGGGAAAGTCAAAAGGCCTCTGCGTCAAAGGCTTCTGCGTCAAAATCTTCTTCGTCAAAAACTTCTGCGTTAAAAACTTCTGCGTCAAAGGCGTCAATTGTTGTGGTGCCTACTTCGCTTTTGTACAACTGGGAAAACGAGATTGCAAGGTTTGCGCCACGGTTAAAAACATGCGTTGTCTCCGGGTTGCCAGAAAAACGCCGCGAGCTTCTGAATACATCCGGCGTGGATGTTTTTATAACAACATACGATATGTTAAAACGCGACACGGAATTATACGAAGGCAAAGAATTTTCATATATAATTGCGGACGAAGCCCAGAATATAAAAAACCCCGCCACTTTGGCGGCAAAAAGTATAAAAGAATTAAACGGGCGCGTGCGTTTTGCCCTAACGGGCACGCCAATTGAAAACACATTAACAGAGCTTTGGTCGATTTTTGATTTTATAATGCCGGGATATCTTTACACTGCCGGTAAATTTTCTAAGATTTACGAACTGCCGATAATCAAATATAATGACGCAGAAACTGCCGCAAAACTTCGTAAACAAATCGCGCCTTTTGTGCTTAGGCGCGTAAAAAAGAGCGTTTTGAAAGAGTTGCCGGATAAAACGGAAACCACTTTACCTGCGGATTTAGCCCCCGAACAAAAAAAGCTTTATAAAGCAAATTTACTTGATGCCATTGGCGCATTTGATGCTGTTGTCAAAAACAATACCTTTGCCGATAATCGAATGAGAATTCTGGCGCAGCTTACCCGGCTTAGGCAAATTTGCTGTCATCCCGCGTTATTTTTGGAAGATTACAACCACGGCAGCGGCAAATTAACTCTCGCGCTTGAAACCGTTCAGCTCGCGCTTGACTCGGGGCACAGGGTACTTTTGTTTTCGCAATTTACACAAATGCTGTCCATAATACGCGACGAACTGGCAAAAACAAAAATTACAGGGCAAACCGGCAGGGGTGTAACATATTTTTATTTGGACGGCGCGACAAAAGCAAAAGAGCGCGTAGAAATGACAGAAAAATTCAACTCGGGCGAACGGGATTTGTTTCTGATTTCCCTAAAAGCCGGCGGCACGGGTTTGAATTTGACCGGCGCGGATGTTGTAATCCACTACGACCCGTGGTGGAATCCCTCCGTCACAGACCAAGCCTCTGACCGCGCCCATCGCTATGGCCAAGAAAAATCCGTTCAGGTGTTTAACATCGTCGCAAAAGACTCCATCGAAGAAAAAATCATCGCCCTTCAAGAGAAAAAACGCGGGCTAATCGACGCTGTTATCACCGAGGGCGGAAGCTTTATTAATCTTCTTTCCGAGGAAGAAGTACGAAAATTATTCACATGATGGTATTAATTCTTCCAATGTTTTTGAATGGAAATAGGTTCAAAAAACAAAACATTGCTTCAAATGCATAATTGCTGTATAATGTACGGGTTCAAGCATAAAGGCAACCTCCGAAAACCCCATTTGGGCATATGTTGCCTAAACATCCTAAGCGCGTGGGGGACACACTATGTTGCCTTTCAGGAGTGTGAACGTGTAATATGATGAAAAAAGAAGCACTAATCGGTATATTCATAGTAGCAATGGTCGTAATGATTATGCGGCCTTTGCCGCCGCTTGCGGTGGATTTTCTTTTGATGGTTATAATTGGGCTTGCAATAATTATTTTGCTTAATGCGTTGTATGCCAAGGAAGCACTGGAAATGTCCATGTTTCCTACTATTTTGTTGGTTATAACCTTGTTCAGAATCACCATGAGTATAACCACAACGCGCCTTATCCTTGGCGGTGACGGCACAGAGAGTTCAGCCGGTGTTGTTATCCGAGAGTTTGGTCAATTTGTAGCGGGGGGCAACCTGATTTTGGGTCTTATTCTGTTCCTCGTAATTTTGCTTGCAAGCTTTCTTGTTATCATCAAAGGCTCAGAGCGCGTTGCAGAAGTTACGGCACGTTTCACCCTTGACGCAATGCCGGGTAAGCAGATGGCAATTGATGCCGACCTTAACACGGGCTTAATTAACGAGGACGAAGCAAAGGCGCGTCGTAAAAAAATTCAAGACGAATCAAACTTCTACGGTGCTATGGACGGTGCGGTTAAATTTGTAAAAGGCGATGCTATTTTCAGCATAATCATTGTTTTTGTAAACCTAATCGGCGGTATTGCAATGGGTGCTACAGGCGCGGCAACAGGGTATTCCATGCCTATAGCCGACGCTTTGGACATTTACGCACTTTTAACCATCGGCGATGGTCTTGTTTCGCAAATTCCCGCGCTTCTTATTGCACTTGCAACAGGCTTTATTGTTACAAAAGCAACTGCGGAAGAAGAAGTTTCCGGCTCGCTTGCAAAACAGCTTTTGACGCAGCCGTTGGTCTTGATGATTACTGGCGGAGCATTGGTCTTTCTTGGTTTGTTCAGCCCATTGCCTACCTTTTTTGTACCCGCGGGGCTTCTGCTTGCGGTTGTGGGGATAAGGGCTACACGGCAGGAAACCCTTACCGCTATAGAATCGGAAATTACGACAGATGACGTAGAGGCAGAAGAAATGCGCCGTCCCGACGACATGCTTCCCCTGACAGACGTGGACATGATTCGCCTGTGCTTCGGATACGGTTTAATCCCGCTTGTTGCGGCCGACCAAGGCGGTGACTTGCTTGAACGCGTTGTAATGATTCGCCGCAACATCGCGTTGGAATTGGGCGCAATCATCCCTCAAATTCGTTTGCAAGACAATATTAAACTCAGCCCCAACCAATACACGATTTTTATAAAAGGCGTTGAAGTGGCAGGCGGAGAAATCATGTTTGACCATTACATGGCAATGAATTCCGGCTATGTTGAAGAAGAAATAGACGGCATAGAAACGGTAGAACCCTTTGCGGGGTTGCCGGCAATGTGGATTTCCGAGTCTCAGCGGGAACGCGCCGAAGCCCTTGGTTACACGGTTGTAGACCCCCCTGCGATTATAGCAACGCACCTGACAGAAGTAGTGCGGCAACATCTCCATGAGCTTCTTTCTCGTCAGGATGTTCAAAAATTAATCAACCATGTAAAAGAGTCTCATGGTGTACTTGTTGAAGAGTTAATCCCCAAGTATATGAGTGTTGGCGAGGTGCAGAAGGTTTTATCAAAACTGCTGAAAGAAAGTGTTTCCATCCGCGACCTTGTAACAATTTTGGAAACCTTGGCAGATTACGCGCCAATCACCCGCGACACAGATATGTTAACGGAGTATGTACGCGCCAATTTGCGCCGCGCAATTTCCAAAAAATTCTTTGGACAAGGCGTTAACACTGTCATCACATTAGACCCTGCCCTGGAGCAAACCCTCACGGGCAATATCCAAAAAACCGAAATCGGTTCGTTCGTTAATATAGACCCGCAACTGAGCCAGCGCGTGTTCGACAGCCTGAAAAAGGAAGTAAGCAAACTTACGTCTTTGGGGGTAATGCCGATTATTTTAACGTCGCCCTTTGTGCGCATGTATTTCAAACAACTTGTTGACGAAATTGCCCCCGATTTGGTTGTGTTAAGCTACGGCGAAATTGACCAGACGGCAGAAGTACAATCCGTAGGCATGGTGAGTGTATCATGAAGGTAAAACGTTACGAAGGTAAAAGCGAAGCCGCATTAATGCCCGTTATTATGGAAGAAATGGGCGAGGGCGCGACAATTATCAGCGTGAAACAAAAGCCCGCAACCGGGATATTTGGTTTTTTTCGCAAACCAAGTGTGGTAATTACGGCAGCCTGCGAAGACGATGAAGAGTTAATGACTTTATTAAACAGCCCCGAAGCAAGAGCGGAAAAATTAGCACCGCCGCCGCTTGTGGAGCGCAAGCCGCTTTCGGCAGATTTGGTAGAAATCACGTCGGCAACTGGTTCTGCCGCAATAGAAGAGTCAATGACGCTGTTATTGCAAGAAGCACGCAAGGCGGCAAACCAAATCGACATGGAAGAATCTTCAAAGCGTTCCAAAAATCAAATTGAAGCACCGGGAAAAAGCCCGGAAAAACCGGATGAAAATGATAAAAACGAAAAAAAATACAATCACAGTATGGTTCAATTGTTTTACGATACGATGTTGGAACAAGAAGTACTGCCCGAGGTTGCAGCGCATATATTAAAAGACTTGGAATCTGTGGACGAAGCAAGCCAAATAGACGTGCGACTCTTGGTAAAAGCGGTTTACGGCAGTATTGTAGACATGTTAAAAGGCCCTACTTTGATTGATACAAACAAGGTCAAGGGCGAGGCGCAAGTAGTGGTATTTATGGGGCCCACAGGGGTAGGAAAAACCACAACAATAGCAAAACTCTCGTCCATTCTCACATTAAAGCACGGTCTTAAAATAGGGCTTATTACAGCAGACACGTATCGAATTGCCGCTGTAGAGCAATTAAAAACCTATGCAGATATACTTGGCCTTGATATTCGCGTTGTTTACAGCCCCGACGAAATGGAAGAGCATCTGGGTGCGCTTCGCGCAAAAAATGATGTAGTTCTGATTGATACCGCCGGCCGCAGTCACAAAAATACTGAAAGCATCGAAGAATTGAAAAAACTTTTTGAAGTCTTGCCCGACAGCAAGAAATATTTGGTTTTAAGCGTCACAACGCGCTACGAAGATTTGCGTAAAATAGTTAATGTTTTCGACCAATTATCGGATTTTAATATGATATTTACAAAGCTTGATGAAGCGGAAACCCTTGGTTCTCTTATGAATATCTGTTGCATCGCAGGTAAAAAAGCCGCGTATGTAACCTTCGGACAAAATGTTCCCGATGATTTGGAGACAATAAAGCCGGATAAAATTGCAAAATCCCTGCTTGGGCTTGCGGACGGTAACTTGCATCCGTATGCGGAAGGCGGCCAATCTGGATGATAATTGACCAAGCAAAACGTCTTCGCGAGTTGATGTTGCAAAAAGATATGCAGGTGCCGGAAAATCCCGATGCAAAAACCACCATGAATGCGCGTGTTATTGCAGTAGCAAGCGGAAAGGGCGGGGTAGGAAAATCGAATTTTTCAATAAATCTGGCGATACAAATGCGAAAAATGGGCAAGCGCGTAGTAATAATAGATGCAGACTTTGGGCTTGCAAATGTAGAAATTCTCTTGGGCGTCGCGCCAAAACACACCGTTGTTGATGTTTTAAACGGTTCGGTAGAAATGGAATCCGCGCTCACAATCGGGCCGATGGGATGCATGTTTCTTTCGGGCGGCTCGGGCATGGCATCACTCTCGGATTTATCCGACAATCAAATTTTACGGCTTACAGATGGTTTTTTACAACTGGACGATTTGACGGATTTTATTATAATAGATACAAGGGCAGGGCTTTCCAACGCGGTAATAAATTTTATCAAGGCATCATCCGACACGATAATTGTCACAACGCCCGACCCTACTGCAATTGCCGATGCTTATGCCTTAATCAAGTCAATAAAAGCGTCAATGCCGGAAGTCGAAATGCTGAAGCTTGTAGTAAACTGCGCCGTAAACGATTCAGAAGCCAGCGAAGTTTTTGAGAAATTAAATGGCGTATCTTCGCGGTTTCTTGGTATAAAGTTAATGTTAATGGGGTGCATTCCCTTTGATTCGTACCTTGTGCGTGCCGTGCGAATGCAAAAACCCGTAATCATAAAGTATCCGTTTTCGCAAAGTGCGAACAAATACAGTGAAATTTGCGCAAAACTTTTAAATATGGAAGCCGGGAAAAAAAACAGCATCCAAAATTTTGTAATGAAGTTAATAGGACGGTTTAGCGCGTAAAATTTGGGGGGTGGCGTTATTGTTTGTAGAAAATTTAAAATCGGGCGCGAAGGTTCAGGTTCAACGCCCGGGCGAAAATACCGGGTACATGTGCAAAGTGGAAGTATCTTTGCCGGATGATAAAGAGGTACTTATTCAAGCACCCGTTGATGAAAACAAACCGGTAACATTAAAAGCAGGGGAAAAGTTCAATTTAAGGCTTTTTACAGACAACGCAACATTTAGTTTTAAAACAACGGTTTTAAGACATAAAAAATTAGACGGCCTGGACGTTGTTTGCCTCAGCATAGACGATGATGGCGTTAAAACACAAAGGCGTTCTGCTTTTCGGTTTAACTGCGGCATACCCGTAACGTTTAACGTAGTATATTCAAGCGGGCAACCACCGGACCGTGACGAAGGAATAATATCCGACCTTAGCGCGGGCGGCTCAAAAATTACAACAAACAAAAGTTTAGATGTGGGATATCTTCTGACAATATCAATTCCCTTGGGCGACGACATTGTTGTGGCATTCGGGGATGTTCGTTCCAAAACAGAGCTTACAAACAAATCGAAATATGCGTTTCAGTATGGTATAAGGTTTACGATGATGCCCGAATCTGACCAAGAAAAAATTATTCGTTTCATGTACAAAATGCAACGTGAGGAATTAAAAAAAGCACGTCCCAGGTAATCGGGGGCAATGCTCCCATCTAAATGGAGGGTTCTATTATGGCTGTACAGGGCTCGGAAAGTTTATTCAGTGACATGCATCTGGACATTTTGAAGGAGATTGGCAGCATGGGAACGGCTCACGCCGCCACCGCACTTTCAAAAATGGTCAATAAAAAAGTGACAATGCCTGTTCCGAATGTTTCGTGGGTGGATTTTCAAAATGTTGCAAACTTTGTGGGCGGCCCCGAAAATGTAATTGTTGGAATTTTAGTTTCCCTTTCGGGTAACATACAGGGTATGATGATGCATCTGATGGAGGTTGAATCTGCGCATACCTTGGCAGAATTGATTATCGGGCCCACACCGTCAGATGACAAATATTTCTTTGGTGAAATGGAGCGTTCTGTTGTTGAAGAAGTAGGCAACATCATGTTAAGCTCATATTTAAGTTCTCTCGCAGGGCTAACAAATTCGATGATTAAACCATCCATCCCGTATATGTCAGTAGATATGGCAAATGCGATTCTTTCCGTTCCCGCAAGCGAATTCGGAAAAATGGCCGACCAGATTCTTTTTATCGAATCACAAATATCCGTTGAGAATAAAGACATTTCGGGATGTTTCGTTTTAGTCCCTAATTTGCACTCTTTTTATAGGATTTTACGAGCCTTGGGAGTGGAGTAATATGGCGAGAGAAAATATGATAGTTGTCGGAATGGCCGACTTGAATGTAACAAAATCCCCGGGGATATTAACTACCTTGGGGCTTGGTTCGTGTGTAGGAATCGCACTTTATGATGCTCAGGCAAAAGTGGCAGGGCTTGCACACATCATGTTGCCCGATTCAAAAGCAATACACAATAACCAAAATCAAGCCAAATTTGCAGATACTGCTTTAATCGTACTCATCACGAAAATGGAAAGACTGGGCGCGAAAAAGAGAAACATACGCGCCAAAATTGCCGGTGGTGCGCAAATGTTTGCGTTTAACGCCACAAATGAAAACCTTCGTGTGGGAGACAGAAATGTTGAGGCAACAAAAAAAGTTTTGCAACTTCAAGGAATTTCTTTGGTTGCTTCGGAAACGGGCGACAGTTTTGGTCGCACGGTTGAACTGTATGCAGAGGACGGAAAATTCTTAATAAAAGCAATCGGGCAGGGCATAAGAACATTGTAAACGACGCAGGGCAGCCCCGGTTGGAAGGAGAATGTTAAATGTCTTACCAATTAAACAGGGTGCATTTATTAATTTGTATTTTTGCTGCACTGGTGCTGACAGCCGGGTTTGTTTGGCATATCTTTTTCAGTATGCCGTACAGCCTGTTTACGATGGCGTTGTGGGTAAGCTCCGCTATTGTTTTATTTTGGTGCATCGGGCATTTTATCCGCAGCTTTCTTATCAAAGAAGTATTTGTTCCGCTTGAAGAGGAATACAATTTTGATGACGACCCGGAATATCAAGCAATTATGGGAATTACGCCCGCAGAACAAATTGAGTTTGACGCACCCGAAGGCGTAATGTTTGACGACCCGATGGCGGCAGACCCTCTTTTGGATTACGAAGACTCAGGGTTTCCGGAGCCTTTATCAGTAAACGAGTAAGGACGTCGGTATGACAAACCTCGATAATTTGTGGCAAGCATACAGCACAAGCAGTGCTGATAAAAAAAACGCGCTGAAGGAAAAATTAATTTTACACTACGCGCCGTTGGTTAAGCATGTAGCGGGGCGTCTTCTGGTTCATATCGGCCAACATGTTGAGTATGACGACTTGGTTGGATACGGAATCTTTGGGCTTATTGATGCAATTGAAAAATTTGACAGTACAAAGGGTGTAAAGTTTGAGACTTATGCATCATTTCGCATTCGCGGTGCTGTTATAGACCATATTCGCAGAATGGACTGGGTTCCACGGACGCTTCGCCAAAAAAATAAGCAAATGGAGCAAGTTTACAATCAGCTTGAAGATGAACTTGGGCGTCAACCAACGGACGAAGAACTTGCCGCAAAGCTGGAACTTACCATCGAAGAAACTCAGGATTTACTGAGAAAATCGTCGGTGCTTTCCCTTGTAAGCCTTGACGATTATATGGAGCAAAACTATGAATCCTCGTTTACGTCGCTTGTTGCAAGCCGCGTGGATTCACCCGAAGAGCAAACAGAAAGGCAAGAACGCAAAGAAATGCTTGCCGATTCAATTAATAAATTAACAGAAAAAGAGCGTCTGGTTATTACTTTGTATTATTTTGAGGACTTGACGTTAAAGGAAATTAGTAGCATTATGAAGGTGTCGGAATCACGGGTTTCGCAAATTCATACCAAAGCAATCACAAGGCTGCAAGGCAAACTGGGAAAATATAAGAATTTGCTTTTTTCATAAGGGGTTTGGGGCGAAGCCCCATTAAAAATGGAGGGGATGTACAATGGCGGAAAAAGGGAAAAATTTCGACCTGCTTGTCAAGGAAGACGGAATCTATTTGGCCATTATCAACAAAGAAGGCGAAGAAAAGGTTGAGCGCAAAGAGGTTACGGCTTTAATAGATGAATACGGCGTACAAGATGTTGATTATATCGCCCTCAGTGAGGCATTAAAAAGTACAGACGAAAAATTGCTTGTTAAAATTTCAAGCAACACAGCAATTGTGCAGGTAAGCGAATCTGCCGCGGTTGAAGTAACCGAAGACCGTATGCAGGCGAATATTACCTTCCAAGAACCGGTTAACAAGGGCAAGGCTATGACGCCCGAAGATGTTATAAGGCTTCTTGCAGAAAATAAAATTGTTCCGGACAGCAAACTTATACAAAACGCACTTGCAAATAAGCGTTACGGGCGGAAAATTTTGATTGCCCAAGGGGAAGACCCAATAAACGGTACAGACGGTTTCCTCCAGTTTCACTTTGATAAATCAAACATTAAACCAAAGCCGAAAATCATGGAAGACGGCACGGTTAACTTTAAACAGCTTGATATGTTCAGGCTTTGCGAACGTGGTGATGTTCTTGTAACAAGCATTGCGGCAAAAGAGGGTAAAAGCGGCGTTGACGTTTACGGGAATGAAATTCCCTCACCCAAGCCCAAGCCTGCGTCACCAATTCCACGCGGTAAGGGCACAGTTCTTTCTTCGGACGGAATGCACTTGATTGCCGACGTAAGTGGTCAATTGCTTCTTCAAGACGGCAAAATAAATATTTCTCCGCATTTGGAAATAGCCGCCAATGTTGACAACTCTACAGGAAATATAGATTTTAACGGGCAGGTGACAATCCGCGGAAACGTGGTTTCGGGTTTTGCAGTAAAAGCCGTGGGCAACATCGAAGTTTTTGGTGTATGCGAAGCCGCAAAACTAACCTCTACCGAGGGTAGCATTGTGCTTGGTAACGGCGTTCAGGGTGCGGACAAAGGCGAGTTGGAAGCCGCTCAGGATATTACTGCCAAATTTATAGAAAGTTGCAAAGTTACCGCCGGAGGAAACATCACCGCAGACTCTATCAGAAAAAGCACGGTAAAATGTGACGGAAGCGTTATTGTTGCCGGCAAAAACGGTTTGCTTGTAGGCGGAAGCCTTGTTGTGGGCGAAAAACTTGTTGCAACAACGGTTGGCTCGCCCATGGGGACAGTTACCGACATTGAAGTCGGCGGTTCTCCCAGAGAATTAGTTAAACAAAAGGAACTTGTTGCCGAATTTAACAAAATGAAAATAGAATACGAAAAATGCGACAAAGCTGTAGAAACTCTAAACATTATGCGCAAAAAAGATGCACTGACGCCCGATAAAAAAGCCATTCTTGTAAAAATGGTAAACATGAAAATGGTTCTGCGCGACAAAATGGCAAAACTTCAAGAAGAAATCGACTCAATCACCCGAAACTTGGCTGTAAGTGTGGGTACTGTCAGCGTTAAAAACGTGATTCGTCCCGGTGTTCGCATAACCATTGGCAACGCTCAAATGACTATTCGCGACGAACTCTCAAATTGCAGGCTAAGGAATAACGGAGAAAAGATTACGATAGGGCCTAATTTGTAAAAAAATTGTCCCAAAAAGGAGGTACGTCGTGTTACGCCCGATTGATATGACCTTATCTATTCAACACGCGGCGGACGCGGCGCGTGCAGGGCAACAGGGTGCGCTGGCGGCGCGCCCGGAGGTTGCCAGCCGGATGTTTGCAGACAGGCTGGAGAAGCAGGCTGAACAGCAAACGCAGCAAGCTGTAGAGGTTACGCAAGCAGAAAAACATGATGTAAACCCCGACAGGAAAGGGCAAGGCGGCGGATACAATCAGAGCCGTAAACGCGCAAGCAAGCCTGAAAAAGAAAAAACGGGAAACAAGCTGAAACCTACGGGCGAGAGCTTATACGATATAAAAATATAGGGGCGAAAGCCCCTGTTTTTTTAAGGAGGTTGTCTTTTGGGCGTTACGGTAGTGCTTGTTGCCCTGATAATCGGATTTATGGCGGTAACCATTTTCGCGCTTTCCGCCATGCTTGTTGTGCGCAAACGTGAAAAAAATCGCGAAGATTCTGAAACGATTGAAAAAACAATCGAAGACCTTGACTCTGCGTTAAATTCCGCGCTTGCAGAAATAAACAAGCTTGGTGCATTGGTTCAAAATGAAATTAACGATAAGTACAAATCGGTGTTATTTTTGTACAATTTGGTGGAGGATAAACAGAAGGAAATTGCAGAATCGGCAGACGGCGAGGTTATTGCCGAAATTTTGGAACAGAAGCTAAAAATGCTGGCGGAAAAAGCCGAAGGTTCTGTTTCTTCGCAAATGGTTTCTGAAAAAATCGCTTCTGAAAACATTGCTTCTGAAAACATTGCTTCTGAAAAAACAATAAAAACGCCCGAACCTGCGGGCTTTTTACCCGAGGGAAAAAAGCCTGCCTCCAAATTTACCAACCCAAAGCATAAACAGATTTGGGAGATGCGTGAGGGTGGGCAAAAAGTTTCGGAAATTGCAAAAGAATTGGGTATGGGGCAGGGAGAAGTAAAATTAATTTTAGATTTGGTTGAAAGAGCTTCATAATTACTGTATAATCGAAAAAAAATTTGGAGGTTATTTATGGAAAAAACAAAACTGGGTATTTCAATAAGCCTGTTGGGTGGGGGAATGTACTTTATCGGGCTTATAGGCGGGCTTGTTCCATTACTTATTGTTGCGGGTTACGTGATGATTGTTGAGGAAAATCAATGGCTGAGGCGCGTTGCCGTTAAAGCTGTTGCTGTTGTGCTGATGTTTGGCGTTCTTTCGCAGGTTGTCAGCCTGTTTTCAGACTCTTCAAGCTTTTTGGGAAATTTGGTACATTTATTCGACGGCACTATCAACTTACTTACTTATAACAGGATTATAACCTTGGTGAATGTTGCAATTTCATTCCTTCGCACAGTCATCTTGCTTATCCTTGGTTTCAAGGCTTTGAAAATGAGCGACCTTGGTGTACCTGTAGACGGCGTTGTTAACAAAAATATTTAACATAGGGAGGAATTTAATATGTTCTGTTCAAACTGCGGTGCGACTTTAACCCCCGGCACTTCTTCTTGCCCTGCGTGCGGTAAAGAAAGCTCGGTTCCCGGTGCCACACCTTCAAATCGGGGAGAGCCTTCTTTGGCTTCCATTGCCGGGGCAGGCGGTTTTTCTCGCTTCATAAACTTTGAAACAATGATTACCCCCATAATTATCAAGTGGCTTTTTATCATTGGAGCGGTGATAATTATTTTGGGCTCACTCTTTGTTATGTCTCGTGGCGAAATTGGCTTCTTTTTTTCGGGGTTAATAGGCGGCACAATTGGCCTGATATGGTTCAGGGTTATGTGCGAAATGATGGTTCTTTTCTTCTCGATTCACAGAGAACTGAAAGATATGAGGAAGAAATTGTAAGCAGCTCAATAAAATGTAATAATTCCATCACCTCTGCGCTATAATTAGCTAAAGGGGTGATTTTTTTGTCTACAATTTTGCGAAAAAATTATAAAATAATAGTGGTTGCAGTTGTAATCGTGCTGCTTGGGATATTGATTGCGTTGTGGCGGATTGGCGACCCTCCCGGTGAAACAGACAGAATTTATACGCATGTGTACATACATGGTGTGGCTGTTGGCGGAATGAGCGGCGAAGAAGCCGAAGCGGCACTTATGGAGCGGTTTCAGTCGGGGCTTGCGGCGCGAAAGGTCATATATACAATGAATGGCGCAGTTGTTGCAGAATTTGAGTTTTCGGAATTTGGAGCAAGGTTTGATTTTACGACGCTGGTGGAAACCGCGCTTGAATACAGCCATTTGCGCGGATTGCCGCGCCGGCTGAGACGAATTTTCAACCGTACATACGAAATAAACGACCCGCCTGTGATTGCAGTTAGTGCAGAACGCTTGGAAGATATAATGAAAAAGCTTTCGCAAACAGTGGATGTTCCGATGCAAAACGCAGCGTTTTACGAGGATGCATCTGCGGGCGGCAAAATAATAGTAAAGCCCGAAAGCGCGGGATATGGCGTAAACACAGAGCTTGCCGCCCGTGCAACACAAAGCCTGATTACCGGCATGAGCGACGGAACAATTGAGTTGGAAATAAAAACCGTTGCCCCACTGTTTACAACGGCAGATTTTAATTTTTCGCCAACGATTTTGGGTGCGTTTGAAACGGTGGCGGGGGGTGGCGGATATGAGCCGCGCAGCAGAAATATAAGCCGTGCCGCGGGCAAAATTCACAATAGCATTATATTCCCGGGGGAAGTTTTTTCTGCCGGAGAAAAGATTGCGGCGTATTTGCCCAACAGCGGGTATGAGTCGGCTACAGTCCTTGTTCGCGGAGAGCCCGTAGAGGACGTAGGCGGCGGGGTGTGTCAGGTTGTTACAACTTTGTACAACGCGGCACTTCGCGCCGAGCTTGAAATCGTTCAAAGGCATAATCATTCTGCGCGGGTTTCATATGTAGATTTGGGCTTTGACGCAACCGTTGCCGGAAATTATTACGATTTAAAAATTAAAAATTCTACGCCACATCCGATTCTGATTACAAGCCGCTTGGAAAACGGAAGCTTGTATGTGCGGTTGCACGGCTACGAAACACGCGAACCGGGACGCAGTTTGCGTTTTGAGGTGCGCCAGGTAGAACTTACACCCCCCGAGCCCTATCGCGAAATTGTTGACCCAACCATTCCTCGCGGCGAACGCTATGTCACTCTTGAATCGCAAATGGGTTATCACGTAGAGCTTTATAAACATGTTTATATTAACGGCCGCGAGGTTGCGCAAATAAAAATCAATACTTCAATATACAAACCTTTGCAGGGGGTTATTGCCATTGGCGCGGGGTGATAGTATAATTTATGTTAGTTGAAATGAGGGTTCGTTCACAAATTACGCTTCCGAGTGAAATAACAAAAAAAATAGGAATCCAAGAAGGGGATAGGTTTGAAGTTATGGAGCGGGACGGCGGCGTGTTCCTTTGTCCTGTTGTTGTTTACCCCAAGAATAAGTTGGAAAAGGTTGCGAAAATAATTAAAGACCACGAAAAAGAACCCTCCGTTGTATACAGCAGTGTTGAGGAAATGTTTAATGATTTAGGAATAAATCTTGGCGATGAAGATGTACCGTCTTGAACCAACAAAAGCATTTACAAAATTCTTAAAAAAGCTATCACAAAATGAGCAACAGGCAATTGCCCGAAAATTAGTGATTCTTTCACAAAATCCATACCACCCCTCTTTGCGAACTAAAAAGGTACAAAGCCTTAAAGATGTCTTTGAGTGCAGCGTTAATATGGATATATCGAGGGTTCAATATGAGTGAAAAACCGCGTATATCAACAGCAACAAAAATTCTTATAGCCGTGATGATTACCATCGCGGTAGTTGTTGCGCAGTTTTTTTTCTTACCATGGTTTGGCTTCGGGCAGGCAGGGGAAATGGTAATGCTCGGCACCGGGGTAGAAATAACGTATGATTTTGATGCGGGTGCGGCGTTTCACAGCAATGACTCGAGACATTTTTTCTTTGTAACGCGAGAGGGCATAAGCTATAAATCCTCCGGCAGTCCGCTTTTTGAGTGGCATGAAACATTTAGCTTTAATAACCCGTGGCTTGTTGCACGCGGCGATTTTATTGCTGTCGGCGAGGTTGGCGGCGGCAGGGTGATTTATGTTTACAGCACAACAGAGCAAGAGTACCGCGTGGTATTTGAGTACCCCGTAATCTCTTTTTCCATTAATGAAAGCGGGATTTTATCGGCAATTGTGCGGTATGACAGGGGTTATGGTGTTTATGTATTTAATCGGCATCGCTCAACGGTCGAAAACCCTTTGTACCACTGGCCTGTTTTTGACAATCTGCACCAACCAACCCATGCAGAGGTTTCCGCAGACGGCACTTATATTGCAATTGCCATTCGTAATGTAACCGTTGGCGTTAACTCAACCATTTCATTCAGATACATCAATCAATGGGATGCGTGGGGAACAGACCAAGGCATTTTTGGGGCGCAAGATTTCCCGGGGCAATTGGTAACCGCCATGCAGTTTATGAACAATAACAGGTTGATTGTTGCAACAACCTCGCAGATTACGGGGTTTCAGCTGGGGCCCGGCCACGCAACGCACCGGCCGTTATGGACGCACGAGAAAGAAAATACATTGACGCATGTAGAATTTTACAATGGAACACATTTTGCCATTGCTGCCGGCGAAAGAAGAACTATGGCAATGGGCGAAGGCGACCCAATAGGAATGGTTCGTATTTATGGGACAAATGGCGTAGAAACGGGAAGTTTTGACCTTGGGCGTCGCGTTACGCACATGCGAATGGGGCATAACTCGGTAATAGTGGGCGGCGACAGGAGTTTTCACGCAATAGACTTTCGCGGAAACCCGGTCTGGTCATTTACTTCCGCTTTCGACGCAAGAGACTTTTTGTTTCTTGATGACATTAATACAATTTTAATCGCAGGCTCGAACCGCGCAGAGGTTTTTCGGCGGCAAAGGCAACGCACTTATGAAATAAATGAAGATGAGGGGGAAATCTTCCCATGAAACGAATCATAGCAGTAACAAACCAAAAAGGCGGGGTGGGCAAAACAACAACCAACATAAACCTTGCAACATGTCTGGCGCAAGCGGGCAAAAGCGTACTTGTTGCCGATATGGACCCGCAAGGCAACACAACAAGCGGCTTTGGGGTGGACAAGCACAGCCTTGAAAAATCAATTTACACCTTACTTCTGGGGGAATCCTACCTTGAAGAGGTTGCCCTTAAAATAGAAAATATCGAGGGTTTACATTTGTTGCCCGCAAACATAGACCTCAGCGGTGCCGAAATTGAGTTAATCGACATGCCGAACCGCGAGTTTCGCTTGCGAGATGTATTCAGCCACGCAAAGTACTTGTATGATTACATACTAATTGACTGTCCGCCATCGTTAAACCTGTTGACGCTTAATGCATTATGTGCTTCCGACACCGTTCTTGTGCCTATTCAATGCGAATACTACGCCCTTGAAGGGCTTACTCAGCTTATGCACACAATCAACCTTGTGCATCGTAAGCTTAATCCGCGCCTTGCCTTGGAAGGTGTTGTTTTCACTATGTACGACGCCCGCACAAACCTTAGCGCGCAAGTTGTTGACGAGGTAAAATCCCATCTTGAAGAGCATACCTACAAAACAATTATCCCGCGAAACGTTCGGCTTTCAGAAGCCCCGTCACATGGCTTGCCCATCACTTTGTACGCCCCAACCTCCAAAGGTGCCGAGGCATACGAACAGCTCGCACGCGAGGTTATGGCAAAGGATTTTCTTGCAGAAGAACCACAGAAAGAGTTAGTGCAATCGTGATACTGATTAAATCATGAACTCAGGGCAAAGGAAGGAAACCGAATAATGGCAAAATCAGGATTAGGCAAAGGTTTAGGGGCATTAATAAGCGGGGTGGCATCGGCAGCCGGTTCTGTTTCCCCTGCGGGGGAAGGAGATGCTGCCGGCGCGGCAGACGGCGTAATAATGGCAGACATTCGCCGGGTAGAGCCCAACCCAACCCAGCCGCGTCAATTTTTCGATGAAGAGGCACTGGAAGAGCTTGCCGAATCTATGAAAACATTCGGAATCGTCCAGCCGCTTCTTGTAACCGAGGAAAGTGGCAGGTTCATAATCATCGCGGGCGAAAGGCGATATCGTGCGGCGCGGAAGGCGGGGCTTACGGAAGTTCCCGTAATAGTCAAGGATTACACAGAAATGGAAGTTCTGCAAGTTGCCCTAATCGAAAACATTCAGCGTCAGGATTTAACATCAATTGAAGAAGCCACATGCTACAAAAGGCTTATGGACGATTTCTTTTTCTCTGCCGATGATGTTGCACAAAAGCTTGGCAAAAATAAACACGCCGTAATAAGCGCGTTGCATCTTTTGCAGCTGACCCCACGCGCACAAGAGCTTGCGTCGGGCGGGAAACTTACTGCAAGCCACGCCAAAGTTTTATTGAATGTGGAAGACGAAGAATTACAAGCTTTGTGTGCATCAAAAATCGCCGAGACAAGCCTCAGCGTGCGAGAATCGGAAACCATGATAAACTCCATACTTAAAGCGGCGGCAAAAAAAGCGGCACAAGATGCCGAAATTTCTGCCGAAGAAGAAAATATTGCCCAAGCATTCCATCATGCGGAAACGGAATTAAAACAAGTACTTGGCTCGCAGGTGCATATAGTCCCGGGTAAGAAAAAAAGTAAAATCGAAATCGAATACTATTCAAGCGAAGACTTGGAGCGGCTGTTGGGTTTGCTCAGGCAAATCCGCCCGTGACTGCTTTACGCAATTTAATATAACTCTCGTATCTTTCGGGGGATATTGATTTACCGACTTGGGCTTTTACGGCACAATCGGTTTCGTGGTGATGGCGACAATCGGAGAATTTGCAACTGGGTGAGAACGGACGAAACTCTCGGAAAAGGGGAGCCAGTTCGTTTTTTTGTATGTGGGAAATATCCAAAGATGTAAAACCGGGGGTATCGAAGCAGAAGCCGTCTTCGGGGTTGGGACCCAGGGGGAAAATTTCTGTGTGACGAGTGGTGTGTTTGCCGCGCCCGGTTTTCGCGCTTAAACTGCCTGTTTCGAGGTTGATGCCGGGCGAGAGCGCGTTAATTAAACTGGATTTTCCCACACCGGAAGGCCCGGCAAAAAGATTCAATTTGCCGCGCATTTTTTCACGCAGTCGCTCCAGCCCCGCATGTGATAATGCGCAGGCGTAAACCACAGGATATCCTGCCTTTTCATAAGGTTCAAAGGCGTCCATTGATGATAGGTCTATTTTGTTTACACAAATTAAGATGGGGATGCTTTCGTGTTCAACCATCAGCAGAAAACGGTCTAAAAGCCCTGCGTTGAAAGGGGGATTAGTTGTTGAAACCGTGATGATTACTTGGTTTATGTTTGCCGCGGGGGGGCGGCGCAGTTCGTTTTCGCGGGGGAGTATAGTGTGGATTATGCCTATTTTTTTTTCGCTGTTGGTGATTTCAATTTCTGCCCTGTCGCCCACAAGGGGGGTGGTTTTTCTATTGCGAAAAACGCCCCGTGCCGTGCAGGTATAGGTATTGCTATCTGCTTCCGCATTGGCAGAAAGGACGGCAACCGTGTACACGCCGCCCACGCCTTTTAATATTACGCCACTAATTACGCCGGTCACCTGATGTATCTTTCTTCCATGAAACGATGTGTTCCCGCCAGATACTCGGCTTCGCTTGAAAACACGCGGAAAACCGTATGCCCCGCACCTTGTACATTAAGTGTAAGCGGGAAGCGCGACACATGCACATTGGGGTCGTTAACCTCTATTGCAAAATGGTCGTGGCCTATTTGGCGCGAAACTACAAGGGCAACATACTCTGTGTCTTCGGGAACAGGCCATAAATGTATGGTTAATGTGTCGGGCACAAGATTGAGTTCTTCCGCCGGGGGTGGTGTTGGTTGCTCCGGCTCGTCCGGTTCGCCGGGTTCTTCATTTTGTTCGTTATTCTCATCTTCGTCAGGTTCGGGTGTTGGAGTGGGTGTTGGTGCCGGGGTTTCCGGGCCGGTGCTGATTACATACGTGACTATGCTGTTGCGCGGCACGGGTTCGCCCGGGGCCGGGTCTTGCCTTACAACCTGTCCCACGGGAAAGAAATCATTTGATTCCTGCGAAGAGTTTGCGATTAATGAATACTCGCGAAGTAAACCCAGCGCGTCAGATTCCGAAAGATTAACCAAGGTAGGCACAATTACCATGTCGTCGTCGGGGCCGTAGGGTATGCGCAAAGTAACTGTGTCGCCGTGGTTCAAACGAATATTGGGCAATGGGTATTGCTCGATTACCGTGTTGCGCGGCAATGTTTCGTCATCAAAAAAATACAATTCAACATTGTCAAGCTCGGGAGAAAACCCGATTTCTGCAAGGCGTTCCAGTGCGTAGTCAAGTCTCATGTTTTCCAAGCGGGGCATAATTTCGCCATTGGTGGGTTTGCCAAGGCTTGTGACTACATGCAGAACATCACCCTCGGAAAGCCTGAATCCCGGTGCGGTAAGCTGTTGAAGAATCTGCCCTTCGCAATCGCCCTCGCAGTCTTCGTTGCCGCAGTAGTAACTGCGCTGAACAACAAGTTCAAGCCCGTACGAACGCGCAACAACTTCTGCCATTGCCCAATCCAAGCCCTCGATATCCGGCGCGTCGAACATGTTGGCAGAAAAAAACCTGTGTACTTGAAATGCTAAAAAAATAATTATGCCTGTGACAATAAGCCCCAGAATTACTCCGCCGTAAATACCTATGCGGTCGGCGCGTTTGTCGCGGGGCGGCGGCGGCGGCTCGTATTCTTCGTAGTAATCATCATAATACTCCTCGTCGCCATACTCTTGCCCTTCTTGATATTCGGGCGGCTCGTTGGGAACGGGTATTGGGTCGTCAGAGATATCGTTTACGTTTCTGCCGCCCAAATCAAAGGCTTCAAAAGCTTCCTCTTCGGGTGGGTCTGTGCCGTCAAGGAAAGCGGCGCGCATTTTTTGGCGACGAACGGCTTCCCTGTTTTCTTCAGAGATACTGCGCGTGGGCGATTTGTCTGCCACGTCGGGTTCGACATCAACAAAAGAGCCGCTTGCATCGGTTAAAGCCCGTTTTAAATCTTCGGTCATATCGTCGATTACTTGATACCTTTTTGAAGGCGATTTTTCTGTGGCTTTTTGAATTATTTTTACAACGCTGTCGGATACATCCGGGTTAATTTTGAGAACATCGGGCAAGGGGTCGTTTATGTGTTGAAGTGCTACAGAAACCTCGTTTTCGCCATCAAAAGGAAGCTTGCCCGTGGCCATTTCAAACATCACAATACCAAGCGAATAAATATCTGATTTATGGTCGATATAACCGCCGCGAGCCTGCTCCGGCGAGAAATAATGAACACTGCCCATACTGCCTGCGGCGGCGTTTAGTGTAACGGATTTTGCTGCGCGGGCAATACCGAAATCTGCCACTTTCACGATACTTGTTGTTGTTATTAAAATATTTTGCGGTTTAATGTCAAGGTGAATGATGCCGTTTCTGTGCGCCTCGGAAAGTCCCTCTGTTACCTGAATGGTAACGCCCAGGTTTGTTTCATCATCGAAAGGGGCTTTTTTTACAATCAGTTCCTTTAATGACGCACCATCGACGTATTCAAGCACAATATACAAAATGTCGCCGTCGCGCCCGTGGTCAAAAATAGAAACAATGTTTTGATGGTTTAATGCAGCAGCGGCACGCGCTTCCTTGGGAAAACGTACGATTAAATTTTCGTCTGCCAGATACTCTTCTTTCAGTACTTTTAGCGTAACAAATCTGTCCAGCTTTTTGTCATGCGCACGATAAACAACGGACATCCCCCCCGAGCCGATTATGTCATCTATTTCATAGCGTTCGGCAACCATATGCCCCGCTTTTAATTTCACGGATAATCCCCTCCTATCGCCCTACGTCAATCAGTACAGCCGAAACATTATCTTTTCCGCCATTGCGGTTTGCTTCGTCGATTAAATATTTTGTGCGATGCTCTACATAGCCTAAGCCATTGATTATTTTCATCATGGATTCCTCGTCCAGCATGTTGGAAAGTCCGTCGGAACATAATAAAACGGCGGTCGTATCTGCGGGAATTTCGCGAATAAGACCGTCGATTTCATTAACATCGGGTACGCCAAGCACCCGCGTGAGAACATGTCTCTTCGGGTGAGAATCAGCTTCCTCGCGGGAAACGCGCCCAGCTTGCATCAGTTGCTCAACGAAGGTATGGTCAGTGGTTAGCCTGGTCATTCCCGTGTGAGAAACCGCATATGCGCGGCTGTCGCCTATGTGCGCAAGAAAGACTTTTTCGTTTTTAATCACGCAAGCCGTAAATGTGGTGCCCATACCCGCCATTGCTTCGTCTGCCAAGGCTTTTTTGATAATTTCCGCGCCTGCGTGCTGCGCCGCGCTAACAAGCAAGTCCAGATAATTTTCGGGGCGGATAAAATCTGCCGCCGCATAGTTGCGAATATATCCGCAAAACTCTTCGACCGCTGTGGTACTTGCTACGTCGCCCGCGTTATGCCCCCCCATGCCGTCTGCAACTATAAACAGATTGGGGAACGGCCCGTACGGCTTGTTGCACACGAAAATTGCATCTTGGTTTTGACTTCGGGTTACCCCTACATCCGTAAAACCTGCTGCGTACATGACATGCTCCTTTGGGGAGTGTTGAAAAATCATCCGTTCGCATATGCCATATCTCGAAAAACCGCCTAAAGCCGCGGATTTTTCCGTAATACCAGCACAGCTCACGGGATTTTTCGACACTCCCCTTTGACGTTCGCAAATATTACAATTCTATTATAATTCCGGAACGCCTTGGTTACAAGTTTTTTTGGGAAATTTCCGGATAAAATGTCAGTTTTGCAGTTTTTTGAAAAGGCGTGCCGTAAAAAATCCGTCTGACATTGCGCTGGGAAGAGTCTGCCGGGTGTTTTCGATTGTAAAATCAAAATGATTTTTTAAAAATGCGTCTATAATATCCGCATTTTCCGCTTTTGTGACGGTGCAGGTGCAGTATACCAAAATGCCGCCGGGCTTTACGTATCGTGCCGCAAGTGACAACATTTGAGCTTGCTTTTTTGCCAAGGCTTCAACATCTTCCGGCGTGCGAGAATATTTGATTTCCGGGTGTTTACGGATTGTGCCAAGCCCCGAACACGGTGCGTCCAACAAAACTGCGTCGGCAGTATTTTCCAATGCAGAATTAAACACAAGGGCGTCTGCAACGCTTGACTTGATGCTGGACAGCCCAAGCCGATTTTGCGCTTGCCTAATCAATTGCACTCGATGCTTGTGTATGTCAAATGCCAATATTTGCCCGGCATCCTTCATCAGAAACGCCGTTGCAAAGGATTTTCCGCCGGGTGCCGCGCAAAGGTCGATTACGGTTTTAGCGGAGTTTTCACCTACAGTAAGCGCGTGTACCGCCGCCAACGCACCCGGGTCGGCAACGATAAAATGCCCCTGACGAAAGGTAGTAAGCTTAGAAATATCACCTGAGTTTTTAAGCGATAAAAGCCCGAATTCCGCAACGCCTTTGTCAAAAATATCGAATTCTACAGGCGTGGCTTCTACCCCTTCTGATTTTAATGCTTGCGTGAGGCAATTTATGTCTGTCTTGAGCGGGTTTGCCAAAATTGTTACTGCCGGCGGCCGGTGGCTGTTTTCACAGAATTCAATTGCGCCGGCTGCCCCAAGCGATTTTACCACAGTGTTAATAATCCATGGCGGATATGAATAACGCAGGGCAAGGTCTTTTGGGGGAATTTTCGGCTCTTCGGGCTTGCGTATTATGCTTCGCAAAATGCCGTTTACAAAGCCCGCCAACCGCTGAAAACCAAAGGCTTTTGCCAGTGTAACAGCCTCGTTTACCGCAGCGTGTTCCGGCACTTTTTCCAAAAACCTGAGTTGACATACCGAAACCCGCAACAGGTTGCGGATAAATGGCTTCATTTCTTCCCCCGGCGTATTTGAAAATGTATCTATGATGCAGTCAATCAGCAGCAGATTTCGCAATGTTTCATTTACAAGCTCTGTGATAAACGCACGCGCTTGCGCGGAAGATTTGCCTGCCGCTCCGTTGCTTGCCAAAGCTTTACGTAAGGCAATATTTGCATACGCGCCTTGCTCCGTTACTTCCGTTATTATGGCAACCGCTATTGCTCTCTCGCTTTTCTTATGACTCAATTTTTCACGTCCTTGTATGCGACTTTCCTATAAAGTTATCCCTTTACCACAAACGCGAATCAAGAGTTCAAAAATAACGGCACGCCGTAAAATGCCTTGTGGTGAGCGATAGGCGCACAGTGAGCCGCAGGCGAACGTTTCCCGTGC
>JGI24703J35330_11748782_pt1 | contig 35580 bp, 41 predicted proteins | sample TergutNt197P1_FD_35330 | JGI IMG/M metagenome (IMG submission 35330)
GCCTGCACTAGAACGCGCAGTAACTCGTGCTTCTGCTTGTCGTCCATTGGCTGCTCTAAAAAAGTCAGCTCCTACGCCTGGAACATCTACAAATGCGGTACTCTCACCTCCACGGAGTTGAGCTCTAGTAAAGTGGGCTGTACCGTTGTGCCCCCAAGCCAATGAATGATACAAGCTATCACTAAAGCCACTATTTCCTTGTACACTAATCATCGGAGCTATAATTGTCAAAATAGCCATTCCTGTAAGAATCGTTAATGCAAATTTCTTCATTATAATCTCCTCCAAAACTTCCTCTCTCAAAAGGTTGATCAGGCCTCATAGGGGAGAGGTTATTATTTGAAAACGCCTTCAAGTAGATTATACCATATAATTTTTCGGGGGGGCAAGTTTTTTGTGATTTTTGTAACAAAAAGGCGAAAATTAGGATAATCTGCCATTTCCTCTTAAAGCATAAAGGTTCTATTCCTACCTACCTCATCTAACTACACTTTACACAGTACGAAAAAAGACACCTTCCACATTTGGAAAGTGCCTTGAATGGATTTTATCTTTTCGAGAACTGTGGTGCACGACATGCTTTTTTAAGACCGTATTTTTTAAGTACGGCTTTTATCATGTCTCAAAACGTTGTTAAATACGGTATCCCGTTAAAATTTAGCAAACCATAAATTGATTAAATTTGATTAGATTTTAGGCACTCGTAACCAAAAGTCGTAACCAAGGCATGGATGGCAACGAATGCTTATTATTGAGATAGACTACCAAAATTGTAATCTCCATATTATCCATAGACTTGACCTCTACCACTCTAACTTTAAGTAGTTATAGGTAGATCTTGTTTGCTATTTTCTGACCCTTGCTGAATTTGTGAGTTAGAAACATCACCATTAAAAGTAATAAAATTAGTAATACTCGGAGCTTCACGAGCTTTTTCTTTTTCTACGTCAGTGAATGAAAGGTTTTCACCCATAATTCCATTTTTCTCTAATTCCAAAGACCACTCCAAAATTTTATTTTTAACTTGCTCAACTATATTAGCAATTGAACTCGAAGATACATCGATTTTATAGTTTGTCTGGATTCCTGTTAATTGAGAGATTTTTAAAGCTGTGCTTCCATCTATTGATATAACAAAACCTTCACGAGCCTTTTCTGACTTTAGTAAATCATATAAACTTGCGATTGACTCAGTAATCTCTCTTTTTGTTAAAACATCTTCCATTTCTCTATGGCTAACAACAACTGGAATCCAACCAGTGTATTGATCAAATGCTTTTAATTCCCCTTTAATTAATCTATAATCAGGTAGATATTTTTTATCTGTATATCCGGTTAGCTCACATTCAAGCCATAGTCTAAAATCTTCCAAATCTAGTTTATGCGCCACTAAAAGGGCACTTCTTAATAAAGATAAAACATCTGTTTCACTATCGATAGCTTGTCGCTGTAATTCTGTAATAATTGCCATAGATATTCACCTAACCTATAAACTGACCTATCTCATTTATCTGACTAATAACACCTGAAGCAACAACATTGACCAACACTTTTTCAGCCATATTCTTCAAAATGGACAACGACTTTTTAATAGCATTATCATCTTTTCTTTCTTCAACCATTTTAATAGTTTCCAAGATCAGGCTTTTAAATCCATCTGCATCTGTACCATCTTTGAAGTTCTTACTATGACTTACTTCAATAATATTTGCAAGCACTTCGATTATCCTATCATGCTCTAGCCCATTATTTACAGTCAAAGTTTGAGTTCCACCTGTTGATCCAACCTGTATTTGGGTATCTTTTACATCATTATTAAAAGTTACGTTGTTAAAAATATCTCCACTTCTGGTATCTTGTTTCATATATGCTTCCTCCATTTCAGAATAATTAATAGCATTACTCGATAACCGTAAGCAACCGTCTGTTCCCGCATCAATTAAAAAATCCTTTTCCACTAGACCTCTGAAGTCTATCTCACGAAACCAATCATCTATTAAGATTGTGTTTCTAAAATAGCCTGAACGGTCATTAATTACCCATGGCTCTGCGTCTAACATTCTTTGCAATAAATCTTTTTCTCCCTTTGATAACTTGATGAACATAGCTTATCACTCCTTAAACAATTCTTTATAAGTTGTGCTAAACACCACTTTGAAAGTCTTTTGAAACAGTCTTTAGCTAAATTCTTGAAATTCCTGTATTGTTATGTTATACTTCACATATAATAAAAACGAGGATCTGCGTCAACAGAACCTCTAACAGACCGATTAAGTCGGTAGCAAATCTAATAAATACGAAAGTAATCGTTCAACCTGCTAAAGCTTAGACGATTACTTTTTTTGATCTCTATCAATGTATGTTAACATCGCAAAGATTAATAGTCCAAAAGTGAACATCAATCCAATTGCTTCTGCAACAGACATGACTAACTCCTTTCAGGAGCTATCACGAAAACAAATACTCATGCGCATCACTCCTTTTTAAAATTCGGGCTAACCTCCTTTTAAAAATTTGCTCTGCTACCGTCTTAAACTTTCTGCTTCTATCATTATAACACATATTTTTTATCTTTCGACAAACTTACAAGTTATTTACCAATTAATTAGACTTATAGCTGTTCTTTACACTTAATCAAATTATAAATTTCATTATCTCTTACGATCTCTTGATTTGGAAATTTTTGAATGAAATTATCTAAATCAACATTGCCAGACTTTTCAATAATACTTAAAAAATAAGTATCTACAACATTTTTAGAAAACCTAAATTTAGGATGAAATCCATAATAGCTACCAGAGACATAGTATTCACTGGCAATCTCAGATAGCATATATTTTTCGGAAACTAGTTTATACAGCTCTTCGACTTCATTTAAGTCCAATTTTTGAACGGAAAAAATCCTATCGGCTAAAATACTAGTGCTGAAATCAGCATCAATCTCTAGATCTAAAAAATAGCTACGTTTATTTTTTCGGAAAAGTATTTCCAGTATTGATAACGTTGTGAATGCTTTAACCGCATTCATTAATCTGCGAGCAACCCTCGCTCTCAAAAATGTCGCTATGCTCTCGTCATCTTTATGCTCAAACATTTTTAGAACCATTAAAGCCATAGGCTCTGCTTCGATTTCGATGGGAAAGATATTCAGACTTTTTTGAAAAGGCTTATTTTCAATGAAATCATCTATATTCCTGTACTCAGAACCTATCCTAAGTTTATTAATCGTTAAACAATCCAGTAAATCTACAAAGACCTTTTTTTTATCTCTATCAGATAAATGAATATTTTCATAAATAGCAGTATAATACTTTTCTAATAACCTATTTGAAAAAGAAAAATAAATCATATCTGATTCATATAAGCGACAGTATGAAAGATCAATAACTGTGAACAGATGTATTTGAGTAATTGAGCGATCAATCATTACACTTAAGGAGCGGCCATATTTCCTTAATTCTGATTCTGTGTTCATATACTTTACTTTTTCAATAAAATCTTCTGAAATAATAGAAAAATCAAAAGGGTTTATAACTATTTGAAAATAGTTCAGTTTATAGTATAGTTCGTTAAATACATTTAAAGCCTCATAGGTCTGATTATTGGATAAGAGTTCCTCAACAATCAAAAAAATATGGCTTATGAAATCTCCTTTTTTTACAGCACCTTCTGTATAATATTCCTGAACTTCCTTTTTTTGATTGAAAAAACACATTTCAAGTAATGAAAAATAGTAGAATAAATTTTCCCTATAGGGTAGTTCCCTTTTCTCTTGAATGTGATTTATTGTCACATCTCTGAACTGTTCAAAGTCTGGAATAATCAATGGCTTCGAAGGTCTGCTTTTCTTTAAAATCTTAGTGTTTGTTCTATAATATCTGTAAAGTAGAGCAAATTTTATTTTTTGCTGTGCAAAAGTTAGTCTTGAAAATCTATATATAAAAGTAGAAACCAATAGAATCGTACATATAAAGAAGATCATTATAAGAGCATCACTCGATTCATTAATGAACAAATAGAGGTTTGCAAAAATTAATAAAAAAAGTGTTATCAGAAAAGTATTGAGTGAGAATATCCCTCTTCTATGAAATACACAATCTATAGCATTTTTCCCATAAATGTACTTGTTTTCCATATTTATCATTAACGAACTAATCGGAAAAACAACCAAAGTTAAACTTACTTGCGCAGTTACAATTGCTGTCATATTTATAAAACCACTTAGGTTTCTTGACATATTTATTCCTATACTTCCCTCTTGATAAACCACTAATTCTAATCTGTATAAGAAATAAATAAGCAAAGCAAGTAAGACTATCCCAATTAAGATCGATGAAGCTAACTGAAATATTTTGTTAACTAGAAGTGAATACTTTAAATCAAAAATCTTTTTCTTCCGCCTATAATCTCTCATAAGTACATCTTTATAATTAGATATTTCCGTTAAGCTAAATTTCTTTTTGTTCATAAGCGATCCTTTCTATTTCTATCCGTATTCTCCCTCTTAATACTTTACTCAAATATCTCTTGACACGAAACACCATTTGGTGTACAATCAAAACAAACACCATTCGGTGTACATAATTCTTTATTTTTTATTGGTCAAGCCAGCTAAATAATCTAGGCTAACATTATAGTGTCTGGCTAAAAGTATCGCAACACTAAAGGGGATCTCCCTCTCCCCTGTTTCATATCTAGTATAAGTGGTTTTGTGCATATCAAGTATCTCTGCAATCTTCATTTGAGAAAGGTCGGCATCTTCTCTCAAATCTCTAATCCTCTGATACTGTTTATATCGCATAATCATCACCTCAAAATATCTTGTATCACACCAGTATACACCGTTTGGTGTTCTAAAGAGGCGAATAGACACCAAATGGTGTTTGCAAAGTTAATAATATAGGAGGTCAGCATGCTCACTCTAGAAGATTTATACCTTAACTATTTACACATAGGCACCGAAGAAAGAATAAATAAGCATCTTAAAACCAAAAATTCTGAATATAAAGAAAAATTAGAAAAATATTATAGAACCGCCCATCAATTTGAGGATCAGCTTGACGAAGACATGGTACTTTTGTATGATTCTTTAACTTTTCAGTATCTTCAACTAGAAGAAACTAAACTCACCCACGCATTTAAAGAGGGATTAGTAATAGCATTACAAATATCACAAGAAATGGAAAATAGAAAAGAATAACCACAAGAGTTACAAATCTGAGACTTTGACATAGAAAAAATACACCTTTCCTAGAAGAATTGGTGTATTTTTACTGTCCAAGTATCTTTTCAATTTCATCCCAATTATCTGGTAAATTAGGATTAGGATCAGGCTCATATTTGATTATTTCATAATAAGGAAGGTGTCTAGACTTTCGGACGCTTTCAATATTAATTTCATATTTTTCCGCAACCCTATCTCTAAGCCATCTATATCCACCAATCATTTCTATCAAGCTCTGTTCTGCTGCTAATGAGGATTGAATATACATTTCTTTTGTAAATTGCATTCTCATTGCTTGTACCCTTTCGTCCTCTTCTTCGTCTATGTCCAAATTCCATTCTTTTAAGAGACGCTCTTGTTGATATAAGTAATCAACGGATATTTTAAACAACTCTTTAATATCATGAATTTTTTGACCATTAAACTCTTCGAACTCAGGTAAGCGTGGTTTTGACATAAATAAATCATTTATGTTTCTCAATAGATGAAATCTGTATTCAGGCATATCATCAACAGGCAAAACATTTAACTCTCTAATTTCCATTTTGTTATTTTTCAAATATTCCAGGACATCTGATTGTGAGACAATGAATCCTCTATTATGGGAGTCTTTAAACAGTTCAGACAAAATGGCATCATCATCACCATATGCTTTTCCCTTTTCACTCAACTGCTCTGCTAGCTTTGAAAAGTAGTTTCCATCTTCCCATCGCTTCAAAAAATTGTATACTTCTGGAAATTGTTTCACGAATTCAGTTACATATTCAGTAAAATCACCATGAAGAATCCAGTCAACAGAACCATCACTGATTTCTGCCATTTTTTCTAGTGTTCGTCTATAGGGTACTGTTCCATTCTCCCATTTATAGCCTGCGCTTTTATTGCTACCAAATAGTGAAGCCCATTCCTCTAATGTCATTTCTTTACTCTTTCTTAACTCTCTGATACGCCTCGAAACAGCCTCTTTGTTTATAGGATTCATACTGAAATTCCTCCACTCTATTATTTAGCTATTTATCATTATACTAATTCTTTAAAAAATATGCAAGTTTATTGTTGACATTTTAAACTTTATCACCTATGATCAAATGTGATAAAGTTTATTTTTATAACTATAAACTTAATTACATCTAGAAGGAGGTGAATGAAATGAACATTAGGACAAAGAGAAAAGTTAAACTTAAAAAGTACCGTGTTAGGTATGGAGTTAAACTAACCTTATTCCCTTGTGTAGCCTTGACCACTATCGTTGCTTCACTTATCTATCTAGCATCCTCATTGACTAGCTTTGGGCTTCATTTAGAAATTCCACTACTCGCATACGTTGTGCCAGTCTTATTTCTGTTCTTCATCTGGTTTGCTTACTACTATAAGAGTCGTTACTCTTTTTCAAAGGTTCAACGAATCAAAGCTAGACTATACCACGTTATTAAATCTAACAAATTATTTCAAGAAGATACTGACGATGGTTATAAAAAAGCCTATGGTACACTTATTTTCTATTTTTATGAGAAAGGAAATAGCTTGTTTGTAGAAGCTTGTACTAAAGGAGATGCTTATACTAAAAAATCTGAAGATTTAGCGATTGAACTTGAATCTGCTTTAGGCTTAACATTGATTGAAAAAGATGTAAGTAGACCTAGTTTAACTCGTTATGAGTTTTCTTTAAAGAAAGTTGGAAGACTCCAGTTTTTATCCCCATCCGATGTGCCATGGAGAAATGAAGATATTCAACTAGATGAAGAAAAGGTTTGGAAGCCACACCAATCGCCCCATATCCTTATCTCAGGAGTAACAGGAGGTGGAAAAAGCTATATGATCTTTTCTTTACTACTTCAAATGGCTCGCCAAGGGTGGGATATTTACATTGCTGATCCTAAGCAAAACGATTTAGCATCATTACGCTTTTCTATTCCAAATGGTGACAGCCATATTGCATCAACCCCGTCAAAAATTGCAAAGATGGTTCGTGAGGTAGTCGAGTTAATGAATGAACGAAATAACACTCACTTTAATAGCTCAACTTCTAGTATGGGTAAAGATTATCGCCATTACAGACTGCAACCGATCATTCTTGTTTTTGATGAATTAGCGTCATTCCAAGAAATGGATAAGAAAATTGGTGTCGAGGTTATGAGTCACCTTAAACAAATAGTCATGATGGGGCGTCAAGTAGGTGTTTTCCTTATGATATCTACACAGCGACCTGATCATAATGCTCTTGATACTGCGATTCGTGATCAGGTTGGTTTAAGAATTGCATTAGGGAAAATGTCTGACGATGGAATTAAAATGACACTCGGAGTATCGTCTAAGGACTTGCCTAGCACTCTGTATGGTGGTGAAGTAGGATCAGGTTATATCTATATAGATGGAGAAGGTTGGTCAAATCCGAGAAGTTTCCAATCACCGTATATTGATATGGATGCTATCAATTACCAAGAAACATTAAAGCGTTTCTTAACGATGAATAATCAGAAGTATTTAAGCTAAAGCAATATGCTTTCTACAGTCTTTGTCTATGGCGCACCTTTATGGTGATAGTGAATAGGGGCAGGTAGAACCTGCCAGTGGAACGTCCTAAGCGGAGCGGTTCACTAGCATAGTAAAGGGGCAACCGTTAACCTAAGTCAAGTAGAAGGCAGATATGAGCGTTAGCGAATTAACTACTTTCTAGTGTATTCCCCCGTTAGTAACACGGGGGAAATGAACTCATTGATAATCGCTGTGAGCGTATCACATCAATGGATTAAGGGCGATGTAAAATCCCCAGAATCGGGATTTATTCCAAGCAAGCTGATCTTAAAATAGACATTAAAAAAGCTAATTGGAAAAGATTCCAACTAGCAGATGATACAAATAAATCTGAACACTTTAATTATATCATCTGCACCATAAAAATTAAAGACATATGGAGATGATAATATGAAAAAATTAAAACTCAAAAATGCAGGTAAAGTTTCTTTAACTACAGGAACGAAACAAGATTTAGGAAAATTGAACTTTGAATTAAGTCAGTTTAAAATTCCTCAAAAGTTTGTCATGTTAAAGGATCACATGGAAGTTAAAGTTGATAAAGTCAGAAATGGACTTGGAGAATTGGTTGAAACAGGTACGTACACCATTACTTTTAAAGTACATGATCGCTCACTGGTAGAGATTGCCATGCAAAATGAACTAACAGAGTTTGGTAACCCCATTGATGTTGTATTAGAAAAGGAAGATTCTATTCCAATCTTAGATAACTATTCTGATAACGAGTTTATTCCGATTAAATTTGAGGGCTTAGTTGTCCGTCCATAAAAGGTGCAACGAAAAGCTTATGCTAACGGACAAGCCATTGACACATGGCAATTTGCTGATTTACGTGTAGGTGTCGCAAGCTATAAATTCGAAGAGTAATGAAAAAGAATGAATGCTTGATTGACTGGCTACGTTTTTCGATCCCCGATCAATCAGAAACGATAGTAATAGAAAAAATCTTAGGGCTACAATCTGAAAAATTTGTGCAAGAAAAAAGTAGTAGCCCCTTTCCTACTTATCATAGACGTGCTACATTTGCAAACATTGAAGTCCACTCAAGCATTCTTCATAATAACACATTAGTAAACCTATCAGGGAAAGCCTGTCGTCAGTACGAAGAGTATATGTCTTCTATCGACGGCTGGCATTGGCACGAATTTATCAAAGTTATCCTTAGTAACAATGGAAAAGTGACTCGCATTGATTTAGCTTTAGATATCTTTGATGATTCTTGTCCAAGTGTGCGAGTACTTCAAGATTACGTCAAGCGAGGTCAACTATCATCACGCTCACAGACCTTTAAAGAGATTAACAGTGGACGGGTCATAGATGGTGTGCTACATGGATTTACCCTCTATATCGGAGCATTACCTCAGATGCTACGGATCTACGACAAGAAGCAAGAGGTTAAAGATAACACAGGAGAGGTTGTAGCTATTGATAAATAGGTGCGATGGGAGCTAGAATTGGGAAACAAAAAAGCAATGGTAGTGGCTAGACATATTACGGAAGCAACTCCTTTGAATATTATTATTCGAGGAATCTTATCTGCCCACTACGCTTTTAAAACACAACCCAAGGGTAAGAAAGATTTCCATAATAAAGCCCGTTGGTCAAATATGAAATGGTGGGATAAGTTTATTGATCAAATGCCCCAGATTCCTTTGCGTGTCACTAAGGAAAAGCTGACCATGGAAAACAAAGCTCATTGGCTTGATCAAAGTGTAAGTAAGTCCTTAGCTATGCTTTATACAACTTACACAGATGCCTATAGTAAAGATGATGCTGACAATTATCTTTCAGAACTCTTACATCATGGAATGGGTAAACTTTCGAACATTGATAAAGCGATGGTTGAGCAAAGGGTTCACGAATTGCTTGGAACAGATGAATATTAAATATTGTTAGTGACGTTTTAATTAACACAAATAAAAACTTAAATAGAGGTGTGATGCCATGAACGAAATTACCTTCATGCTGTCAGATAAACAGCAAGAAGCGATACAATCTAAAGTTTATGAAATAGTTAGTAGCCAAGTCAATAACTTCCAATCGAATTTGGCACTAAATAAAAAATATTTGAAAAAATACCAACTATGCCAGTATTTGAACTTATCTAATAATACAGTTGATAAACTGATTGCAGAAGGACTGCCCTATATCGATGTTGATGGAGTTATCCTCTATGATAAAACTCTTATTGATAAATGGCTTCAAAACCACTCTCAATCACGGTAGAAAAAATAACGCAGATAATATGTGAGGTGAAATTTATGGCAATTAAAGAAATGGCGAACGGGAAGTTTAAAGTCAATGTCTACATGGGGGCAGATGCTCCTAGGTTCGTTGATTATGCCGATACTAAAGCCGAAGCCCAAATTATTGAAAACGAGGCAAAAGGACGAAAATTAAGAGGAGAAACCAAGGAAAGAAAAAAAGACTATACCTTTGAGGAAGTTTACAAACAATGGTGGGAAAATGACTACACCGTATATGGAGGGCTTCAAGGAGAAACACTTGTAAATACTGAAAAAATAGTTCGTTTACATGTCCTGCCTCATCTGGGAAAGAAAAAAATAAGAAAAATATCTTTAAAAGATTTAGAGCAGTTACAAATTTTATGGGCATTTGGTAAGCCTAAGGAAGGTATCAAGCCTTACGTCAATTTTAAAATCTGTATCTCATATACAAGAATGATAATGAAATATGCTCAAAAACATGGATATATCCAAATAAACCATTTTGATCTTTTAGAAAGACCTGTTAATCGGGAACTGAACGAAGCCAGAAAGCAAAAAAGGAAAGAAAAGTATTACTCGATCGAATTAGTCGAAACAACTCAAAAGCTAATAAAAGTAGAATGTTGTTTTCAAACCTATACCATTTTTACACTAATGTATAGCTTAGGTGCTGGGAAAGGTGAGGTTCGTCCTCTCATTTGGAGTGATATCAATTTCGAAGAAAAGACCATTGCATTAACCCATAAACTAATTAAAAACATGACCACTAAAAAATTTGAGCGAGTGGAAGGTGGCAAGAACGTATACCGACCACGTGTTGTGCCGATTACTAATGCAGTAGTCGACTTGCTTAAAGAGTGGAAAGAAATTCAGGCCCTAATGCTAGAGTTACAAGGCATAGAGCAGACACCTGAGCAATTTTTATTTACTTACACTAATCAGAAAGGTGAAATAAACCTCCCCATACACCCCGACTGGTTAAATGATCGCTTGAGGCTAGTAACAGATAAGTATAATCTTCCAAATATCACTCCCCATGGTCTACGCCACACATTTGTTTCTGATTTAATGAATGAGGGTGTGAGCGAATGGAACATAAAATCCCTAGTCGGCCATGCGCCAGATTCCAACATGATAAATGAAGTCTATGGGCACATGACTAAACGAGGACAACAAGAGAATATCAAAGCAGTTCATACCCTTGAAGAGCTTCGAAATGACTCAGATTAATAGTAAAGTTAAAAATAGTCGTAACCAAATTCGTAACCAAGTACTATTTTGGTTACGAAAAAAGACACTCTCCAAATTTGGAAAGTGCCTTGAAACGTTGATAATACAACAATTATCTTTTCGAGAACTGTGGTGCACGACGTGCTTTTTTAAGACCGTACTTTTTACGTTCTTTAACACGTGGGTCACGAGTCAGCATTCCTGCTGGCTTTAACGTTGGACGATGCTCATCTGAATCAATCATTAGTAAGGCACGAGAGATTCCGTGACGCATTGCTCCTGCTTGTCCAGTTAGACCTCCACCCTTAACGTTTACGAATACATCGTATTGGTTAGTTGTTTCAGTCATCTCTAGCGGTTGCATGATGTCTAAGCGAGTAGCAGCTGAAGGAAAGTAGTCTTCAAATTCACGGTTGTTAACCATAACTTTTCCAGTTCCTGGTAGCAATCTAACGCGTGCAACTGAGCTCTTACGACGACCAGTTCCTAAGTATTGTGTAATGTTAGCCATAAATTAGTTTCCTCCTTTTCCTTTAAGCTCGTAAACTTCAGGTTTTTGAGCAGCATGTGGATGCTCGCCTCCTGCGTATACAAATAATTTTTTTCCTGTGGCACGTCCAAGACGTCCGTTTGGAAGCATACCACGAATGGCAAGCTCAAGCATGCGCTCTGGTTGCTCGTCGCGCATTTGTGCAGCAGATTTCACCGATAATCCACCTTGGTATCCTGAATAGCGGTAATACATTTTTTGGTTCATTTTGTTACCAGTTAATGTAATTTGATCAGCATTAATGATAATTACATAATCTCCACCATCAACATGTGGTGTAAACGTTGGCTTGTGCTTTCCTCTTAATAGGGTAGCCGCTTCCGTTGCTAAACGTCCTAAAGTTTGACCAGCAGCATCAATTACATGCCACTTGCGATCTACTTCATGACTTTTTTGCATAAATGTCGTACGCATAAATCTAACTCCTCTTTATTCATTATTATAAGTATTTGTGAGTACAGAGTGGGTGGCCTATACTCCTTAACGTCTTAATAACGAAAATGTAACAGCACCATTCTACACGAAAAGAACCTGCATTGCAAGCCCTAATGTGAACTGTTTTAGCAATTTTTAGTAGCAGAACCCCTTTTTACTAAAAATCCTCGGTTACTATCCTTGAAATTATAGCCATAGGGGTCTATAATAGAAAGCATCTTAATTAGAAAAAGAGGTTATTTTTTTATGAAAAATTCGGGTATGAAAGTGTTAAAGTTAAGCATCATCGCCCTTTGTTTAATTAGCTTTGCCGCTTTGTTCTTCTTAGCAAATCGTGGTGCAGATGATTCAAGTCCAGATGTTGATGTGTTAAGCTTCTCTTCGACAGGTCGCGTCGTACAAGTGGTGGAAGATACGCCAGCAACCAATTATATGCCTCGGCAACAGCTGTTAGAAGTTGAGGTGCTTCGGGGAGAATTAGCGGGTGTAATCGTAGAGACCCAGCATTTTCTTCCAACGCCAGCTTATCGAGCTTTTTATGAAGGGGATCGCGTATTTATCGTAATCGGTGAGAGTATGGCACATATTAGCTCACCTGATCGAGGCGCTGTTATGGTTGGCTTTGTTATCTTCTTTTTGGCCTTTCTTTGTTTAATCGGGGGCAAGCGTGGCATAATGTCTGTTCTCAGCCTTGTTTTCTCTCTCTTCTCGATTGTCTTCCTTTTAGTTCCCCTTACCTTACAAGGTTATCCGATTATCCTGTTCACCATTATTATTGCTTCACTGATTGCAGTAGTCAGTTTAACCACCTTAGTCGGGATTAATGCAAAATCCATTACGGCCATTATTGGTTGCATTTTCGGTTCAATCTCTGCGGCTCTTTTTGCTTGGGTAGCAGGTCATCTCGCTTTTATTAATGGCTACCACACCGAATACGCTGGTGATTTAATGTTTTATACAGATGCACCATTAGGTACTTTGTTTATTAGTGGGGCAATTATTGCTGCCATGGGAGCCATCATGGACATCGCCATGACCATTGCCTCTACCATGGAAGAGTTAAAGCGAACAAGCCCAACCATCTCATCGAAAGAGCTTTTTGTCTCTGGTCTTAACGTCGGTCGAGATGCCATGGGAACCATGTCAAACACCTTAATTCTTGCTTTTGTGGGAAGCAGCTTAAGCCTAACACTTCTCATCTTTGCTATGGATACTAGCTTTGCTGACTTTATCAATTCAGATATGATTGCCATTGAAGTCATTAAAGGGATTGCAGGAAGCATTGGAATTATTTTGACTGTTCCTATCACCACCTTCCTTGGCGCTAGGCTTTTCTCCAGTAAGCTTTTTGCCATAAATAATGAAAATAAGTAGTATATTGCTATATTAGCAACGTATACTAGCTTGTAGCAATACGTTAGGGGTGAATAAAATGAACACTGCACACGATGCGCAACAGTTAGAAGTAGCGCTAATCAAGCTAATGGAAAGTCATGCCATCGGGCAAGATGACTATAATTTAATCCACAAATACTTAGATAAAATCAAAAATGATTTATCAAGTCAAACAAATTAAAAAATACGAAACGCAAACTGTGCTTCGTATTTTTTATGTTTACGTATTAAAAAAGCAGCCATAGCTGCTTTGTCTTCCTATAATAAATCTCCTAAGTCAAATTGCTCGTCGATTTGCTTTCTCTTTTTAAAGAGAACAGCTGTTGTCCCACTACCTAGTAAGGCTATACCAGCTAAAGCGAAGCTTGCAATTGTTGCACCGGTTTGTGGCAATCTAAATCTACCATTTCCGCCGCTACCACCATTCTCAATTCCACCTGCGCCACCATTACTAACGTTGTTGTAGTCAGTGCCATTTTGCTCAACCTCATCCTCAACTAAGCTTGCGTCAGGATCCCCAGGATCGAAGTTTTGGACACGTGGAATCATAGACTCCATCGCTGCAATGTTTGCTCTTAAACGCCTAACCCCTTCTCGATGGGTTAAATCTCCTTGGATAACCGATATTTGGATCTCACTGTTTATAACAAACAAGTCTAAGAATTCTTCATATAAGATGAAGTATACTTCGAAAGCACGCTCATTCAAAAGATGATTCTCTAATAAGTAGAGGAATAGCGTATCAAAATATCCACTAACGCGCTCAAAGGTATCAACGCTCTCGTTCTGTAGCCTGAGAAACGATTCTTCCCAATCTAGTTCATTTTTATCGTCATCGCCATCTTCATCAATAATTGCAGGTCGAGCTTCTGGAACGTCAGTATCATCGCCAGGTTCTTCAGGATCTACGATTGGATCGTTGTTGCTTGATCCAGCATCATCGTTATTTGACCCTGTATCGTTGTTATTTGACCCAGTGTCATCGTTATTGTTTGATCCAGTATCGTCGTTATTTGATCCAGTGTCATTGTTATTTCCTGTTCCAGTATCATTTGACCCTGTATCGTCGTCATTATTCGATCCAGTATCATCGTTATTGCTTGATCCAGTATCGCCGGTTTTTGATCCGGTATCATCGTTGTTATCATCGTCTTCCAAGTCTTCTGGACTCGTCGGAGTTGTTGGGAGCTCTGTCTCGTCATTCCCTATAGCAATCTTGTATTCGCTAGCAACTGCCGGAACAGCAGTATGCCAAACAAGTGCAGCGACAAGTAATAGCATGGTTAATTTTTTTAGCATTTTCGCCACTCCATTCCTTTTAGTTTTTGAAAACTTTCTAAGCCGAGCGTGTATCCTCTATTATAGCGAGCTTTTTCTCCAAATGCAAGAGTTTCCCTACAGTTTTTAAACTTTTTTCAAATCCTAGAGACTTTGGTACAAATGTTGAAATGATCGGTGTGAAAGGCTTGTTTTTCAGTGCCTAAAATTCATCGATCAGTGACAATGCCTTCAAAATGTTAGGGGTAGCATTTCGACCCTTTCCTTCAAGCACAAAGGCATGCATATGCAAAGCAGGGTTGAAGTTCAACTCAATGAAACCATACGAACTGTTAGCCGAACTTAGGTCACCATTGACAATGAGATCTACGCCACAGATGCGAGATCCAAGAGCATGAGCGGCTGCTACAGCCTGGGTCTTGAAAAAAGGATGAGCGTTATCGGTAACATCAATGCTATCGCCACCCGTTGAAATGTTAGAATTATCTCTCAGGACAACCACTTCACCTTTTGGAACAATGCTTTTCATTCCGTAGCCAGCCGTTTTTAAATTGTGCCTTTCAATTTCACCAAGAACGATTTTTTCAAGAGGCGACAAATGACCTACTCCTCGCCATGGATGATCGTTTTTCTGTTCAACAAGTTCAGCTACTGTATGAATTCCGTTACCGACCACATTGGAACCAACCCGCTTCAAAACAGCTACAACCTCATGGTCAACCACAAGAAATCGGTATTCTTGTCCTTCAAGGAATTCCTCTACAATGACTTCCTTATCAAAACTAAAGGCAATTTCCAAAGCCTCTTCAAAGGCTTTTTTACAGGTTAGGGGTCTAAACATCATAATCCCAACGCCAAAATTCGTTGATTTAGGTTTCACAACAATGTGACGACCTGCAAACGTTTCAACCTGAGCAAGAGCCGTTTTGATATCTAAAAACGTCTTGCCAGTTGGAACAGGAAATCCTGCTTTTTCTAGTACTTTTTTCGTCACTTCTTTGTTCTCCATGGCAAGGTAGGATACATAGGTATCCAACGATGTTTTACTTGCCTGTTTAACAAGTTCTTGAACGTCACCCCGACTTAACTTCAAAAAGTTTGCAGATCGATCTAAAACCTCATAGGAAACGCCACGTTTAATACATTCTGCAATCAATAGCTGTGTCGACATCTCCATGTCTTCATAGCCGAACGTTTGATAGATGGTAGAAGGCGATAGTCCTTCTTTTTTCTGTGCTTTTGCTAAGGCTAAGAAATCTGCTTTTAGAACTTGTTTGACAAAGGGCTCTCTCTCTTTCAGTATATCGTCAAAACCAAGAGAATATGCATCATTAATCCGTTTCATAACATGGTTTATTTCTTTCATGTGTGGTGCTAGTTTAGCTTCCGCATTTAAGCCTTTAAGTGCCACTAAATCTGCCATTTCTTTCGGATCCCAAGTCACCTCTTCATCGATTTCTAGCAAAGCTAGGATAAATAAATGCGTGAACTTCAAAGCATCTAAAGAAATTCCGGCTAGTTCAAAGGGATTTAAGTCCACCGAACGTAATTCCAAATAGGTGATTCCCTCGTTTGCTAGGTTAGCTAGCATATCGCCTTTTTTCGGATGCTTCAGACGAATTGGCGAGTAAATTTCTCGCTCGTCGACAATTAAACCAGCATCAACCGCTTGCTTAATCGATGATACATGGCAAGCGACCGAATCATAGGACAATTTAAGGTCTTCAAAATTTTGATAACCATAGCGGCTGTTACGTAGTGAAACAGCTTCTGGTTCATCAATCCCAACACCAGTAGGTGAAGCCCCTAGGTAGTAGATCAAAAACCAATGATAATTCAGGTAGTTACGACAAATCTTTAAGTAAACGTCGTCTTTAAATGCCTTAAAAGACTTCTCTGTTCCTAAGGTCTCATATAGTTTGATGAGCATCGATTCAGAGAACGAAAAGTTATAGTGAATTCCTGAAATCAGCTGCGGACCATGTCCGTATTTTTCCAATAACATTTCTCGATAATCTCGCGCTCTTCTGCCGACGGCAGTGTCTGGAAAGTGGGCGATTTCAACGTTTTCACCAGCTTCAACGACAGGTGGCATGGAATACGGCCATAAAAGCTCATCGCCAATTTCTCGTAGAACGATTTTATTAATTAACGTAATCCGTTCATGGACTTCTTCTAAAGTCGCGCAAACCGGCGTTACCATTTCAACTTGTGCCTCAGCAAAATCTGTGGTAATAAACGGATTCTTTGTTCGATCACCAAAGACTTTTGGGTGAAACGTTTGCGCTAATTTTCCATTTTGATTGATTCGCAATGCCTCTCGCTCAAGTCCAAAATCTCCAACTAACAAATCTTGCTTATTTAGTACACCTTTATTTTTTACTAACATCTTTATTACCTCTACTATTGCTACGTCCGACGCTATTTCCCCACATGCATCGCTTATTTATTACCTATAGTCATTATGGACTAAAGTTGCTATTACATAACTAAAATTCAACTGGTACAGCATTTGGGATCGGCATTAATGGATTTTCTTGATCGATGTGGTCATAAAATAATTTTCCATTTAAATGATCTAACTCATGCTGAAACACAATGGCAATATAGCCCTGAACTTTGACCTCAATTAGATCCCCATTCACATCGTAGCCTTTAACTTTTAGACGCCGATACCTGGGAACGATACCAAAGTGCTCATCTGCAACCGATAAGCAACCTTCACCATTTGGTAAATAGGTCCGTTCTTCAGAATGACTCATTATCTTTGGATTAGCTATCACGTAATCGTGAAGTTCTCCTGTTTCATCTTCTGCTCGCACGGAGATGATTCGTTTATCCAAGCCGATTTGTGGTGCTGCTAAACCGACCCCTTCCCTTAAATCATACTCTTTGGCTAGTTTCTTATCTTGACTGTTTTTTAAATATTCAGCCATCTTTTTCATCAGCTCTTTATCATCATCCGTTAAAGGAATAACCACCTCATTTACAACACTTCTAAGTAGTGGGTGGGTATCAAAAACAATGTCTTTTGCTGTAATCATAAAAATCTCTCCCATCTCATGTCTTAAGTATATCAAAAACGCGGACATAAAAAAAGTGTCGACTTGTCATTAGATATGAAAAGTCACACTCTACATGTACTAAACTTGATTAGTAGCATCCACATCCAGCATGACGCGGTCCATAACCAACTGCACTAAATAAAACTAAGATAATAAAAATAACGACAGCAAATGCAACAATTCCACCACCATATCCATACCCATAGCCATAACCGCAACCCGGTCCATATCCGTACATTGTTCTACCCCCTTTTTATTAAGTATCTAATCTATCATACGTGATGAATTCCATTAATGTGCTAGTTAACCAAAATAAAAACAGACTTCTTCCTGTTATGCCTTAAACATACAACTGAAGTCTGCTATTATTGATTACCTCTATGCGAAACAACGTGCTTCGCGCTCTTCGCAGCAACCTTTGCCATTAAAAAACGATGTGCTACAAATGATGGCTAGTAAAATAAATAATACTAAAATGAATGCAAAGTTGTTTGATCCAGATCCACCTATTTGATAACCTGTGTTTTGGTACATTGGCGTTTGGCAAGAATATGTGTACATTTGTTCGTCCTCCTCAAAATCATGATCACTATATCATACGTCATTTTCCCAAAATCGTGACTATTACCAACATAACACTTCGCCTAATAACACAAGAACAATGAAAAGCACTAAAATAATCGACCAAATAGATCTCGGCTGATTAGTACAGTACATTTGCGACTGTCCACCATAGCCATAACCCATGGTGTAACCTCCGAAATTATAACTAGATCCTGTTCCATAATTAAACATTTGCTGACCTCCCCTGACTTATTTGTAATTTCTTTATAGTATACGTTAGGCATCCTGATGATGCTTAGGCATACGTAGGTAGAGCACAACAAAAAAGCAACCCGATTCAGGTTGCCTTGATCAATTACTTTTCCTTTTTCTTGCGCTTTACCACAGTTGCTAACAAACTTAAAATCAGAGCTGCTACAACCGTTGCGGCAATAGGGAGCCACGGTGCATCTGCTCCTGAATTGTCAATGATTTCTCCTAACGTTATACGGCCTTGACCTTCACCGGCATCATTAGCTTCATCGTTCTCATCATCGTCTAAAACCACGACATCTCCAGCTTGAGAAATTGGAATACGTTCCACAAACTCACCTTGAACCATCACACGCATCGTGCCATCTGGGTTACAAGTAATAAGGGTTAACAGCCTTTCGCCTGGAACATCATCTACCACGTAACTCTGCGTTGGGTAAATGACTAAGTTAGCAATGCTCACCGTATAAGCGTAAACGTAATGAGCATCACGTAAAAACATCTGATCTCCTACACGAAGGTGGTGAATGTCACTAAATAGAACCGTTGGAACGTGCATGTTATGACTAGCAAGGGCATAGTTTCCTTCTCCCATCTGTTGCCACGGATGCATGGTTGCAGCGCCACGCGCCACATGAGTCCCTGATACACCAAATAAAATTGGGAGGTTTAGCTCAAGGGAAGGAATAATGATTTCTCCAATTGGAAAAATTTCATTTTCCAAATATGGCAACAGACCCATTACACCTAGGTTGTCTACCACATCAAAATCAAAGGTCGCATCGGGGGTTAAATCCCTCTGGGCGTTCTCTAAGTTAATATCAAACTCATGATCAATAATCTCCACATGTGCCAAATAAGGGACGACAACGTCCTCTAAAAAGAGGGACCAGGAAATTAAAATAGTCCCACAAAAAATGAGGATAAAAATAATGCTATTGATTATAAACTTCTTCACTCGTATCACCACTGTTTACTCTTTCTACATTAATAATTTGATCAAACACTAATCGTTTAAGAACCCCATTTGACACGACAACCAATTGATTATACAAATCATCGTAATGGGTAATGGTTCCTTCGATTTCAATGTTCTCATCATCGCTTATAGTCGCTACTAAGCGAACTAACTCACGATTTTTTGCGATTTTTTTTAACCCCTTGAAGCCAGTATCTTCCCCATCTTTAAAAATGTTTTTATATTCAGAAATATCATCGACTTCCAGCTTTGTATTGACTTCCAATGCCATTTTTTCTGACTTATTTCGTCTCTTTTTCTTAAGTTTCTTCAGTATCATCTCAACGCTCCCCCTGCTTTTCAAACTACCTTTTCCAAAAGCGGCACCATTCTCTCATAAATTTATACACCTAGTAATTATAGCTCATATTGAACCGAATGTAAATAAAGTCCTTCTGGTTTTGCTGTTGGACCTGCATAACTTCGATCTTTCGCCACTAGAATCATGGGTATTTCGTCAGGATCAATTTTCCCTACCCCAACACGGATCAACGTTCCGACCATGATCCGAACCATGTACTTCATAAAGCCACTGCCAACAAGCCTGAATATATATTCCCCCTTTGAAGGTGAATCAATTTCAGCTACATAAATCGTTCGTTGCTTATCAATTTTTTCCATGTTAGCTGTAAAGGATGTGAAGTCATGGGTTCCTAAGAAATAAGACATGGCTTTTCTCATAGACTCAAGATCGAGAGCTCGGTAATGGTAGTGAACATAGTTACAAGTCAATGGGTCGTGTTCATTGGTCGACAGCCGATAATGATATTCCTTTGTTTTCGCATGAAAGCGAGAATGGAGTTCCTCAGAGATGGCACGGCTTTCTATGACGTAGATGTCCTTTGGTAGAAGGCTGTTGAAGGCTGCTTTGTAACGGTGGGGCTCCATATCAAGGGGAGAGTCAAAATGAAACACTTGCCCCAATGCATGGACACCAGAATCGGTTCGTCCCGCTGCGTGGGTGGTAATCGGTTGTTTGGCTATTTTTTTTAAGGCTCGCTCAATTTCTAGTTGAACGGTTCGCCCTTTTGGTTGGATTTGATATCCAAAAAATTGGGAACCGTCATACTTGACCATGCACATAATACGTGTTGTTTTCATGTTAAATCTCCTTTAAGGGAACGTTTAGTTGACCAGGCTAAACTGAAATTATGCCTTTTTACTCAAAAATGACTTGATAAGCATAATTTAAACGGCTGAAATCGGGGCAATTATACCTTTTGACCAAAAAAGTCCTCAATGGGCACAATCTAAAGGGTTAAATTCAGGTGAAATTATGCCTTTCGGTTAATAAATGATGCAATAGGCATAATTTGTCATCTAAATCTCTATTAATCACCTAAATCCAGGTGAACGTGTCGGATTTCTGACTAAAATCAACAAAATCAGGCACTTTGATCAAAATTTTCGTTGCAATTCGTTTGCTAATTACCCTTTTTAGTTCGAAATTTAGTAATCTGGGGCAATTTTCTCTGAAAAAGTGTCGAGTTCCTGACCAAAATCAACAAAATCAGGCACTTTGATCAGAAATCACCCTATGAACTACCCCTTTTAGGCTAAAAATCACTGTTTAGGGGTAATTTCTACCCCGATTGACCCTGATTTTGGGGTACAAGGGGTATTTCAGCGACCTAGACATTGCTCTTCAACGACCGGTAACTGCTTCGCTCCTCATTTAATACATAACCTCGCACCGACATGGCATCTGCCAACTGATCGCCACGCTTCATAGAAATCACAAAGACTGGAATCAACAGAGCCGTAATAATTTTAACTTTCTGCAATAACTTAGTATGTTTAATATCCAGCCCGCGCGAAGCTTGTGCATTAAGGATTTTCTGCGCCTCCATGGTCAGCGTTGGAATAAAGCGGCCGACAATTTTTAAGGTCAACAAGAAACCATCGGTTTGCATCCCGGCCTTTTTCAAAGGCGACACAAAAGCTTCCATAGCCAACATGAATTCGTAGGATTTCGTTGTTTTTATCAGAACGACCGCCGATAAAATGACGATGACTAGGCGCATGAACGCCATTAAGCTACGTAGCAAATTAGCATCGGTTAACTGGAAAATGCCGATCCCAAGAATAACATCCCCAGAACGGGTCAAAAAACCATCGGCAACCACCATCAATAAAATAAACAATGCTGGTAATCGAAGCACATTAAGACAGTAAACCAAAGAAATCTTCCCTATCCAAAGAGCCACTCCAACACCAGCGAGTAACCCTGCTAAAAAGAGCCAGTCGCTAATAGCAAAAGTCACAACCATCACGACCAACACCACCAAGATTTTAATGCGCGGATCTAATCGACGTCCCATCTTAAATCTTGAAACTCGACTTCAAAGACACAATATGGTTAAACGCCAACTCCGCCTCGGTCGACCTTTCCTGATCTACGTGAAAGTACCCGTGACGGAAAAACTGATAGCTACCGGTGGCATCTGCCATATTTTCCTCTACAAACCCATTCATGACCGTTCTCGAATTCTGGTTAATCCGCTCTAAAAATGGTAAGTCCGCAGTCTGTTCATCGTCAACCAATAACGGTTCATACAAATGGAAGTTGGCTGGCTTGTTAAGGGTGCCATCTACCCAATGCAAGGTCCCTTTTACTTTACGGGCATTGAAATCCGATCCCGACTTGGTCTCAATGTCATAGGTCGCATGAATTTCCTTAATGGATCCATCGTCGTTTTTAATCACATCCGTACATTTAATAAAATAAGCGTGCTTCAAACGAACCTCATTACCTGGATACAAACGATGGTACTTCGGTACGGGCTCCTCCATAAAATCCTCCTGCTCCACATAAATCACACGTGAGAATGGAATCTTTCGCATGCCCATTTCTGGCACTTCCGGATTAACCTCTGCATCTAAGTATTCTACTTCACCCTCCGGATAGTTCGTAATAACCACCTTTAATGGGTTAAGAACTGCCATGGTACGCGGTGCTTTTAACCTTAAATCTTCACGGACAAAGTACTCCAACATTGCCGGATCACTGGTCGAGTTAGCTTTTGATAAGCCTGACTCACGAATGAAATTAACGATCGCATCTTTTGTATAACCACGCCGACGAAGCCCGGCAATGGTCGGCATACGTGGGTCGTCCCACCCATCAACAATGCCGTTATCTACCAACATCTTTAAATAACGCTTTGACATGACCGTATCTTTTAAATTCAAGCGAGCAAATTCAATTTGACGGGGAATCGCCGGAACCGTGCAATGCTCAATCACCCAGTTATAAAACGGTCGCTGATCCTCAAATTCAAGGGAACATAACGAATGGGTGATGTGCTCATAAGCGTCTTCTAATGGATGAGCAAAACTATACATGGGATAAATACACCAACCTGGTGCATGGTGGTGTTCCGTATGCTGAATGCGGTAGATCGCTGGATCACGCATGTTAATGTTAGGGTCTGTCATGTCGATTTTCGCACGAAGCACCATCGCCCCGTTCGGGTGTTTACCAGCGCGCATTTCTTCAAACAAACGTAAGTTTTCTTCAACGCTACGGTCGCGCCATGGCGAATTGACACCTGGTGAGGTTAACGTTCCGCGATTTTCACGCATTTGTTCTTGGGTTTGTTCGTCCACGTAAGCCAACCCTTTTTCGATTAATTCTACCGCTTTTTCATACATAAATTGAAACATGTCCGAAGCATAGAAAATTTGGGTTGGCACAATGCCTAACCACGCTAAATCCCTTTGAATGGCGTCTACGTATTTTTGGTCTTCTTTCATCGGGTTCGTGTCATCAAAGCGCAGGTGAAAACGACCACCAAATTCAGTAGAAAAATGATAGCTGGTTAGAGCCGCTTTCGCATGACCAATATGCAAGAATCCATTTGGCTCCGGCGGAAACCTCGTCACGATTTCATCGTGCTTTCCGCTAGCCAAGTCTTCTTTAATGATTGTCTTAATAAAATTTGAATGTTCTTCCATTGTCTACACCGCCTAAATCGATTGCCTATACTAATCCCTGTTAGAAGTCGCCTAAGATTTGTGCGTTAACTTTTTTTATGCAAGGAAACGAGGACAACTCGTACCCGAAAAGTACGTTAGGGTGAGTTGACGCAGCAGAGCAGAAAATGAACCACAAAGATAGGTGAGCTCTAATAGGGATTAGTATTTGTTTCAATCTGATTAGTATATCATAAGGAAGCTATTTTAATCAATTGCCTCCCCCCTTTCCCTTGGGTTAAATTCACTTTCTTGCGTTAACCCCTTGACAAAAGTAGCCCTTACAAAGTAGAATAGCAAGTAATTACTTACATTAATCAATTTGGAGGATTAATACATGGAAAATATTGGAATTGCAGGATTAGGTCTCTATCTTCCTGCTGAAAGAATGACGGCAGCACAAATATCTGCTGCAACCGAAGGTGCTTGGTCAGAAGATGCCATTATCAATAAATTAGGTATCGTTGAAAAGCCGGTACCAGGCGATGACGATGGAACACAGGAAATGGGTGTTCGGGCAGCTTTGGATGCTCTTGAAAACGCCAAAATGGAAGCGACTGAGGTCGATGTTATTTTATGCATGGGTGAGGAATGGAAGGAATACCCCTTAACAACTTCTGCCCTCTACATTCAAGATAAGATCGGTGCAAACAATGCATGGGGAATTGATGTCCAAAACCGTTGCTCGACAACTGTATCAGCCATGAAAATGGCGCGTGATATGCTCATTGCTGATGATGAGATCAATGTAATTATGATTGTCGGTGGTTATCGCAATGGAGACTTTGTTGACTTTACTGATTCTCAGGTATCAATGATGTTTAATCTATCCGCTGGTGGTGGTGCTATTATCCTTAAAAAGGGATTGGCAAAAAACCTGCTCCTCGCTTCTCATATCAAAGCAAATGGCTCCTTTGCAAGAGATGCTGGTGTTGAAATTGGCGGGATCAACCAACCGTTCACCGTCGAAAACATGCAAGAAGGATATAAATCACTGCGCCTGATGAACGCACAACACATGAAGGAGGGACTCAATGCGATCTCCATGCCAAATTGGTATGAATGCATCGATAAAGCGCTAGAAAAATCTGGTATGACGCGTGATGACATCGATTATTTAGCGGTTCTGCACTTTAAAAAGTCCATGCATGACATGATGCTAAATGACTTAGGCCTAACAGCTGATCAATCCATCTATCTCTCTCATTACGGTCATATGGGACAAATCGACCAAATTCTTTCTCTCAAACTAGCATTAGATGAGGGCAAGATTAAAGAGGGGTCTAATGTTTTACTAGTTGCAGCTGGAATTGGCTACGTTTGGTCTGCCAGCGTTATCAAATGGGGTAAACAAGGAGGGTAAGCAATGTCTACATTCTTACAACTTATCTTTAGCGGCTTAGAAATGGGCAGTATTTTTGCCTTAGCCGCTTTAGGCATTATCATCATTTTTAGAACGTCGAAAGCGACTAATTTTGCACAAGGCTCCATTGGAATGTTTAATGCGTTTGTTGCAACTAACTTTATGATTAATTACGGTTTGCCAGCGTGGCTGGCGGCGATTGTTGGAATGATTTCTGCGTTTATTACAGGAATTGTCATCGATTTAGTTGTTATCAGGCGAGCAAAAAAAGCAAACATCGTGTCTAAACAGATCATCACTTTTGGACTCATTTTAGTCTTGATGGGGATTGCACCAATGATGTTTGGATCAATTCCACTCAACTTCCCCCGTTTTATTACCACAGGTGCCTTCGATATTGGTGGTGCATCTCTTACTCATAATGGTTTGTTAAACATTCTTCTTGGACTTGCTATTATGGGTATTCTGTTCTATTTCTTGCAATATACCAAGTGGGGGCTAGCGGTGCGCGTGACGTCATCAAATGAGCAAACAGCGAGATTGATGGGGGTACCGACGTCGCTGGTGACCATGGGAGCTTGGGCGATCGCAGCCTCTTTAGGAACCTTGTCAGCACTTATGCTAGCACCTATGACAAGGGTTGAAGTTGTCATGATGGAAACCGTACAAATTAACGCTCTAATTGCAGGCGTCTTGGGTGGATTTCAAACGTTTCATGGCCCTGTTCTTGCTGCTTATCTCATTGCTTTATCAAGAAATCTTATTCAATTTTATATTTCTTCTGCGTGGGGAGAGCCTATTTTATACGGGTTAATTCTATTCTTTATCGTGATTAGGCCAAATGGGTTAATCGGTAAAAAAATTGTGAAGAAGGTATAGGTGAATAAGATGAAAAAAATCTTCGCTTCAAGACATACAAAATATTTAATCATCGGCCTTTTACTCGCTACCTTACCTTTTTTGAGCGATATGGGCTTAATTCGAAGTGCCACAGTTACGATTTACGGAATGATTGTTTTTTATGCGATTGCTGCTTTAGGTCTTAACGTCTTGCTAGGTTATTCTGGCTTGATCTCACTTGGAACTGCTGGCTTTATGGGATTCGGTGCTTATCTGACCACACATTTCACCTTAGAAATGGGGCTTCCTTTTTTGGTTGCTCTCCCCTTTGCTGTTTTAATTCCAACTGCACTAGGTTTGCTGGTCGGCTTGACCTCTTTACGCCTTGCTGGCATGTACTTAGCCATCGCCACACTAGCAATTGCTGAAGTGATGCGCCAAGTCTTTGTAGAAATTTGGGCTTTTTCCAGCTTCAGGCCACCTCTCCCAGAATTTTTTGGTTTGTTAGAATTAGACCGGAATGGTGCCTATTTGCTGATCGTCTTCCTTCTTGTGTTATTAATGGTTCTGACAGACAATTTTATCCATTCCTCAGTAGGGCGCGCCTTACTAACGATGCGTGTTAGTGAACCTGCCGCGCAGGCAATGGGAATTAACCTGTTTAAGTACAAGCTGATGGCTTTCGGGATTGCAACAGCCTATGCTTCCCTTTCTGGTGTCTTATATGCGCACTTTATTCGTGCGGTTGATCCATCACCTTGGAATTTACTGTTGGCGTTGCAAATTCTGGCTGTGATTGTTATTGGTGGATTAAAGACGATTACAGGGTCTATCCTTGGTTCCATTATCGTTTTTGGAGTGCCACCTCTCGTCTTAAACCACTTGCCAATTATTGGTGACATTGCAGGACTTCCGTTTATCTTTAACGGTATCTTGATTATTCTGGTTATTCTGTTCTATCCAAGAGGGCTTGTATTTGTTGGTCATGACATCAAAAAACTGTTCACAAGAAAAGAGGTGAAGAGATCATGAATCAAGAACTAAAGGCACTCACTATCGAAGATCTCTCAATTGCATTTGGTGGATTAAAGGCAGTAGACGATTTAAGTTTCCACGTTAATCATGGTGAAATTTATGGCCTTATTGGGCCAAATGGTGCTGGAAAAACAACGGTTTTTAACTGTATCACACAATTTTATCGTCCTGATGCTGGAAAGGTTATACTTAACACATTAGATGGTGTCGACGTTGACCTAGTTGGCAAGCAAACCCATGACATTATCAAACTAGGACTCGTTCGAACGTTTCAAAACGTCGAATTGATTCAGGACTTAACTTTGTTGGATAATTTATTAGTCGGCGCACACATTTCCTATACAACGGGACTACTCGCCAATGCCTTTAAATTACCGAAAGCGAAAAGAGAAGAACAAGAAACCACAGAAAAAGCTTTAAATATTTTGACATTTTTAGGCATTGAAGAAAAAGCCTACGAACTTGCCGGCGGTCAACCCTATGGAATTTTGAAAAAAGTAGAGCTAGGCCGTACCTTAATGAGCGGTTCGAAATTTATCATTTTAGATGAGCCTGCCGCAGGTCTAAATGACACAGAAACCCTTGAACTCGCCCAACTAATCAAGCAAATTAGAAACGAATACCAATGTACGGTTTTATTAGTAGAGCATGACATGCGTTTAGTAATGGATATTTGTGATCGTATTTGTGCCATATCCTTCGGAAAGAAACTCGCTGAAGGTACTCCGAAAGAAATCCAAGAAAACAAAGACGTGCAAGAAGCCTACTTAGGGAGTGATGACTAATGGGTAACATTTTAAAAGTTGAAGATCTAGCTGTTTCCTACGGAAACATTAAGGCGTTAAAGGGGATTAACATTGATGTAGAAGAAGGTAAAATCGTTGCACTTCTCGGCGCCAATGGTGCTGGTAAAACAACAACGTTAAAGTCTTTATCAGGGCTTGTTCCCATTGAATCAGGTAGCATTTCTTTCGCAAATAAAACCATTACTAATTCGGCACCCGAAGCGATCACAAAGATGGGGATGGTTCAATCACCTGAAGGTCGTCAAATTTTCACAGACATTACCGTCGAAGAAAATTTACGCGTCGGTGCTTTCACAGTGAAAGATAAGAAAGAGATTTCCAATAACTTTAAACGCGTCTATGAGTACTTTCCCATTTTAAGTGAACGGAAAAAACAGCTAGCCGGCACCTTGTCTGGTGGTGAGCAACAAATGCTAGCTATTGGGCGTGCCTTGATGGCAAGTCCAAAAGTATTGTTATTAGATGAGCCATCCCTCGGCCTTGCTCCTTTGATTGTTAAAAACTGTTTTGAAATCATTAAGGAAATCAACGCTACAGGAATCACGGTCTTAATCATCGAACAAAACGCATTACAAACCTTAAAAATAGCTGACTATGCTTATGTGCTTGAAGTGGGAGAGATTACCATGGAAGGCAAAGCAGCAGACTTAATCCAAGACAAGCGTTTAATTGAAGCTTATCTTGGTGGGTAGTCGTAACGTTCTAAATTACCTTAAGGAGGTTGATGCCACAAAGCAATTAAACCTAGTTACTCACGCAATCTTTACCATAAAACAAATTGGTTAGAATTTAATATACAATTGGAGGAATTCAACATGTTAAAAAATAAAAAATTTGGTTTAGTTTTAATGGCTTTAGCTTTAGGTCTCGTCCTGGTCGCCTGTGCGGATGACGATAATGGAAATGGCGATAACGGTGGTGACAATGGCGTTGCCTCAGGATTTGTTCAAGGGGTCACAGACGATGCCATCTACTTTGCAAACAGTGCGGCTGTATCTGGACCACTAGCACCAGTAGGTGTACCTTTCCAAGCAGGAATGGAAGCTTACATTAACATGGTTAATGCAAACGGTGGGGTTCATGGACGTGAACTTCGTTACATTCATGTGGACGATGAGTTCGATCCAGCACTTGGAACGGCAGCCCTACAGGGGTTTATTGAAGACGACGAAGTATTTGCCATCGTTGGACACTTTGGAACGCCAGTTATTGGTGCAACCTTCCCTATCTTAGTTGAAACAGGCATTCCAACGGTTTACTTTGCAGCTGGAATCGGTGATGTTTACAACGAAAATGCCACAGACGGTGACGGACGTAACACGTTCCCAGTTCAGCCAGTCTTCCCGATGGAAGGTCGTATCTTTGCTGCATGGGCAGCCGGAGAGTTCGAAGCTGAAACAATAGGCTTAATCCGAACAAACGACGACGCTGGACGAGATTTCTATGAAGGTGTCATGCAAGAAGCAGCAGAGATTGGACTAGAGGTTATCGTTGCAGTCGTTGAGCCGAACGCACCAGATGTAACTGCACAAGTGGCTACCATCTTAGACGCAGACGTTGACGTGATCGTTGCTGGTAGTATCCAAGGAACGTTACCACAAATTTTACGCGGACTTGCTGCACAAGGAAACACACTTCCGGTGCTTACTTCCTACGTTAATGCCGACGTGACCATAACCAACCAAGTCGCAGACGACATTGGTGACCAGTTTGATGTGTTTGCCAGTGCATGGGTAGATATGTCACGTCCAGAGATGGAATTATACTTTGAGTGGATGGAAGATGAAGAATTAGCAGGAACTTCTTTTGCAATGACCGGCTGGATTGCTATGCACTTCTTCGTTGAAGGCCTAGAACGTGCTGGTGAAGATTTAACTTGGGAAAGCTTTATAGAAGCCATGGAAGAATCACCTATTCAAAACCCATTTGGTCCTGCCATTGACTTCTCTAATGGAAACCGTGTGGGGACACAAGACCTAGCCTTATTGAGGATGAACGCAGCAGAATCAGCAGGTTGGGAGCCATTCCTAGACTTCATGAGCATTGAAGAAATTTTGAATCAGTAAATGAGTGAGATTTACTAGAAAGGTTGTGCCACATGAGTGAAAAACAAACTAAATATGTTAGCGTAGATGAGGCACTTAATGTCATCAAAAGCGATGATATTATCGTCTCAGCGCTTGCTGCTGCAGAGCCAAAGGAGCTATTAAAAAATCTGCATACGATCTCTCATAAGGTCCAGAACGTCACAGTTACCACCTGTTTGCCTTTTGAGCCTGCAGAATATTTCAGTAATGGCATCTACCGTGACTCTTTCAAGATGGAGGGCTGGTTTTATACCGCAACTATGCGAAAAATCCAGCAGAACGGAACGGTTTCTTTTATTCCAAACCACCTTCATTTAGCGGGAGCCAAGCGGCTTGGCCATAAGCCGGTTAATGTCTTTATGGGAACGGCTACTCCACCCGATGTTCACGGCTACGTATCCCTGTCTCTAAGTAACGTTTATGAAAAAGCAATGCTTGAAGCAGCCGATACCGTTATACTAGAGGTAAATCCAAACTTCCCTCGAACCTTTGGCGACGTGGAAGTTCACGTAAGCGACATCTATTATTTAGTGAAAACGAATTACGACGTTCCACAACTTCCCGATGCTGAACCAACAGAAAAAGATTTAGCCATCGGATCATTGATTGCTGAACAGATCAATGATGGAGATTGCCTACAACTGGGCATTGGAGGTATTCCCAATGCAGTCGCTTACTCCTTAATGGATAAAAAAGACTTAGGAATCCATACCGAAATGTTTACTTCCGGTTTAATGGAGTTAATCAAGGCAGGTGCTGTAACAGGAAAAAGAAAGCAACTGCATAAAGGGAAGCACGTCGCTGCCTTTGCCCTAGGCACAAAAGAGTTGTATGACTTTATCCATGATAACCCCTCTGTCCTAATCCTTGATGGTAACTGGACAAACGATCCTTACACCATTGGACAAAATGATAATCAAGTATCCATCAATACCACCATTGAAATTGATCTAACCGGTCAATGTGCATCTGAAACAATTGGACACCTACAATACAGTGGAACAGGTGGACAAGCAGATACAGCCATTGGAGCTCAAAAGTCTAAAAACGGGCGCTCATTTATCGCTCTTTATTCCACAGCAAGGGTCAAAAATAAAGAAACGGGAGAGCGAGAAGAAATCTCTAAAATCGTTCCCTTTTTAAAGCCAGGTGCCACCGTAAGTTTATCACGCAACGACGTTGACATGGTCGTAACGGAATACGGTATTGCTCATCTTCGTGGAACTAGCGTTCAAGAACGCGTTGAAAGGCTGATTGCCATTGCTCACCCTCAGTTTAGGTCGGAATTATTAGAAGAAGCTAAGAATTTAGGATACATCCTTTAGACGAGGAGGAAGTTTTATGGCTGTGTTTGAAACAAATGGAGTTAATATCTTTTATGAAGACTTAGGAAACAAAAACAGTGAGCATGTTATTGTCTTTTTCAATGGGGCCATGTCAACAACAACTAGTTGGTCATTACTCTACCCCATCTTTCAACAGCTAGGATGGCGCATCGTATTGCATGACTACAAGGGGCAGTTAAAATCAGACAAACCGACTGGGCCGTACACCTTCAAAGAACACGTCGATGAGGCAAAAGCTTTGTTTGATCACCTTGGTCTTAATCAAGTGCATGTTGTTGGGACCTCTTATGGAGGTCGTGTGGCGATGGAATTTGCACTGCAACACTCAGACGCAACTTTAACGCTATCGATTATCAACTCCTTTAGTGAGTCAGATGCTTACTTAGATACTATGGTTGCCGGCTGGGACAAAACACGTGTTTTTGGAAATGGTGAGAACTTTCTGTGGAGTGTCGTCCCAACTTTTTATGGGAAAACATTTATCGAAGAAAATCAAGCCACCTTCGAAGAGCGTGCCAAAACTTTTGGTATGGCTAATGCTGAATTTTTCGTTGGCCAAAAAGCCATCTACGATACATTTTCTACTGATATTTACGTGACAGACCGCCTTCATGCCATCGGCTGTCCAACACTCATTGTCGTAGGTGACCAAGATTTAGTAACACCAATAAAGTTTTCTCAAATCATCGCTCAGCACATTCCTCATACAGAGTTTGTTGTCATCCCTGACTGCGGACATGTCACCATTATGGAAAAACCGAAAGAACTTGAATCCCTTGTCTTTGGATTTGTCATGAAACACACCTTAACAACCTGATCAATAAAGGAGAAATTCATATGCCTCATTTACAGCACGATGGAAAAAATATTCACTACGAAGTTCACGGGAGTGGTACTCCCCTCGTTATTTTGAATGGTATTATGATGTCAACGGTTAGTTGGTCCATGTTTTTACCAGATCTTACAAAAAACCATCAAGTCATTCTACTAGATTTTCTTGATCAAGGACAATCAGATAAGTTAGAAGCAGATTACCGACAAGATGTTCAAGTAGAGGTATTACTAGCCGTCGTCAACCACCTGAAATTAGATACTTTCCATTTATTAGGAATTTCCTACGGTGGTGAAGTCGCCCTCCATTTTGCCCTTTCTCACAAAGCGCGATTGAACAAACTCCTGCTCTTTAACACAACGGCCTATACGAATCCATGGTTGGACGATATTGGAAAAGGTTGGATTCAAGCGGCCAAGACAAAAAATGTAGAGTTATTTTACAACGCGACGATTCCAATCATCTATTCCCCCTACTTTTATACAAAAAACATTCAATGGATGAACGACCGAAAAAGCATCTTGTACGACATCTTTACAGATGATTTTCTTGATGGTATGATTAGACTCATCAAAAGCGCAAGCTCTCACGATGTGAGAACGTCCCTATCTGATCTCAGCGGGCTCGAAACATTAATTGTCGGAAGCGATTATGACTTCATCACCCCTGATTTCGAGCAGCTGTCGATTCACGAACAGATCTCTTCCTCACAAATGTTTATTCTTAAAAACTGCGGGCATGCGTCCATGTATGAAAAGCCACAGGATTTCTTAACCCTTATTCAAGGATTCCTAAGTAGCTAAATCTAATCAGTCGAGGTGCAAAGTCATGAAAAACGATACCAGATTAAGGATAATGAAGATGGCTTTGCAGTTGTTTTCGCAAAAAGGGTATTACCAGACCACAACAAAAGAAATCGCTCTAGCTGCTAAAATCAATGAATTGACGTTATTTCGGCATTTTGGTTCCAAAGCAAATCTATTACAAGAAATAACAGAATTTTACCTGGTTGATGCCAACATCAGCAATATTTTAGAAGGAACCGATAACTTGAGCTTTGAGGCGATTATCTCAGTGATTTCAAAACGCATTTATGAGCTATACATTCAAAATACAGAGCTTTATAAAATTCAAATGAAACTCGGAGACGATGAAAAGGAAACCATGAAACTTAAACTTTCAAGAGGACTTGTTGCTGTCTTGAAAGACTACTTCAAAGCACTCAATTATGAAAAAGTAGCCACAGGTGAGCCAGAGATAATGGCCATTACTTTGATCAACAGCTTACTCGGTGCTTTTACTGTGTCTGTACTCAGTGGCGATACAATGACTGGCATTAGCTGGGAGCTCATGATTGAAGAACATGCAAAACAATTTGCAAATCAGTACACAAAATAAGATTGGAATTAATTGGAGGTATATCTCTATGAGATTAGCGAACAAAGTAGCGCTCGTAACAGGTGCTGCGGCTGGAATCGGTCGAAAAACAGTAGAATTGTTTATTAGAGAAGGTGCACAAGTCATTGCTTGTGACATGCTGCCAATCCCTTATGAGTTAGAGGGGCTAGAAGGATACGAACTGAATGTAACAGATGGGGAGAAATGCAAAGAATTATTCGAATACATCATTAAAAAGTATGGAAAAATCGATGTTCTAGTTAACAATGCTGGGATTACAAGAGATGCAATGACAGCGAAAATGACCGATGAACAATGGGACTTAGTAATTGATGTTAATCTAAAAGGTGTGTTCAATTTAACTCGATACGTTGGACCAGAAATGGCCGTTGCAGGAAATGGTTCAATCATTAACATCGCTTCTGTTGTCGGTGAATATGGCAACATTGGACAAGTCAACTATGCCGCAACGAAATCCGGTGTCATAGGTATGACCAAGACGTGGGCCAAAGAATTTGCCAGGAAAGGTGCCGCTGTTCGTGTGAACACCGTCTCCCCTGGTTACATCATGACAGATATTTTAAAAACCGTCTCTCAGGATTTACTCGATCAGTTCTCAGCTCAAACCATGTTAAAGCGATTAGGAGAACCTGAAGAAATTGCTAAAGCTGTTTTATTCTTAGCTAGTGATGATGCTTCTTACGTAACTGGTCATACACTAAGTGTCGGTGGAGGCATGAGACTGTAATAAAAGAGCGTTTTAAGCGCTCTTTTATTACATATTGTCAAAAGGAGAGATTATAAATGAGTAGAGAAGTTGTTATCGTATCAGCAGCTCGAACAGCTATAGGAAACTTCGGAGGTGCTTTATCATCCTTGTCGGCTATGGACTTGGGTGTTGCGGCTGCGAAGGCTGCTATTAAAAGAGCTGGCATTGACCCAAATATCATTGAAGATGTCTATATTGGAAATATTTTAAGCGCAGGCTTGGGACAAGGTGTTGCTAGACAAATCGCAATTAATGCAGGTATTCCCATTGAAACGCCTGCAACAACTGTTAACATCCTTTGTGGATCAGGGCTACGTACTGTAAGCATCGCTGCCCAAATGATCAAAGCTGGCGATGCAGATGTCATTCTTGCCGGTGGTGCAGAGTCTATGTCCAACGCTCCCTATACATTACCTGCAGCACGATCTGGTCAACGCATGGGTGACGGGATCATGGTAGATACCATGATCAAAGATGCCTTAACCGATGCTTTCAGTGGTGTTCATATGGGAATCACTGCCGAAAATCTAGCTGAAAAATACACGATTTCACGTGAAGACCAAGATACCTTTGCAGCTAACAGTCAAAACAAAGCTGAAGCTGCCATTAAAGCAGGGAAATTCAAAGATGAAATCACATCAGTAGAAATTCCACAACGCAAAGGTGAACCAATCGTGTTTGATACCGATGAATTCCCTAAAAGTGGTGTCACAGCTGAAGCATTAGCAAGATTACGCCCCGCCTTTAAAGAGGGTGGTACCGTGACAGCAGCTAATGCCTCTGGATTAAACGACGGTGCAGCTATGCTGGTCGTTATGTCCAAAGAAAAAGCTGAGGAATTAGGCCTTAAGCCGTTAGCAAAAATCATCTCCTATGCCACACATGGAGTTGACCCACAAATTATGGGCTACGGTGTGGTGCCAGCAGTAGAAAAAGCTTTGAAATTAGCTGGAATGACCATTAACGATATAGATTTAATCGAATCTAATGAAGCATTTGCAGCTCAAGCTCTGGCCGTAACCAAAGGGCTTGGCATCAGTGACCTATCCAGTGTAAATGTTAACGGTGGTGCCATTGCTTTAGGTCACCCAGTTGGAGCAAGTGGTGCTCGTATCTTGACTACGCTTCTTTATGAGATGAAACGGAGCGATGCTAAAATCGGACTCGCTGCTCTATGTATTGGTGGCGGTATGGGAACAAGTTTAATCGTTGAAAAAATATAATCAATAGATAAAGGGCTGCAACTAAAGATAGCAGCTTCAGACTGTTGACAAATGGGGAATTTTCAAGTCCTAGAACAAAATTAATCTCAAAATTGTCAGGTTTTTGTTAAAATAAGTACTTACCTGATAAAA
>JGI24703J35330_11748781_pt1 | contig 35319 bp, 35 predicted proteins | sample TergutNt197P1_FD_35330 | JGI IMG/M metagenome (IMG submission 35330)
CTAATTCAAGTGGCAACATTAGTTGATATGGGGTTCGATTTGAGGTATGATTGCCTCGTTGTGATTTTTTTCTCATAATTAATTTTACAACAAAAAATGAGAGTTGCGTGATTTTCTTCACACTTCTCTCGCTTTTTTATTGGGGCTTAATGAGACAGCCCCGTTGAAGCTAAATCGTATACTTTTGCAATTCTTCGGCCACTCCCGAAATAAAGAGGAGGTATTAAAATGAAACTGACACAGCATAATGAAGTAAACGATATACTGAAAGAGTTGATGGATGGACACCTGGAAATTTTTGGAGACAAGCTGGTTGGTTTTTATTTATATGGCTCACTAATGTGGGGTGATTTTGATATTTCTGCAAGTGATATAGATACCATGTGTGCTTTAGAATTTGAGGTAACTCATGACGAAATAGAGTTGCTCCGCGAAATGCACGACAAAATAATTATCATATACCCACAATGGAAAGACCGCATAGAGGTTCAGTATGCTTCGGTTGAAGGACTAAAATATTTCCGTAGTCAGACTTCAAAAATAGGTGTTATTTCACCCGGAGAGCCTCTTCATATTGTTGAAGGCGGTATCGACTGGTTGGATGCGTGGTATCTTATACGGCAATACGGCAAGACCATCTACGGCGTGGACAAGGATGACGTGATACCTAAAATTAATCAAGAAGAATTTGTTCAAACGATTTGCAGTTATGCCTATGGTTTTCGGGAACGCATTAAGGGGTACAAAGACTGCTTGGGAAGCCAAGCATATGGGATATTAACGATGTGTCGCGCATTGTATACTGTTAAAACCGGGGAGCAAATATCTAAGTTGGCGGCGGCTCATTGGGCAATGGACTTTTTACCCGAATATCGAAAACTTATAGAGGTTGCTCTGCAATGGCGAAAAATGAAAAATACATGTCCACGGGATACCTATGACATTTCAGAAAAATTTATCAACGATGTAGCAAGGCGTTTGTAGCTAAGAATGGATTTTTAATTCGGATTAGTATAAAATGGCAGTGCGGGGGCGATATGTGCATGATTTGCTTTGATGAATTTTTGGACAATGTATTGCCGGGCAATTACTTCCTCACAAAGTCTATGGAGCTGACAAAGGCACGAGAGTCGGGTACCTTGTGGTACACAAAAAAGTTTCTTGTTTTTTATTACTACATATTTCTTACTGAAAAAATTGAGACTACAGAGTATAGGCGAGAAATTGTCGAAATTTTTGACAACTATGTTGCGTCTTTGCCTGTGGATGTCCGTGAGGAGGCAGAGGACTTTTTTTATCCCTGTGGCGAGCGCGGCATTTCTAATTTGAGGCAAGAAGGTTTTCGGTATTTTTCGGATTTTCGTGGCAATGCTCGCTTTGAGAGTGCGCATGAAAAAAGGGTGTTCTACGAAATGGCAAAAAAATATTACTTTTCGTTTTTGATGGGTTCGGGTGGGCAGAGAGGCGTAAAGGCAGAAATCAAAAGCAATCTGTATAAGCCCGACTTTGATATGACAAAACTGGATGATATAGATAATGTCGCGGGTGTCAAAAATGACTACCATGCTTTCCTGCGTAACGAGAGACAGGTATTGTATTATTGGGGTTTTTTCCATTCCAGGAGTAGTGGCGCAAAGGATAGGGAGTTTAGCAGTCTGACACCCGTGGGAGAGCTGGCATTGCGGGCTAATTTTGATGAGTTTTTGGCGATTTGGGAACATCAAAAAATTAAAATGCTCTCACAGCCACCTACAGTAAAAACAGATAAAATTTTAGTGGATGCTCCGGAGAGGTTTGCAATAAGTTTTGGCCCGTATCATGATATTTTGTCGTGGATGCGTGACAACTCTGAAATAAAAAAGGATGAATACCAATACATTCTTTCCAGGAAAAACAATCGTTTTTCTGAAGAACAATGGCAAACTATAATGCGTGACGCACGGAAAAAGAATAATTATGACAAGCTGAAAGAGTATGTAGAATCTTTTTGTCGCGAAAGTGATATAAGAACAGAAGATTTTCATAAGGAGATGGCAAAATACTTGCTGGGACTCCGTGATGACTTGAAAAAAGATAAAGGCACAAACTACCTTGGCATATGTAAAGATATAGGCAAATATCAAGTGACAAAGCCATTGTTATTGCAAAACATATTAAAAATCTACTCCGCATTAGAAAAATATAAATTGCAAAAGTATGAGACTCTCTACACAAAATGCGAACAAGAAATCAGGCGACAGTACATCGCAAGGGCGTGTGGAGAAAGTTATAATATAGACAGAAAAATAAAAATCGACTGGGATATGTATAACATCACTCCTGACAGGCTTGTGGTTTTTGCCGTGATTGTCGCACAGGTCTGTGCAATACATGATATTGAGCCGACACGCGAGTCTGTGTTTGATTGTATAGATACGATGTTGAGTCGATTCTCGATGTTGCTCTCTCGTGTTGGGCTTGTGTCAAAAACTAAAATCAGCCAAGAGCTGAAATTATTTTTTGATGCTTTGGAGGATAATGATTTTTCTGATTATGTTTTGCCACAGGAAGATGATTATTTTTGTAGCGTAGGATATTATGAGGGTGAGACAGAGGGGTTGTTTGCAAAAATAAAAGAAGCATCGGATACGCATGTTAATTATGCCTATGACAGAAAGCGTAACACATCGCTTGTTTCTATGATGAAAAGATATTACATTTCTCATTATTCACAAAAAGCCTTGCACTGTGAGGCATGTGGCGATTTTGCATTCTTGAAGCCTAACGATGAGGGTTATCTGGAGTTCCATCACCTCATACCTTTTAAAATATCCAATGGCCCCGACCATTATCTAAACCTTTATGGACTGTGTGCAAACTGTCACAGAAAAATGCATTTTGCAAATGATGGGATAAAAGCAAAAATGTACGCAAGCATAGATGTTAATAATTATTTGGAGAATACTGTTTTTGAGAGATTAAAAAAACTGCGTGAAGAAGGCATCCTGACATCATATCAGTTGGATTATCTTTTTAACAACCGAGCGATTAGCGAAGATGAATATGAGGGAATAGCATCATGGACTACACAAACAAAATAATAAATGCGGACTGTGCCACTGTGCTTGCAGAAATGCCGAGCGACTGCATTGACCTGACCGTCACAAGCCCGCCATATGATGACCTGCGAGACTATGGGGATACATTACAATGGGATTTTTTAAAATTTACGAGGGTGGCAGATTTGTTATACAAAGTGACAAAACCCGGCGGTGTTATTGTTTGGGTGGTGGGTGACAAGGTGGATGACGGTAACAAATCACTCACGAGCTATAGGCACGCGCTTTATTTCCAAGAAATCGGATTTAATGTTTACGACGTGATTATTTATGAAAAATCCGGCACGGGTCCGCCGCATAAAGGCAGGTATTTTAACGCATTTGAGTATATGTTTGTATTTTCTAAGAGTAAGCCAAAGACCGTAAATCTCCTGCGTGACAAGCCCAATAAATGGGCGGGTGCTTCGACCTTTGGCAATGTTACAAGGCGAGAAAAAGATGGCTCTCTCACATCAAAAGGCAAAAAAACCATCGCAGATATGGGCATACGCACAAATATCTGGAAATACAACAATGGCAAAGGTTTTGCCGCAAAGGATGCCATAGCGCATGACCACCCCGCGATTTTCCCCGAAAAGCTCGCCTCCGACCATATACTGTCATGGTCAAATGAGGGTGATGTCATCCTCGACCCCTTTGCAGGGAGCGGCACAACGGGAAAAATCGCAAAACAGCTGAGAAGAAAATGGCTCTGTATCGAAATCAACAAAGATTATTGTGATATAGCAGAGGCAAGGATAAAAGAATGTACACAACAGTAATACTAAAAAACAACATAAAAAATGTAATATCAAAACTGCCGGAAATGTATGCACAAACTGCAGATACAGGCAGTCTTTTCGCGATTGTTTCTACCGAATACGATGATGACGGTGATGTCGTTTATGATTTTTTGGATGTTGCAGAAGCGGGACTGGCATGTTGTTATGAGTATGTAAACACCATAGTCGCTCCAAAAAAAAAGAGCAATCTCGTTGACAATGTATTATACATCCTGTGGTTTGTAAAAGATAAAAGCAAAATGTTTTTTGACAAAGACGCAATACGAGAAAAGCATATATGGAAAGATGTCGAATGGGGCAAGCGTGAAAAAAACTATAATCCAAAGGGCAAAGACCCGGGCAATGTATGGATACCCACGGTGGATGACGGAAAAGGGAAAATAACCGAGCATGTGTTTTTGGATACTAAGGAAATCATAGCCAGATTGTTGTCTGCTACACGCCATGGTGAGGTTTTTGTTGAGGAGAGCTTGCCTGACACAAAAAAAGGGGTGACTGCTCGCGCTCTGTCGGAAGAAAACAAAACCGGAGATTGTAGCGGCCATGTTTTTTTTGGCACTTCTGAAAAAATGGATAAAATCAAAGATGGCTCTGTAGATGTGTTTATCACTTCTCCGCCGTATTGGGATTTGAAGGATTATTTCAAAGAAGGGCAAATCGGAAAAGAGACATACGAAAGCTATCTGCAAAGAATAAACCTTGTTTGGGAGCAGTGCAAAAAAAAGCTAAAGCCCTCAGGCAGTCTATGGATAAACGTCAATATACGAGTGCGCGAAAATACGCCGTATCTGCTGCCAAAGGACATTGCCAAACAATGCAAAAAACTGGGCTTTAGCTATAAAGGCATAATCATTTGGCATAAATCATCAGGCATACCTACGCATAAAAACAATATAGTGGACAGGCATGAATATGTTTTAATTTTTTCAGGTAGTAATCACAAAATAAACACAGATGTATTACGTTCTTTTTGTGATTATAAAAACCATGAGATTAGTGGTGGTGGGTTTTGGAATATAAACAGAAAGGCCGGGAGCGTCGGCAAAAAATATATCCACCCCGCCATCTACCCAAACGAGCTTGCAGAACGAATAATCATGTGTTGCACTTCTGCATCCGACACCGTCGGAGACCCTTTTGTGGGTAGTGGTACGACACTAATCGCCGCCGCGAGAACAGGCAGAAATTTTGTCGGATATGAATACAACGAGGGTTTTAAAGAGCTGATGCAATATAGATTTGAAAATGAAGCCAAGGGGTATATGGTTAAATGGGATGTATAAAAAAACCTGAACTGCTTGCCCCTTGTGGCAGTGCAAAGACCCTAAAAGCCGCAATAAAAGCAGGCGCGGATGCAGTTTATTTGGGTGCGAGCAAGTTTTCGGCGCGTGCGGGTGCGGCTAATTTTGACGGTGGTGAGTTAGCGGATGCAATTGCATATGCGGCTCGTGCTAATGTAAAAACCTATATCGCGATAAATACCCTGCTCACCGACCGCGAAATGGCAGACGCGCTCAAAATTGCAGAAATGGCTGAAAATGCGGGAGCGTCCGCCTTTATTGTGCAGGATTTGGGGATTGCGTCAGAGATTAGGCGAACGCTGCCCGATGCGGTTTTGCACGCAAGTACGCAAATGACGGCTTGTACAGCCGATGATGTTAATGCACTTGGTCGCCTTGGATTTTCGCGTGTGGTGTTAGCGCGAGAACTTTCTCGCGAACAAATAAAAAAAATCGTCACAAGCACAGACATTGAGCTGGAAATCTTTGTGCATGGCGCGTTATGTTCATCATACTCGGGACAATGTTTGATGAGTAGTTTTATCGGGGGGCGCAGTGCCAATCGCGGAAAATGCGCCGCACCATGTCGCCTGTCATACAAGGCAGGCAAAAAGAGCGGCACATTGCTTAGTCTAAAAGATTTATGCCTCGCAGATTATGTCAATGAGTTGTCCGTGATGGGTATAACTTCCCTTAAAATCGAAGGCAGAATGAAGGGCGAGGACTATGTACATGCCGTTGTCGGGGCGTATCGTGCAATACTGGACAATGGAAAAATCTCGGATAAACAAAAAAACAAAATGCTGGGAGTGTTTAATCGTGGCGGCTACACAGACGGATACTATAGCGGAAACCATGAAAAAATGTTTACAGAAAAGCTAAAGAATCCATATTTTTAGTAAGCCCACATTGGGGGCGTGTTGAATGAGGTTGTTTATGATAAGGATATTGGCAGAGTCGGGGTTTTGCCATGGTGTGAAAACGGCGGTACTTAGGGCGCGCTCACTTATCGGGGGTGGTGAGCGGGTTTATTTATACGGTGATTTGACAAATAACCGGCATGTTATGGCGGGGTTTTTGCGTGACGGTTTTGTTGTGGCAGAAAAAGTGAAAGACATACCTGACGGTGCGACGGTAGTAATCCGCGCACATGGCGTAGGGCGTGATGTGTATGACGCTCTTTCTGCAAAAAACGTGGAGATTATCGACTGCACATGTGTTAAGGTAAAAAAAATCCATAAAATTGTGGAAGGTAAAATGAAGGTTGCCATCATAGGCAAAAAAAATCATCCGGAGGTATTGGGTATTTCGGGATGGTGCGATGGTTTTCCTGTGGAAAATATTGATGATATAAATAGGGTAATTGAAAATGCGCCACTATATGTGGTAGCGCAGACCACATGCAAAATAGAATGGTGGGAAAAAGCTGTGAAAATGATTAAGGATAAGTGTCCAAATGCTGAAATTTTTAATACGCTCTGCGATATAACCACAAAAAGAATAGAAAATGCTGTGCAAATGGCAAAAGAATCCGATGCTATGGTCGTAGTAGGTGACAAAAAAAGTGCTAATTCTGTAGAACTCTACGAAGCGTGCAAAGCGGCCTGCTCCATAGTGATTTTTGTGTCGTCTGTGGAGGAGCTTTCGGAGTGTGCAAGCACACTTTTGGGAGTGGAATCCATATCAATAGCGGGCAGTGCGTCGTCACCGATTGAGACCGTCACGGAAATATATGAATATCTGCTTTTTGCAAAATTTTTATCAAATATAAAATCCGAAACAGAAAAAGCGGGCGACGATTATTTTAATAAATTGTCAGGCGCGCAGAGCAACGACCAATTTGTATCCGCCGCTATCAGTGACCTTTATGCCCAAAACAAAGGCGGCAAACGTATCAGGGGGGCTATGGTACATCTGGGTTATACCATAGCAGGTGGTGTCGATGCTTCGGCAATAGCCCCCATTGCGCTGGCTTATGAACTCTTCCAAACCTCGATTTTAATACATGACGATGTCATTGACAAAAGCATGACAAGGCGCGGAAAACCAACAATCCATGCAAGCGCGGAGGATGCACATTTTGGTATTAGCAGGGCTGTGTGTATCGGGGATTATGGTTTGTTTTTGGTTAATAGGATGATTGCAGAGTCGGGATTGTCAAGCGAGATTTTGGTGAGGGTTATGCGGCTGTTTTCGGATATTCAGCTAAAAACGCTGGAAGGGGAGATTATGGATGTTTGTTTGCCGTATTTCCCGGATATTGACGACCATGAACTTACGGTATTGCGCATATATGAGTATAAGACAGCTTGGTATACATTAGTGGGACCTGCCATGATGGGCGCGGTATGCGCGGGTGTAGAATTGGATGACGAATTTTTGGGACTGTTGCATGGTCTTTTGTTACCGCTTGGGGTTGCATTCCAAATCAAGGATGACCTGCTCGGGATTTTTGGTAGCGAAGAGGAACTCGGAAAACCCGCACTTTCGGACATAGCCGAAAACAAGCAGACTATTTTGTATGGTTTTGCAAAGAAGTATAATTGTAATGATACACAGAATGCGTTGAAAAAAAGTTATGGAAATCCACATGCGACCCACGAGGATTTGGCAGTGGTACGCGATATTTTTATTAAAACAGGCGCGAAACAATTTGCCGAAGAAGAGGCGGCACGATTGTCCGCGCTTTCTATGAAGGCAATCGACAAAATCCAAGAAGAATCCCGCCCGATTTTGCGAGGGCTGGTTAATTTTCTTTTGACACGGAGGACATAATGCGACATATCGGCATAATCATGGACGGCAATCGCCGCTGGGCAAAGACACATAAGCTGGAGACATTCCAAGGTCATAACAAAGGTGCAGAAAACTTTGGTCATGCATGTGACTGGTGTTTGCAGTCGGGAGTGGAGTATCTGACGGTGTATGCCTTTTCTACAGAAAACTGGGGGCGGACGGAAAAGGAAGTAAAGCATCTTTTTGGGCTTATGGAAAAATATTTTATAGAAGAAAAAGCACGCTGTGTAGAAAAAGGAGTGCGCATAAAATTAATAGGCGAGCGCAGTCGTTTTGATGCGAGGACAATGTCCATAATACGCGATATTGAGACTGCAACCGAGAATTGCAAAAAGTTATATGTACAGATTGCATTAAGCTATGGTGGGCGTGACGAGATAGTACGCGCCGCAAAAAAAATAGCTTCGCAGGGGTTGCCCCACGAAGCTATAACAGAAGAATCCTTTGAAACATATCTTGATACGGCAGGCGTACCCGACGTAGACCTTGTAATACGCACAGGCGGCGCAGAAAATCGCAGACTAAGCAACTTTCTCACATGGCAGACAGTCTATGCCGAGCTTTTTTTCTCCGACCTTATGTGGCCTGAGTTTACACGAGAAGAGTTTGACCGCGCCTTGGAATATTACAAGTCTGTAAAAAGAAAGTTGGGGCGTTAGCCTTTTGCTCTCGCTTGCGCCATGGATTCATTCAAAATCTCCAGTAGTTTTTGATAGTTTGGCATCTTTTTGGGTATTTGGCTTATGCCGACGCGGACTGACAGAGGGATTTCATGCCCTCCCGCTTTTACCAAGACTCCGTTTTGTGCCGTGATTTTTCGCGCCAAGGACTCTGCATCCTTGACGGATTCTAAGGCTGTCACGACGGCAAACTCATCCCCGCCCGTGCGGAAAAGAAACATCTTCTCATCCAGCTCTCTTTCAATACGAGCGAAAGTTTCTGCCAGGATAACGTCCCCGACGGCATATCCGTATTCTTCATTTGTTTTCATAAAACTCATGATGTCGATGCTTAGGGCATACGTGCCACCAAGCCTTTTTAACTCATCATATAGTTCGCTTACGTCTATAGGTTTTCTTGAATTCATTTTGACACCTCCGTCATTGTTTTCGAGATTAAATTTTGGGTGCAACTCGGCAAAACGTCTGGTTTTGCGGAACTCGCTTGGCGTTATCCCCCAAAACCGTCGGAATGCACGAGAAAACGCCTCTGAGGAATTGTATTGATAATCCAAAGCAATGTCTGTGACAGATTTATCGCTTGACAAGAGCTCATTTGATGCCCTGCTCAGTCGTCTTTTTGTAATATATTCGCTGACAGAACAGCCACATGCATAGGCAAACAGCTTTTGGAGACCGGAATATGAAACAAAGCAAGCCTTTGATAAATCAGCCGCATTCATCGGCTCTTTTAATCTTTGCTCGACAATTTCTAATGCGGCAGTCAACACAGCAATGTTCCGCAAATTATCACCCCCAATTAAAGTGTAGTAGATTTAATGAGTCATCGATGACACCCTTATTGTAATTATATATGAAATTTTTTGCATGATTATTTGGCTACAAAATTCAACACGCCATTAAAGCATGAAGCAAGCAAGAGTGCGGCATTAGCATAGCCGTTGCCGAATATATTTGTGACGCTAACGATAGCGATGGTATCGCAAAATGGATTGTAGATGTTTTGGCTTGAACCGCTCAAGCCCGCATTCTGTGAGGGGTTGAGCGGTTATGACCAAAACATCTACGGAGGTCGCCTATGGTGCGACCTGACGATTTTTCTTGTAATGACAATAGTTGTTATAATAAGGTGCAGCGTTATTGCTTGCAATTATCCTCACATTGACCCTAATCGGCGATAGGCGCGGCGTGAGATTATATGAAGGTCTCGGCACTTTAGAATAATTTTTGCTTTAACTTAAAATCGCAAAAGTGTTGAGTCTGGGTTTAACACGCCACAGATAGCGTCAAAGAGGAGCATATCATGTTGAAAAAAATAGATTATGAAACAATCATGTATTTTTTCGAGTGCTATTTTTGTCAAACATTTTATTGGGATGAATTAAAACAGCAAGCAGATGATTTCGCTTCGGGAGAATCAAAGAAATGTTGTGAGCAGTTAAAGAATGAACTGATACAATTGCGTCAAAATACATGGTATGATATTAAATACTTTATTTTAAAGGAAACGGGTTGCCGTTTTAAAAAAGAAAAAGATTTCAATCATCTGATGGACACTATTTTGAACAGTTTACAATAATCTGTTTAACCGTAAGTCGGCTTAAATAGAAGGGTTTGTGCATTTGAGTATGACTTTGTTTATGATAATCATGTTTGCAAGTTATGCTACTCTTTCAGCAGGGCAAGTTATATTATATATGCTTGCTGGCGTTAAACTTGGAAAAGCAATTCTATTTGTTCTACTTTCATCGTTAATGTTTATGTTGGGATTGCTTTTTCCTTCTTGGCTAGTGATAACCATTCCACTAATAAATGATGCTAATCTATTTGGCGTAGAGATACGTTCAATTATTGCCCCGATTACAATCCCTGTATTGATAATTTGTGTTTTTGGCGTTCGCTTTTGGAAGAGAAGAGAAAAACTATACCTGCTTCCACTCTATGTTCTTTTTTCGATACTATCGTTTTGCTTGATTTTGCTAACATTTAGACCTCTTCTGATGCTCTTTTTAGGGGTTTTAGCTTTATTGTTTTCCGCAATATTGTTATAAAGACCCAGTAAGCCTTTTTTCAAAGGAGGGTAGTCTTTGGCTGTTTTGATTATAATTGTCATGATAATTATCACGCTTGGATTCATCTTTCGCATTGTTTATGCAGGATTCAAGCGTAATAGCGAACTGAGCAGGAAACAAAAGATAACCATTTATGTATTGACTTCGATAGTCTTATTCCTGGTGATAACATTGATTTTTACAATCTTGATTTTTCCTAACATCGGCCACCTCACGTTGCGAATTGGTTTGTATTCTTATTTTTTTGTAGCAGTCTTTTTATGCGGTGTATTCTACATTGGCTTTGAGGATAGCACCCCGGAAGAGCGTGTACGAACATGTAAAAAACAAAAGCATATGTTTTTTGGTATGGCTTGCTTGCTAATCGCAATGATATTAACAGTTGCGATGCTGCATTCTAATCCATTACGAAGGTCAACTGAGGATATAGAAGAAAAAATTTTACGAACTACGCCTATTGGAATGACAATTGACGAAGCAATCCAAGCAATTGACGAGAGTGCGTGGTTGCCTAATAGATATGAAATTAGAATTGTATATATCCGACAACCCAATCAAAGTTAGGATGTGTGCTGTGAAGGGTGGAAATAATTAATTCTTAGCATCTGTGTAGGACAAACTTTTGATGAGGATAGCCAAAATCCATAGTTAGTTCATCTTCAATAAAGCCAAATTTTTTGTACAAAGCTCGTGGAGCAACTCCTTTTACATTATCTTCCCTATACGTTGTCACCCAAACATTCTTGTTTGGCGATAAAATTGAAAGCATTTTTGTTATCATAGCAGATGCAATGCCATTTTTCCTGTGTTCAGGGTGAACAGCCATGCACCCCAAGCAATTTTGATTGATTGAAAAGATTAAAATGCCTATAACAATATCTTCGCATTTAACACAAATTGCAGTTTTTCTATTTATGTTTTTAACAACGGTTTGCTTATATTTTTCAAATTCCTCGTCTTGTTTTAAGGGGCGAAATTCGTGGCGTACAAGGGTAACAAAATTCATCCACAACTCAAAATCATTTATTTCTGCTAATTGCAAAAAATATTTATCATCCACGTTAACCCCTCCGAAAATATAAAGTTTTCGCACGTGCCACGTTTATTGTGGTACATAAGTGCGCATTTTAATTATCCAGAAACTATTTTGCCTACAATTTCAACAGGTTTGCCAATAGCTTTAATAAACCATTCCAATGATTTCTCTCTCTCTCTCTCTCTTTCTTCAGAAGATTGAGAGAGATATTTAAGTGAATTTTCATCGCGGATTTTTCTAATATCATCCATCGCTATGCTGGTTTTCACTATTAATCTCCCCTTTCTAAAAACATTGTGGGCGGCATTATGCTCATTTCTTTGTAATGAAACATTGCATTTACGACTTTTACTTTGTTTATCGTCTTAAAATTTACAAGATGCTCAAAATTCCAAGATACAATGGCATCACAATGATATACAACAGCGTGTGCAATATGTCTACAATCTGCTATGCTTTTTTCTTTAAGAACGCCACCTTTAATATATTCGTCGGCTAGGCTGATTACTTCGTCTGTTTCTGGCAATACTAGAAACTTTATCAATTTTAATTTTTCAAGCATCTTACCCTGTTTTGGCTCGGGGCATCTTTCCACTTCATCAATGACAACTTGAGAAATGTATATATCATACTTATCATTAATAAAGTCTTGCCATAGTTCATTGGTTTCGTTCATTTTATCTGGCGTATCTTCGGCAAAAAGATGACTTATTGTCGATGTATCAAGATATAGCTTTAACTTTCTCATTAAAGATACCCCTTTCAGCTAGTGAAACTATTCTATCACGACAGGAGTATTTTTGAAATATAACTTGCTAAAAACAGCGTTATTTGCACCCTTCACAGATAACGTTCTATAACCTCCTAGGGAGCAGAGGCAGAAATGCTGAAGTAGTGGGAAATCGTTTGATAATTTCGCGACTGGGTACACGTACAGATTTCATTCTATTTAGGACAGATGTTTCTTGTTGGTGGGTTTTCAATGAAGATGGAATGCTAATTGATGTAATTGTCCAAAGCAGTATGAGAATTTAACAACAAGTCAAATCCCGGAGTTTCAAGAATGTGAGCGTAACAATGTGAAGAAAATAGTAGCGAGATTGAAAACAGGGCAAAACAAGCAGCGAAATCAATGGGATATCGCCTTTAAACTAAACTCGATATATTCGTTCATCAAAAATGCAATTGCTACGAGAGAGACAATTGCAGGGAAAAAGGCGTTCATTGATACAGTCTCCAATAGCCTCCCTATAGCAAACGCGCCTATTGCCGCGCCCGCACCTGCTGCCGCGATTTGCAGTCCTACGAGTTTTGACAGCTGGTGTGGGTCAAATCGTTTTTTTGTCTCTGTCATCAGACAGGGGAAAACAGGAGCAAATCCAAAGCCTGTAAGTGCGATGCCAAAAATATTGTCTGTGAAAACAAGTAATGCCAAGCCTATGACGGATAGTAAAAGTCCCAGTCGTATAATCACCGAACCCGGGATTTTTTCTGTTACGATGCCAAAAATAAATCTGCCCGCCATCAGGGAGCCGAGGTAGACGGCAGGGAAAAGCCCCGCATTTTCGAAGCTCATACCGCGGCCTTCCATCAGCACACTTACTGTCCAAAATGTCACCGAGTATTCGAAGCTCGTATATAAGAAAAAAATCAACCACTGGATAACTTGAAAACGCTTCTCTGCTAAAAACTTGCCTTCAGTGGCAGTTTCTTCAAGGGCTTCTTTTTTTTCGCCTTCTGTCCACATGCCGCGCAGGATGGTGTAAAATACCACTACGGCGATGGCCGCTTGTATAACAAACACTGCCATGTAGCCCATACGCCAGTCGTAGTAGATGATGACTTGGCGCATGATAATGGGGCTTATTGAGCCGCCCATACCCCAAAAACAATGTAGCCAGTTCATATGGCGGGCGGATAGACGTGCAGAAGCAAAGGCGTTTGCGCCTGTGTCTACCATGCCCATGCCCGCACCGAGTATTGCCGTAACCATCATAAGCGCGGCAAAATTTGGCGCAAGTGAGAAAAAAAGCATACCTATGACAAGCATTAACATACCAATGCCGCTTACCCACTCCAGCTTTAATGCTTTAATCAGCCATCCCATCTGCGCAGAGACAACAGAGTAAAGTATCGAGTGCATGGCAATCAGCATCGCCGCTCTCTCCAGCGGCAGTCCCATCTCGTATCGGATGGATGGCCACGCCACCCCAAACGCGCCATCAGGCATACCCAGCGCGAAAAATGATGCATATACCGCAAACAATAAAAATTTTGATGTTTTCACACTAATACCTCACAAAAAAGCCACGGTTTTTATAAATTCCGTGGCTCGTTTTATTTTATTTTGGGCTAGGCTAAAACTTACGTTTACGCGCCGCTTCCGATTTCTTTTTACGCTTTACGCTGGGTTTATCATAATGCTCTCTTTTCCTAATCTCACCCATGATACCTGCTTTTGAACAATTTCTTTTAAAACGCCGAAGTGCGTTGTCGAGGGACTCGTTCTCTTTGATAACAACCTCTGCCATTGGATATTTCCCTCCCTTCGGCTAATACGAATTATAGCGTTTTTGATGGTACACCACTTTTATCTGCACGTCAAGACATTTATGGATTCGGACACTTTAGATGTTTTGGTCAAAACCGCTCAATCCCGCTTACAGAGCGGCTTTCCCCCTATTGCTCCAGTACTGTCACCAGCACTTTAAGGCTGACCAAGGCCTCCGCCAAATCGAGGTTTTGTATTTGCCTGTGGATGATGGCGGCTTCGGGGATGGATTGCAGGTCGTCGAGATATTTTTGGCTTTCAAAATTCTTTGTTTCCAGCAGTGGTGCCAGGTTTTCAAGAAGGCGGAGAGCCTTTTCATTGTCTTGTGGGGTACGTGTCACAGGTGGGGTGGTGATAGATGATATAACCTCGTTTAACTTTTCTTCCAATGCCGCCATATGGTCTGCGGGAAGGTCTTTGTCTGCGGCAAGTCGATGTTCTGTATATGCGGCGAGGTTAGAAAGTTCGTTTTCTTGGATAAGTGCGGCCAGACCCTTTAGGCTGTGTGCCAGACGGTGGGCTGTTTTCTTGTCGCCCTCTTGCAATGCCGCTGTGATTTTTTTATACGTATGCCTCTGGCCTGTTGCAAACTCCATGCGCAACTTGCGTAACAAGTCCTCGTCTTTTTGGAAGTTAACGATGTCGTCAGAAATCACAGGCAATGTCGCAGCCGCTACCACCTCGGGCGGATGTTTATCCTTTATATATTTAACCAAAACCGTGTTTAATAACTCTGTCTGTAGAGGCTTTGACAAAAAGCTGTCAAAACCCGCTTTTATAAACTCCTCTGCCTGACCCATCAGAGCGTTTGCGGTTAGTACTACAATCGCGCTTGTATAGCCATCCTCACGCAGTTTTTGCATTGTTTCCGTTCCGCTTAGTCCCGGCATTGTTTGGTCCATAAAGATGATGTCATAGGTATTGCCCCGGGCTACGAGGTCGAGGGCTTTTTCGCCGCTATCGCAGGTTTCTATGCTTAACTCATAGAAGGCCAAGAGGCCTTTTGTTACATATACATTTGCCTCAATATCGTCTACCACGAGTACTCTGCCGTATGGCATACGCTGTGGTTTAAATTTGAAACGCTTTACGGCTGAGTTTGCCAGTTTAAACTGCTGTAGCTGTGCTACAGTGTCCGCACCCAGAGGTTCCGGATTTGATACCCTTTGCGGGATTTTTACCGTTATTGTAGTGCCTTTGTTTTCTTGGCTTTGCACATCAATTTCTGCATCCATCATTTTTACCAGCGAGTTTACTATGCTCATGCCCAGCCCCGTACCCGTAATCGTCGTGCTGGTATGGAACTGCGCATACTCGTCAAACAATTTACTGATTTGCTCATCATTCATACCTATGCCCGTGTCTTTTATCTTTACAACAAGGTTTGTCGTATCCTGTGTGATTGGCTCGTGGTTTACATGCATTTCTACCGAGCCTGTTACAGTGTATTTAAAGGCATTAGAGAGCAAGTTGTTTACGATTTGCTCAATCCGCAGGATGTCGCCTTCGAGTGACAGAGGGAGACGCTCCGCGATATAAAGACTAAACTCGATGTCTTTGTCATGCAGATGTGTGGCATATACATGAGCCACATCCGTTATGATGTCGGGTGTGTCGTAGGGCTTTGTTGCTATTTCCATCTTGCCCGCTTCTATTTTTGATATGTCAAGGATGTCGTTTATGATACGTAGCAACAGCTCGGCAGAGCTGTGGATTTTTGTGAATATTTCTTCGAAATGCGGAGAAATCATAGGATTGCGCAGTTCGATTTCTGTTATACCCATGACGGCGGTGATGGGTGTACGGATTTCGTGACTCATGCCTGCAAGAAAGTGGCTTTTGGCTTTGTTGCTTGCTACAGCTACCTCTGTTGCTATGGCTTGCTCTTTTTCGTCATGCTCCAGCTTCATTATTTTAAAGAATGCACGCAGGTCACGAGCATATGCCACTATGCGGCGTTCTCCTGCGATTTCTAATGGGACAAAGCGCATTTCGCATGGGAGTTCTTCTCCGTTTTTTGTACAATGCAGATAGTATGGGACATCGAGTGGTTTGTTTGTTGATATTACTTCTTCCAGATACTGTTTTATCGTCTCTTCGGATGTTTTTTTGCTTGGCTGGATTTTTGGCGAAAATTTATAAAAATCATTTACATACTCACCGCGTGTGACAATCTCAAACAGGCCATACACAGAGCTGTTAACGTCCAAGACATTACCTTCATGGTCAAATGCTGTACAAAGCATGGGCGACGCATCAAACATCGCCTGTAGTTTTGTTGTGGTGTTGCGGCTATCCTCCATACGCCGAGTAAAGCCCCATACAATCAGCATAATCGCAATAAAAATCGTAACAAGCACCGTAGAAAAAGCAAAAATAATATACATAACACTACGCATAACCGGAGTGCGTGTAATCTCTTGCGGCAGTACTGATGCAAATGTCCAACCGGGTGTGTTCATATAGGTAGCAATAAAGTATGCCTCACCAAAACGCAAATCGTAAAACATAACACGCTCACCCGATGCTATAGCATCGATAAAGTACGACCCGCTTGCGATTTCGTCCAGATAATGAGTACTGCCGTCCACTACAGATGCTAAGGCAAAAGCGGGATGATAGATAATCTCGTGGTTTGCACCGATGAGCATATTGTAGCCGCCCTTATCATCCGTGAGGCGGTGTGCTATTTCTATTGCCATATCTATAGAAATAGATACCCCAACAACTGCTCCGTACCCACTAAGGCTAGGTACCCACATGGCCAACGATACGACGACATCGCTCGAAACAACAGAGATATAGGGGTTTGTTACAACAATTTCGCCACCTGCATCTTTTGCATCTTCAAACCAGGGTGTATCAAGCATCTCCGGCATGTACCACGGCCCTCCCCAGAGACCCGTGATGGCGTAGCCGTTATTAAGCACGATATATATGTTTTCTATGAAATTATAGTCATCCACAAACTGTGCGGCTATTGCGGGGAAACATCCGTCAGAGCCAAGCGCACTCAAAGCGGATGACAACGAACGCACTGTCTGCGCCGCGTCATCAAACCAGCCCTCGATTTCCATTGCATGGATATATTTGTTGCGTTCGGCAAGCTCCAAGGCGTTTTCATAGATGGCGTTATGTACCACTGTATTTACGATAAATACCATGAGACCAAGGCCTATTGCAGATAAAAGAAAAATCCCCAAAATAAGCTTGGTCGATAAAAGCAACCCTTTTTTTTGACTATGAGTAAACACTATTCAGCACCGCATCCTTCATCCCACTGACATCAACGGTGGTGGGATGCAAAATTTCTTTGCTCTGCAAATCTGCAAACTGCGTGGGTATATTACGCTTTGTAAGCTCTGACATCTTCTCGAGCAGGGCAAAGTCGTCATATTTTTCGTATTTGTCACTTATGCTTGTCATCACAGTTTTTGGGAATTTGTAAGGGCTTGCGGTGGACAGGATTATGTCTTTTTTCGTAGAATCTGTGCTTTTCTTAACATATGCCGCATATGCTACTGCCGTATGCGGGTCTATGAGATAGCCATGTTTGGTAAACATGGTTTTGATTGCCTCGCGCATCTCTTTTTCTGTGGCATAGTAGCCGACAAAATCTGAGGGTACAGGCATCGTAAACTTTTTCTTTTCTGTTAGGTTTTGCAATGCCGCCTTATCCGCAAGGTCATGTACCAGTCGCTCAAAATTGCTGGGGACAAGAATATCCATAGATGGTGAATCCGTGACATAAAACGGCCTGTCAGAATCAAACACCCCTGTATCAAAATAGTCGCTAAGTACACGATTTTCGTTGCTTGCACATACGAGTGTGGATATTGGCAAGCCCATCTTTTTTGCATAATATCCGGCCAAAATATTGCCGAAATTGCCTGTAGGTACGACAAAATCTACAGCATCTCCTCGAGTCATTCCGCCTTTAATCATCTGAGAATATGCATAGAAATAATAAACAATCTGCGGTACGAGCCGCCCCGTATTTATAGAATTTGCCGAAGAAAACTCATATCCGTCGGTGTTTATCTTTGCATTTACTTCTTTGTCCAAAAAAATTTTTTTTACCTCACTCTGCGCGTCGTCAAAATTGCCCCTCACGCCTATTACAGACACATTCTTGCCTGTTTGCGTTATCATATGCTGCTTTTGAATCACACTAACGCCGTCCTGCGGGTAAAAAATAATAATCTTTGTCCCGGGTACATCCTTAAAGCCCTCCAACGCAGAGACACCCGTGTCTCCCGAGGTGGCGGTCAGTATAACCTGTGTGTTTTTGTTGCCTGTCTTTTTTAACGCGGTAGTCATCAAATGCGGAAGAAGCGACAATGCCATATCCTTAAATGCCAGAGTCCTGCCATGGAACAGCTCCAAAAACGCAACACTCGGGGTCTGTACAAGCGGTGCCACAGCGGGCGTATCAAAGTTTTCTGCACCATATGCGGCATTTATACAGCCGGAAAGTTCCTCTGGTGTATAGTCCGTGAAATAATGACTCATCACCCATAGGGCATGTTCGTTGTAGTCGTAGGCGGAGCTTGGCAACTTATCAGGCGTGGGTATGGCAGAAGGTACATAAAGTCCACCATCCAAGGCAAGCCCCCTTACAATAGTTTCTGCTGACGTGAGTGGGGTTGTATCCCCGCGTGTGCTTGTGTATGTCATAGTACCCGCGCTCCTTCCAAGTCTGCGTGCAAGATTTTTACATCCCAGTTTTCATCAAATCCCTTTACAAAGTCCTTCATCTTCTTTGCTAAGGATTTTTCCTTTTTTCGTGGTGCTATTGCAATAATAGTAGGCCCCGCACCACTCATAAAAACACCATCCGCGCCGCTGTCCATAGCCTTTTCAAAAATCTTATCCATGTTAGGAATCAATGTGCCGCGATATGGCTGGTGAATCCTATCGTTAACTGCAACACCCAAGTTGCCCCAGCTGTTACTCATCATAGAAGCAACAAAAAGCGAAGCTCGCGACACATTAAAAATAACATCTGCACGAGAATAGTCCTGCGGCAAAATGCGCCGTGCCTTAGCCGTAGACAGCTTAAAATCAGGCACAAGCGTAACAAAAGAGAGCTCATCTGACGGCGTTATCTTTACATGATGCAATTTTTGCTCTTCGCCCTCCAGTACAGCTATTATCATGCCACCATACACAGCAGGTGCGACATTGTCAGGATGCCCCTCGATTTGGCAAGCCATCTGTGCCAGTTCGTCTACAGAAAGTGGTCGCCCTGTCAGCTCGTTAGACGCAAAAAGCCCTGCCACAATACAGGCAGAGCTACTCCCGAGTCCTCGCGTCATAGGTATATCATCATCCTGCGTAATTGCAAGTTCCGGCATTTTTTTGCCGACTTCATCATAAAATCGCGATATTACTTGATAAATCAAATTATCCTTAGTCATAAATTGCTTGCTCACAGATTGCTTTATTTTAATAGAAAAAACATCGGACTCTTCTACAGTAATCTCGTTATACAAATTCAACGCCATGCCTAGACAATCGAAGCCCGCTCCCATGTTTGCGGTAGTTGCAGGGACTTTTATTTTTAGCATGGTAACACCTTCCTTTGCATAGTGAATTTATTATAGTGCATTTCTAAAAAAAGTGATATACTTGCGTTGACATTTTCTAAGAATTTGTCAATTTGTTATTTTTGGGGGGAGACTTTTGCCGCTTCCGATAGATGTAAAACCCTATGAGCTAAACAGTGTAACAGGTGGGGACAACTATATGACCCACTACAAGGCCACCGGTGCAGATGGGGACGAGTTTGTAATCACCGAGTTTTATCCGACATATATGGTTAAACGCGAGGACGATGGTACGCTTGCGGTCAGTGAGCGGTTTTCCAAGGAGTTTATCGCCGACCGCGAAGAGTTTGTGCGTCGTGCAGAGGGTTTTCAAGAAATCCGCGACGCTTCTTTGCATCCTGTTGTCGAAATTTTCGAACGCAATCAGACTGCATATATGGTACGCAAAGCCTGTGGAATGACAAGCGTTGACCAGTTTATGGGTAGTCAGACCATGGACTATGATGAGGCTTACTATTTTATACGGCCGATTATATTGAGCATGGCGCAGGCGGCAGAAAAGGGCATGATGTTTAACATCACCTTTGCTGATTTTAGGGTAAATGCATATAGGCAGCTTGTGCTTTGCGCGCCTCCTGCATGGGACAGTAATTTCCATCCGCAGCTTACCGAGACTGTAAAGCTGTATTACAGGCTCGTAACCGGGGTAGAAGCCCCTGCACAAAATGCACCTGCATTCAGTGCATATGGTATAGAGGTACCACCTCGTATAGAGTCGCTAGTACTGGAAATCCTGCAAGGGGATATTCTGTACGGCTCGCTTGATGATTTTTATAAAAAATTCAAATCCCTGCTGGATGTTAATTCTGATACAGACAAGGAATCAGGCAAAAAAACGCTTGCCATAATGCGCGGGGTAGTTATCGTATTGTTTGTGGCGTTTGCATTTAGTCTTGTATTGTTTGTTTTTGGGGCTGTAAGGGCGCGGGAAATGAGCAATTTTTGGGCTAATCCGGAGCTTTTTGTATCTGCCGAGGTTATGCCGGAACCAGAGCTTGATTTTTCTGATGTCACAATTACACATCCGCGTAATCCTGCCGACGCACTCACGGGTAGCTTTAGTACGCATAATGGATTCATGTTTTTCCGTGGCGAAGATGGGCTGATGGCGCGTTTTTATGCCGAGGTTGCGTTTATACCGGGTGCGACTCTCGGTGCGCTTGCTGATAACAGGCTTATTATACCGGGGGTTACACCTTCGTATATCGTAGGGCATGGGCGTTATATATATTTTGTAGATACATCTTCGGGGGGTATGATTTATGCATCAACCACCTCCGGAGACGATTTTAGGCGCGTAACAGAACATGCCGCACTAAACCTTGCCGTCATCGACGGTCATCTCTTCTACACAAATACAGAAAAAAACCATCACCTGTATCGTATAAATTTGGAAACAAAGCAAACGGAGCTGGTAGCCGCCCGGCCTGTATACTCTGTAATTGCACATGGGTCTTACCTGTTTTTTGTCACAGGTGGTGCAGATGCAAACGAGCTGTATATCTGGGATACAGAAGGCGACAACCCGGTAATCCTGGCCTCACGCTACGCAAAAGGTGCGATGAGAGTGAGCAGTGATGTCTTATTCTTCTTAGATATAAACGGTCGTGTGCGCAGTATAGATTTTACAGGTCGCCCAATCGCAATACATGCCCCCGAAAATGTAAGTACATTCGACGTATATCTACAATTTATTGTGTTTGCAGAAGAGGGTCGCCATGTGCCGCGTATGTTTAATATGAACACGGGAGAATTTAATACTATTTCTTCTACAGAATGGGTAAGCTACCTGTGGACGTTCGATAATGGCGTATATGCAATTGACCACAGAAATCCACACCGCATAATACATGCGGAATTGCCATAAGGCGTATGTATAAGAAAATATAAAAGGAGGCCGTACCATGGCAAACTCAAACGAAAAAATGCGTGTGCTTGACCTTTTGGAGTCGGGCAAAATCACCACGGCAGAAGCATCACAACTACTTGAGGTGTTAAACGCCCCGAAATTTATGACAAAGGAAACACGCGAAAATGCAGAAGAAAAACTGCGTCACTTTGCCAAGGAGTGCAACAAGTTTGCAAAGGAAGTAGGCTGTAAGGCAAAAGAGATGTACAAAGAAGCAGAGCCAAAAATAAAAAAAGCAAGCCAATCAGCACTGGAAAAAGCCGCAACTGCACTGGATAATCTGGCCAACAGTATAAACGAGTCGCTGGATAAAGCGGATGACGAGCCAAAGGAAAACTAAGGAGACTAACATGAACAAAGAACGGATAAAAGGCATCATAATAGGATTTGCATTATGCGCACTTTTGGCGGCTACGACAACAGCAGTCATCGCCGCGGTGCAATCAGTAACCAAAGAGGTGACATACGGAGTAGGAGTGACTCTGCATGGGAGTGTCATTGAGTTTTCTGAGATTGACCGCCCGTTTATGGTTGACGGCAGGGTGTTTTTGCCGATGAGGGCTGTTGCAGAGTTGGTGGGGCTTCCCGTAGACTTTGATACAGAAAACAATATGGTAATCCTGGGTGACAGAGATATTGCTACGATTGGTACGGTGGCTACGGTAAACGGCGTAGAAGTTGATGCGACAGATATAGGCATGTGGTTGCAGGAGGCGGTATTTAATGTAATGCTTTCGGGGCAACAAGATGACGACGCAGTACGCGAAGAGGCCGTGCGTTTGGCGGCCATAGGCATTATGTTTGCGGAGTATGCCGCCGCACATGATATTACACTTTCAGATGAACGGATTGCTTCGACACATCAAGAGCTGGCGCATATGAGAGCAAATTTTGGCGACATGTTTGATGAAATCATGCGCTCGTCAGGTTTTTCTAACGAAGAACAACTAATCAATGCGATGCTCTCCTTTGCATTAGCCGAAGAAGTAGTAAGCAGGATAATGGCAAGTGACGAAAAGCTTGATGCTCTCGGTATTGAACAACCCGAAGAGGAAGAAGTATTTGCGGCAAAGCATATTCTAATCTCATTGGATTACGAAAATGCAGAAGAACTGGCTTATGAGCTGTTAGAACGCGCTCTTGCGGGAGAAGATTTTGCCGCACTCGTAGCCGAATACGGTCAAGACCCCGGGATGGAACAAAGCCCCGAGGGATATACATTCACTCGGGGCGTGATGGTCATGCCTTTTGAACAAGCCACAGTAGAGCTGGAAATCGGCGAAATTAGCGGTGTTGTGTATAGCCAATTTGGTTATCACATTATTTTGCGTACCGAGCCAAACATGGACGACATAATGCGTCCGTGGGGTCAAGAAAGCTTGTCGCAAATATTACAAAGCTCTATATATCAACTCTTTGAAGAAAAAGTCGATGATGCAAAAATTATTTTTTTGCCTGCATTGGAGCTGGTGCCTGTTCCAAATTAGCATCAGTTTTAGGGGCAGCAGTCACGAGCTGTAGCGCGCATCAGCGCGTCTAATATCATGGGATGGGCGAATTCATTTGCTCTTCTGTTTAGGATGCCAAATGTTTCGTCCCAGCCCCATGGATTTTCACGAGAGGGATGATATTCTCCGTTATCCCACCAAAAGCAAGGGATTCCGAGCGACCTCGCATGACCTACATAAAATTCTGCCAATGCGGCACGGTATGGCTCGTTATCGCGGTTGAGCGCGCCCATTTCTCCAAAGATTACAGGGATGCCTTGGCTCACAAAATTTACATATGCCATATCCAGTGGCACGGTTATCGGGTCGGTGTCGCTCGGGTTGTCCGCGCTCCACACATCTATGGTACCTTCGGGGCCTGTACGCAACGCAAATTCCCATGGTGCGTACAGATGCAATGTCAACACAATCCTGTCATCCACTATGTCCTCGGGTAGTACGAAGTCGTTTTGTGCCACAGCCGAAGAAGAAGCCGCATAGGTGGGTACTACAAGTACACGCGCTGTATTGTTTCCGCCTGTAGCGCGTACCGCATCTACAAACACCTGATTAAGAAGATTAAGATTATGCCTCTCTTCGGGTGTGCCGCCACTCCACTCTGCGCGAGAGCCGATTGTGCGCGGCTCGTTTAGCCCATTAAACGCTAATGCCGAGCCATAGTCACGGAAATGATATGCAATTTGTGTCCATATTCTTTCGAGTGCGAACTTGGAATCCTCCATGTAGTCGTCATGCAGTCTGAAAATTTTGTTGTCATGGTGTGTGTTAAGCAACACCTGCAAACCCGCTTCCATTGCATAGTCTACGACCGTCGTCACTCGTGTCATCCAATCCTCGCGGATAATAAAAAACTCATCGGCGGCCTTATGCCATGTCACAGGTATGCGGATTGCATTAAAGCCCGCGTCTCGTACAGTCTCTATTGTTTCTCTGGTGGTTATGGGGTTGCCCCATGCCATCTCCATCTCATACACGGTGGTGGTGGTATAATCTCCGCCGCCGAGCCAAGAAAATCCAACGCCGGTATCACTATGCGTGTCCAAGGTGTTGCCGAGATTCCAGCCCATGCGGATATTACCCACCCACTCCGTTGCTGTCAGCGGTGCAAAATCATCTGTCACCACTCCGGGGCTTACTACAATCGCGGTTGCCACGGGTGCAGGTGTGGGTGCAGGTGTGGGAACAGGCGTAGGCGCAGGGGTTGCCAAATCCAAAATGACCTCTGCATCGACGACAACATCAATGTCGGTCTCCACCGCACATCCCGCAAAAACCACAAGCAACATAAGTAAAAACAGTTTTTTCATATTCATCCTCTCCTTCTTATCTAATACTGTCATATTTTTCACTCCCTGTCTATATATTGTATTGAAGGGAGCGATGCATATGGCACAACCACTACGTATGCCCGGAGAGGAAAAAAAACGCGCACCATCGCGTCACAGTCTGACAATCGAAAAACGTGAAAGTGTAAGCGTATCGGGGGTCACGGACGTAATCTCCTTTGACGAAGAATCTGTAATCGGTGAAACAGAACTCGGTGTAATAATAATCCGAGGTGTAAATTTGCATGTAAACCGCATAAATTTGGAAAGCGGAGAGTTATCCGTCAGCGGAGAGATTGACGGAGTCACTTACGAAAACCCTGGCGGCGGAAAGACAAAGTCGTTTATGGGAAGGTTATTTAGATGATACTGGATATGGGTGCGCAAGCGTGGCTTTTTTTGTCCACGGTGCTGGCGGGTGCAGTCATTGGTGTGTTTTATGATTTTTTCAGGATTCTGCGACGGGTGGCCACGCGATTTAACACAGCGTGGCTTGTTACATTAGAGGATTTTTTGTTTTGGGTAATAGTCACGTTTGGCATGTTTTATTTTATGCTAAACCAAAATTTTGGCGAAATAAGATTTTTTTCCATTTTGGGTGCGGGCAGTGGTATGGCAATTTATTTTGCGACACTTTCACGCTTTTTTGTAAAAATCGGTGTAGCTGTGGTTAATTATATAAAAAAAGTAATTGTTACAGCTCTGCGCATTATATTTCTTCCTATTCGCATAATTGCCGGTTGGATTTCGCCGCTTGTTATGCCGATTTTACAGAAAGCACGTTCGGGATTGATTCACCTTGTACGTTATGGCAAAATAAGGATGAAAAAAACTAACAGAAATCTGTTTATTTTGCGTAAAAAAGTATGAAGGTGGAATAATAATGGAACGTAAACGTATAAAAAAACGCGAACGCCCTCTAGTGCTCGCGTTGTATTTTATTTTTTGGGCAGTTGCACTCATCATGTTTGGCGGGCTTTTTGTGAGCCAGATGGAAAGCTACAACAATCTACAAGCAGAAATCACTCGACTTAACACAGAAATATCACGCGCCCAAGCCGAAAAGGAACAGCTGGAGATACAGCTGTCCTTCTTCGATAGTGACGCATACTTGGAGCAACTGGCCAGGAATATGCTGGGTATGGTAAGGCCTAACGAGATTGTTTTTAAGAATATCGCTGATTAAAAGGAGAAATTATTATGCTACAGGATTTTTTGACACCGCAAAAACAAAATTTTTGCGACCATACGGAGTTACGCGCACAGATTAACAAAAACAGGCGTGTCACTATGCTCGCGGGTAATATGGTTGCAAACACACAATCCGAAAAGGGTGGTGTTTCTGCCCGAGTATATCGCGGTGGCACCTATGGTTTTGCAAGTGGAGCAGAGTATACCCCCGAGAGTGTAAAATCCGTACTGGCCGCCGCTACCGAAAACGCGGTATTTATGGATACCAACATAAAAAAGGGTGAGCCGCCACTGCCTTCACTTAAAGGCGCACCTGAAAAGGTTGAACTAAAATCACCCATCGCAGAGGATGTAAAACAGAGTGCCCTTATTGATTATGCTCGTGCGTTGGACGAGCTTATTGTTAAAAAGTATAAAAAGCTGACAGGGCGCACCATCGTTGCCGACTTGCTTTATAAAGAAAAGCTGTTGGCTGTGAGTGACGGAACGGACAGCCATTTTTTTCAGCCGCGTGCTATGGTTTATGCGTTCCTTACGATGGAAACATCGGATGGTGTGCCTGTCGAGCTGTTTAAATCATTTAGCCACGTAGGCCGTTTCGACGAGGCATTCAAAGACCCTCACGCTTTGGAAGAAGAGCTGGACAATCTCTACAAGGCTCTCTGTGATAAAAGCGAAGGAGTTTTTGCAAATGCGGGAGTGCGGAAATGCGTAATGCATCCTGACCTTGCGGGTATGCTTGCGCATGAGGCGGTGGGGCATACCACAGAAGCCGACCTTGTACTCGGCGGCTCGGTGGCAGGCTCTGCATTAAACAAACAAGTCGCAAGTGAGCTTGTATCCATGACGGATTTTGCTCATACTGCATTTGGAGAAACATGCCCGCTTCCTATATATGTAGATGACGAAGGCACAATTGCAGAGGACGCGCCGCTGATAAAGGATGGGGTACTGGTGGGTTATATGCATAACCGCGAAACTGCACGTCATTTTGGCGTAAAGCCGCAGGGCAACGCTCGTGCATTTGAGTTTTCTGACGAACCGCTTATCCGTATGCGCAACACTGTAATACATCCGGGCAAAAACAAACTCGATGACCTAATCGCAAGCGTAGACGACGGTTACTATCTCGTAAAAACAAGTAATGGCCAAGCCGACAGCACAGGTGAGTTTATGTTTGGCATAGACCTGGGATACGAAATCAAAAACGGCAAACTCGGCAAAGCCATCCGCGAGACCACTATCAGTGGCGTTGCATTCGAAATGCTGAAAACTGTTGATATGGTATCTGATGATATGAGCTGGGAAATCGGCGGATTCTGCGGCAAAAAACAAGCAATGACTACAAGCATGGGCGGCCCTGCCCTACGCTGTGATATAAATATTGGAGGACGATAAAATGAAAAATCTAGCCGAATACGCTCTTGCACAACTAAAAAAAGCCGGCGCAGACAAAGCCTCCTGCCGCGCCACAAAAGGTCGCAAGGACGAATTTAATATAGAGGCAAACCAATTTACACTACTGCGCACGGTATTTACCGACGACTTGCAACTAAAAGCCCTCGTAGGCGGACGCAAAGGCGTGGCAATTATAAATAAACTCGACCGCGACAGCATAGATGATGCCGTAGAGAGCTGTGTAGCATTGGCAAAATCCGCAGAGCCTGATGAAGCAGAGGATATAGCTCCCCTCATCGAGAACATGGATTTCGACACATGTAGTGGCGAAGCCGACATGACAGGGCTGTTTAACCGCTCAAAAGAATATTTGCAACAAATCCAAGATGAACTGCCTAAAATAATAATAGAAGGATTTTCTTCTTCATACAGTAGCGGCGAAACCGCCTATGTAAACAGCAATGGAGTATGTTTTACGTCCAAAAACGACTATTACAATTTTAACAGCATGTTTGTTGGCAAGGATGGAGAAAAGTCATCTTCTTTTAATCATGGAGGCGCGTATCTAAAAGACGTAAGCCAACCGTTTATAAATGCGGGGATGCACCGCCAACTCCTCGAAGAAGCACAAAAGTCCATCCACACCCGCTTGGTAGAAGGGAAATTTACAGGCAAAATCATAGTCACGCCTGCTTGCAATGATGTAATCTGGGATACGCTAATGCATAACTTCCTCGGAGACCGCAGTATGGTCGAAGGCACAAGTCGCTGGAAAGACTCCCTCGGTCAAGCTGTAGCCGACAAAAAGCTGACCTTGCGCGCCGCACCGCATAACCCACTTATCGTAGCCGACCCTCGCTTTACCGCAGACGGCTTCTTAGCAGAAGATGTGGACTTTATCTCCAAAGGCGTACTAAAATCCTTCGCCCTATCGCTATATGGTGCAAATAAAACAGGCAAACCTCATTCGCCCACATCAAACTACAACATCGAGGTAGCCACAGGCGAAACACCCCTCGCCGAGATGTTAAAAGGTGTAGAAAAGGGAATATTGTTAAACCGCTTCAGTGGCGGCTCACCCGGTGCGAGCGGTGACATCAGCGGCGTAGCCAAAAACAGCTTCTTAATAGAAAATGGCACCGTCACCGATGCCCTTCAAGAAACAATGATTTCATTCAATATCATCGACACATTAAAAAATATTAATTCCATCTCAAAAGAATCCGTGTCGGATGGCGTGACCATATTGCCATGGTGCTGTCTCGACGGCGTTACTATCTCCTAGTCCCTGTAAATTCATAACCCGGCATCAGGCCGCCATATACATGGTCGATTATTTCGGTAGCTGTCACCAGCTCAAAGCCCATTTCGATAAGCTCCGGAATGGTGCGGCGCATCGCGTATATCGTGGTAGGGTGGATGTCATGAAGCAATACAATCGCGCCGTCACGGGCGTGATACATAATGTGGTCGTGTATGATGTATTCGCATCTGTCGCGCCAGTCACGCGGGTCTATAGACCAGTTTAATGCGCTGTGACCCGTTTCGTAGGCGGCTTGTTGAATCCGGCGGTTAAAATGGCCGAATGGCGGCCGAAAAATCGGTGGTGGGGCATGACCTGTTGCGTATTCTATGATTGCGGCGGTGTCCAAGATTTGCTGCACTATTGCTTCTACAGAAAGCTGGGCCATATCCCTGTGGTCCCATGAATGGCCTACGATTTCGTGTCCCGCTTCAAAAGCGCGGAGCACAATATCAGCTCCGTTTTCTACCATGTCACCCAAGACACAAAAAGTAACCCTGCCGCCATGCTCATCCAATATATCCAGCAGATAATTTGTGAGCCAAATAGGCCCATCATCAAATGTAAGCGAAATCATAGGGGCGCGATACACCCCTGGCTCACCTGTAGGAATCCGCACAGCCGCATAGTTTGCCGCATCAAATGTGCATTCCTCATATGGATACGGCTCATATTCTTCGTAGTATTCGACCGGGTCATCATACACTTCGTAGTCGTCATGAACTTCGCTCACAACATATGTATATTCAAACTCAATAATAGGGGGCATTGTAGCCGGTGGCGCAAAGGTTGCCACCACATCATTTTCCCCATTGCGGTTTTGTGCAAAAACAACTACCCCGCCCGCTACTGCCGCGATGATAATAATAACCACAGCCGCGACCTTTACCTTTTTATAGGACTCAAACATGCTTCCACCCCGATAAATAAAAAAAATTATATACCATTAGGCACAATTAGTCAAAATCGAGCAAAGGCTCTCCGAAAAAACTTCTTTCGGAGGGCCTTCTCGTGTTTATCTTATGCGTTTTGTTATATTGCGTTGTGGGTAAAGCTTGCTATTGCTTCGCAGGGGATTACGGTGACACTTGTGATATTTCAAATAAACTAAACATGGACAAAGTCAGTAATATCAAGGCTCGTACATGCATTTTTCCAAAACCTCAAAGCATATGTTGAAATTACATCTATGCTAACCAAGGGGTTTATTTTTATGGATAAAGATAAAATCGTACTACCTGAAAAACTGCAAAAGGAAATACTGAAATTTTTCTTGAAAACATCAATACCACGTATAGCGCGAGAAAAAGAAAAAAACAAGGCTCTACCCGATGAGGGGAGAGAAAAAACATAATGATGAACACAGCTATATACGTCCGTGTTTCAACAGACGAACAAGCAAAAGAGGGCTACTCTATCCGCGCCCAGATTGACAAGCTTAAAAACTACATACAAATAAAAGACTGGGGTTTTTATAAAGTCTATGCGGATGAAGGCATAAGCGGAAAAAACATAACCGACAGACCCGCGATAAATGAACTTATTAATGATATAAAATCGGGTATTGTTACTAATGTTTTAGTCTACAAAATAGACAGGCTAACAAGAAGCACCAAAGATTTAATCGAATTGACAGAAATATTTAACAAGTCAAAATGTGGGTTTAATTCGCTAATGGAAAGCATTGATACACAAACAGCGTCGGGCAGAATGTTTTTAAAGATAATCGGTATTTTCGCCGAGTTTGAGCGTGAAAACACCATCGAAAGGATAACTCTGGCTTGTGAGAAAAAAGTTAAAGAGGGTTTTACGCTCGCTGGCTTTTCTACATCTTACGGCTATGACCGAGAATCGGGCGATAAAATACAAAGAATTAATCCATATGAAGCTAAAATCGTTAGAGAAATATATCATATGTATCTTGATGGCAATATGTCATATTCTGCGATAGCTACAAACCTAAACCATAGGGGCATAAAGTCGAAAATGGGCGTTGCGTGGCATCATGCAAGCATAGGCGGAATATTAAAAAATCCTAACTACATAGGTAAAGTAAGGTACGCTATGGACGACCCCGACCGCTATTTTGAAGCAGAGGGAAAACACGAGCCAATTATTAGCGAAGAATTATTTAACAGTGTCCAAAAGAAAAGGGGCATAATAAAAAAAGTTGCCTATACTAAGCGACCTAAAGAAGATAATTATTTTTGCGGTATCGTTTATTGTGCCGAGTGCGGTACAAAAATGCAAAGTAACGGAGAACACAAAAAAAATGCAAATGGCGAAGTAATTGCAAAGCGTGGCTATCGTTGTCCTAATGTAACAAAGGGATTATGTAATACATCAAGATTTAGCCATAAAAAATTGGAAGTTGCTTTCGAGCAGTACATGGATAACATTGAAGATTTAACCGCTACGCCCGACATTTTACTAGAAGAAAACAACCAGCCAGATAGTATAAATTCCCTACTTAGAGAAGAATGCGAAAACGCCATAGTCAAGCTAACAAAACGCGAAAAAGAAATTATGAGCATGTACATTAACGAAAGAATCAGTTTTGAAAAGTTTGAACAAATGACACATCTAATAATTACAGAAAAAAATACATATATCGAGCAAATAAATAATATCCCACCCGAGTCAACGGAAGATATACAACTCACACTAGATGATATTGCAACCAATTTCCGCGAAAACTGGAAAGCTTTGACTAACAGCGAAAAAATGCAGTTTTTACATAACTATATTGAAAAGATAACAGCCTATTCAAAAAGAGAAGAAAAATATCAAGTTAAGGTGTTGAAAGTTAAGTTTAATAATGTTTAACGATTAACAGTATTACCGAATGTGATATAATACCTTTGGAGGAACAATCAAATATGGACGAAAAAACAAACGAATTTATAGTTGAAAAAATAAAAAAATATAATGACAAAAATGATAAAGAAGGAAAAAAATTGTTATTAAACGTATTAATGACTAGCTCTGTAGCAATATCTTTTGTTAATATTTACATAGGTACGGTTGACGCTAGTGATATTCATAAAATGGCAAATGAAGTGCTAGGTACATTATTTGCGACATCAACAATAGTCGGTTTTTCTTTGATAGTATCTAATATATTAAAAAAAATAGGTTTTTACAGTAGAATTGACGAACTTGAAAGCGTAATTCAAACCATCTTAGCCAATAACGAAGAAACGAAAGGCATTGTTAAATAATGGAAATAGATATAATGGATTCTATCACGTTAAGTGATAGAAATGAATATTTAGTAGTAGGAAAAACAGTTTATAATGACAATACATATTATTTTTTGGTTGATGAAAAGAACAACGCAAACATTAAGTTTTGCCTAGAAAAAATTGAAACAAAAACACTTGTGGAAATTGATGATATAAACTTAACGCGGATATTAGTACCATTATTTTCAAATTCCACTAATTTAGAATATTTAAAAGCCAATCTACAGGATAATTAATTTCCATTGTGATACTTGAAACTTCACCGTCGTAAGTAAAAGCAGTAATCGTGATAAAATATATTCCTGTTTCGTAAAAATTAGCATTAAATACCCAATTTTTCGAATCAGTGGAATGCATATTAAATATACCTTGTGAAATTCCATCCCTTACGCCTTCTAGCTCTACACGTTCAACTTTGATTGATGTGTTAGCAGAGATAATTGCATTTATATCCGTAGAAGGCAGGGGAATAGTCCTAAAATTTGTATTTATAAATAATTCATCTTCTATTGCTATTTCTTCTGAATCTGGTGCAAAGGTATTTGTTGTCGGTGTTGTTTCGATGTAAGATTCTGATGAAAAAATATCTGACACAATCGGTCTTATAGCTACAAACAAACTAATGACTGTTGTTACTCCGATAAAGATACCAAAAGGTATTATAAGCTTTGAATGTTGTTTTTTAAATTCATTAATGAATTTGGAATTTGGTCTTTTAGATGAAAACTTGTTAAACATCAACACTAAAAAGCAGATTGTTATAAATATTATAAAAACAATTAGCATGGTTAATAAAGATACCACAGCCAGCCACCGCCTCTACATAAAATTTTAAAAACCCCTTAATTAATAAATGCAAGGGGTTTTCATTTTTAATATGCTTTTACTTCATTGGCAAGCTTATAGAAAGCCGATTTTTTAAGATTTAATTTTTGCATAGCTTCACTAACATTAATAACACCGTTTTGCCAAGCCTTAATGGTGTAAATTTCCTTTTCAGACCTTACGATTTTCGGGCGACCTAGGGGTATGCCCTTTTCTTTTGCAATGGTGATTCCTGCTTTTTGACGTTCTTTGATATTGCGCCATTCTTGTTCTGCTTGGAAAGCAAGCGTTAATAACGCCATATCTTGCAAGTATTTTTCCATTAAAGTTAGGTGCTTTTTGTCGGTATCTAGTATCGGGCTATCCAAAACTTTGATAATTACTTTTAGCACTTTGGTAATCTTGTTCCACTCTCTAATAATGCCGTCATACTCACGACCAAGCCTATCAATGCTACTGATATAAAGCGTGTCGCCCTCTTTGATATTTTCGAGCAGTTGCAGATATTTTTTGCGATTAAAATTTTTACCACTTGCTTTTTCAATGATGATATTTCTTTTTTTGATACCGAGCTTTGTCATATCTCTAACCTGTCTCGATACATTTTGATAATCAGATGATACGCGAATATATGCGTATGTTTGGTACTTCATAAAAACCTCTCCGTTCTTCCGCAAAAGGTGTACTTTTTACGGAGAACGTGGAGATGGTAACATACGCCATTTTAGCTGTCAATATTTATAATTTTCATTTAAACACGTAAAAATTACCGCTTTTTCTAGCGGTTTTTTTGTTTTCTTTATAATCTTACTCCAAAATTGCAACTCCGTAAAAAGTACACCTTTTACGGAATTAAAAACTTTAAAAGATTAAAAAGGAGGCAAGAAAAATGTGGAAAAAATGCGAAGCTATCGCGTGTATGCTCACCATTTTATCAATTTTTACGGTTTTTAGTGTCAGTGCTTCACCATCAGTAACGGTAATTCTTGACGGTCTTACATTAAATTTTGATGTTCCCCCGACCATTGTTGACGGTAGAACAATGATACCCATGCGAATTATTTTTGAAGCGCAAGGGGCAGATGTTGAATGGGATGGGACAACAAGAACAATCACCGCAACAAGGGGTGATTTGGTTGTGCGTACCGTTATTGATGACAATGTAATTGATGTAAATGGTAACAAGATAATGATGGACGTTGCCCCTTTAATCAAAGACGGCAGAACTCTTGTACCTGTTAGGTTTGTTTCGGAAGCTTTGGGGAGTGAGGTTGTTTGGGACGCAAGCACCAGAACAGTCATTATTAACTCACAAGTTATAACGGACGAGCCAGATGATTATTTGCCGAGTGAGCTAGATATGTTTGAGCTAGAAGATTGGGACAACTTTGAATGGGAAATTATTGAGCTTGATTAATTAAAAAATCGGGAGAGTGTTTTTACATGAAGAACATAACAAAAAAAATCCTTGCATTTTTAATCGCTTTTACAATGATAATACCTTTATTTTTGGCGTTTCAAATTTATCAAGTTGAGGCAACAGCTACTTATACACATTTAAATAGGCAAGAGTTAGCGCGTGAACTTATACGCCGTCATAATAATCAACAAATTCTTATTATGGGTGCATGGGGCAGTATGTCAACCGTTGCAGGAACAACCAGTATTTGCAATATAAGGCAAACAGCCGAGGGAAGAATGGCAACTACAGGCATACCAAGTGGTCAAACAACTCCTATTGCAAACACTTATTTATCAGAGGATTTACTTAGAGCAATCTTGATGTTAAATGATAGGTTTGGACGTTTTCAAATAAACTCTATCGCAGGCGGTAGGCATAGCAGAAATAGTAATCATTATCGGGGTCGAGCCGTAGATTTTCAATTTTTAGGGGTCTATCGCCCTGCTAATATTCCAGTCAACGCAAGACAAAATAACTGGTCTGTTATCACCTTTTTACGTGAACATGGTTTTATATTAGAGAATTATTTTGGGGACGCACATCATTTTCATATAGGTATACTTGGATATAATCCAAGGGGTGGAATAGTTGCAACGCCACCGACAGTACAAGTTACTCGTAATGTAATGATTATTTATAATGCAAATGGTGGAATGGACGCACCACCTAATTTAACTGTTACATTGGATATGAGTGGTGTTGCACGATTTAGTCATTCAGTAACACGCCCTTTTAAAGAAGGTTATAGATTCAATGGTTGGCTATTAAACAACGATTCACGTTATCCAATACAAGTACACGGTGGTCTTTCCACAATAAATACAAATATCATTGATGGCGATTCTTTTGAATTTTTTGCGCAGTGGTCTCCAGTAGAGCTTGGAACGGTAACGATTATTTACAATGCAAACGGCGGAAATAATGCACCATCAAACCAAACCGTTGCGCTTGACAACAATGGATTTGCAAGATTTAACCACCCTACGACCACGCCGACCAGAAACGGATATACTTTTCTCGGGTGGCAGATATATGATGATTCACGCTATCCAATAGAGCCAGCAGGTGCAAGCGCGGGCGTAAACACAGGTAGTACAACAGGTGGTGGGTCTTTTGAATTTTTTGCACAATGGTCTCCCCTAGTGCTTGGAACAGTAACGATTATTTACAATGCAAACGGCGGTAGCAATGCGCCACCTAGCCAAGCCGTTACGCTAGATAGTGATGGGGTTGCGAGATTTAACCACCC
>JGI24703J35330_11748780_pt1 | contig 35230 bp, 19 predicted proteins | sample TergutNt197P1_FD_35330 | JGI IMG/M metagenome (IMG submission 35330)
GCTGTCGCTGGAGGATCTGTTACTGGGGGCGCTGTCGCTGGAGGATCTGTTACTGGAGGCGCTGTCGCTGGAGGATCTGTTACCGGGGGTGCTGTCGCTGGAGGATCTGTTATTGGAGGCGCTGTCGCCGGAGGATCTGTTATTGGAGGCGCTGTCGCTGGAGGATCTGTTATTGGGGGTGCTGTCGCTGGAGGATCTGTTACTGGAGCTGTTGTTGGAGGTTCAGTTTCCACAGATTCTGTTTCGGTCGGGACTTCTGCATATGCAGGCTGGTCTTCATCTCTTAGTCTTTGTTCTTCGATAAAATTATCAATTTGAGTTTGCAATTCATTGCGCAATTGGTCAAGATGTGTTTCGTTTGCATTCATTTTTGCATCGATGGCATCTTCTAGATTTACAAGTGGTAAGTCTAGTTCTTCATCGTCCTGTGTCCATAGCCATAGTGCAGAGACGACAAGAATTAAAAGAGCAGCGATTGCAAGTAGAGCAAGTCTTAGTTTATTAGGTTTATTCTTTTGGTTTTCTTTGTTTTTAGCAGGTGTTTTTTTAACTTTCTTTATCCCGTCCGATTCTCGGAGATTTTTCACTGTTTGTTCTACTGCTTTTTGAGTATCGTTAACAATAGGTAGTATTTTCGTTTTTTCATTTTCGTAGTTTTTTAGGAATTGTTGATATTCATCAACGACTTGGTTAATTTCACCAAATTTTATCATTTGTCCTTGGTGAAGCCAGATGGCCTTGCTACAAAATTGGCGCATTTGTCCACCGGAGTGGCTGATAAAGAATACGGTTTTCCCATTATCGACGAATTCTCTGATTTTATCTAAACATTTTTGGGTGAACCTAGCATCCCCTACAGATAAGGCTTCATCAACTACAAGGATATCAGGGTCGACGTTGACGGAGATCCCGAAACCGAGGCGCGATCTCATTCCACTAGAATAAGTTTTGACAGGCTGATTAATAAATTTACCAATGTCAGCAAATTCGATAATTTCAGGCATCATTTCTTTAACTTGACCCTCATCAAAGCCCATCATGAGGCATTTGAGTTTGATGTTTTCTATACCAGTTAAATTAACATTCATCCCTGTACCGACGCCAAGCACTAGAGATTTCCCGTTGATTTCGATCGTCCCTTCGGTGGGTGTGGTAATACCTGCAAGCAGGTTAGACAGTGTACTTTTTCCAGCTCCATTAACGCCAACAATTCCGATTACTTCACCCGTTCGAACTTCAAAAGAGATGTTTTTAAGCGCACTGTGGTAGCCTGTTTGACTATTAGTAAACAGGGATTTTAATTTATCTGAGGTTTCTTTGTACATTTTGAATTTTTTAGAAACGTTAGTTAGCTTTACTGCAATTTCACGTTCCTCTTCAAGTACTTCTACGATTAAGCCATTAGCTCCCCAGTTAATAGGGTCAGTTAGAATGGTTTGTGTGACTTTACCTTTTTTTTGTTCGTAAACTTTGACATGATATTCTCCTAGATCAGCTAGAGTGAATTTCGTTTTAAGGTTACGTGAATAGGGTCTTTTCTCTAAAACTTGGCCGTTTAATAATAAGGTGAAGGCATAGTGAGCATCTTTTTCACCATGATAGGAGACGATTAGTTTGCTTTCTTCTTCGATATGAGTCTGGACTAATTCTGACCTGGCAGAGCCTGCAAAAACTGATTTTGTAACAACGACTTTTGTGATAGCATCGCCTTGTTTTTCAGATATTCTAACCTGGTATTCGGCGTATTTTTTCAGGTTAAAGGTCGCTTTGGAATTTTCTGAGAATGGTTTTTTTTCTATAAGTTTTCTGTCAGATATGAGTTGGAATTCGTATTGGGCACCTGTTGTTGATTCGTAGGAAACAGTTAGATTTTGGTCTTCGGAGACGTAAATTTTAACGAGGTCTTCTGTACTTCTTTTCCCGCCCCAAATTGTATCTGTTGCGTACGATTGCGGCTTTTGCTTATTCTTTCGCTTAAAGATTTTTACTTGATATTCTCCATACTTCTCTAGAGTAAACTCTGCTTCTGAATCAACGCTATACGGTCTTCTTTCGATAATCTCCCTTCCCGACATTAAACGAAATGCATATTCTGATCCTTCTTCTTTTGGATAAGAAGCAATCAATTTATTCTCGTTTTCGATCCTAACCTTAGCCAGATTTCTGTCTACATGCTCTATTTTAACATCAGTTGCAAGCGTTCTGGTTCCTTTTGATTTCGTCTGTTCATAAATTTTTATTCGATACTGACCAGAGACTTCCAGATCAAATTCCGCTTTGGAAATTTTCTTATATCGAGATTTTGCAATGACTTTATTTTCTAACAATAGTCGAAAAGCATAAATAGCATCACTTTGTGCTTCGCCATCATATGAAACAAATAACTTTTTATTATTTTCTATATGAATATTAACAAGGTTTATATCAAGTGCATCATTTTTTTGATCAACTATATCCTCTGTCTTATTTGTCATTTCTTCTTCATTAGCTGTTTTGTTGAAGAAAATTTCGCGTGCATCTTCTGTGCTATTATCTTTCTTCTCAAAAGTTATTATATCTGTAAGTATAGATTGTGTTGCTTTTTTATTGTGTCGTTCAAAGATTTTCACTCGGTATTCCCCTGATTTTTTCAAATGAAACTCTGCTTTACTAAGAGAAGAAAAAGGTTTCTTATCTATGATTTCGCTCCCCAAAAACAATTGAAATGAATAGCGTGCATTTTTTTTGCCAGCGTAAGATACTATTAGATTGTTTTTATTTTTGATACTGGTCTTTATCAATTTTCTATCCATACAATTGCTCCTTAATTCATGGTCAGCTCTAATTTAAATACAAAATTTTTATATATAGTCAATAAAGTCTTTCCTAAATCTAAGATGGAATCTAGCACCGATAAGCATTAGGCATAACGTAACACTCCAGAAATATAAAGTGCTACCCCAATTTATCGTATTGACGTTGGAATATAAAAATGAATCTCTGTAGCCTCTAATCAAATAGTAAATAGGATTGGCATTTAGCACGATGTGAAACCAACGATGCGAAACTCTTTCCGTTGTCCACATAATCGGTGTCATAAAAAATATTAGTCTTACGATGTGACTAATCACTTGCTTCGCATCTGATACAATCGAAACAAGAGTAGAAGTAACAAATGATAATGCGAATGCAAACATAGTTGAACTGAAAATATAATAAATAAGTGTTAAAGGACTAAAACCTTCAAAACTAATTCTATAGACAAACATCAAAACAAATACGAGAGACAGTATAATAAAATGGGTCTGTAAAAGTGCAAGAATTTTATAAACTGGTATTATACTAAGAGGGAAGTCCATTTTAGAAGCTAGACTCAGTTTACTAGCAATTGATGTAGCACCTTGACTAATCGTAGCACTTATGTAAAACCAAGGAATCATTCCTGCCTGCATCCAAACAATAAAGGGAATATCTCCAACGGGACCTCCACCTCGAATACCAAGACCGAACGCAAACCAAAAAACGCTTATTCGAATGATTGGATCAAGAAAAAGCCACACCGTTCCTAGCGTACTACCAGCATACTTAGTTTTCAATTCATATTTTACCAAAGCAGCAATCAATTTTCTATTCTGAAATTGCTCCTTAAATATTGTTACCAAAGCTATCATTTCGTTCACTACACATTCTTTATAAATTCTAATGTTCACAATTTTATGCTCACTTATACGCACAAAACATCAGCAAAGAATAGTCTTTACTGATGTAGGCGAAAGTTTTTTATTTTAAAAACTGATATAAATTACCAAAATTAATCATTTCTACTTTATCACAAACCGCAACATTTTTATCAATGCAATTTCTTGTATCAAATAACATCGCACGATTCATTTTTTCAGCCAAAACGTTATAATTCATTGTTTTAAACTCATCGTGATCTGTTAAAACAACAATCAAATCCGCACCATCAGTACTTTCCTTTGCAGTAATGAATTGATATTTCTCTGAAATCGAATTCACATGAGGATCATGTAATGTCACTTCAATTCCTTGATCCATCAGCAAGTTAATAACGTCCATCGCTGGACTCTCGCGCATATCATCGACATTACCTTTGTATGTTGCACCAAAAGCAGCAATTTTTGGATTTTCGATTCCCACTACAAGTTCTTTTATCTGCTCTACAACATATGCCGGCATTGATTCATTAGTATCGCGAGATAATTTAATTATTTTCGCTAAATCTGGAGATTTCGATACGATGAAATGAGGATCAACTGCCAAGCAGTGTCCGCCAACTCCTGGACCTGGGTGGTGTAAATTAACACGCGGGTGTTTATTTGCCATTTGAATTACATCAACAACATCAATTTCTAAATCATTACATACCTTTGCAAGTTCATTTGCAAGGGCAATGTTTACATCACGGAAGGTGTTTTCCATAAGTTTAGACATCTCAGCAGTTCTTGCAGTCGTTTGAATGATTTCACCTTCTACAAACAATTCGTAGACCTTTGCACCTTCTTTAGCACATGCAGGAGTTACACCGCCCACGATTCGGTTGTTGTAAATTAATTCATGCAAGATCTGTCCTGGCAATACACGTTCGGGACAGTGAGATAAGAAGACATCTTCTCCCACTTTAAATCCCGCATTCTCAATAATAGGAACAACAAAATCGTCCATCGTACGTGGTGCGATTGTTGATTCAACAATAATAACATTGCCTTTTTTAACAAATGGCAAAATCGCCTCAGTCGCACTGATCACATACTTCAAATCACATGAGCGATACTCATCATCCACATTTGGTGTTGGTACTGCAATAATAAATGCTTCAGCCTCAACTGGTGTTAATGAAGCTCTAAATTTACCACTCTCTACAACACTTTTGATTACCTCTTCGAGCCCAGGCTCTTCAATATGAATTTCACCTCGGTTAAGTTTATCTACTACCTCCGGAAAAATATCCACCCCTACTACATCTGCATTATATTTTGCAAACATTGCCGATGTTGGCAAACCAATGTAGCCTAAACCAATTACACACACTTTCATCGAAATAACCTTCTTTCTTGTTTTGATGTTGTTTATTATATCACAAATAGACGAAAAATGATAGTAAAAATAACCTTTCATTCATCCTAATTTGGATGAAAGCTTTTTAAATTACTAAATTCCAAGATACTCCGTCTAAGATTATATTTAGTATACTATGCTCTTCTTTATATTGCACCTCAATGCCCCTTTTTATTCCTTCTCCCAGGGAAATGGATGTAATAAAACAAACATTCTCGCCACTCTGAGAAAATTCAATTTGATTAGTATCAGTTAAATGTCTTGTTTTTTTAGCGATTACTGCTCTAAGGTTTTTTCTATTTGCTGTATAATGTTTTGCATCATCAACTAGTTTGTGCTGTCGCATTAAAATTTTATCCTTGCCCGATTGTAACTCCGTCATATTTTTCTCAACATTAGTTACTAGAATCTCTGGATCAAGATTGAAATTTTGTAAGATTTTAGGATTTTCTCCATTCGTAGAACATGCTCTGTCGATAATAACTAAAATATCTGGCTTAAAAAATAAAATCGTACGCTCCAGCTCGATATTCTCATATCCATAATTTATTCCTTTTACTACACTATAAATTGCGTTGTCATTGAAAGAAATTATTCCAATTTTTTCTATGTTAGAGCTCGCTAGCGCAGCGTTGTTTGTTCCATCATATACTAAATCACGAGTATATTTTTTATATCCTTCAACTGCAAGTGTATTATGAGCTAATGGCGTCATAACATAATTTCTCTCTGGACTAGCACCATAACTATGTCTACCAGAATCAACAAATATATCTCTACCTTTATAAAATAGCGTAAACGAAAGATCATCATAATGCTTATGTGTGAGTGTCCCGAACCCACAAACAAAAGACATCCAAGTTGATTTCAAACTATTTTTTAAATTTTCCGACTGAAAGATCGCGATCCCTGCTGTTTGATCATAAAACGCATCATACTTCTTTGTTTTTTTAGGTGACTTGAAATTCCCAGAGTCTCCAATCATCGGCAAATAGCCATTCGGTTTTGTTATGTACTGATAGTAGTTTTCAACCAGTTTGAACTTCCCAATAATATCGTTGCCCAGTGAAAGTTTATTTTTCTTCAAGTAATCTTGAACTGAGATAAACATTTCTTGCACGTACACATGATACTCAGGGGAGTTTTCCAAATGAACACCTTGATAAGAAAAATTATGATGAAAATTATCTCTTAGCCGAGCTACCCCTTTCCTTGTATAACCTTTAGCCTTACTTCCATCGAAAATCATCCCTAGCATTACCAACGCTCTATCCATCATCATACCATGATTATTTACTCTATAGTTGTTATCATCCATCAGAAAATCAGCATGCTTCTCGATTATTTTAACGAATTTTCCACTCTCTAAAGTAAGATGACTTTTAGCAACCAAATAATAATATGCTAATGTTTGAGCGCGATCTGCTGTGGCGTGATCATACCAAACAAACATGTTTTCATGATCGGTCTTTTCATACCTCAACCATGAATCAATAATTTCTTTAGCTTTTTCTAAATACGTAATATCACGACTGACTTCAAAAGCGTTGACTAGATAACTAACAGGACGAAATGCATGCAGTTGTAGTTGGTACGCATTTTTATTTTTGATATGCTCATAATCCCACTTAATACCTTTTGAAAAATCAACAATATCCAGGCTGTCACGAAAATAGAATTGATTATTCAAAATAAGATTAGCTATTTCTAGCGTTTGAGCATTTATTTCTGTCGTTGGTTCAATTCTACTATCTTCTTGTGACGAATAATTAGTAGACTCTTCTAGAACAATGGGTGGTAAATTAGTGGAATACCTTCGTTTTTCTTTTCCTAACACAAACACCTTCAAACTGTATTCATTGTGATTTTCTAAGTAGAAGTTATATTCTCGGTTATGGCTATAACCGACGCGTTCGATAATTTCCTTATCGTCACCATAAAGATAAACAGCTACTCGATCATCTTCACTCGTTGTTTTCAAATTTAATTTCAACATATTGCCTGTCACATTCATTTGAAAGTCATCTAAAATTGAAAACAAACCATCCATCGATAAACTTTTTTTGATGCTCTCAGGAAAAAATATTCCTATATCAGCGTGATTTGAATAGTTTAAAAAATTCAATGTGTGTTTGATGCTACTATCTTTAAGAAGTTTTGCGAGTGGTTTTGCATGAGTGTCACAATGTGGATCTTTTTCCCCTGTCCAGATAGCGACTTTAGTTAAAACTTCTTTTTTATTTTCAATAACATCTTTAATTAAATTATCTAAATATTCAGCTGATTCGTTTGTTTGATCTCCAGCCATAAATTCTAAAACATTATTAGCACTTTTGACCATTTTCAAATAACCCCCGATATAAAACTGTGGTGCACCTGCTATTATAAGATCAAAATCATATTTTATCCCATAATAAATCGCAGCTGATCCGCCTTTACTAGAACCTACTGATATTCTTTTTTTAATATCATGCTCTTTGCAAATCGCATCAATTAATTTCTTAACACTTCTTTCAATCTTGAAATCCCGATTATCACATATGTAATATGATCCTCGAGCACCAAAATCATCTAAAATAAACAGTTGATGACAGTCAAATTCTGCCAAAGTGTTTAGATAATTATACTTCGGTGGTGCCCCCTCAGCATGAAAGCCTGAAAAACCTATGGTTAATAGGTCGGAATCTCTATATGATGGCAAAAAAACGTATTTCACATCGACTTCACCACTGAATACCTTCTCATTCATCATTATTTTATTCTTTATATCACTCATTTTTTTCACCTAGTATCATAAATTTGAGCTTCTTATTTATTCAATGCGCATTCCTATAATATCAAATCGATCTCATAGTCATCCGTTTTAACTGTTAAACGGTTTATTCTTTGATCATATTTAATCTGAGGAGCAACACCTGCTTCACCTAACTTTATCAAAGTTAGAAACTCTAGATTTTTCCCTTTTTTCGAAAATTCAACTTGCGATATGTCAGTCAAGACTGCAAATTTCGAAGAAATAACAGCACGAGGCGTATCCTTATCTCCATGGTAAATCTTCATATCATCAATTTCTAAAAGTTGGATGATTTCAATTATCTCATCATCTGATTTTATTTTTAGATTATTATCTTTGTTCTCTAATATTTCTATATGAGGAGCTAGATTAAATAATTGGAGTCCTTTACTATTCATATTCCCTAGCACCTTATCAAAAATAATGATAATATTCGGCTTCAAAAATATAAATGTTCGATAAAGTTCTTTTCCTTCATAGTTAAGATTCTTTCCTTTAACTAGATCGTAAAGAGGGTTATGAATAAAATCTGTTATTGCAATTTTCTCTACATCAACTAGAGGTGAATTAATACCATAAATCATCCCCTCGACAGTAATAACATTATGAGCAAGTGGTGAGGTCATATATTGTCGATATTTACTGTTTTTGTCATAGTTATATTTGCCCGAGTCGACAAAAATATCCTTACCCTTCCAGAACAAGTTAACAGAAAGATCATCATGATGCTTATGAGTTTTACTTCCATATCCACAAATAAATGACATCCATGTTGAGCGTTCTGGACAATCAGCATCCAGATGTTGAAAAATAGCGATTCCTGCTTGATTATCGATAAATGGTTCGTATTTTTTTTGATTAGAGTGTACCGCTTCTAAACTAGAATCCCCTAAATAAGGAACTAATCCATTAGGTTTTAGCAAATAAGCAAAATATTTTTTGGCTTCCTCTAAGCGTCTGTTAACAGCTTCTCCTAATGTTAAATTATTCTTATTTAAAAATCGTTCAGTTTTTAAGAATAAATTCATCACCATCTTATGATAATCTGGAGAGTTTTCAAGATGGGTTCCCTTAGCACTGAAGTCTCGGTTAAAGGCTTCCTTCAGTCTCATCAAAGCTTTATTTTCCCAATGTTTAGCGTTTTTGTGAGACTTCAATACGATGGATGACAATACTAATGCTTGATCCATCATAATTCCATGATTATTTCTAGCATAGTTTTTATCTTCATATAAGAAGAGCGCATGTTTAACTAAGCAATTAAAAATCATTTCTTCATTTACTTTCAAAACACCTCTAGATAGTGTGAAAAAAAGCGTAATAGCCATAACTCTACAAGCAACAGCATGATCATACCAAGCTTTAACTAAAGGATTTTCTTTCGCTGTCTTATCATACTCTAACCAACTACTTAAAATCGCTAGTGCTTTTTCTAGTAATGAAGCTTCTTTGGTTTTTTTATACTGGTGACATAAGACGTTCACAAGATCTAGACTATGTAAATAAACTTGATATGTCGAAACACTATGGCTGTGTTGGTATTCCCAATCGATACCATCTTTGAATTCTAAAACATCTGCTCCTCTAAAGAGATAAAACTTCTTTTCTTCTAAACATTGAAGGATTTTATCAATTTCGCCGATTGACACACCCCTCGTCAGTAGATTATTTTCTTTTATCGGATTCAATTTTCCCTGTCTGAGAATTTTTTCAGTTTTTTTCTTAATGGCTGGCGATTTTTCTTCGAAAACTTTAGTGGTCGAAATATTTTTGCTATTAAAAATACTGATCTCTTTTTTGTCGATAGGCTTTTCCAATTTCCCTTTTGTAATTTTCTCAATCACTAACGTAGAACAATTTTTGTGTGTCAGCGATTCACTTATAACCACTCTAATTGTTATTCTACTGACAGCTCTTTTCAATGATGTCCACTTGATTGAAATCTGGTTAGTTTCTTTCATCGCGGACATATCTTCGCGTGTAATGCATTCACCATCTTGTAATATTTCATAATAAGCTTTTCCCTTATTTTTTTTATTTGCAAATGGTGTTTTAAGCTGGATCAAAATATAATTCCCATGACTTTTAGCTATTTGCAAAGGTATTTCAACCTCAGCAAAATCACCACGTTTAAGTTGTGACTCTTCAATATGAAACTTAAGTCTATCCACAAAAATATGACTAGAAATTTGTATTTGTCTTTTATCATGTTTGTTGGATCCAGCATTAAACTTTGCGCTTCTTAGAAGAACACCCGCATTCTCATTTACAGCACGACGATAATCTGATAAAGTATGGTAGCTATTAATTTCCCAATAGTTTAAAATTGGCCAGTGATAGTCAATTAGTAGTTCATGTGCCGATTTTTTTTCATTTTGAGCGACTGATAGCAGTAAGCTTATGATTTTTCGACAATTAATCAACACATAAGAGTCAAGAGCTACATCAGTTTCTAGCTTTCTTTGTGCATGCCAGCTTCCCATCCTAAACTCCCAATAGTATAAATCATGAAAATCAAAATCATAAATGTTATCCATCTGCACGTATTCATAATAATTTTTGAAACCTTCCAAAAGTTCGCTAGATTCAGTCTCACCTCGTGAGTATACTTCAGCCATATTCTTAATTAGCAGATCCTTTTTCTTTATCTCAACATTATCAGGTCTATTTTTCATTATCGCATAGATATCACTAGTCAGCATAAGCGTATTTTTAGCAGAAAAATGATCGTAATAATATTTCGCTTGTCGTGGACTGCTTGTCATTGAAGAACTTTCTCTCAAAATTTTTGAAAATTGAGTGATATCGTCGTCACGGTCAACTTTTTCAATGTCGATAAGTTCATGATTTAAGTCAAGATTTCGAGCGATTTCCATGGATATTTTCTTATCCATCTCCCACGCTTCAATGTCTGGGTTTGAATGATAGGTAAAAAATTTAAGTTGGTTACGATAATTTTTCACTAGCGCCAAAGTTACTCTACTGTCGATTCCACCAGTTAAGCCACATATGATTTGATGTTTTCGGGTCAGCATCTGCATTTGTTTGTCTATGAGTAATCCTACTTCTTGAATAACTTTATCAGTCGGAATATTTTCAAGTTTTTTTCTTGGAAAAAATCTCTTCACATTTTTTTCTGCAATTTCTAGTAGCGTGTTTGGTGTTAGCAAAAAAATATCTTCGTAAATGGTATAATGTCCTGGCAAATAGGCTCTTTTGTACTTTTTCTTCCAAGCTTCTACTGATTTCGTTTCAAATACGGGATTAGAAGGAGAGTTGATATATTCTTGGATTAGATTACTGTGTGAACTTATGAATTCTCTATTTTTTGAGTAAAAAACAGTCCTCATTCCTGTTACATCAGAAAGAATGTAAGCATTATCTTTATTTCCATAGAATATTAGGTGTCTACCTGCTAGAACATCGACATAGTCAAGGAAGGAATCCTCGCTTTTCATGTATTTTGAGAGTAGGTTTTCAGTAATAATTGTTAGGTCATCAGTGAAATTTTCTAAATCGATAATTGTTCCTAACACGAAAACCCAATGATCTTCTGCTTCAGTTAACTTCGCTTCGTTTGCTGGATCATAGGAAATGTTGTATTCATTTATTTTCAGAGTAGCGGTAAAGGTCGGTGGAGGTGGTACTTGTTCTGTGGTTATCAAGTAGCCCCTTTTATACTTTAAGTCAATGTATTTGTTCTTGCTTTCTTCTGTCATTTTTATTCACCTAATCTATTTAAATCCGTCATATCAATTTTCTTCTAAGTGAGTCCGTATTGCATTACTCACCAAAATGATGGGTTCTCGTCCCAATAAGTTGTCCTGAACCAACGTCTGTATGGAAGTTTATTGTTAATGGTGTGGTTTCATTTTTTAAGACTACTAGATATGAGCCTTCTAAGTATTCACCTGGAGGGATTATTCTTTCTAGAGATCTGTTTACTCTTGAGCTTAAAGTAACTCCGTCTTGCTTAATGGAAACATAATTTTGAAGTAATCTTGCGAGAGTATGATCCTCATCAGTTGTATTAATTACCGTAAATCTAATGCGCCAAACAGTTTCTTCTTCATCCTGGCTGACTGCTCGATCATATAATATAGTACTTGTGCTTATTGTACCAATATCACTTGTAAAAGTATTAGAAATGTCATCCCACGAGAAATCAGATAAATTGACAATTTCACTTGTCGTTCCACCCCCACCCCAATAATGACGCGTTGATTCACAGGCTGTAAAAATCGAGAGGAATATCGCCACTGTAATTATCAAAAGCTTTTTATTTTCACTCATTTTCATATTATTATTCTCGCTTTCTAAAATCGCTTCTCGCAACTTCTGATTTTTAAACTTTCTATTAGCGTAACTAGTCCTTACCAATTTCAAAAGAAATCAGTGATATTTTTTTGATATCGATGTCCTAGCGTATTTAACACAAAAATCCTTACCGTGTGTACTTGTTTTTCCAAGTTTAAAACATAATCTTTTTTCAAACTATACCCTATTCGCTCAATTATCTCTTTTTTCTGATTCAATAAATAAATAGCTACCTCATCATCTCGATGCGTCGTTGCAAGATTCAATTTGAGGTTGTTATTCTCAATTTTTGCGCTAAAGTCTTCTAGAATTGAAAATGAACCAAACAAGGCTAACTTACTTTTTATACTTTTGGGAAAGAACTTTCCAATGTCAGAATGCCTTGAATACTTAGGTAGATCAAGTATATAGAAAACATCTTTTTCTTCTAATATTGTTATGAGAGGCTTCGAGTGTGTCATATAATGAGAATCATCTTTTCCGACGCAAAGAGCAACTTTCGTTCTTATTTGCTTTTTTTCGTTTATAATATTTTCGATAATTACATCCAAAAATGCCACATCTTCTTCTTCTGCATCTCCAGCCATAAACTTCAGAACACTATTAGCACTCTTAACCTTTTTTAAATAGCTACCAATATAAAATTGTGGTGAGCCAGCAATTACCACATCATAATCATATTTTATCCCATAATAAATAGCAGCGGATCCGCCCTTACTCGATCCTATGGCTATTTTCTGCTCAATTTTATATTCTTCTGTAATATGATCAATCAGCTTTTTAATACTTCTTTCAATTTTAAAATCCCTATTCTTACACATATAATAAGAACCGCGAGCCCCGAAATCGTCAAGAATAAATAACTGGTGGCAATCAAATTCTTCCAAAGTTCGTAGATAATTATACTTCGGTGGCTCGCCTTCAGCATGAAAACCTGCAAAGGCTACAGTTAGTAAATGAGTCTCTTTATATGAAGGAAAAAACATATATTTCACATTTACTTCACCTGCGAATTGTTTTTCATTCTTAATTATTTTTTGAATTATATCATTCATACTTCATCTCCTACCCACACAAATATTCCATATTATTTTATTTCCTAATAGTTGTTTTGACTTTTCTCACAATTACTGGTTCATCTAGCTTTTTTAAAACAACATTACTTGGGTTTTTCATCGAAAGAAGCCTTGACTCATTTTGCATGACAGCTTCTAGCAGTTCCGGCTTAACCATTTCTTCGTTTGATAATACTTACCTTTTACATAAACATGCTCATAAAAATCGGTTAGTTCAATTCTCATATCATAAGATTTATACACAACACGAAACAAATCTTCTTCCCAGCAAACCTGTACTTTTTCATCCTTTTTAAGAGCATTGCCTAATGAAATTTGATAAACATTTCGAGCATTCATCCCATTCTCGCAGTACTGAATAAGGTGATTTGGTGCAATGATGTTGAAATCCCCAAGAACGTTCGAGTCCATTATAAGACCAAAGTTCATCGAAAGGTATATAGGTATTATTCCCATATCTAGTACTTGTAAACCACTTATCTTGAAAATAGGCACCACACACTTTAGTTAAGTCTTCGTCTTTTTTTAATCTGGATATGACTCTTAGAGGGGTTATCTTCATGATTAGCCTCCTAACTATCTTTCTGTAACAATAAATTGAGAGGTGCTATACCTACTTGGATCATCGAGCAAACCTTGGGGAATGCTCAAATTAGTTCGATTCTGATTTCCATGAGAAAAGAGATTACGGTGCAGATTGAAACTTCCAACATTATTGGCATTATTGCTATGAGTTAATCTAAATCTATTCAGATTATCACCTATTACTGTCACGCTGTCAAGAGAAATATCACCTAAAAAGCGATATGGTGAGATCCTTTGATCCTCAGTAACATCAAATCCTGCATTAGGGTTTGATATTTGAAAGAATGTCAAATCAGCTTGATCACTCATGCGAGCTGTATCAATTGTCAAACCATCAATATCCACCACAGGAAATACACCTTCTGACCAAAAATCTCTAGTGCCATCATTGCCTATATTAAACAATCCAGCTACCCCATTAATTGGTCTCGGTTTCCAAGTTATATCACGCATAATGATTTCCCCATTCCAGATAGATCCTTGGTCAGGACGCAAGCTAACCATCCGTTGATTTCCTATAATTGTAGTTCGTTGAACCTCAAGCGTACCGGAGCCAGTAGCGGTAATACCAAAGTGACCAATTATACTATCTAAAATCGTTAAATGATGCGTTCCCCAATGTGCACCTACACGATTCAATTCGGAGTCTCTAATCGTCCAATTCTTTACACCATTTGCGCCAATCATCGCCCATACATGATGATCATCACGATCCGAATTGTATAACAATCTATCTCGACATTGTGAAACATTCTCTCCAGCTCGTCTTTGTCCATCAAAACATGCAGGTACTATATTCTCCATTGTTAGACGACTTATATTAAAGAAGCTAAACGCATAAGTTCCCCTGGAAAATCTTAAGTTTTGTTCCGTGTCAATAAGCGGATCTCTTTGGTGAGCGGCTACTTCCATATCTTTAAGAGTAAGGTTATACACATGATTAGCTTGGATCAGACCACCTTGATACATATTTCCTTGTAAATTAGTTCTTTGGTTGGCTAATGTAATACCCTCATGATTTGTTTCATCTAAAGTGTAATGTACGTGTTCGACAGTTACATTACTGCGCTCGATTGATATATTTCTTCTATTCACTAGAGTAGGATTTGGCTCTAATCTATTCCCTATATCGTTGAATGTTCTACGATGAATGGTGCCATTTCGAATCACAAGCTGTCTATTGTTTATAGGTCTTACTCTAACAGTTGGCGTTCCGTTCATTTTTTGCTCAATCACACTTGTGAACTGGTTTTCTGACACCACCGAACCGTTTCTTCTCACGACAGTTGATTCCCAAATTGTACCCGCCTCCCCATTACTTCTTGACTGGGGTATTGAAACACTCACAAACCAGTAATCAGAAGCAAGAAGTTCCTGCCTGATTGCTTCTTTATTTGGGTCTCTTTGAGACGCCATGTTAAGGACAAAATCTCTTATACCATCTTGACGTGTAGCCGCCTCTCTCAGATCAATTTGATCCTGAGCGGCGCTTGAAAGTCTGATTGCACCATCATCATTTCCACCACTTACATTTGCTGGTCTTAAGTGACCTGACTGATTAATCACCCTAAAGACCGGTTGTGTCGTATCAATTACGTTACTTCCATTAACCATATCAATATCGTCAATAAAGATGGTTGCTCCTCGCCAATCAGTATCTGTCATAATGTGGATAGGACCATCTTCAAGCTTTCCTATGCGATGGATATTCGACGCATTCAAAGCAACAACTGCCACTTGATGATTATGTTCTGTTAAAAGATAATTGGCACAATTATGTGCACGCCTAATCGCCTCTGCATCGTTTTCTACACCGTCTCCTATTGCACCGAAATCCGTATAATTCAACCGACGAATTCCGCTTATATAATGCTCTACCCGTTGGTCAAAATGTTCTTGCGTTGTTATATGAGCTGGTATTTCACAACCTCGATAGTTAGTTGCAATGAGCAAATTTTCAGTATAAGCTTGGATGGACTCTTCTGGCTTCGATGGTTCCGATTCCTGCAGATTGTAGTGATCATACTCGACAACTATATCTTCAATCTTGACTACATTTGAAGGGAGGAGAAGTTTGACAATAATAATTGTTGCAATCGTAAAAATGATAATTGCAATCTTTATTTTATTTATCAATTTGAAAACCTCCGTAGTTCTCACTTCTGGGAATATTCATTTGGAAGTTTGAATAATAAAACGTATTAATGGCCTTCTATGTGAAGATCGGGTAATGTTACCGAGTAGCGATGGTTAAGTGAATTAAGTACATAAATTGTTATTTTATATATTCCTGACTCTTCAACTTTAAAGTCAAACTGAGTTTTAGTTTCATAGCCAGTCCTTTCAATACATGTGTCACCATGGTATAAATAAATAGCTAATCTGTCTTTATGAGCGGAAGTTTGTATCGTTAAACTTAAAACATTGTCCTTAACCTCTATATTATAATTTTCAACTATAGAGAAGGGCGCTTTTTCAAACAAAATCTTACCCAATAATTCGTGATAATTTTTTGGATCGCACTCTCTTATACTTTGAATCAAGAAAGGAGTTCTATGTTCTTTCAGTAGAACGGATAGTGGTAGGATATGATCCTCATAATTTTTTTCATGTTCATCAACACATAGAATGATTTTTGATCTGATATCTCTTTTATCTTGCATCATATTTGAAATCAAATTATCAAGATTTTGTACTGCTTCATCATCTCGGCTTCCCATCAAGAAATTCAAAGTATGCAAACTGTCATTTTCTTTTAAATGAGTTCCTAAATAATAATGAGGGTTTATAGCAATAATAGTGTCAAAATCATATTTAATTCCGTGATAGAGAGCTGCGGATCCGCCATGAGCAATTCCTACACTAATTTTCCTTGCTATATTATGTTCCTTACAAATCTTTTCAATTAAACTCGAAATGCTCCTTTCAACTTTAAAATCACCATTTTGACAAATGCAGTATGATCCTCTTGCATTGAAGTTATCTAAAATATAAAGTTGATTGAAACTAATACCTTCTGTCAATTCTAAATAATCACACTTTTTCGTTTTATACCTAGGAAATGACACAACTAAAGTATCAGAATTATTATACGAAGGGATAAAAATATAATCGATTTTCACCTCAGAATCAAACACTTGTTTTACAAGTGTTTGTGATTCACCCTTTTCTTCAAGCATTTTAATTCTTTCCAGAAGTGTAACATTTTCACCCATGTAAGTCAAGCTCGTAACTAGAGCTCGTTCCTCTTTTGCTAACGCAACTGTCAATTCGCCTTTTAAAATTTTATTGGCTTCTGCTAATTTTTCCAATTGAACATTCTGATTTTCCAATTTTTCAACCAAGTTTCTATATTCTTTCAGATTAATATGCTCTACATTTCTACTCTCAGTATTATTTTTCATAATATCCTATCCTCCTAGTAGTCAATACAATTCCGTGAACTATGCTCATCCACAATGCGTTCCAATGTAGCAATGATTTCATTTATATCATTAATTTCTGCTTTATAAGGCAAATCATATTCACTGAGTACGCTACCTTTTTCAATAAGCCCAAAAATACTACTCTCACTACCAATATAATCACTTAGCTTAGAAGGCAAATAAGGATTGATTGCTTTATGTTCGACCGTTTGAGTATCATTGACAACCAAGCAATCAAATTTAGTCGTCAGGTTTAAAAATTCGAAAAAACTTACATATGAATTCAATAAAATATGTCCAGATAGTAACTCATCAAGATCTTCTTTAATTTTTTCATGCTCATTGGTGAAAATATGAAATGATAATTTTTCTCGCAAATTCTTATCCATTAACGCAATGGCCTCAAATAAAATATCTAGTTTTCTTGTTCCATAAAATGCACCAAAGTATGCAAGATTCACTTTATCGCTATCTAATTCGTAATCACTATTAGTTAAATAATACCACTCTTTCTGAAGTGTCGGTTGTTTATTGACTTTGGCTTTTCTTTCTATGAGGTGTCTAACTTCATGTACTGGGAAAGTATCAAGCATAAATCTATACTGATTTTCGTTTGTAAATACAATCTCATCCGCAAATACATACGGTAGATATTCTACTAAGAAAAATAGATTGTCATTATCAAGAATTGGAACCCTCTTTTTCATCAAAAGGTCATTCATTCTTTGAATATAAACAGGATCATTCATAGCAACATTTCTTATATTCCCAAAAACATCTATTAAGCAAGGGTCTGAAAATTCTGCTGACCAAAACACTTCTGGGTATTTTAATTTATACTCCAAAGCCAAAAAATGCGATCCTGGGAACATAACACGGCTATATATCCGTTTATAATTATGTGTCAACTTTTCCATCCCTAGTTTACAAAACGCATCAATTACTTGCCAATTTGCAAAGCTTGAATAGGATGGAATCTCGAACTGACTTTCAATCAATCCGCTAGTAAGTTGAGCTAATAATGGATCTTTTGAACGAATATCATCCATCTTATTATAAATAGCATCCACAATTTCGCCCTTACTAGCAATCCGCTTGGCCATAACGATTCCGCTTGTATCCACATAAGGAGGAAAGCAAAAAGATATGACTAATGTTTCCGCAATTTTAACATTCTTCAACATCGAATAAGGAAAATAAGTAAGTTCTTCTGCCTCCACAGTCTCAATAACACGGGTCTTCTGATCTTTATGAGCAACAATATACGCACGCATAAAAGTTGCCTGTGCATTGATTTTTGTTTTTATAAATGTTAGTTTTTCTTCATCAAACGTTAATCTTAACAAATCGTCAAGCTTTTTGATAACCAGTAATCGATCCAGTACATAAAAGTCAAATGTCATTTCTCGTCTTGAAACTGAATTGTCTCTAAGGTGTCTATAATAGACGGCCTCATTCTCAATTGGAGCAACTTTAATTTTAAAGTCGTTTCGAACAAACAACTCAGTATAGTATACGACATCCTCGCCACTGGTCAATTTTTTGTCATAAAGTAATTCTTTGATAAATATAGTTGGAATCAATTTACACGCATTTATGGTTAGCACTCTACTCAACAAATGCAAACTACTGTTATCAGCTTCATAAGCTTCCATAATATCATTGTTAATTACATTATCCTTAAAATGCTCCCCATTGTCGTTAATGTCAATAATCTGAGATATAACAACCGTATTCTCTTCAGCAAGTGCATATAGACTGCTAAGAAATCCAGGAGAGATGGTATCATCATCATCTAAAAATACCGTGTACTTTCTGCTTGCTTCAGAAATTCCAATATTCCGAGCTAGGGAGGCTCCAGATGATTGCAATATTATTAATCGAATGTTTTCAAGCTTCTGTTCATCAGCATATCTCTCAATAAGGTTCTGAGTATCATCTTTTTCACCGTTGACAATAATGATGGCTTCAAATAATTCTTTTGATAGTTGCTGATTATTTAAACTCTCTAAACACCTAAGGATGACATCCTGACCTTTATAAGTCGGAATGATAACACTTATCCCTTCTTTCAAACTAGGAGACATTTTAAGATTCTTAATTTCTTCGATTCTCTTCTCAATTTCAAATTTATATAATTCTAATCGAGAAGACCCACTATAAACCTCGGTCTTGTTAAAATTATTCACAAACATGCCTCCTAGAGTCAATTTTTATTTTAATTCAAGTTTCAAAAGCTATCTAACCATTTTGATTACAACACGTTATTAATCTCGGAAATTGTGAGTCAAATAATTTTCATTTCAAATATAAAGCAGCAATTAGCGATACTGAGATAAGAAATCACGAACCCTTGCAAACTCTAGCCAATCTTGTTCGGTGTAAGGTAAAATGTCTGCATTTGCTAAATTTTTAATTAATCCTGGCAACAGAGGAGAGGGAAAATTTAAAAAGAAGTTGGGATTTACTTTCTCGAAAAAATCTAAACTTAAATCTCCTGTCAAATCAACCAATGATTTTGGAATATCTCTAACGGTATGCTCGGTAAGTTCCAATCCATTATTTTTGATACCATAAAACGCCAAAAAGTCATGAACATAATTTTTTCCAAATTCATAATATGCTTTCTTGGGTGGTTCTACTAAATCAAGGTCAAAATTATATCCAAATTTCTTTTCAACTATAGTTGCCAAGTTTTGCTTTCGATAACGCTTATCTTCGCCAGGATTCGCTAAAGAATTAAGTGAATCAGATACCAAACCTGAATCGAAATGTCCAAGTACTCTCAATGTTCCAACTTCTGTGAGTCCTGCAACATAAGGAGCACTTTTCATTCCTAAAGCCAAAAATGGAGGAAAGCTTACATTTCTAGCCGCAGAAGGAGCTAAAGAAAGTCGATCATTACTTCCGGCTAAAATATTCCCAAAAGAATAATAATTAGTACCTAGATACTCACTAAACAGTATATTTGCTATACCCATAAATGACCATGAATTCGCTCGAAGATGTGTCTCAACAATATTCGTTTCAACAATACATGTATTAAAACGCTCAAAAAATTTACGTTCTCGCGAAAATTTACCCCCGAAATCCATCGAGACTAGATCAATATTTTTTGGCATTAAGCATTTCGCAGCCAAACTATCAAAGCCACCACTAAAGTTTAAAGTAACATTACCTTTTTCTTTCCATCCTATTGGATTAATCAATGTTTTCTTAACAACTACATTGGCAGCTGTAAAATCTGAAATCATTCCCAAGATACTCGTATCCACACTTAAATCTAAATGAATTTTTTGATATTTATTTCCACATAGTGTTGAAATAGAAAGTGCAATTAACTCTTCACGCGGTCGTATTTGAGGGGTTAGTAAAAAATAAAGTTCCCCTTTCTCTCTAAGTTCTCCATCTACATATTCACCAAACCGAAACCTGATTTCCCCAGATTGTATATGGAAGTTTGTAAAATGTATTTCTTTCATACCGCTACTCTCCTATCCCTATTTTGAATTTAAACTAGCCAATTATTATCTTATCACGATGAATATACATTTCCTTTTTACTCAGATCATCTTTTTCTCTAATGAAATATTTGATTTCATAAGTACCGCTTCTCTCAAATATGTAAGATAACGTTGTTTCCTCACTATACCAAATCTCATCAATTTTTTGATTATCAAGCATAATATAAAATGCATATTCACTCGGGACAACTGTTCCGACTATTTCAAAATCATATTGTTTTTCATTATTTTTTCTCACTACGAGTGTGATCCCTAAATCTCTAGATGGTGTATTTAAATCAATTGAAAAGCTTCTTTTATCATCAATGACTTCTAATACTTTTTCAGATTTATTCGCTTCAAGTACAGCCTTAGAATCTGCATTTTCAGTAGAGATTAAGGTAATGAATTGTCCACTCTTTCCTCGAATTTGACACTCTAACGTTACCGTTTCTTCTAGAGAATTAAATCCTTCTGAAATTAATCCTAATCCCGCTTTATTTCTATCCCCTTTATGAACTAGCCATTTACCACTAAGTACTTGTACAAGATTAACCTCAGTATTATCATGTAAAACTTGTAAGCTTCCATTTGTCTCATCAATTTTTATCTCTGCATTTCTAAAATCATGATTCAAATGAAAGTGTTGAGAATAGGTATGCTCTTCATAGCTGGCAATGTCATCAATAATGACGATATTGCCAGATTTTAAGAAATATAGTGATCGGGTAATATTTACCCCTCGATACATATCATTTTTTCCGATAACGTAAAAATAATCTTCTTCTTCCCCATACTCTAAAATCCCAGTATCCGAAGGATTCCCTAGAATAAATGGATAAGTTTTTCCATCAACAATAACAGTATTATGAGCCGGTGCACCCATAAAATATCTTCTGAAATCGCCAGCCTTATAAGTAAATGTGCCTGAATCAACAAAGATATCTTTTCCCTTAGCATAATACGTAAAAGATAAATCATCGCCATGTTTATGATTTTTTAGTTGATATCCTGAGATAAAAGAAGCATAAGTTGCACTTGGTTCCTCATAATCCCACGTTGTTCGCATAAAGGCATACCCTTCACACTCATAGACCTTAAATGTTTCTTGTGGTTTCGCCCCTTTTTTTCCTGATGTTAAGATATATTCTAATATTTCATTATCACTGATATGATTAAAGAAAGAATATTTATCTATGTCTAAAAAACTAATTTTTTCCCCATCGCCTATAATTGGTAAGTAAGAGTCTGGCTTCGTTAGTTGTGCTAGATATTCAATACCCTTACTCATCCTATCCTTAAAATCACCATCAAAGATTGAATCACCAAAAAGATTCAATAAGTTTTTTTCAGTATTTATTAGCAAATCCATAATAAATAACAAATACCCACTGGAGTTTTCTAAGTTAACCATATTTTCTGTAAAATCTGTTTTAACGGAATTTCTTAATCTCTTGATAGCTTTCCCCGTCCACTTATCAATAACTTCATTATTTTCTCGGTTGTAGAGATATTTGGATAAAAAGTATAGAGATCGATCCATCATCATCCCATGATTTTGAGTGATATAATTTTCATCATCATAAAGATAATCAGCATGCTTTTTTAAAACACTGTGAATCTCTTTTAACTCAGTCTCATTTGAAAACTCAGTATTTCTTTTGAGATTTTCAATAAGAAAAACCAAGTACAAAATTCTATCCGAAACACAATGCCGATACCAAGAAAACTCATTTTCAGCATGATTTTCTAAATATCCAATCCAGTCTATTGTGATTTCCAAAGCTAGATTTAAATAGCTTTTTTGCTTGTATAGTGTGTATCCTTGTAATAAATATTTTACAGGTTCCAATGAGTGCAAATAAAACCCTGGACGAATTTCATTGTTTTCATATTCCAAATCCCAATCAATCTTCTTTGAGTTAAATTTTAGCTTCTCTTCATAAGTAAACTCAGTTTGAAACTGCCCCCATTGAATTACAAGATTTCCAGAAACCATATATTCACATATTGCTAATATTGTTTCATTTTCTAGATGGTTTGTTATTAAGGTTCTCTTCAAAAACTCGAAACAATTAATAAAATTATTTTCGATCACTTTATCATCTCCTATCAAACTAAAGCTCACATTTATAACTCTGTCAAATCCTCGTATAGTAAATATTAGTATTGATAGTTTTTACTTACAAAACTTATCCCTAATTCCCCCAACATCCCCCGCATCTACCATCTTAGAGAACTCAATTAAAACTTCAGATTCGAATGTACCTTTCCTTGCTTGATAGAACGAGAATATCTCACTTAAAATCTTAATCGACTCATCCAATTCTTGCTCATCCACCAACGGAAGTTTCTTCAAATACCAATTCTCAAAGTAATATTCAAATCTACTCTCTAAAAACAATGTCAAAATATCATACTTCTCATAGGCTTCAATACGATATTTCTCTAAAATCAGATATCGCTCAAAGAATTTCTTACCGATCTTGTTCACACTCGAACCTTCAACAGCTGCATAATAGATATGGATGTCTTCATTCGTTACTTTCAAAGTATCAGCATTCAACATTAATTCCAAGAAAAAGATGGTATCTTGACCAACTGCTCCTTCAACCATTTTGATCTCATTATCAGCAATAACGGATTTTTTAACAATCAAAGCTTGAATGCTCATAGCTCTTAAGTTATTACGCTTCAAAAATTCACGCATTTGCTTTTTGTTATGAACTTCATCACTTTTATTGTTAAAATTCAACGCTACTTTATGGTAGCTAAACGTCATGAAGTTATTAGCAAATCGCTGCATATTCCCAAGGGCAATATCAAAGTTCCCTTTGGTAATAATCTTAAATAATTTGGCAAAACCATCATTTACAGCTTCATTGTCTGGATCCAAATAAGTAATGTAATCAGTTGTCGCTAACTCAATTCCTTTGTTTCTTGGTCTTGAGGCACTCCCGCTTCCGCCTTCTGGGTAGAAGTAAGTTTTTATATTGGAATATTTAGCATCTAATTCATTAATAATTCTCAATGTATTTTGATCGCTTGAACCATCGTCAATTAATAGAATTTCCATTTCATTAAACATACTACTGCGCTTTAAACTATTGAAACATTTATTCAGAAGGAAATCTCCATTATTATAAACAGGAACAATGACTGTGAGTTTTAATTCTTCGGCAGCTTGATACTGAGTCACTACTTCGTTTACTTGCATATGATCAATACTAAATCCTTTTTTCAAGTTCTCACTCTTTTTTAGATTCAGTAATTTCTTCGCATTGAAAGCATTAGCCCAAAATACAGTTTTATACTTATCTTTGAACTGCTTTACATAATCAAACTCCACACCTTCGTGGAATTTATTACTACTATCATAATAAGCGCTCTTCGTAATATAGTCCGAATCTGTATACTTGAATCCATTAACCATATCTTCTAAATAGAAGTGACCGTACTCATTTTCTTCATTGAAGAAAGCAATCATATCATATCTTGCTTTTATGTTATTAAAAAATTGTGATTCGAGCACAAGTTCTTTATGTGGGTAGCTTTGATTCTCAAACATTTCAACTAACTTCTTTGTTTTAGCTTTAACTATAACAGCTACTCGTCTGTCCAATGTTTCAAGAGGGAGTTGCAAAGCCTCATATAGCTCTGATAAACGGTGGTGTGCTGTTTCACTCGACATAACACGTCTTATTCCTTGCAATTGTCGCTCATAAATTTCTTCAGGATTTATCGTATTTAAGAAGTCTTTTACGTCTCCAGATGTTGTAAACATAGGTACGTTAGGGAACTTGTTATTAACAGCTGTACTGTAATTTGATAAGATAATATTTCCAAGGGCTTGTAGTTCATAAATTCTATTTGCAAACATGGTTGGACTGTACTTAATCGAGTTAAAATTCAATGACCAGTTAAACAGCTTATGTAAGCTTTGTAATTCATCATGCTTGACTGGTGGTGATGTATATTTCGTATATTCCTTTGGATATAAATACTGTGAAAGATGCAAGTCAAAGTTCCGATCTACAATTTGTAATTCTTGATTTGATTTAATAATCCCATCAAAAACCATTCTGGTATCGATTTGTCTTTCTGGATATTTGTAATACCAAGAACCAGCAAACAACACACCTTTTTCTTTTTCAAACTTTTTAATGCCTACAGGATTATGGATAAGTGGGTTAATACCGAAAGCCCAGACAAAAACATTATCATTTTTGCAATCCGCTTTGTATGATTCCACTTTCTCCACAGCAGTAGTGAAAATATATTCGCAACGTTTGGCAACATCAACAAAGACTTCGTAGTTGACAGGATCTTCTTTTGAAAAAAAGACAGAAGGAATGTCCCTTGCTTTATAAAAATCGATAATATCGTATAAAGTTTCACGATGCACTTTGATATTAGGATTTCCAAGGCCTTTCCAGTCCATGTCAAGACCTTTCCAAGTCGTAACCACTAAGAGAAAATCCAGTTTTGTATGCTTGGTATAATTCGTTTTGTTTATATACGTGAGATCAGCCATACCTTCAAATGAATGGTAAAAGAATTCATCACTAATGATTCCAATTTTCTTAGTATCCATATCATAGAAGCGACTCCCATTGCTTAGTGGAATTTGCTTCGCTAAAGGTAGGACACGGCCTAAAAACTCTTTGTTATGATGTTCTCTGCGGTAATTTTTTAATTCAACAATCTCTTCTTCTGTCAATTCTTTCACAACAGGTGGTTCTGGCTTATTATTTTTCTTAGCAATTTTCTTTACTGCTTGATTTGCAGCATTCTTTTTCGTTGATAATGCCGCAGTAAATATTTCTTTATTTGCTCGAACATCTTTTAAAAATTGGGTAAATTCCTGAAGTTCTTGCTCTTCTCTTTCAATTTGGACTTCTCTTTGCTTGATGAGATTATCTAGTGTTTTCATGCGATTATCGATGCTACTCTTATCCATACCTCTTCACTACTTCCTTTTCTTCTTCAACTGCCAATAAGATAGTGTTATGCTTCCTAACCTTGATTTGCTTAATGAATTATATTTTCTTTCAAGATTTGTTTGTTTTCTCAATAAGACTTGTTGCTTGTCTTCTAGTTTCGTGTATTTTTCTTCTAATTGTTCATGAGCTTCTTTTAGAGTCAGATAGCTTTTTAACAAGGCTTGTTCCTTTTTATAGGCGTCAATCAGTAAACCTTCTGTTCTGATCTTCTCTTTTTTCGAAATAATCAGCTTCTGTGTTTGCTCCTCTGTTACAGCTTTTTTATAATGAGTTAACTCATCTTTCGACTTCTCCCACGAGTTTCTAAGTTTATGCGCATCAGAAAAACTTGCTGCTAGCTCCTCTTTGGTTTTATCCCACGAAGTTCGGAGCCATTTTTGCTTTTGTTCGGCAACTACGATTTCCTGTTTAACTTCATTCATGTCGCTTTTGAGGATTTGAATGCTTTGAATAGACTCTTCCAGACTTTCTTTTGACGAGTTCCACGATTTTCTTAACTTTTGGTTTTCTTGATTTGAGGCTTCTAGATTTTCTTTCGCCCTATTCCACGAGGTTCTTAATTTTTGATTCTCTTGATTTAAGGCTTCTAAATTTTCTTTCGCTCTGTTCCACGAGGTTCTTAATTTTTGATTCTCTTGATTTAAGGCTTCTAAATTTTCTTTCGCTCTGTTCCACGAGGTTCTTAATTTTTGATTTTCTTGACTGGAGATTTCTAGATTTTCCTTCGCTCTGCTCCACGAGGTTCGTAGTTTTCGTTCTTCTTGAGCAAGCAATTCCGTTCGATTAGTAGCTTCCTCAAGAGAATGAGTTAATTCTAAAACACGTTCAGTTTGCCAAGATCTTTCTGACTCTGCTTTAGCCAGAGCCCTATTTACACTGATTGAGTGTTTCTGTTCTAATTCTAACTCTTGAATTTTATCAAAAAGTCGATTCTCGATTAACTCTTTGTGCCTCAAAACTTCATTCACAAAACCAAATTTTTCTTCCACTTGTTTTGCTAAGCTGGACTTTTCTTCTTCCAATATTTTAATTTGATTTATATATCGAAATTCTAATTGCGTATCTTCTTCACTAGTCCTATTTATTTCTGCTTGCAAATTTTCAAACTGTTGACCAAATTGATCAAACAATATGGCTTTTTCTTTTTCAAGCTTTTCGATTTGCTCTTTCAATATTTCTTCGCTAGACGTTATTTCTATATTTTGTAATTGTTTCAACTGATGAGCGAGTTGTTCGTTTAATACTATCTTCTCCTGCTCCGATTTCTCTAATTGTATATTCAACTGTTTTAATTGAGCATCAAACTTTTCATTTGAATGCGACTTTTCTTGCTCTGAATCATCTAGTTGTGTACTTAACTTCTTTAGTTGATCACCAAACTGCTCAGTCAAATCCTTTTTTTCTTGTTCTAACTTTCCAAATCCTATCTTTAGTTCTTCCTTTGCTAGTTCTAAAGCCTCTGCACGACTTGCAAGAATTTGTTCATGCTCTTTATTTTGTTGTAATTCTTCTTTCAAAGCGATGTTGTTCTCAGTAAGCTGAACCATTTTTTTCTCAAAAATTTTATTTTCCTCATTCACACTTGAAAGCCGTTTGTCTTTTATATAAAAGTTTTTTTCCATTGATGAAAATATCTCGGCTAACGATACCCCTTCTACGTCTGTTTCCAAAACAAATCCCGACCATTGTTCTAAAAAGATATATTCACTAATTCTCAATCCATCTGGCAAGAGATTGAGAAAATCCATAATATAATATACTTTATCATTCTGAGAATTGATATTCACACCAAAAGGCAAAGTCACGATAATTCTCCCTTTTTTTGAAAGAAGCGACTTTGCTTTGTTAATAAAACGGGCTGAGTCCGTAGTGTGTTCAAGCATTTCCAAAAAAATAATAACATCGAACTTTTGATTTTTAAAATCATGACTTATAAAATTTATCTCTTGAAAATCCATATTAGATTTTGTTGATTCTGATTCGTTTTCTATCACGATCTTTGCATAATCTATGCATTCTTTAGCTGGATCGATTGCAAGCACATTTTTTCCTTCTCTAGACAAAATGAGATCAATAACAACGCCTTTTGAACAACCAATATCAAGAATTTTCTCTCCTTTCGCTTGCTCACAAATCCAAAAAATCTTTTCTCTCATCATTTGACCAACATTTTCACCCATACCATCAAAACGAGCCTCAACTATTCTATCCAACGGTTGTTTCATACCTGTAACCTTCTTTCTATCAATCATCAATATCCCCGATCCACACTACCTCGCCCATGTCGCTCTTTCCTAAAATCATGAACAAACATACAAACCGACATTCAATCGTTCTCTATCCAAATAATCAACCAACTGCTTTTGAGCTTGTTTATAATACTACTCTCCATATCAAACTATTAATCAAACCTGCATCCTAAATATATTCTTCCTCTCAACCTGAATCCATTCCTGCTTCTCTTCTTTTTGTTGTCTAAAATCAAACGTCAGCATATACCCTTCATTCAGCCCCATCTTCTCCATATATCCAAGCAACTGATCCAATCCATCTTGCTGTCTTTTTTCACCATGCCAGATTTTTAATTCCAAAATAAACTGCTGATTCAAATAATTCACCACAACATCCATCCGCCGATCATCTGTAAATGCACTCTCAATATGAGCAAAACCTCGACCATTTAATAGCGGATTCAAGAAAAACAGAACCAAATACCGAGCCTCACGCTCTAAAAATTCAACATCCTTCTTACTATAATACTGCTGATAATACTTAGCAAATTTTTCCAAACAAACCTGCATATCAAACTTCCCATCTTCAATAATATCTGACTCTATATATTGAGGAACTGTCGCTTTCAGTCTTGCTAGCTGATCCTGACTTATAAAATAATCTGTCATAAATAATTCAAAAATCTTATTGGAAATTTTCACTCGCCCATCGAGTCTATAGAAATAGCCGTATCTAAAACCTAGACCGATCGTTGGATTCCCGATGGTAAACGACCATCTCGCTCCCCTCATCAAAATATCATATGTCATTTCAGACAGTTGAATATTCCCTGCGAGATTTTTTATTAAACTATCAAACAATGGACTATTCTCTTCTAAAATAAACTTCACAGCACGACGAACGCCATCTGGTGTCCAATCCCCTAATTTCTGATCAACTATCTGACATATTCTAGATACCAACACAGGATAACCGCTTGTATAAACATGAATTTCTTTTGCAACAGCCTCAATCCCCATCCCTGTTTTCTTATCTACCTCATATTCACTCAACATACTCGCAATTTCAAAAGCTGAAAATGACATATCAACCTCAAAATCAGTAGCAATATTCCATGGTGAATTATTGAAGGTTGTTTCACCGCTTGCAGGAACAAGTAGTCCTTCTTGGATTAGTCGAAGCTTGATATTCTTTACATCATACACACCCGCTAATATCACACTATGAAACGTAAAATCCTTTCCAGAGGCACGCGCTAGATATTTTGCACGCAACTTACTCAAAAAATTCAAAAATATCACATTATTACTTGATTTATCCACTTCATCAATCATAAGTACATAACCCATTGTCGATGCTTTACAAACTTTTCGGATATGGCGACTTAATGAAGTGAAATCATCCACCGCTTCCTCCTCCCACTTTGACTGTTCTTCATCTGAATAGCCCGATAATTCCAGTGCCTCTTTTATCAATTTCAGAAATTCACGACAAAATCTTTCTTCGCTAGAAAACGGCTTTTCTCCCAATCCTTCAAAACTAAGAGATATCACAATATATTCATCTCTCAAAAAATGTTCAAGCGCCAATAACGTCGTTGTTTTTCCATATTGTCTCCCGCGATTAATTGTAAAATATTCTCGGTCGTCAATCATTTTTTTGATCGCTTCTAATTTCGCTGTTATGTCTACCATATAATGTAGATCTGGAACGCACGTTCCTGTTACATTAAACTTTCGCATGATGTTACCTCCTTCCATCGATCTACTGAAAATTAAACCTGCATCCTAAATATTTTCTTATCCCCATCCTGAATCCATTCCTGCTTCTCACTCCATCTAGTTAATTTATCGCTAATTCTTTATAAATCTTTAAAAATTCTAATTTCTCTAAATCCCAGTTATATTTTTCTCTTGCAAGTCGCGCATTCTGACTCATTTCTTCCCTGATATCAGGGTTATCAAGTAAATAGTTAACCCCTTTAGCAATCGATTCTGGATCATGAGAATCAACACAAATACCTGTTGCTTCTTTCTCCACAACTTTCTGAATCTCTGGAAAACTACAAGCAATCACCGGAACACCGCTCATCATATACTCAAATAACTTGTTTGACGAGGCAGAGTAATGGTTAAAACAGACATTATTCAAAACCTGAAACCCTAAGTAACCATTAGGCGTATACCTATTTAGCTCATCAACTGGTACTTTAGGAATAAATTTTACGCGTTCTTCTAAACCTAGCTCACGCACACGCTCTTCTAATTGAGGTTTAATTTTTCCATCCCCAATAAATACAACCACTCCCTTTTTGAATAAAGGAGTCGCTTCAACGACCTTATCTAGCCCTCGACCAATCTGCACACCACCTTGATACAAAAGAATCGGTTCCGCTTGGGGTAAATCAAGCAGCTCATGCAAATCTACCTTTTCTAATTCCTCTGGCTTTGATACAAATGGATAATTGTGTATGACTTCTGGATAAAAGCCATATAGCTCTTCTGTGTGCTTCGCTCGCGTATGATTCTCATTAATTATTACATCTGGGAACTTAATAAGTGTTTTCTCTAAATTGTTGTGAAACCACGGCGTATAACCTGTTCTACTCGTCTGTACTTCGTGAGAATCATAAATCAATTTCCTTCTCTTAAAGAACTTAAGCTTACTGCAGATGATCCCTTGAGGTAATGTATTGAGGTCATTTGAATGATATATATCGTATTTACCTTTAAAACCGATCTTAACCATCTGTAAAAAAATGTAAGAGCGTTGAATTATTACTCGCACTTTTTGAGTGGAAAGAGCTACACCGATCCCCAACAATAAGATTACTATCAAAGGTTGTAAATAAATCATAAATGCAACAAGCGCAACAAATATCACTAGTAGTGGCTTTCTTCTTAATAGAATTCTTTTTATACGGTTCATTAACGCTAATGGGTAGTTAATCGACTTGGGAAGTCTTCCATTTACGCGATATACTCGAAAATGATTAGAATAATCTTCCTTTTTCTTAAGGAGCTCATCAGTTGCATCATGAATCGCTATCAAATCTACTTTGTATCCCGCATCCGCTAATGCAGTACAAGATCTTAAAACACGTGCATCATTGGTAAAATAATTCCAGACAAACATGCCAATTTTTTCTTTTGATACTAACTTATCCTCATTCATCTCATCAAACATCCAAACTTATTTTTTAAATACCTCTAGTAAAGTTTTCGAATTAATCGCCCAATTAAATTTCGCTTTTGCATAGTGATGACCATTTTTACCAAGTTCAAACCTTAACTGTGGCGATTCTGCCAATCTAAGAATAAATCCGCACAACTCGTCTAGATTGCCTGTTTCAGAAACAAGCCCACAATTTGCAGATTTAATAATAGATGCACAATAGCCGGATGCATTCGCAACAATTACTTTGCCTAATCCCATATAATCAATTACCTTACCAGGGAGCACCGTTTTGAAAACATCGCTCCCCATCAGGGTTGCATATACAATATCTGATTCGAAAATTTTATCAAGCGTTTGCTTTCTGTTTATCGCAGACGAAACGATGATATTTTTTAAATTTCTGTCAGCAATTTTTTGTTCTATATCTTTCATGCTAAAGCCATATCCTACTAACTCAAACTCGATATTCTGATGTGTCTTTAAGCGTTGAGCTATTTCAATTAATGTTTCAACGTCTTGAGCTAAGCCCACGTTCCCTGCATATAAAATTTTAACGTTTGACGATTCATTTTGTGTTGGCTTATCTTTGCGTTCTAACTCCTCTTCTGTCAAAGCATTAGGAATAAAGCTGAGTTTTTCTCTTGGCACGCCGTGTGCAATCATATAAGTTGTGAATTCCTCGCTATTTATAGTTATTTTATCCGCTCTGTTGTACAAATAACGTTCTAACCCGTAAGCCATTTTTAACAATAGTGGATTGTTAAACTTTTTAATCCCTAACATCGTTTCAGGCCAAAGGTCTCTAATATCTAAGATAAGCGTAGATTTTTGTTTTCTTTTAGCCACTACACCAGCAATACCAATAAAAATAGATGGAGAGGTTGCAAATACAACATCATAACTCTTTTGCAATTTAAAATTATAAAAAACGAATTTCAGCATCATCTCTAGATAGTAAATAAGTCTCTTGAAAAGATTACTTGTGTATTTACGTGTTTTAAGTCTGATCCTGACAATATCTATCTCTGGAATTTCTCGATCCCAGAACGATTCGTTTTTATATAAATTGCGATTCGGATAATTTGGCTCTGTTGTTAAAACTGTCACCTGGTGACCTTGCGCTTTCAAAATAGAGTAGATATTTGTCGCTCTATTAGATGCACTTCCGATCTCAGGGTAGAAGTTCTGCGTTATCATTAAAACTTTCAATCTGATCACCATTCATTTGCTGTAAATTTATGCAACCTTTGTCGATTATCCAGCACAATTTACAACTTTCTTTTTTTCTTTTAATCGTGTTTCAAAATTATAAATATAGCAAATCCAAAATCCCCAACCAATGAACTATTAATCAGTGATTTGAATTTCTTTTATAATCTATATATTGTTATAAACCACCTTTTAGTATACCATTTTAAGTTTGCTCTGTCCACTTTTATTGAGGCTTTTTCCATTGAAAACAACATTTTAATCCTATAATGTCGCTTTTTGACATATTTTTCATAAAACTATCGGAATAGAAGGGGTTGGCATAGGCACATCCTGCAATGATGCTGATGTTTTGCTATAAGTGTAGGGATTTTCTCGTATGTTAGTCAGACTACCTTACTGGTATTCGTATCTTCTGAAGAAAAAGTCATAGAACTTACAAAGAAAGCGTTTTGTGAGTTTGGAATAAGATTTTTTCATTATTAGAGTGGCTCGTTAAACTCTCGGTAGATATAATCAAGATGATTTTTTAATAGGGTAGCAAATCAAAAAAACCAGAATCTCACGCATAAATTGAGCAGTTTTGCTCAGCGCAGTGTATTCTGATTTTCGCTATAATCCGACCTTATTGATTAAGGCAAGCGTCATCAAGCAGTCGTCTGTTGCACGGTGATTTTGTTTTGTAGGAATCCCCTCATTGGCGAGGGCTTGTTCTAGTTTTACCCAGCGAGGTTTTTTTGTTTTAGGATCAATTATTCCTCTTTTTTGGGCATACCCACGCATAACACAGTTAACATCACGATTAGTTAGTAAGGTGTCATGACCGTGGATGCGGGCAGTTTGATTGATCATCCTTAGGTCAAAAGGGGCATTGTAGATGAGGATTTTTTTGCCACGTAGGATGGTCTTGATGGTGTGCCATTCTTGAGAAAAATTAGGAGCATCTTGTAAGTCAGTTAGGCGGATGCCATGGATGGCTTGGGCTTGGGGGTTGATCAGGCAGTTGGGGTTGAACATAGAGTGGTAAAGGGTTTGTCCATTTAGGTCGATGATGCCGAGTTCGATGATTTCGTCTTGGGTGCTAAGTCCTGTCGTTTCGGTGTCGAGGATAAGGTAGTCTTCGGTATTATTCATAGGTAAATTCCTCCAGTAGCGGGTCTTCGTCTAGTGTGCCAATTTTTTCAACGTCTCGTAAGGCTCGGTCAATAGCGCGCATGCGGGTTCCTGATAACTTTTCTAATGTGCCTTCTGCTGTTTTGATTTGGCGGTGCGCAGTATTGAGGGCTCCTTTGAAGTTTTCGAATTCACCTTTGACTTTTCCGAGCGTGTCCCAGATAACTTGTGAATGTTGCTCGATAGCAAGGGTTTTAAAGCCGATTTGTAAGGAGCCTAGGAAGGCTGAAAGGGTGGTGGCGCCGACAACGATGATGTTGTGTTTTTCGCGAAGGTCTTCAAAAAAGACAGCGTCTCTGATGACTTCTGCGTATAGTCCTTCGGTTGGTAGGAACATCAGAGCGAAGTTGGTCGTTTTTGGTGGGGCGATGTATTTGGTGGAGATGTCGATAGCAAAACGGCGAATTGCAGTGAGGAGGGCTTTTCTAGCGGTATCGATTTCTGCTTTATCTTCGGCTAACATAAGGCGATTGTAGTCTTCTATCGGGAATTTGGCATCAATTGGCAGAAGGAGTGGAGTATTGCTCGTTCCTGGGAGCTTGACAGCGAATTCGACAACTTTTCCGTCCTTAATTTGGACATTTTTCTCGAATTGACTTGGTGCTAAAATATCTTCTAGCAACCGTTCTAAGCGAACTTCTCCATAGGTCCCGCGGTCTTTGACGTTTGTTAGGGCATTTTTTAAGCTCCTAGCATCTTCTGCGAGTGATTTCATTTCACCTAATCCTTGTTGCACACTTTCTAGATGCTTACCAACATTTTCAAACGATTGTCTCAGTCTAGTGTCTAAGGTTTTTTGTAGTTTTTCATCGACGACCCCCTGCATTTGCTCCAACCGTTTCTCATTGCTTTCTTGTAAACTTTGCATTTTCACCTCAAGCGTAGTATTAAGTGTTTCGCTAAAGATCCGTAGCTGATTATTGCTTTCTTCGCGGTTCATCATTAAAGTCTGTTGAACACTCTCTTGTATTCGCCCAAATCGTTCAAATTGCTCAGTCGTTGCGATAGAAAGTTGCCGTTGAACAGCCTCTCTTTGTAAAACAGAAGTTTGTTCAAGTAATTTCTCAATCCGCAAAATATCGCTTTTTCTCTGCTGCATTAAAAGTAAAATTATTGTTACAACCATTAATAAAATGATAATCCCGCTTAAAATAATTTGTATGTTCATAATTTTTCTCCTTCTTGATATTTTGATGAGACAACCTTCACCAATTCGATTTTGTGGATGAAATCACCTTGGTTTGAACTGCTTCTAGCTTCAGAATCATCCACAATTTGTGTGATTTGGGCGATTTGATGATTAAGTTTTGTGAGCAAAGCTCTTTTTTATCAGTATTTTGGTGATTTGGACTGTTTTGTGATAAAGTTTTGTGATGCACGTTGCATTTTTATCAGTATTTCGATGATTTGGCCTGTTTGGTGATAAAATTTTGTGAATCAAGCTCTTTTTTTATCAGCATTTTGGTGATTTGGCCTAATTGGTGATAAATTTTTGCGATGCACGTTGCATTTTTATCAGTATTTTGATGATTTGGCCTAATTGGTGATAAAATTTTGTGAATCAAGCTCTTTTTTATGAGTATTTTGGTGATTTGGACTGTTTTGTGATAAAGTTTTGTGAGCAAAGCTCTTTTTTATCAGCATTTTGGTGATTTGGACTGTTTTGTGATAAAGTTTT